>Ga0307278_10000450_pt1 | contig 20806 bp, 19 predicted proteins | sample ER_DNA_117_FD_194482 | JGI IMG/M metagenome (GOLD analysis project Ga0307278, IMG submission 194482) | Bulk soil microbial communities from the East River watershed near Crested Butte, Colorado, United States - ER_DNA_117 | ecosystem: Environmental > Terrestrial > Soil > Floodplain | place...
GAACCATCCCCGCCGGGATCCTGAGGTGCAGCTGCAGCAACTTACCAAAGGGCCGATCGGAGTCGGTACCGTCATACGCCGCCGCAGCACGCACCATGGCGAAGCCATCGACGATGTCATGGAGTGCGTCGAGTTTGACCCGCCTAGCGCAATCGGCCTCCTGGTCCGCGGTGGCCCCATGGAGATTCATGCGCGCATGTCCGTCCAAGCTGACGGGCCGCACCGCAGCCTGCTTACGATCGGAGTGGACCTGCCCAGCGCGGATATACCGATGGATCCTCGACTGCTCGAAGAAACCACGCAACGGATCAAGGACCTGATCGAGTCCGATCGCTGACTCTCGTGCCGCCTACCTCGAGATACAGCGCAGATGCACCACGCCGGGACCGGCGACCTCAGACGGAAGGCTGAGGCTGATTGGGTCGGCATCGCCAACTGTCAACGTTGTACCCGGCACTGTCTTACGGCTGCGCAGACTGTGCCACTCGACCGCGTACTCGCCGGGTATCAAGTTGACGGTGAACGCGTCGCCTGTCTCATGCGGCTGCAGGATCAGGTACTCATGGCCCAGGTCCGCCAGCGCAAATCTCGTTCCGCTCAAATCCATCCGCGGCTGCATTGTGGCGAGGCTGATCCGCACCGCAAAGGCCCGGGTATCTCCCATGGCCTGGCGGGCCGGCTCCAATGAATCGAAGGACGGATTTCCCTCAGATGGGTTGGGCGGCACGCCACCACCGAGAATTCCCAAGTCATACAAGATCGGGTTATGGCCACGCAGAAAGGCCTTCCACACCCACAGGGCGCTGCTTGCGAACGGTGAGAAGTGATCAGTGTCGAGTAGCACGACCTTGCTTCCGTCATTGAGCGGTGGGTCGTTGGACCAACGGCCTTCACCCAACGTGTCGTCGAAACCGGGCGAGATCCAATCGGCTGGGCTCTTCCAGAGCGGCTCGTTCGACTTGCTTAGATCGGCCACGGGGAACAGATAGGTCATGCCGACGGGATGCGAGTCGTGTCCCATAGCACGCTCGTACTCCTTGACGGAGTTGATCACCCAGTACTGCCACTGCGTGGAATCACCGATCGGCGTATCGACCGAGGAGCCGTCGGGGAAGACAACCGAATCCGCAGCCTGCCCGGACGACTCGTTGGCCACCTCGTACAAGACGTTGGGAAGATCATGAACGGTGTCGATCACCTTGCGGATGTAGGCCAGCTGGAGGGCCTCGATACGGGGATCGAGTGGGAGAACCTGGTAGTCGATGATCGAGGTGATGCCAATGTTATTGACGTTGTTGGCAGCGTGGAACGGGTGACCCTCGACGTTGTCGGGCGTGGCAGTCAGGTGAAGGCTGAACCCTTCGAACAGCATGACTGATGCGTACATGCCAGCACGACCGGCTGCGATGACCCGGTCGCGTAGGCGCCCAAAGTAAGTCTCATCAAAGACCGCCAGATCAAACTTCGGTTTGCCGTCCTTGGCTGATCCTGATCCGGTCCGCGGCCATGGTTGGGGCGTCATGCAGAAGTGCACATCAGCCGGCGCCAGGTGGCCCCGAAACTGCTCCCAGCGCCAGAGGCGAATGAAATTGTGGCCACGCTCGGAGAGCAGACCCACGTACGCGTCAAAGTCGAACTTTTCTGGGTCTTCGGGGCAATCGCGACCTGGACCCAACCCGTTGTGGAAGTTGTTGTTGACATGCGAGCCCGTCAAGTAGACCAGCTTCTCCGGTGCGCCAGTTGCGGTGACCGCGAAGTACCGCGGATTGGTTTGGGACACGACCAGCGGGCCGAGGGATGGCGCCATCAGGTGTTGCGAACCACTCTGATCATCTGGATGCCCTATCACCCTCTTTGCCACCCCTCTGCTCTGTCAGTCTCGTCCGCGTGCCAGCCATTCGGCGATAACCAAGCTATCTGCGGCGATCTTGCCCAGCGACGGGGCGGGGCCGTCGCCTGGATTCAAACTCGGCGCCAGACTGGTGATATGAGCGGCGACAAGGTGGTTGAACGTTCGGTTCGCATACCAACCGCGGGCGTCCTGCTGGATGGTGATCTTGCTGTTCCCGCTGAGGAGCCGCGCGGAGTCGTGCTTTTCGCGCACGGAAGTGGCAGCAGTCGGCACAGCCCACGAAACCGACGAGTGGCAGGTGCACTTCAGGGCATCGGCTGGGCGACTTTACTCTTGGATCTGTTGACGCCTGAGGAAGAGCGGCTCGACCTGCGTACCCGCGAACTGCGCTTTGACATCCCCCGGCTCGCGGCCAGGCTGACAGGCGCGGCCGACTGGCTTGCGGAACAGGGCGATACGGCCGAGCTACCGCTGGCGGTGTTCGGTGCGAGCACTGGCGCTGCCGCCGCGTTGATCACCGCTGCCGATCGACCAGAACGGGTTCGGTTGGTGATCTCACGGGGCGGTCGGCCGGACCTGGCCGGCGAGGCTCTCACACGCGTGCAGGCTCCGACTCTTCTGATCGTCGGTAAGCGTGACCCCCAGGTACGCCAGCTCAACGAGAGCGCCGCCGCCCTGATGCGGGCCCCGGTGAGCATTGAAGTCGTGCCGGGTGCCACTCATCTGTTTGAGGAGCCAGGCGCGCTGGAATCCGTTATTGATCTTGCCGCTGGCGCTTTGGATCGCCAGCTTGATTGACCGCATACGAACTGACTTTCAGTGCTCCTCGGGTCCGACTGGCAAGGCTTTCCGAGGCAGTCGTGCAGCGAGAATTTGGGTGGGGAAGAGCAGTAGCAGAGCCCAGATCCCGACGGTGGGCGCGAAGAACGAGATGATCACCGCGACCAGGAGTGCAGCAGCAACGAAGCCACTTGCAATGGCCAGTTGGCGGCTATCAGCGGTAGCTTCGCCGTCGGTGAGTTCAGGGTGATGCGCGAGGTGGTTGGCGAGGAAAAGATTAAGGATCGATTTCGGTGAGCGGGAGGATGAGCAGGGTAATGGCGATCGCGACGACGCCGTCGCTGAAGGCAATAATCCGGTCGACGCCTGCTTCTCGCTCACCTGCCATCTAGTCAGTCCGCCCTTTCCCAAGATCAGGAACGATAGCCACCTTCATGCTCTCTACATTCATGCTGGTGCGCATTGCGGTCTCAACATCCTCCAGCCCGAACTCGTGGGTGACGATCTCTTCGAAGGGGTAGCGGTCGGCGTAACGCTCCAGCAGCCGCAGCGCCGGCCCATACCCGGTGCTCGGGTGGTTGGTCAGGCCAAGCAGGCGAATGTTCTTGCTGCAGATGTGCCGATGCACGTTGATGCTGATTTCACCGGTGTCGGCGAAGTTGCCCATCTCCAGCATCATCCCGCCGCGCTTCAGCATCTCGATGCCCTCGACGAAGGATTTGGGCGTGTTCGCCATGTGCAGGACGACATCGGCTCCTCGTCCAGCAGTCAGCTCGCGAACCCGCTCGAGTCGTTCCTCAGTTGTGGTGGACGACACGTCGAGAATTTCATCGGCCCCGCAGCGCTTCGCCCAACCCAACCGGTACGGGCTGAGGTCGGTGGCAATGATCTGCCCGGCGCCCATCATGTCTGCCTTGGCGATGTGGAGAAGGCCAAGCGGGCCGGAGCCGATGACCACCACGGTGTCGCCGGAATTGAAGCCTTCCATGGCGTAGGAGGAGAACTCCTTCAGCTTGTCCAGGCTGGCCGCGCAGGTCATCAGCTCAGCCAGCACAGCCACCCGCGGAGACAGTCCACTCGGCACTTTGTACACAAAGGTGTCCGGTCGCAGATACATGTACTCGGCCCAGCCGCCCAACAGGTGTGGCGGCTCCGCGCTGGTGAACGAGTTGCCGTAGCACTGCGAGTTGTCGCACCACACGTACCCCATGACGTGGGTGCAGGGATAGCACCGTCCGCACACCACGTCGGGGCACATGGTGATCCTGTCGCCGACGGCTAGCCGGCGGCCGTAGAACTCAATGCGCTCGGCTGCGGTCGGAGAGATCTCTGCGATCACACCGACGTTCTCGTGACCCTGAATGATCGGGAAGGGTGTGTCGGTCTCGGCCGGTGTACCGGCGTACTGCTTGGTCTCGCCGAGAAACGTGTGTTTGTCCGTGCCGCAGATGCCCGACATCTCGACCTGCATGAGGAGCGACCCATCGTCCAGCGAAGGCCGGGGAAACTCCTGCACCTCGTAGCGACCCGGAGCCACCAACACGGCGGCTCGAACTACGTCAGACATCTTGCTACCGCCTTCTCACGAACCCGATCGATGTCGACAACGTACGGGGCGCCGGGTCAGTTACGAGGTGGTGGCTCCCACTGGGATGACAACGAGGTCACGTCGGCTCCGGAGGGTGCGGAGTAGGGATTGAGGACGCGCAGGTCGGTTAGCTCCAGCGCGCGGGCCACATCGCTCGGTGACACGATGCCGACTACTCGTCCGGCGCTGTCCACGACAACAGCGCGGCCATCGGCGCAGCCCTGCATACGCTCCAAGAGCTCGACGAGAGACTCCTCCGGGTGGGCAACGGGAACCTCGGCTGGCGCGCAGGCGATCTCCTGCAAACGGGTGGTGGCACGAAGCTCGGGTGGCACTGCGCGTACCCGGTTGAGGGTGACCAGGCCGGTGAGCCGCCCGTACGGATCAACAAGTGGATATGTGGAGAACCGATGAGTCAGAGCCACCTGTGCCACGAAGTCGTTAACGGTGAGGTTCCCGTCGACGACAGAGGGAGCGGCGGTCATCACCTGGCCGACAGTGAGACCGGCCAGCTGACCTCCTAGCTTGGCCTGCTGTTCCTCGGCGGTAGCTGCGCTGACCACGAACCAGCCGATTAGCGCGAGCCATACCCCTCCGAGTCCGTTACCGGTCACTACCTGGAGCACGCCGAGGGCGATCATCGCGAAGCCGACAAACCGGCCGGCACGGGCGGCGCTCACCGCGGCTGTCTGCCGGTTTCCCCGCGACCGCCACAAGGCCGCGCGCAACACTCGACCACCATCGAGCGGCGCGGCGGGGATGAGGTTGAACACGGCGAGCATCGCGTTGGTGGCCGCCAGGTATGCCAGCACTCCGAACGGCAGCCCAGTGACGCCCCCCAAGGCGAGGCCTCCGGCTGCAAGACCGAAAACGATGGCCAACGCAAAACTTGTTAGGGGGCCGACGATGGCGATGCGAAAGTCGGCGCCGGGAGTTTTCGGCTCGCCCCGCAGTTGTGCGACGCCTCCAAGGAGCCACAGCACAATGCTCTCGACCTCGATGCCGTTGCGACGCGCGACCAGCGAGTGTGCCAGCTCATGAGCCAACAGCGAGGCCAGAAACAGCACCGCAGCGATGATCGCCGCGATCACATAGGCCGCGACCCCGCGACCCGGAAACGCGGCGGGCAACTGCCCGGTCGCGAGCCCAGCCACCAGAATCGCAACGATGAGAAACACGCTGGCGTTGATCCCGACACGGATGCCGGCGATGCGGCCTAGCGAGATGGACGCTCGCACTGTCACCACCTCCAAAAAACGATGCTCTTAGATTCCTGGTGTACCAGGGAGCCAAACTTGGCTGCACTCCTGTGCGTATTTCGGGAAGGATGGTCGCGATGGAAGCCGAGGTCGCCGAGATGCTCTGGACGCCGGATCCGGCGGCCGCCCGGGCAAGCAGGATCGCGCAGTTCGCTGGCTTCGTACGAGACCAGCGTCTTGCCGAGGTTGACGAGCTCGATTACTCGTCGTTGCATGCTTGGTCCGTGGCCGAGCTCGAGGGGTTCTGGGCTGCAGCCGCGGAGTTCCTCGGCGTACGCTTTCACGCCGCGCCCAGCGCAACGCTCAGTTCGCTGGCGATGCCGGGCGCCGAGTGGTTCCCTGGGGCGACGCTCAACTACGCCGAGCACGCACTTACCGACGGCCCCGGGCGTGCTGGCGACGACCTCGCCGTGGTGTTCGTCCGAGAGGACGGACGAGAACGGCTAGTCAGCCATGGCGAGCTACGGGAACTTGTCGGCAGGCTGCGCGCCGGCCTACTGCGCCTTGGTGTGGGGCGCGGTGATCGGGTCGTCGCGCTGATGCCAAATTGCGTCGAAGCCTTGGCCGCATTCCTGGCGGTCGCGAGCCTCGGCGCAATCTGGTCGTCATGCTCACCCGACTTTGGAACTCGTGCCGTACGGGACCGGTTCGCGCAGCTGGAGCCGTCGGTGTTCCTCGCCGTGGACGGATACCGGTATGGCGGGAAGGCATTCGACGTACGCGACCGCATACAAGCGCTGCGGGAGCAAATGCCGACGCTCGCGGGCACCGTTCTGCTGCCGTACCTTGACGATCGCGCAGAATTAGCAGGAACAGTGACGTGGTCTGAGTTGACCGCGGAGCGTGGCCTGCTGGATTTCGACGCCGTTCCGTTCGACCATCCGTTGTGGGTGCTGTACTCGTCCGGCACCACCGGACTACCAAAGGGCATCGTGCAGGGACACGGTGGCATCGTCCTCGAGCACCTCAAGACGCTTGCCCTGCATCACGACCTCGGGCCGGGCAAGCGATTCTTCTGGTTCACCACCACCGGATGGATGATGTGGAACTTGCTGATCTCGGGTCTGATGGTGGGCGCGACAGTTGTGATGTACGACGGCAGCCCGGGATACCCGGATCTCACCACGTTGTGGCGGCTCGCTGAGAAGCATCGCGTCACCTATTTCGGCGTTTCGGCGCCTTACATCCATGCCTGCCTGAAGGCGGGCCTGCGGCCTGTCGACGAGTTCGATTTGTCAGCGATCCGAGCGTTGGGCTCGACCGGGGCACCGCTGTCCGTCGACGGCTTCCGCTGGGTTGCCGATGCAGTCGGTAAGCACGTACAGATTTGCTCCATGTCCGGCGGAACCGACGTGTGCACTGCCTTCCTCGAGTCAGCGCCTACCGTGCCGGTATGGCTCGGGGAGCTGTCGTGTGCCGCGCTCGGTGCGTCCGTCGCCGCCTATGACGCCCGCGGTTCTGAAGTCATCGACGAGGTCGGCGAACTGGTACTGACCAGACCGATGCCGTCGATGCCGGTGTCACTGTGGAACGACCCGGACGGATCCCGGCTGCGCGCCGCCTATTTCGCGGACTTTCCAGGCGTCTGGCGGCACGGCGACTGGGTCCGCAAGACTCCGCGCGGATCGTTCGTGATCTACGGACGCAGCGACTCGACCCTCAACCGTGGGGGAGTGCGGATGGGGACTGCCGACTTCTACGCGGTTGTGGAGGGCTTCGCGGAGATCGTCGACTGCCTCGTCGTCGACACCACAGAACTCGGCGCTGCCGACGAAGGCGAGCTGCTGTGCTTTGTCGTGCTCGCACCCGGCGCCACACTGGCCGATGTCGAGCCGCGGTTGCGGCAGGCGCTCCGCGCCGAGCTGTCGCCGCGCCACGTGCCCGACCGATTCTTGGCCGTTGGCGCGATCCCGCACACACTCAATGGCAAGAAGTGCGAGGTGCCGGTGAAGCGGATTCTGGCCGGTGTCGACCCAGAACAGGCCGTGAGCCGTGACGCGCTGGCAAACCCGGATTCGCTGGATGCCTTCATCCAGCTAGCTCGGCGCTAGCCAGTCGACCGGGTCGAAACTATTCTCGCCGGGCCGCCCACAGCAGCCCTCGTTCGGTGATCGTGCGTACGCTCGGCTCTTTAAGGATCTCCACCCGATGACCGGGTGTGCTGACGAAGATCCGTCCCTTGCCCCACTGCCGCGTCCAGATCGCCGGTGAGGTGACGGGCCGGCGCCAGGGATCCCACGGGCGTACGGCCTGGGTCGTAGTGGCGAGCACGTCCAGATAGTCGTCGTGCAGCACCCAATACTGTTCGGTCATGAGGGTGAAGTCGTCGATGCCTTGCGTGATCGGGTGTCGCCGGCCGAGCTCGGTGATGTTGACCGTGTAGGGCACATAGCTGTCCAATTCCTCGCCCGTCCGCTCGTTGGGGTGCTTGCCAGGGTGCGCGGCGAACTGGGCGCCGATCATCTGGAGGTACTGCGGCGTGTTCGGGTACGAGGCAGTGATACCGCCGTGCCAGCCGGCCATTCCCGCGCCCGCCTCGACCGCCGCCCGCAGGCCGTGGAACTGCTTCATCTCGATCGTCGATATCGACATCGACTGCACAATCAGATCGACTGTGGGCATGTAGTCGCCGTCTGCATAGATCTGCGGTGACTCCTCGACACGCACCGAGAATTGGTGCTCCTCGAGGAAGGGAATGAACAGCTCAGTGGTCTCCATCGGCTGGTGCCCCGACCAGCCGCCGCGTACGACGAGCGCATGGCGCTCTCTCATAACCCTGGCTCTTGCAACGCGCGCCAAGCCAACAACCCAGCTCCTCGGCGTCCGGCATCACCAGTGAACTTTCCATTCGAGATCGGCGGGGCCGGCCGCCAGACGAGGCCGGCTTGTACCTCGCGGTTGAGCGGGTAGAGCAATGCTTCGCCTGAGGCCGCCATGCCGCCACCGATGATGATCAGCTCAGGGTCCATCAGGAGTACATAGCTCACTAGGGCGCGGCCAAGGGCCGCAACGGCCTCCGCGAAGATTCCCTCGGCCGTGGGGTCGCCGTCGACAGCCCGGCTGATGACGTCTTGGGCGGAAACATCGCTGATGCCGCTGGCGGCGGAATAGCGGCGTGACAGGGCGGACGCGCTGGCATAGGTCTCAGTACATCCGCGTTGCCCGCAGGCGCACCATTCTCCTTCCGGAAATACCGGGAGGTGGCCGAGCTCACCGGCCCTGCCGGTGGCGCCGGCGAACACCTGACCCCTGGTGATCACGGCCGCAGCCACGCCAGTGCCCAATGCGACGAAGAGGACTTCCTGAAAATCTCGGCCGGAACCCAACTCGAGCTCGGCCAGCCCGGCGGCCCGCACGTCGTGGTCCAGGACCACCGGCAGGCCAACTGCTTCCGCGACTAGCCGACGCAACGGCAGCTGCTGCCAGCCGATGTTCGCGGCATAGATGGCGATCCCTTGCTCCGCGTCTACGAGCCCGGGGACCACAAGGCCAACTGCCCGCACTCGCGCGGCCTCGGGTAACTGCGCTCGCAACTCGACGATGGCGTCAATGATTGTTGTGATGACCGCGTCCGGCCCGAGGTGTCTGGGCGTTAGCCGCTTGCTGGATGAGTATTCGAGTCCATCAGAATCGAAGACGGCCGCCTTGACGGTGGTGCCGCCGACATCGACTCCGATGACCAGATCGCGCCGAACGGCATCCTGACCGTCCCCCGACCGGATGCCGGTCATCTCAGGAAAGCACCACTGACCGGGTCAGATGCCGGGGCTCGTCGGGATTGAGGCCCTTGGCCTCTGCAAGTGCCACAGCCAGCCGCTGCGCCCTGATCAGATCAGCCATCGGGTCAAGACCGCTGCTTTCCACGTACGCACCGGTCGCCTGCAGGTCCTCCAGCAGCCCAGGCGGAGGCTGCCCGAACACCCAAACTGTTGAAGTTCGCCCGACGACGCTGATCGGGCCATGACGGAATTCCATGGCCGGGTAGGACTCCGTCCACGACTGGGATGCCTCGCGCAGTTTCAACGCGGCCTCGTTCGCGATGCCGACGGACATGCCGCTACCGAGGAAGGTGAACTGGGCAGACTCGAGGGTGCGCGGCGGCAACGGATCGGTCAACGCGGATCGCCCCTGCTCGATAACGGCGGTGAGGTCTTCATCCAGCCAGGCCCGCCACAATGCGAGGGACGTGGTGGCAAACCGCGTCTGAACAATTGATCTTTCGTCGGCGAAATCCAAGACGACCCCATGATCAACAAGGTCGATGACCGGTGTGTTCGGGTCGGCAGTGATCGCGACCGTGCGCGGTCCCGTCCCGCTCCGCATTGTGTCCAGTAGCCGGAGCAGCTCTGTTGTGGTACCGCTGCGGGTCAGCGCGACAAGGCTGTCGTAGGAGCGGCTGGTCGGGAATTCTGATGCGGGGAAAGCATCGGTTTCGCCGTGCCCTGAGCCTTCGCGGAGCTCTGCGAAGCTCTGGGCCATGAAGAACGAAGTGCCGCATCCGACGATGGCTACGCGTTGACCAGACTCGGGAAGGGCATCACGGATACCGTTCGCAAGGCCGAGCTTCGCGGCTCGAGCCCATGCCGACGGCTGGTCGGCAATCTCGGTTGACACGTGCCTGGCGGGTTGAGACGGCTCGTCCTGCTGCTCTGCTCCTGACACGTGTGTCATTCTCCTCTTCAGCAGGGAGAGAGGATTCGCACACCATGGAAGTGGTCATCAGCACGACGCCAGACGAGGCAGGGACGTTGGCCGCCGACGCCGTCGAGGAACTCCTACGGCGCCGGCCAGAGGCCGTCCTCGGTGTCGCGACCGGATCAAGTCCCTTGATCATCTACGACGAACTCGGCCGCCGTGTGGCGCAGGGTTCCTTGTCGCTGGCGAAGGTGAGAGCGTTCATGCTCGACGAGTACGTCGGGCTGCCGGCAGACCATCCACAGCGATATCGGAACGTCATTCGAGAGGAGTTCGTCGACAAGGTCGATATCGATCCGACTCAGGTGTTTGGCCCGGACGGGCTGGCCGCGGACCTGCTGGGCGCTTGCCAGGCGTACGAACGAGCCATCGCGGACGTCGGCGGTGTCGACCTACAGATTCTTGGGATCGGCACGGACGGGCATATCGCCTTCAACGAGCCCGGTTCCTCGCTCGCCTCCCGCACCCGGATCAAGACGTTGACCAGCCAGACGCGCAGGGACAACGCTCGATTCTTCGGCGGGGATGTGGAGGCCGTCCCGCAGCACTGCCTGACCCAGGGCATCGGTACCATCCTCGAGGCCCGCCACGTCCTGCTTGTTGCCTCGGGGCGAGGAAAGGCGGAGGCCGTCCACCAGCTCGTCGAAGGATCCGTGTCCGCGCTGTGGCCAGCCACCGCGCTGCAGCTGCATCCACACGTCACCGTGTTACTGGACATCGCCGCAGCGTCGCGTCTGCAGCTTGCCTCGTACTACATCGAGACCTACGAAGCCAAACCGAGCTGGCAAGGGTTCTAGCTTTGCTTGCCACCCTCCTGCCCGGGTTCGCGGGGACGGTATTGCCAACATGGCTGCGGGACCGGCTCAGGGCAGGTCTCGGAGGTGTCTGCCTTTTCGCGGACAACATCTCCTCGCCCGAACAGCTGCGGGCCCTGGCGGACGCAATCACGGTCGAGAACCCGTACGCGATCATCGCCATGGACGAGGAAGGCGGTGACGTCACGCGGCTCTTCGCGGCTACAGGTGCGCCGTTCCCCGGCAACGCTGTGCTGGGCCGGTTGGACGACCTCGACACGACGCGCGACACCGCGGCCGCGATCGGCTGGTCGCTGCGTCGGGTCGGTTGCACCGTCAACTTCGCTCCCTGCGTGGACGTCAACTCCCGGTCCGACAACCCCGTTATCGGCGTCCGCAGCTTTTCTGGCGAAGCCGAACAGGTGGCGCGGCATGGGCGGGCCTGGGTCAGTGGCCTCCAATCGACCGGCGTGGCTGCAACTGCCAAGCATTTCCCAGGCCACGGCGACACGGCGGAGGACTCACATGTTTGGCTGCCCGTTGTCAACCGTTCCCTCGACCAGCTGCACCGGCGCGAATTGCTGCCGTTCGCTGCAGCAATCGAAGCGGGGTGTCGGGTGATCATGACCTCCCACATCCTGGTGCCGCAGTTGGATCGGAACCACCCGGCAACAATGAGTCGAGTTGTGCTGCACGATCTGCTGCGCGGGGAGCTGGGATTCTCCGGGGTGATCGTGAGCGACGCCTTGGACATGGCCGGTGCCTCCGGCTCGGTGGGGATGGCTGGGGCAGCTGTCGCTGCATTGCGGGCCGGCTGCGATCTGCTGTGCCTCGGGACCGAAAACACCGATGCTGAGCTAGCCAACATCGAGCGGGCCGTGACCAGCGCAGTCGCCGACGGCACCCTTTCCTCTGGCAGGGTTTCGGAAGCAACGGGCCGAGCGCGTGCGCTCGCAGAGGAGCTGAGGGCGGCGCGGCGGGCAGCCGGGCCGCCGCCTCGTTCCGCACCGGGCTGGCCTGGTGACGAAGCCGAGCTGATCCGTGCCTTCGATGTCCAACCTGGAGCACCAAGCTGGCGAGAGCGGGCATCGGGCCGATACACCGTCGTAGGTCTTGAAGCTGATCCCAATATCGCTATTGGGACTATCCCGTGGGGACCCTTTGCCTCCGAGGGATTCGCGACGCAGTCAGAGTGCGTGCTCACCCCCGATCGATCCGCGCTGCCACACTTTCAACGCGACCAACCTGTATTGGTCGTCGGGCGGGACATCCACCAGCATCGGTTTGCAAGAGATGCTGTTGACCTGCTGCGCGCCCAACATGTTGATGTGCTGGTCGTCGACATGGGTTGGCCATCAGCGGACCGCCGGTACGCCGACGTGGCCACCTTTGGTGCATCGCGCTCGATGGGTCATGCGCTGCTGGGGTGGCTAGCTGGGACTGCTTAGGCGCTCGACCTCGGCTTGGATCGTAAGGAAGAGCGCATCGTCAACCTTGTGGCCGGCATGGCGAAGGACCAGCACTGCCGCACCGACCAGACCGTCCGAAACCGGAATCACGCGGTCGCCGGCCACTGGGCTGATGAGCTCGGCCCGGAGGTTGGGCGGCGCGGCCAGCATGCCGCGGACGATGACACTGCCTCCTACGACCAGCGGGCCGACTAGATCCGGCGCCCGCACCGCAGAAAGCAGGTCAGCGAGCGCCTCTGACGCGCCGACCAGGATCGGGCGAGCCAGACGATCCTCATGGGCGGCGAAGGCAAGTGGTGCGAACTCGGCCAATGAGATGGGCGGCCTGGCATACAACGCCGAGATCAACTGCCGCCGCGCCTCATCACGACCTCCGGGGGTGCTCGTGTCGACCCCAATCCCCATCGCCTCCAAAACAAGGCCGGTCAAGGCAGTGTCCTGCCCCTGCCCGTCGAGCGACGCGACAACGACCCGGGCCACGGCATGTCCGATCCAAAAGCCGCCGCCGGCGTCACCGAGAAGCCAACCATGGCCGCCTGCCACCCGGTCCAACCTGCCTCCGCGGATTCTGGCCGCAACGGTCCCTGTCCCCCCGATCAGGGCGTACCCCTCCAGCGCAGCTGTCCCAGAGTGGAAGATGCCGAGTAGGTCGTGATCAAGGACGACTTGGCCCACACCCAGCGCAGCGAGCCTGACCACGACTTGCTCTCTAAAGGCGGCGGTTTTCTCGCCTGCCATCGCGATCAGACCCAAGGCCGGCCGCTCGGAACCAGTTAAGCCCGCAAGAGCCTGCTCGGCCGCGGAACCAATGGCCCGCACCGCCTGGCGGACGCCCGCTGCTGTTGGATTCCCGCCGCCGGCTCGGCCGTAGCCGTACGCGCGCCCAGGGGTGTCGAGCACAACAGCCCGCGTGCTGGTGCCGCCGGCGTCGATTGCGAGAAACATCGGGAAGATTTCAGTTCGGTGTCATCTGTTGCGGAGATGAGAGGTACACATTAGTGTAAGAGCGAATTTCAGCGGATTTGAGTCAGGGTGATAGTGATTCTCACACCGGCGCGCGCTGCTCACACCCAGGAGCAGAGCCCTGCAGTGCAAGATCGCATCCGCTCCTTGCTGCCTGAAATGCCGTCCGCGGTGGCACGTGTCGCCACGTACTTACTTGAGCATCCGCAAGCGCCGCTCACGCTGTCCATCGGTGAGCTTGCTGATCAGGCCGGGGCCTCGCCCGCCACCGTCACACGATTCTGTCGAACCATCGGCTACCCGGGGTACGTCGAGCTTCGAGTCGGCATCGCCACGGATGTCGGCCGTAGTGCCTCACTCGATTCATGGACCAGTGAGATCGGAGGCGAGTTCGGGCCGGACGACTCCCCGGAGGACCTGCTGCGCATGCTGATCAGCAGCCACACGAAGGCGTTGCGTGAGGCGACGTCAGCCATCGATCTGGCCGTCATTACAGAAGTCTCGCGGAGAATCGCGCTGAGCTCGCACGTCGACATCTACGGCGTCGTCGGCAGCGCAATGCTCGCCGAGGAGCTGCAGGGCCGGTTCTACCGCATCGGGGTTCCCGCCTACGCATGGTCGGAGGTCCACAGCGGCCTGACGAGTGCGGCCATCCAGGACTTGAACACAGTGGCGATCGGCATTTCGGCCACTGGACGAACGGAGGAGACCATCGAAATGCTCGCCCAGGCCGGTCGAACACGCGCGTTCACGGTGGCCATCACCAACGACCCCACATCCCCGCTAGCTGAGCTCGCCGATCGAAGCATTGTGACGTCGATCTACGAACAGTTCCTGCAGCCCGACGACCTGTCGGCCAAGCATGGCCAGCTCCTCGTACTCGACCTGCTCTACCTGCTCGTTGCCCAGGAGAACTTCGATCGGTCGAGCGCCAAGCTGGCCGCCTCCGCTCATGCCGTGTCCTCTCACCGCCGGCCCCGTCGCACACCGCCACGGGCGGCGGCCGCCGTGCCTGCCGCACTGCGCGACGGAAGCAGCGCCGCTGACCGGGAGGAGGCCACCGGTGACTAAGAGTGCCGTTGCCCCCGTGGTGAGCGACTTCGCGAACGAGGTGAGCCGGAGGCTTGAGCGGCTTGTCGCTCTAGCGGCCGACGGAGGCCTGGACGCGGCGATCGGTCTGATGACCGAGGCCATCGAGACCGGTGCAGTGATTCAGGCGTTTGGAACAGGCCATTCGGAGGCGTTCGCGATGGAGATTGCGGGCCGCGCCGGCGGGCTCATCCCGACGAACAAGATCGCTTTGCGCGACCTCGTACTGCACGGCGGCCTGCCCGTGGACGCCCTAGGTGGCTCGCGCCTCGAACGCAACCCCGACGTCGTTGCCGAGTTGTGGGCGGTCTCGCCGATCCATCCAGGGGACGTCTTCGTCATCGCCTCCAACTCCGGCGTCAATGGTTCGGTTGTGGGCATGGCACTGCTGGCCAAAGAAAAGGGGCACGATGTGATCGCGGTGACGTCACTCCAGCACACCGCGCAGGTGCGGCCGAAGCATCCGAGCGGCCTGCGACTATCGGAGGTCGCCGACGTGGTGATCGATAACCTGGCGCCGTATGGCGACGCGACTCTTGCGCTGCCTGGAGGCGTTGCCGTCGGCTCGGTCTCGTCCATCACGAGTGCGTTCATCGCCCAGTTGCTGACCATCGGTGTCGCCGAGCGGATGAACGGCGACGGCCGGAGGCCTCCGCTCTACCTCTCGGCCAACATCCCGGGCGGAGACGAGCACAACCACGCGCTCGAAAAGCAGTACGAGGGCCGGATCCGGCGCGTCACCTGAGGCCACACAGTCAAGGAGCGTAACTTCGCCCCCGTACGCGACAACACACGATCACAGAATGCGCAAAACATCCAGGAAACCAACAGGGATCGATAAGGAAGGAACATCAGATGGACATCAACACCAGGCCGCTCGCGCGACGCGATTTCCTCCGCGGCTCACTCGCTGCGGCGGCCTTAGCCGCTACTGGGTCGCTCGCGGCCTGCGCCACGTCGGGCACGGGCACCACCACGCAGTCGAGCTCCGCCCCAGCGGGTCAGGTGAGCGACACCAACCCGTTCGGAGTGGAGTCCGGCTCGACGGTTGACGCTGTCATCTTCAAGGGCGGATATGGCATCGACTACGCAGAGTTCGCCGCCAAGCAGGTCGAGGCGAAGCAGCAGGGTGTGACTGTGAAGGTGACACCCACTACCAAGGTCGCCCAGACTCTGCAACCCCGCTTCGTTGCGGGCAACCCACCGGACGTTATCGACAACAGCGGCGCGGGCCTGATCGGGATCAATACGATCCGCGATCAGCTGGCCGAGCTGAATGATGTCGTCGAGGCGAAGAATTACGAAGGCACGGTGATCAAGGACACGCTGTACCCGGGCGTCATGAATCCCGGAACCTTTGATGGCAAGTTCATTGTGCTGAACTACGCCCTCAGCGTGTATGCGATCTGGTACTCGGCCTCGCTCTTTGAGCAGAACGGCTGGACCGTTCCGAAGACGTACGACGAGATGCTCTCCCTTGGCGAGGAGGCCAAGGGCAAGGGCAAGTACCTGCTCGGCTGGGGCAAGGAGGCCGCGACCTACTACCAGACGATGGCCATCGGTTCGGCCATCAAAGAGGGCGGCGACGAGGTACGGCTGGCGCTGGACAATCTCAAGCCCGGCTGCTGGTCGCTTCCTCCGGTTCAGGACGTCTTCAACGGGCTGAAGAAGATCATCGATGCCGGCTATATGAAGCCGGGCGGGTCGGGGACCGTGTTTACCGCCGCCCAGGCCCAGTGGAGCGATGCCGAGCAGTTCATCCTCTACCCGTCGGGCAGCTGGATCGAGAACGAAATGAAGGACCAGACCAAGTCGGGCTTCAAGATGACCGGTGCGCCTGAGCCCACCGTGACGAGTAACTCGAAGCTGCCGTGGGAGGCGCTGCACTCAGCTGCTGGCGAGGGTTACATCGTCCCGTCGCAGGGCAAGAATGTCGCTGGTGGCAAGGAATTCCTGCGCGCGATGCTCTCGAAGGATGCCGCGGTGAACTTCGCCAAGACCAAGCTCTCCTCCACCATCGTCAAGGGCACGGTGCCCGCAGACGGGTTCGGGTCGACGGCACTGCAATCCCAGATCAAGCTGCTCGAGGCGGCAGGGTCGAACATCTTCTCCTGGACCGTCCTGAATCCTGCCGACCTTTATGGCATGAACACCGATCAGCTCGTGGTCTGGAACAGCTTCCTCTCGGGCGACTCAGACGTGGCCAAACTGACCAAGGGTCTGCAGGACATCACTGACAAGGTCGCTAACGATGATTCGATCAAGAAGGTGCAAGTGTCGTGACGACCTTAGCCAGCGGGGGAGTCGCCAGCGGGGTTAGCGCGCCGCCGGGTGGCTTGCGGCGCATCGGGTCTGCCCGCTGGCGCCGGCGTAACCTGACATTCGACAAGATCAGCTTCTTCCTGGTCTTCTTGATTATCCCGGTCGCGTTCTACATAGGGTTCGTGGTCTCCCCGTTTGTGCAGGCGGCCTACTTCTCGTTGACAGATTGGACCGGCTTCACGCCCGCGATGAACTTCATCGGGCTTTCCAACTACGCGAAGCTGTTCACCGATAGCACCTTCCTGCAAGCCATGGGCAACAACATTCTGATGGCGTTCGTGGTCCCGATCGTGACGCTGGGCTTGGCGATGTTCTTCGCCACCCTCGTCACGGTCGGCGGCTCGACCCGGGGCAACATCAAGGGCTTGCGCAACTCGAGCTTCTATCGAGTGATCTCGTTTTTCCCCTACGTCATCCCCGCCATCGTGATTGGGCTTATCTGGTCCCAGATCTACGACCCCAGCGCAGGACTCCTGAATGGCATTCTCACCCGCCTCGGTCTAGAGCAGTTCACCTCGTTTGCCTGGTTGGGTGACCCGCGCACGGCGCGGTGGGCGGTTATGTTCGTCATCATCTGGGGTCTGGTCGGTTTCTACATGGTGTTGTTCATCGCCGCCATCAAGGGCGTCCCCGCCGAGGTCTTCGAGGCGGCACGAATCGACGGTGCCGGACGTTTTCGCACCGCAATTTCGATCACCATTCCGCTGATTCGCGAGAATGTGCAGACCGCCTTCATCTACATCGGGATCCTCGCGCTTGATGCGTTCGTGTACATGGCTGCCCTGGAACCGGGTGGCGGCCCCGACAACACGACCCTGGTCATGGCGCAACAGCTTTTCACCACTGCATTCGCCAAGGGGCAGTTCGGTTATGCGTGCGCGATGGGTGTCGTGCTCGCAATCATCACGCTGGCGTACGCGGGTCTGGTGTTCGGAGTGAATCGGATTTTTGGTGGCAAGAGTGAGGTCGCCGAATGACCCAGATCTCTGACGCCGTCGGTGGCGTCCCTACCGCACCGCCGGGGGAGCGAGTGCCGTTCGAGCCGGCTGAGGCCGGCGAGGCTCCGGGTACCGCCGGTGATAAGGCGGTCACTGGTATTTCGCATGCGGTCTTGATCATCTGGTCGGTGGTGGTGATCTTGCCGTTGATCTGGGTCCTGATGTCATCGTTCAAGACCAGCTCAGAGATCTTCGCCTCGCCGTTTTCGCTGCCGGCGCACTGGAGCTTCGTCAACTACGTCAATGCCTGGACGACGGCTGGCATCGGAAGCTTCTTCCTCAACTCCGTAATCGTTGTCGTCGGCGCGCTGATCCTCACCATGTTGTTCGGCTCGATGTCGGCCTACGTCCTCGCGCGATTCACCTTCCCCGGCAGCCGGCTGCTGTACTACCTGATGCTCGCCGGCCTCACGTTCCCGATCTTTCTGGCGATCGTGCCGTTGTTCTTTGTGCTGCGGGGGATCGGTCTGCTTAACACGTTGCCCGGCCTGATCTTGACCTACGCCGCGTTCGCGTTCCCGTTCACGGTGTTCTTCCTCTACGCCTTTTTCCGGTCGCTGTCAAAATCAATTGCCGAGGCGGCCGCAGTGGACGGCGCGGGGGAGTGGCGGACCTTCTTCCAGATCATGCTGCCGATGGCCAAGCCGGGTCTGGCCACTGTCGCGATTTTGAACTTTGTGGGCTTATGGAATCAGTTCCTGCTGCCGATCGCCTTGAACACCAATCCCGACAACTACGTTCTCACCCAGGCGATGGCGTCCTTCGCCTCCCAAGCCGGCTACTCGGTGGACTTCGGAGCGCTGTTCGCGGCCGTGGTGATCACGGTCGTACCGGTGCTGATCATCTACCTGATCTTCCAGCGACAGCTCCAGGGGTCGGTGTCGGCAGGCACCAACAAGTAGTGGGACTCAACATCAGCGCCGAGCCAGGCGCAGATCGAGCTTGGACAAGGATGGCGGCGTGGAGTACGCGGTAGTAGCTGAGGCCTATCGGGACCTGGAGCAGGCTTCGGGCCGGTTGATGTTGATTGACCGGTTGGCGGCACTGTTGGCCCAGACCCCGCAGGAGTTACTGCCCACCGTCTGCTATCTGTGCCAGGGGCTCGTGGCACCGGAATTTGCCGGGGTAGACCTAGGGCTGGCCGAGAAGCTGGCACTGCGCGCGGTGGCGACAGCCACCGCCGTCGAGCCGGAGCAGGTTGTCGCAGCCGTGCGGGAAGCCGGCGATCTTGGTCAGGCCGCTGAGCAATTGCTGGCGGCGGCAGCCGGCGATCGAGAGCCAAGCCTGCAGGTAGCCGCAGTCGTCGACACACTGCATCAGATCGCCAGCGCCGAAGGACCCGGCTCGCAGGGCCGCAAGCTCGACTTGCTGGCTGGACTTCTGAGGTTGGCCACTCCGCTGGAGGCTCGCTATTTGCTGCGTTTGGTGACGGGCAACCTGCGGTTGGGGATCGGCACACCGACGATTCTGGACGCGCTGGCGCAGGTATATGCCGGCGGCCGCAAAGACCGGCCGGTACTGGAGCGGGCGTACAACATCTGCTGCGATCTCGGCCTGGTCGCGGGCACGTTGGCGGCCGGCGGGCTGGCCGCAGTCGCGGAGCTGCGGGTGCAGCCCGGCAACCCGGTGCGGGTGATGCTGGCACAGCGGTTGTCCGACGCCGGCGAGATTCTCGCCAGGCTAGGCGGGCAGTGCACGGCGGAATACAAGTACGACGGCATGCGACTGCAGGCACACCGCACCGCCGATGGGCAGATTGAGTTGTTCACCCGTCGGCAGGAGCGGGTGAGCAGCCAGTTCCCTGACGTGGTTGAGCTGCTGCAAGTCGGGCTAGTCCCGCGCGAGGCAATCCTGGAGGGCGAGGTGGTGGCGTATGACGCCGCGGCCGGCGAGCTGCGCCCCTTCCAGGAGGTCATGTTCCGCCGTCGGAAGTACGGAATCGCCGAAGCAGCCCGAGATGTACCGGTCGCGTTGTTCTGCTTCGAGTTGCTGTACGCCGACGGCGAGGATTTCACTCGTCTGTCCTATCCGGATCGTCGGGCGCAGCTCGCGGAGGCGGTCACGTTGTCGGACCGACTCCGGCTGACAACAGCGCTGGAGGTGTCGACCGCCCCGGCGTTGGATGCCGCGTTCGAGCAGGCTGTGGCGGACGGCTCGGAGGGTCTGGTCTGTAAGTCGAGCAGCCCGGAGGCCATCTATCAGGCCGGCGCCCGCGGATGGTTGTGGATCAAGCTCAAGCGGGATTACCGAACCGAGCTGGCGGACACCGTGGACCTCGTCGTTGTCGGCGCGTATTTCGGGCGGGGCCGGCGCGTGGGCACGTACGGTGCCGTGCTGTTGGCCGCGTACGACCCGGAAGCGGAGGTCTATCAGACCGTTGGCCGGTGCGGCACCGGCTTCTCCGACGCCGAGCTTGCTGCTCTTCCGGCAAGGTTGGCACCGCTCATCCGGACGCAGCGGCCCGCGCGGGTCGACTCGCGCGTTCCCGCCGATGTCTGGTTCGAGCCGAGCCTGGTGCTCGAAGTGCTCAGCGCCGAACTCACGCTGTCGCCCAACCACACCGCTGGCTGGGGGCAGCTCAAGGAGAATGCAGGACTCGCGATGCGCTTCCCTCGGTTCACCGGGCGTTGGCGCGACGACAAGGAGCCGCAGGACGCGACGACCACTCAGCAGATGGTCGAGCTTTACCGCACCGCGCGCCGAGCGCCCACGGGCTCATGACGGGGCTTGCCGGGGCTAGCAGCCAACACCCCGAGTAGAAGGAGAGGTCGGCCGTCAGCGGCCGGGGATGACGTCCTCGTGTGGTGGGATCTCGGGCTGCTCCTGGGTGGCCGCCCAGCTCGCCAGCAGCTTGAGGGCATCGGCAGTAGGAGAGCCCGGTTCGGCGGTGTAGATCAGAAGCTTCCAGCCGGGGTCGGCCATCAGGTCGGTGCTCTCGAAAAGCAGGTCCAGCCGGCCGACGACCGAGTGTCGGAAGTGCTTTTCGCCGGTGGCGTG
>Ga0307278_10000451_pt1 | contig 20791 bp, 18 predicted proteins | sample ER_DNA_117_FD_194482 | JGI IMG/M metagenome (GOLD analysis project Ga0307278, IMG submission 194482) | Bulk soil microbial communities from the East River watershed near Crested Butte, Colorado, United States - ER_DNA_117 | ecosystem: Environmental > Terrestrial > Soil > Floodplain | place...
AACGTGACCTCGGCGAAGCACCCATCCCGTCCCCCACCGAGGAGGCCGCTATTCTCGTCACCGTCTGACCTTCCACCCGGGACCGCCGTCGCGAAGTTCCACGACGAACGGGACATCCTCCCTCCACCCCCACAAATACCTCGTTCGGGTTATCGACGCCGCGAAAGACCCGATGCCCTGTGCCGGATTGCTTGCGACCCGCCGGATCTGAGTCGAACATCTGCTTCCACGCGTCGTAGTCCTTAGTGTCGAAAATGCCCAGGATGAACGCCATTAGGACCTCCCGCTGGTTGTGGCCGATCGCTGCTCGCTAGCAGCTCCACCTTACTCGCCGCTGGGGTCCGCCTGCAACGAGCCGGGCGGGAGGAGCCGCACCCCGCGAGACACAGTGCGGCGGGGAGCGTGGCGACGGCAGCCATCGCCTATCCCTCCGTTCCCCCGCGACTCTCTGTCGTGCCCGACTTGGCGTCGTGCTGCACAGCTGGGGGCCGCGCCGCAGCTACGGCCCCTAACTCTCGATTTACTCTTGCTTCGTTAGCCGCGTGTGAGCCGAGTATTAAGACTTCGGTCACCGACGCGACCTCTTCTGATCCGTACTCCCAGAACACGACCCTGACCAACGGAGGTCATCTCAGCCCATGCCCGAAATCGCTCCTCCCAGCGGCGAGCTCGGCGCTGGTGGCCAGGGCCACGCCGACGAGGTACTCGTTGGGGTCGAAGCCTGCTCGTGGGGTCGGCAGCAGGAGCGAGGTGAGCGCCGGGCGGACTTCACTGAGGTCGGCGATGCCCTCGACGGCGCGTCGGGCCTGCTCACACCCCCAGGGCGCTCGCGGCCTTCTCGAACTGCTCCTCGCGCACGTACAGCACGTAGCCGAAGGAGCCGCGCCCGTCGGTCACGCCCGAGGACGCGTAGATGTCCACGCCTGCCTCGACGAGCCGTGCGTGAACGCCCGCGAGCGCACCGAGCTCGTCGTCGCCCTGCACGAGCAGCGCGTGGTATGGGCCGTCGAGCGGAAGGCCGGCGGCGCGCCCTTCGGCGACCAGCTTGTTGGGGTCCTCCGGAAAGAGCGCGAACTGTGCCAGGCTCGGCCCGCTCGGCACTGCGGTGAAGGCGAACAGGTTGACACCGAGCTCGGCGAGCTGCGACAGGACGCGATACGCCGCCCCCAACTCGTCGCGGACGTTCGCGTAGTAGTACTCGACGCTGCGGATCGTGAAAGCCATCGCGCTTTTCTTGCGCTTCACCCTAAGGCCTGCGGCAGCGCCCAGCGCCGCCCGACAGCAAGGCTTTGCTAGCAGTCTCTGAAAGTAGAGGCGTGGTCGTCTAGGCCAGGGTCGCCGACTCGCCCAAGGAGGCCAAGCGCGGGCCCCGGACAAGGCCTCCCGATTGCCTGGGCGAAACGGAGTCCGTGTCGCCTTCCGGCTCTTCTGCGACAAGCAGAGCCGGGCCGCCTGGCCGTTCGCAGTTACCCCTAGCTTTCTCTGGCAATGCGGAACAGCCCATTCTTGCGAGAACGAGCCACCAAAATGGGCCAACTCCGGCATCCGCTCAAGCCGCACCGCTAGGGCGCTCGGACAGCCCGGACGATTTTTCCGGCTACATCGCTGCGGCCGCTCGCCCCCCTGCCGACCCAGCGCTCGGCGAACGCGTTCGCCTTCGGCGCCCGGAACGGCGTGCGGATGATCTCGACGCCCTCGCTTCGGAAGACCTCGTCGAAAACGTGGCTGAACTTGCTGTCGCGATCGTGGATCAGGAAGCGGAGCGGCGTCAGCCGCTCCGAGAGCGACCAGGCGAGCTGACGGCCCTGCTGAGCTACCCATGTGCCGCTGGGGTTCGCGGTGCAACAGGCGAGATGGACGCGCCGGCTCCCCAGCTCGATGAAGAAGAGCACGTACAGGCGTCCGAGCCAGAGCGTGTCGACGGTGAAGAAGTCGCAGGCGATCATGGACTGCGCGTGCGCACGAAGGAACTCACGCCAGCAGAGCCCGGCCTGCGTCTCGGCAGGAGGCACACCGGCCTGCCGCAGGATCGTACGAACCGTCGTCGCAGATGGGAGCGTTCCGCAAGGGGAGCGAAATGAGCGGATTCGGCGAGAGATATAGCGCCTTCGACCGCTTCCAGCAGCGCCATCGGTGGCTCGCCTTCCCGCTCGCCGTGTTGCAGAAGTACGCAGACGACCAGGGCGGCTACCTGGCGGCGACCATCACCTACTACGGCTTCTTCGCGTTCTTTCCGCTCCTACTCGTCCGGCAGCGCGCTCGCGCTCGGCGTCGGAATCGCCGCTGCGCTCTGGGCCGGCATGAGCCTCTTCCTCGCCTCCCAGAACGCGATGAATCACCTGTGGGGCGGCCCGAGATGTCCATTTGCGCCTCTGTGGGCGTGCCTCCTATCCGCGGGTTGGCAGCGTCCGCATTCCCTGCCGCACCGCCCTCTGGCCTGCCGCAGGAGGCCCTCTCAGTCATAGACTCATTTCATGCCGCTCTGCGCCGAGTGCGAGACGGACAATCCCGAGGTTGCGCGCTTCTGTCTCGCGTGCGGCGCGCCGCTTGCATCGCCACCGGCCGCGGAGGCGGAACGCAAACCGGTCACGGCTGTCTTTGTCGACCTGGTCGGCTCGACCGCTCAGGCGGAGCAGCTCGATCCGGAGGACGTGCTCGGATTGCTCGAGCCCTACTACGTGCACCTGCGCGACGCTCTCGAGCGCTTCGGCGGAACGGTGGAGAAGTTCATCGGCGACGCGGTGGTCGCGCTCTTCGGAGCTCCCGTGGCTCACGAGGACGACCCGGAGCGAGCCGTGCGAGCCGGCTTCGCGATCCTCGCGGCGATCGAGGATCTCAACCGCCAGGGCTCGCCTCGTCCGCTCAGGGTGCGCATCGGCATTAATACCGGCGACGCGATCGTCGCGCTCGGCGCCCATCCCGGCGAAGGACGGGGCATGGCCTGGGGAGACGTCTTGAACACTGCCGCGCGCCTGCAATCCGCGGCGCCCGAGGACGGCATTCTCGTCGGGATGGAGACGTACAGCGCCACGGCGGCCGCCATCGAGTATCGCGAACGCGAGCCGATCAGCGCGAAGGGAAAGGCTGAGCCGGTCCAGGTCTGGGAAGCAGTAACGGTCCGCGGGGTTGGCGAGCAGGACGTCTCGCCGGACCTTCCCCTCGTCGGACGGTCCGAGGAGCGCCGCCTGCTCGCCGAGCTCTGGGACGAGGTGCGGATCGAGCGCCGCGCGGTCACCGCCCTCCTCATCGGCGCCCCCGGCGTCGGCAAGAGCCGCCTGCTCAGCGAGTTCGCGCGCGGCGCAGGAACGCAGGGCGCCGTCCTGTCAGGGCGCTGCCTGCCCTACGGCGAGGGGATCACGTACTGGGCGCTCAGGGAGATGATCCGGCAGGCGGCCGGAGTCCTCCAGAGCGACGATTTGCGCACGGCGGCCGCGAAGCTCGGCGCGCTCCTCGACGGTCTGCCGACGAGCGACCAGGACGAGCTCCGGACCATGGCGGCCGCCCTGGCTGCCCTGATCGGGGCGCCAACGACGCCGCGTGGCACGTACGCGGCCGAAGAGATCTCGCAGGCGGAGCTGCATTGGGGACTGCGGCGGCTCTTCGAGCTGCTGGCCACGTCGGCGCCGCTTGTCCTACTGTTCGAGGACCTCCACTGGGCTGATCCGACGCTGCTCGAGCTCATCCACTTCATCGGCAAAGGCAGCGTCGGTGTGCCGATCTTCCTCCTTGGCTCGGCCCGCCCCGAGTTCGAGGAGACCGAGCTCGGCGCTGCGTGGCGGACGATCGAGCTCGGCACGCTGAGCGTTGCGGAGAGTGAGGAGCTCGTCGAGCAGCTCGGCTCGGCCGACGTCCCGCCCGAGCGGCTCGCTGCCATGCTCGAGCACGCCGGCGGCAATCCGCTGTTCCTCGAGGAGCTCGTCGCGATGCTCTCGGAGACGGGGGCCGAGGCGCCGGAGCAGCCGGTTCCGCGCAGCCTTCAGGCGCTGATCGGCGCGAGGCTCGACACGCTCGCTCAGACCGAGAAGCGAACAGCGCAGTACGCCTCGATCTGCGGGCAGGCCTTCTGGCCCGGCGCCGTCGGCCATCTCGTGGAGACGGAGGACGATCTGACGCCAAGTCTCGAGGTACTCGAGCGGCGGGACTTCATCCGCGCCCAGGACTCCTCGCGCATCGGCGGGGAGCGCGAGTACGCCTTCAAGCACATCCTGATCCGAGACGTCGCCTATGGCCGGCTGCCGAAGGGCCGTCGCGTCGCCTTGCACGTCCGCTTCGCCGACTGGCTCGAGGCTCTGCTGGTCGAGGACGAACTCGTCGAGATCGTCGCCTACCATCTCGAACAGGCCTGCCGCTTGGCCGGCGAGGTCAGCCGGAGCCCGATCGAGCCACCGGTGGCGCGCGCCGCCGAGTCGCTAATGCGCGCGGCTGCGAAGGCCGAGCGACGCGAGGGGATGCGAGAGGCGGAGCGCTTCTACAGCCGCGCGCTCGACTTAGTCGACGAGCTCGATCCCGAGACGGTCGCCGAGGTTCGGCTCGGGCGCGCCGGCGCTCTCGTCGCACTCGGGGACCTGCGCCTCGCGACCGCTGAACTCGACGGCGTGGCCGTCGAGGCCGAGCAGCTCCGTCGCCCTGACCTCCGCTGCGCGGCGCTCGTCCAACTCGGGAACGTCGAACAGAAGCGCGGGCGCGTCTCAGATGCGAGGCGCCATCTGCACGAGGCGGAAGCGCTGGCCAAGTCGATCGCCGATCCGCGGCTCCAGATCCGCGCGGGCTTCGAGCTTGCAGAGCTGCAGGCGGATTTCGACGCGAAGTTCGCGCAGGCGAGCGAGCGGCTTCTTCACGCCCTTCAGATCGCCGAGTCGATCGGCGACCGGGCGCTTCGCATCGACGCCCACCTGCGACTCGGATTCGTCTTCTTCAACGGCGGCGATCTCGAGAGCTCCGAGGAGCAGTTCCTCCGCTGCTCCACTCTCGCCGGCGAGACCGGAAGCCACCGCGACGAGGCGCGGGCGACGTTCCACCTCGGCCTCGTCAAGTACTACAGGGGAGAGCTCGAGGCGGCCGAGGGCCTCGGGCTGCGCGCGCTGGACTGGCTTGAGCGGACCGGAGACAGTTACTTCCAGATTCAGAACTTGCGCGGGCTCGCTCTGTACGCACTCGCGCGCGACGACGTCACGACTGCCGAGCAGCGGCTGAGGGAGGCGTTGCTCCTCGCGCTCGAGGGCGGCGGCTGGATCGTGATCGAGCTCTACCGCCTGCTTGCAGAGGTGATGGTCCGGCAGAGAAAGCTCAACGAGGCGCGCGACCTCGTTGCCTTCGCCGGGCGGAACGTGCCCGAGGAGGACCTCTACGCGCGGGCCGCGCTCCTCCTCTCGGAGGGGAGCGTCGCCGCGGCGAGCGGCGAGCAGGCGGCGGCAGCGACCGCGTTCGCCGAGGCGCTGCGGCTACTCGACGAGCAGCAGCTGACGATCGACCTCGCGGAGGCGCGCATCTCGCTCGCTCGCGCGCTCCGCGGCTTCGGGGATGTGCTCGGGGCGCGCACCGAGCTCGAGCGCGCCCGGACCGCCTTCGCCCGGATGGGGGCAAGCGGGCTCGTCGAGGCAATCGACCGCGAACTCGAGGAGCTGGAGGGAGTCCGGCCTGCGGGCTCCCTCCGTGAGTCATCCTGAACCTACGGGGCGACCGCGAGCCCGTCGGCCGCGTCCGGGTGCCCGACCCCCGTGTTGAAGCTTGCGAGCACGGCTCCCGACGCGAGATCGAATTGCTTGACGTCGCCGCTCAGCGAGTCGCCCGCCCAGAACGACGTTCCGCCCGGGTCAAGCGCGAGCGAGAACCAGGCCCCGGACTCGTTGGACCCGTACTGCTGCACGATCCCGCCAGACCCGTCGAGGCGCACGATCGACGCGGAGTCGGCGACGAGCGCCCCGCCGCCGGGGATAAGCTTCACGGCGAAGGCGGTCCCCGGTAGCCCGGTCGCGAAGTCCGCGAGTTGCGTGTTCGTACAGACGTCGAACCGCTTCACGAGGGATCCCTCCGACGTATAGAAGAGCGTGCAGCCGTCGGAGGCGAGCGCGATGTGGTCGCTGCCGCGATCCTCAGGCGCCACGTCAAACGAGGCGACCGCATTCCCGCTCGGGCCGAACTTGAGCACGTCGCCCGTTCCGTCGGCCTGGCCGACGTAGGCATTCCCAGACGCGTCGAAGAGGATTGACTCAGGATCGGCGTTGTATCCGCTTCCGAACGAACCGGCGAGTGTGCCGCTCCCGTTGAACTTCGAAACGTCGTTGGCATTGAAGTCAGTGACGTAGAGATTGCCGGCGGCGTCGAACGCGAGTCCCGTCGTGAAAATGCCCGCCCCCTTGTCGGTGTTGAGCGTCTGCACGAGCGTGCCGTCCGGGTGCCGCTCCTGCACGAGCCCGTTCCCGACGGAGACGAAGACATCGCCGCTCGGGAAGCCGGTCTGGGTTGGCGTGCATGTCCCCTGCGTACACGTCGTGCCGAGGTTGACCGTCGACCCCGTGCTCGAGTTCGTCGTGGTCTGGCCGTTCTGGGTGGTCGTCTGGTTCCCGGTGGCGGTACCGCTCGTGGAGAGATCGATCTGGGCGTCCTCGGTGAAAGACCGATTTGCCGAGTTGTTGGTCTGACTCGTCGTCTGCCTCGACTTGAAGACGTCGTGCGTGTTATCGCCCTGGCTCGTGCAGCAGCGCGTCGGCCCGATCTGCGTCTGCGAGACGGGCGAGCCCGGCGCCGCGGTCTCGGTCTGGCTCTCCGTCTGGTTGTTCTGGCTCGTGGAGAGCGCGTGGCTGAACTGATCGACGTGACCGATCAGGTTCGCCCGCTGGTACTGCGAGCCGCTCGTCGCGTTAGGCGCGGTTTGGGTCTGCGAGAGGCTCTGATTGGCCTGCGACTTGTTTGTGCCGACCGTCTGCGTGGACTGCGTCACGTTCTGCTCGACGGAGTAGGTCTGATCGCTCGCCTGCGACTCGGTCACCGCGGTCGCGCTCTCGGAGATCGACTGGGTGATCTCCTGCGAGATCTGCACACTGTTCGAGCCCATCTCGCTCGTCTGCGTGACCTGCGCGTCCTGGGATGCGGTTTGACTCGCCCCGCTCCCTTGCTGGATCGTCTCGGCGAGCTGGGCACTGTTGGCCCCGGTGCCGGTTGCGTGCTGGGTGATCGTGCAGGATTGGGACGTTCCCGCCGTAATGCTGACCTTCGCGATATTGCTCGGTCCGTTCTGGATGGTGCCGCAGGGCGGCGGCCCCGCCGCTGCCGTGGCCGAGTACTCGTATTTGTTGACGGCGCCCGGCCGGGTCGCGACCTGCACCACCCTTGTCGACCTTGTGCACGTCCAGCCCTTCCCCGGGCAGGTCGGGCCGGCGTAGTTCCGGCGGCCTCTCTGGATCACGAAGCCACGTGAATCGAGCCCGAGCGACGTCAGATAGTGCACGACGCCCGTGCGTGTCGAAAGGTCGAATTGCGCCGTTCTGGCTTTGCCGCCGGGATGGGTTGCCGCGCCGGCGCCGGAAACGAGCGCCACACATGCTCCTACCGCAGCGACGAGGGCCGCACCTCGTCTACCTCGCATTGGTCTCTCTCCCCTTTGGTCGAACTTCTCTCCGCGGCACCCTACTCCGAACAGGCCGCGATTCCAAGTGTCGCGGCGCGAACACGCGGTGACCGGCCGGCAGACGAACGACCCCCGATCGCGAAAACGTCGCAACGGGCTCGCAGCGACGGGCCGGCTCTTCATCCGCCCTGAAGGGTGATGCTCCTATATATGTCAAGCGGCTCGGGCGAGCTTCGCCTCGCCACTCTGCCTGAGCGCTGTGTAGACCTCGCGGGCGACGTAGCGTTTCAGGCAGCGGATGATCTCGCGCTTGCTCTTGCACTCGCTGATGCGCCGTTGGACGTAGGCCTTGGTCGGCTGGTGGTAGCGCATGCGGACGAGGACGATGCGGTAGAGCGCCGCGTTGGCTTGGCGGTTGCCGCCTCGGTTGAGCCGGTGACGGCGCGTCTGGCCGGAAGAGGCGGGGATCGGTGAGGAGCCGCAGAGCATCGAGAAGGCGGCCTCGGAGCGGAGCCGGTCGGGGTGGTGCCTTAACCACGGCCCCACGCCGCCGCCATGCCCGGTCCACTGAACGAGAGGATCCCTGGATTCCGAGCGCCGTGCATGCAGCTCAGCTTCCCCACCGCCGCGCTCTTACTGGCGCGGCTCGCCAACGCGCCAACGCGCCAACCCGAGAATGTGAGCCCGCACCAGTTGCGGGATTAAGGCCTCCCGAGCGTGCGCCAATAGATGCGCCAACGTGAAGCCGCTAGCGCGGGTTGTAGAAACACCCGGCCCCGGTTTCGATCCGGCGCGCGATGTCGCGATCTGGCGGAAGAGCGACAAGACGCTCTGAGTGACGCGTACGTCCCCCCAAAGCCGCACGAGGTCGAGCCCGTCTTCGAGCCGGGCCTCCAGGAGGCGAGGCTGTGCCCGCGCCCCCCACCCGTGTAGCAGCCTTCCCTCGAAGGGGGAGAGCGTTCTAAAGCGGGGCGAAGCGCCGACCGATACGCGGATTGTCGTGGACGCCGCTGAGCGCGAGCAGATCCTGTCCCGCTATGTCGACCACTCCCGTCGCTTCGACGAGGTGGCCGCGAAGCGCGGTCAGGGCAACGCCGAGGTGATTCCGTTCGCCGCTCCCCTCCGGGAGCTCGAGCAGGAGCCGACGGCGCGCGAGATCGAAGTCCTCCACCTGGTCTCGGAGGGACTCGTCAACCGCGAGATCGGCCATCGCCTCTTCCTGAGCGAGGAGACGGTCAAGTCGCACGTGCGCCACTTGCTCGCCAAGCTCCAGGCACGCTCCCGGGCCCACGCAGTTGCCGTCGGCTTTCGGCGGCAACTGATCGCCTAACCGGCGCGTAAGCCTTCCGCAAACGCATGAGATCGAGTCCGGCAGCGATCGCGGGCGATGCCCACACTGCGGACGCCGGTGATGTGCGCATTACTCTGTCCGTTGCTCCCCTCAGCAGTGCCGGGGCGCAGGTTCACTGATCCAGCGAAGCTGAACGGTTCCCGGGCTCGACAGCCAGGGGCGCTGTGACGCCTTCCGGCTCTACTGCGACAGCCAGAGCCGGCTACGCCCCGCCATAGAACGAGCGGGCGAGCCCAGAGCCGGTGACGGGCGCTCGATCGTGCGCTGGGACGGCCGCCGATGACGGTTCGGTGCCGCTCCCCTCGTTCGGTGGCGGAGTTGCCGGAGGTGGCGTGCCTACACGGGCTCGCGGCCGATGCGGAGCGTCCGTGCCGAAGACCAACCGCCGTCGCAGCGGATGACCTGGCCAGTGATCCAGCCTCCGCTCGGCGAGCAGAGGAAGGCTACGAGCGCCGCCGAGTCTTCGGGCCGGCCAAGGCGACCGAGCGGCATCTCCGCCTCGATCCGCTCGCGTAGCTCTGGGGAGAGCCAGCCGGTATCCGTCGGGCCCGGGTCGACCGCGTTAACGCTGATCCCGCGCGGCGCCAATTCCGCGGCGGCCGAGACGGTGATCCACTCGAGCGCGCCCTTGCTCGCCGCGTAGGCGAGCTCGCCCGCGAGGGGTAGGCCACTGGTGAAGTTCACGATCCGGCCCACGCCCGGCTCGCCGCGGAAGCGGCGGGCGAACTCGGCCAAAAGGAGCGCAGTGCCGCGCGCGTTCACCGCCCAGTGGCGCTCGAGCTGCTTCGGCGTCGCCTCAAGGAGGCCGCCGCTCTCGGAGTGGGCATGGACGTTCACGAGCGCCGTCAGCGCTCCCACCGCCCCCTCGGCCGCGTCGAGGATTCGTGCAGGCGCCCCTGGGTCAGCGAGGTCGTCCTCGTACCAGGCCGCGCCCAGCTCCGCGGCGAGCTCCTCGGGCTCCGAGCTCCAGCCCTCGCGGGCATCGTGGGGCGGGTAGCCGGTGAGCGCGAGCGTCCACCCATCGTCGGCCAGCGCACGTGCGACCGCCGCCGCGATCCCGGCCTTTCGGGAAGCACCGGTGACCAGAGCGGCGGCCATCGCGGCAGGCTAATCGCTAGCGCCCGGCTCGGTCCAGGACAGAACACGGCCCGCGCGCCACGGCGCGGTCAGTTCCTCTTCGGTTTCCCGTTGCAGGAAGAAGCGAGAGAAGACCGAGGCTTGCCGAACCCACAACGCCGCACGACACTCCTACCCTGATCACCGCGGCCGTCTGGAAGACGCGATGCCGGAGCGTTCACCTCGGCAGCGCCCGGCCGCCTCCTCCATCTCAGTGCTCGAGGTTGCTGGTTGATGTCGCGCTTTGTTGGAAAGACGACACCGACATGCCTGCCAGCGCGCTTCCAGCTCGAGACGCGCTATCTTCTTAGCATGTTCAAGCGCGCCACGCAGACTCTGATGATGGCCCTGGTTTCCGGGCCTGTCGGCGTGCTCTAGTCTCAACCGTCGATCACCGGCCCCATCGGAAGCGGGGCCGACACGCTCATCGGTGGCTGGCCTCGCGGGGCCAGAAAGGAGGAACCGATGAGTAACAGGCGACGCTTCTACATCACCACCGCCATCCCCTACGTGAATGGTGACCCGCATCTCGGGCACGCGCTGGAGTTCGTGCAAGCCGACGTGCTCGCTCGTCATCGGCGGCAGCGCGGAGACGCGGTTCGCTTCTTGAGCGGCACCGACGACAATGCGCTCAAGAACGTGGATGCTGCCGTGGCCGCTGGTCTGCCGGTGGCGGAGTTCGTCGCGCAGAAGGCGGGTCGGTTTGCGGATCTTGCCGCGCCGCTTCAGCTCTCGAACGACGACTTCATCCGCACGAGCACCGACCCGCGCCATCGTCCGGGCGTCGAGCGACTGTGGCGGGCCTGCGCCGAGACGGGTGATCTCTACCAGCGCGACTACGAGGGTCTCTACTGCTCCGGCTGCGAAGCGTTCCTTGCACCTGACGATCTGAACGACGGGCGCTGTCCCGAGCACGGCGAAGCACCGGAGCTGATCGTCGAGCGCAACTGGTTTTTCCGGCTCTCCCGGTACGAGGAGGCACTCCTCGATCTGGTCGAGAGCGGTCGCCTGCGGATCGAGCCGGAGCACCGTCGCAACGAGGTGCTCGCCTTCATCAGGAGCGGCCTGACCGACTTCAGCGTCTCGCGCGCGCGGGAGCGGGCGCGCGGCTGGGGCATTCCGGTGCCGGACGACCCGAGCCAGGTGGTCTACGTCTGGTTCGACGCGCTCGCCAACTACATCACCGCGCTCGATTACGCCAGCGACGGCGACGCCTACCGTGAGTGGTGGCACCGAAGCGACGAGCGGCTGCACGTAATCGGCAAGGGCATCATCCGCTTCCACGCGATCTACTGGCCCGCGATCCTTCTGTCCGCGCGTGAGCCGCTGCCGACGACGATCTTCGTCCACGACTACCTGACCGTCGAGAGACAGAAGCTCTCGAAGTCGCTCGGCAATGCAATCGACCCGAACCAACTCGTCGAGCGTCACGGGGCCGATGCCCTCCGCTGGTGGTTCCTGCGAGACGTGCCGCGCAACGGTGATGCCGACTTCCGCGAGAAGCTGCTCGCCGCCCGCGCGAACGAGCTGGCCGACGGCCTTGGCAACCTGATCAATCGGACGATCGCGCTCGTCAGCAGCAACCGGCCCGACGGCATCCGGCAGGTGGAACACCAACTGGACGAAAATCCACTGCGCTCACGCTGCGTCGGCTTGGCCCCAGCGATCGACGAGGCTCTTCGCGTCTGTGACCTCCGGGCCGCAGCCACCGCCCTTTGGGAGGTCGTATCAGAGGCCAACCGCTTTGTCTCCTCAGCGCGACCGTGGGAGCTTGCGAAGGCAGAACGCACTGGCGACCCCGATGCGGCTCAGCGCCTCGACGCTCTTCTCGGCGTGCTCGTCGAGGCGTGCGGCGCGATCACACGTGAGCTGGGACCGTTCTTGCCGGACGCCGCTGACCGGATCGCGGCGGCGCTCGATCAGTGGGATAGACAGCGCGGGCGCACACTCTTTCCAAAGTTCGAAGAGGTCGCATGACGACCCCTCGGCGGGCACGTCGCTCTTTGCGGGAAGTGCGACGCGACCCTTGCCGCCCGACCACCCGTAGATAGTCGGAAGTGCGACCGAGACCCGACCGGGGCGCGATTGCCATCTCTTGCGTGCGCCTCCCGGAGCATCGTGCGGTTCGTGCCGCGGGATCAGGCCTCCTCGCTGGCCCCGGCTCGCAGCCGCGGTCGGCTCGAGCTCGGATTCCGGCCTCGCGGGCGACCTAGCGCATCGGGGGGCGGCCGGGGCCGGCGCCGCCGAGGCCTGCGCGCGCCCGCAGCTCGGCCCGGATCCTCTCCTGCTCCCACTTCGGGTCGCGGGCGGCCTCTTCGAGGCCCTCTGGCCTCCGCTCGGGAGCGCTCCAAAAGCGCAGCCAGACCTGCAGCTCGGGCGTCGCGACCCCGACGAAGTCGGGCGCGGTCAGACCCGGAACCCGCGGTCGCTGCGGCCGCTGCCTGGCCTGGCGTTGGACTGCCTGGCGCGGACGTCCCTGCGCCCTGCCGATCTCCTCCCAGCTGTAGTCCTGGGCTCGGGCCGCCGCCAGGGCGGCCCGCTCTTGCTCGCCGAGCCAGCCGCGGAGCGTGCGGAGCGCGGCCAGGCGCAGGAGCGCGTCCTCCTCCTCGCGCCCGAGCAGTGCGAAGGCATCACGGATCAGCGGCGGCAGTTCCAGCGCGACTCCCTGTCATCCGAAGGTTGACGTGCCAGAGGCTGGCAGGAGCGGCTTCCGCTGTCAACCCTGTGATGACGAGCAGCCCGTGGCTAGAGCATCCTCACGAAGCCTGCGACAGCATCGAGCGACAGTCGAACACTGCTCGATAGCGCTTGTACACCGGCATGCGGGCGTGTAGTTGCTACCAAGCGGCACGAACGCGGCTGTCGCTGGGCGAAGGCGCTGACCTGCGTCTAGGGGAGATGTGGGGGACAGCGGAGCACCCGGTGGTCAGGGACTCCAGTCGAGTACGGATCACGAGCGCTTCCTGTGGCGGATCGATCAGTTCAAACAGCTTGGCTTCAGCGAGGCCGAAGCATCTGATCTGGCTGCCTCGGACGCAGACCTCGGGCAGGCGCGCCATCTGCTTGCGACCGGCTGCTCCTCGACTCTCGCCCTCGAGATTCTGCTTTAGCCGCCTCCGCGCCTTGCGGAAGGTCGCCGCGAATAACGTCCTTCACCATTCGTTTCCCAAGCTTGACCTTCCACGCTCTCGATCTTACTGCGGGGTCGGCAGGTGAAGAATCTCTCTCGTGACCGCGCACGAATCCGGAGAAGGGACCCGGGGGACGGGTCGTGGGGACGGGGTCAGACGAGGTCGGAGCAGGACGACCGCGTCCGGCCAGCGTTTGCGTCGGTGCGCTTAGGTGATGTAACCCGCGACGCGAGTCAGGGCGCCCACGATGTTGCCGGCAAGCAGGGCTAGAGCGCCGAAGACCGCGATCGTGATGACAGCCAGGACGACGCCGTACTCGGCCATCGTCTGCCCATCTTCACGTGCGAGCCATGTGTAGAGCTTCTGCATTGATGCAGACCTCCTGGACGGATCGGCGCGGGCGCTGCGCCGACGATTGTGTACTTGAGTCCATCGTCAGAAAAGCTCGGGGCCTGATCCCTCGCGGGAGGGGAACCGTCTCTGTTACCCCGGTACCACCTTTGAGCGTGCGGCGGTCCCCTGGACGGCCTCCCCCATCCTTTGCCGCGGGCGACGGGCGCCTGGCGACGCGGCTCTTGCCGTCTAGGCCGACGATGCGCTCGGGGGTCTCAACTTGATCCCCGGTATCTAGCTGTCCTACCCACGGAGGTTGTGAACGCGGCTGACCGGTGGTCGGTCTCCGATCGAGCTGTGCGGTCTGCGCCTGTTGTAGTGCTCAAGCCAGTGTGGCAGCGCCTGGTTGCGCTCGCGGTATGAGCGGTAGGTGAGGCCGTACGCCCACTCGCGCGCGAGCGTTTGGTGGAAGCGCTCGACCTTCCCGTTCGTCCGCGGCCGGTAGGGCTGGGTGGTGAGGTGGCGGATGCCACGCGCCGCGAGCAGCTCGCGCAGCGAGCGGTTCCTGACGTAGCTGAAGGCGTCATCAGGCGTTTTGCCTCGACGCCGTGGCTCGCGTAGAAGGCGAGCGCGCGCTCCAGGAAGCCGGTCACCGTCTCCGCCCGCTCGTCGCCGTGCAGCTCAACGAAGGAGAGGCGCGAGTGGTCGTCGACGATCGCGTGCGCGTAGTCGTAGCCGACACGCGTCTCCGAGCGCATCCAGTTGCGGCTGCGTTGCGAGCGGTCGCCGGTGACGGCGTGCCCGGGCCGCTCGAAGCGGGCGAAGCGGCTGACGTCCATGTGCAGCAGGTCGCCCGGGCACGGCCACTCGTAGCTGTTAGCGGGCTCCCGGATCGGAGGTGGGCGGCGTGCGAGCCCTGCGCGGCGCAGCACCTTCCAGACGGTCGAGTGCGCAAAACCGGTCGCGGCCGCGACCAGCCGTGGCCCCCAACCGGTTCGCTGGCGGCAGGCGCAGATCCGCTCCTGCAGCTCGCCCGCGAGCTCGCGCGGCGAGCGGTGCGGGCGGCTCGAACGGTCGCAAAGACAAGAGAGCGTCTGCCGCGCCTCGGCGCCGGCCTCCCGCCAGCGATGCGACCAGCGGTGCGCGGTTGCCGGCGAGACGCTGAAAGCCGCCGCGGCTGCCTTCATGCTCATTCCCGCTTCGATCGCCTGCACGAGCGCGAGCCGGCCGGCCAGTCCGAGCTTGGCGTTACGGTGAAGCATCATCCGGGTCCCTCCTTAGGGCGTGAGTCGTGGCAGACCCACAAGCCTCAAAGGAGGCCCGGATGTCCTCTCAGCCGTTCACAACGTGTGTGGGCATGACATCTAGCTACTAGTAGTAGTAGGACGCTTCCCACGACCCGGCCCGCCTCCGAGGCCCGCTGCGGCGGCAGCGCCAGATGGCTGTTAGGGACAAGAGCGCGGTTCTCACCCTTGAAAGTTGATGCCGAATATGCGATGACCTTTGGCGACACGCGACAAGGGAGAAGAAATGCGCACCAGGGGTCTGTTCGTCCTACTGCTCGCAGTCTTGGCGCTTGCCGTCCCGACGGCGGCCACGGCCAAGGTCCGGCTCGTCCGGGTTACCTCACCCATTTCCGCCGGGTCATACGCGACGCTAACGGTTGCTGTCACGCCCTCAAGACGATGCTCGATCGCGGTCTACTACAAGAGCGGCCGGTCGCAGGCGCAGGGGTTGTATCCCAAAACGCCGCGCGGCGGTCGTATCTCGTGGACGTGGAAGGTCGGGACAAGGACGACCCCGGGACGGTGGCCGATTGTCGTTTCCTGCGGTTCCGCCGGGACGCTGCGGACGTCGTTCGTCGTTCGCTAGGGCTGAAGGCAGCGGAAACCTAGTACGGGATGCAGCTCGATCCCGTTGCGGGCAACCCCCGTCTGTCCATGAAAGAAGTCGAAGAAGGCCACCCCTGTGACGAGTACGCGTCCGCACAAGCGGACCCGCGTACGAGCTTGCGCCATTTGGCGACGGCGTGTAGCAGTCGCACCAGAGGTACATGACAGCGACGGAGACTCAGCAATCATCGTGCGGCGCCTGTCGCTGAGCACCAGATGTAGGTCGCCGTCGTCTTCCGACCGAATGAGGGTCACCAATGCCCTCACCCGGAAGATGTGGCGCTCGAACGGCAGACGCGCATCAGGGAGGCTGGTAGGGCGGGGGCGTGTGACGAGATAGCGAATCGTCGCGTCCCGGCGCGCAAGAAGGCGCGGCCGATCCTGAAGCGTCTTTACCGTCCAGCGCTCCACGCCGCAGGTTGTTTGAAGCCCGTGCGCAGAGGCGTCGTGGCCGACGAGCGCCGCAGGCATAGCGAGAGCCGACATCGCGAGCAAGAAGGGCACTAGTGTTCGCGGCATTCAGCCGGAAGGCTAGGCCAACCCGTCGCAACGGCGTACTGTTTCCGACCATGGCGCGTCGTCGGCGGTATCCACTTCGGAAGGCTCCGCCAAAGCCGACTGAGCCGCCTTGCGAGTTTTGCGACGTCGCGTATTGGCGCTACAACGGCCAGGACTGGTACGCGTGTGATCGCGTCACAAAGAAGCGCCACGTCTGTAGCGCCCCGGCTGCCATCGAGCAGCGAACGGCTCTTGAGGCCGAGCGGCAGGCGCTCAGGGACGAGCAGGCAATTCGCCAGCGCCGTCAGCGACGTACCGAGCGAGCCGTCCACTGGGCCATCGCCGCCGCCATCGCAGCCGGGGTCGTCTGGTGGGGCTATGCGTCATGGACACGGCCGGACCAACCGCAACGCCCCGGAGTTCCCGCCACTCCGCAGGTTGAGCACGTATCGCCGTTGAGCGGATCGAACGGTGTGCAAAACCCACCGCTCGACACGCCGACCGCCAAGTGCGCGGACGGCACTCTCAGCTACGCAGTGAGCCATCAGGGCGCATGCTCGTGGCATGGCGGCGTCGTTGAGTGGTACCGCTGAGGGCCTGCGGCGGCACCGCGCAAGGGCGCGGCAAGGGCTGTAGCCCGAGTCGGCCTGTCAGAAACGGGCCATTAGCAGGAGGTTCTCGATACCGATTAGCGGCCTTCTAAGCCGCGGGTCGGGGGTTCGAATCCCTCCAGGCGCATCCCACTGTTAGAGCCGAAAGCCGGGTTGCGGAGCCACGGAATTAGTTCGCAAACAGAGAGGGGGTGGTGGCCGTGCGGACGATCAACCCGTCTTGGTGGGATGGTCCCTAGTCGGTCTGGCGCGGTTCAGGTACCCGCGCGCGAGGGCGGAGTAGTGCCGACCGCGAGGTCTAGACAGGTCCGAATCAGCATCTAGCGAAACGCGCGCGAGCGTCGTACCGTGATCTCGCCGGGGCGGAGGCCATACGGCCCCAGCGCGCGCGAGCGCACGCGGTACCTTGAGAGGAGCTGATGAGCAGACGCGCGATGGCGCTTCTTGGGCTCGGCATCGCTTCGATGCTTGTTGTCGCGCTCGCCATCGTCCTCGTCGGCCGCGAGCGCCATCCCAGTCATCCCGAGACGGTCATCGTTCCCAGGTCGAATGCCACTGATCTCGAAATCGTGTTCGAGCGCTTGCGCAGCAGGGGCCTGCGAGTCGCGATTCCGCAGAGAATCCAGTTCCACGCCACGTCCTCGCCTTCGGTTCTGTCGCAATCGCCGCGACCAGGGTCACGCGTCACATGGGGAAGCGTCGTGACGCTCCATCTGCTGCCAGGCGGCTTCGCGACTCCCATAGGTCCCGACAACGTGCCGACGTACCGCGTTCCCGACTTCACCGGGAAGCAGCTCGCGGACGCGGTCGACTGGACGGAGGGGAAGTGGGCCTACTGGGAGGCTGACCTGCCGTCGCTCCCGCCGTCGAGCGCGAAGCATCTGTTCGACGCGTACGTCGTCACCTCTCAGCATCCGGTAGCAGGCTCAGACATCAGGCCGTGGATGCCGGTGCGACGAGTGCTAGGGCAAGCGGATGGCGTTCGGCTGACGCCGCTCGTGCTCGAGGTCGCGTTGGGCGACTAAGCGATGCGCGCGAGTGGTCGTTCGCCACGCCCCGGCGCGTCTCGACAGGAGTGCGGGAAGTCCTGGCGCTCGGCGTAGCAGTCGTCAGCTAGAGGCTTGATGTGATTTAGCGGCCGTCATAGCCTGACGTCAGGCGCGCTGGCGAAGGACGGCGTGCTGCTAAAGCTGGTGGACGATCAGGAGGACCACGGGACGATGGTCCTCGCTTCCCGAGCTCGATTCATTCCGACCGAAGCTCCGTCCGAAGCTGACCGTTTGGTAGATGTCGGAGTAGCGCCTTCACAGAGCGGCACCCACGCACTGACCTCAAGTGGAATCGATCAGGCGCTCGAGCTCTTTGTAGAGGTCGGGTGCCGTCCAGTACGAGCTATGACCACCCGCCCCAAGGAGTAGCTCCACGAGCTTCGGTGAGCCTGCAGGTAACGGCGGCGTTGGCGAGTTCCAGGGCTCGGGTGGTGCTCCAAAGACAGTGCGACCGATCGGGTCGCCGGCGGCAGCGACGTTGACCCACTCACGATTGACTTGCTTGACGAACTCCGTTCGGTGTGAAGGGTCACGGAGGCGCTCGACCCATCCGTATTGCGAGGGGAAGCGCTTCAGGTAGAGCTGCCGCAGGGGACAACCGAACGTCATCAACGAGACCTCGGACGGCAGTTGAACGCCGTCCTCGGCGAGGAGCGTCGTTGTCAGGATCGTCCCCTGGCTGTGCGCGACGAAGACGATTCGTTCGTACCTCCGCCGCTCGATGTGGGCCATCAGGGCCTCGTAGCGGTCGAGCATCTTCCGCCGCGGCATCTCCTCGCCGACGCCGGCGCCCAGCCTCTTCCAACCGAGTGGCTCGCGGAGAAAGGTGGAGATGTCGTAGGGCTTGTCCAGGATCGTGCGCAGCGCGCTCGGCGCCTTCCCTTCCGACGCGAGGCTTGTCGGGCTGAGCCCCATCGCGCGCCCTGCTATCAGGAGCACGGTCACCGACGCGCCGAGGATCGCGGCCACGGTCGGCCCCCAGGTCGTGTGTTCCTCGCCCGGGTGGAGGAAGGGCAGGAACGGGAGCCAGGCGGCAGCGGCCGCGTACGACGCAGCGAGGCTCGCGAGCAGCAGAAAGAGACAGGTCCACGGACTCTCGAGCACACCAAGCACGCGCGTCAGCCGGCCGGCCTGGGGCTCGGCGCCATCGCCGGTCGAGGTCCGGAACAGCGCACGTCTCAACAAGGCGACGAGCGCGAGAAAGACGAGCGTTCCAAGCGCTACTGCAGAAGCCCAGGCGAGCGAATAGATCGCATAGGCGAGCAGACGAGAGCCGAACTCCCATGCCGTGACTGAGCCCACGCAGTCCGTCAGGCCCCAGTCGTCCGGTTGCGCCAGGCACAACGGCGTCCCGCCCGCGCCCTTCCACGTCACTCCTTTCCCGATCTTCTCCCCCGCCGCCCCGACCGCCGCGCTGAAGATCGCCATTAGCGTTGCGATGCCGAGCGGTCCGAATCCGAGCGTGATCACTGCCGAGACGGTCCGGCCCCGCCGCTCGTCGCACTTCTGTCCAGCGAAGAGGAACCGGATCAGAAGCACGATCGTCGTTGCGAGAACCACGGCGAGAACGCCGAGCCAGAGGATGCGGATCGCATAGGCGACGAGCTCGGTGAGCGTGTCGGCAGCCGCAAGCTCGATCGAGGTGCTGTCGGTGCCGCGCTCGAGGAGACGCCACGCGCAGATTCCCGCCGTCGCAAGGAAGGCGAGAATGCCGAGTCCGAATGCGGGTCGGCGGCCGCTTTGTTTCTCGTAGTGCCGTATGAGCCCCAGGCCGACGACGGCGGCCAAGAGCACGTACAGGCCGAGCGCCACAGTACCAGTGATCGATCGCGGATCCGGAAGGGCGATGGTGACGAGAAGGCCTCCGGCCGCGAGCAGCAGCGTCGCGGAGAGAACGACGACCGGTACCGCAACCAGCCACGCGAGCAGACCGACCAGGCGATACTCGATGCTCAGCTTTCCTTTCGGCGGATTCTGCGGCTCTTTGGTAATCCGATCGTCGTTGCGGAGCGCGGTGCGGCCGATCGACGGAAAGGCGAGAAAGAGGCCGACGAACGCCGCCAGGAACGACCGCAGTGCGGCCGGGAACCGGCTCAGGTCGGCCCACCAAAACTCGTACAGGTCGACGAGGGCTCCGCCTGGACTCTTCGTCGCGAACCGCTGCACGGGCTGGATGCCGCCCGACGCTTCGAACCACTCGGAGTGTTCCTCCGGCGGATCGAAGCCGGTACAGACGACGAGACCACTCGCGACCCGCTCGGCCGCTTCGCTGCGCGGTGTGTCGCCGACGCCGGCGACGACGACCACCGCGACCCGCCGGTTGCTCAAGGAGCCGGCTCGAGCTGTCTCGCTCACGCCCACTCATTCTCGGCCATCGGCGGCATCACGCATAGCCGCGCGTCCGAAAGAAGCTTGACCGGGTTTCCTTCGCGCCGCCGCTTGCGGAACTCAAGTGTCGCTCGCATTGTCGGTCTCCTGATCGCCGCGCAGCGGCTTGTCTGCAAGGCCTTCGAGGCAGGCGTTGGCGAGGTTGGCGGGTTGGCTCCCGCCGACAACGAGGATGCGTGTGATCTATCGACGCCGACCGCCTGGCGTGGCCGCCACCGCGGCGCCTTCATCTGTGGGTGAGCAGGCACTCGGCTAGGTCGCGCCGACGCTCGTGGTCTCGGGCTCTGCGGTCGAGCATGTCACTCACGCCACACCTCGAGATGGGGAGGATCCTCTAATGGAGCGCATCGAGGCGTCATCCGCCAATCGCCGAGAGAGTCTGCTTGGTCCTTGCCCACTGGATGCGCTCTGTGATGCGCTATCCCCGTGCTGACGGTAAAGCTCGGCCCAAGAGCGCTCATTGACGGCGACAGAGTCACAGTTGAGCGGACCGGGCTGGATGACTTCGCCGGATGCACGGCCAATATCGATCTTCGCGGTATCGACGACGTTGCGTCCCAGTGGGTGGCGAACGGCGGCGCAACCGTCGATTCCAACGGCGTCGCCCGTCAGTCGTGGGAGATGAACCTCGGTCAAGAGACCATTCTGGAGGTCGCGACAGTGCGTCTAGACACGAAGACCGGGGAGAGACGGTGGGATTACCCGGGCGCGCTCCCGACTGCTCGCGGACGACCCAGCCGCGCCGACGGAACGCCTTCCCGGGACGGTGGACGCGGAGCTCGTCCTGGTGGGTGAGGACGATCTCGAGCTCGAACCGGGGCAGGCAGAGGAGCGAGGGGATGCTGACGAGCCTGC
>Ga0307278_10000452_pt1 | contig 20779 bp, 24 predicted proteins | sample ER_DNA_117_FD_194482 | JGI IMG/M metagenome (GOLD analysis project Ga0307278, IMG submission 194482) | Bulk soil microbial communities from the East River watershed near Crested Butte, Colorado, United States - ER_DNA_117 | ecosystem: Environmental > Terrestrial > Soil > Floodplain | place...
CAAGGTCTCCCTCGGCGAGGCCGACGCCGGCATCGTCTACGTCACCGACGTCACCGCCGGCGGGGACAAGGTCGAGGGGGTCGACATCCCCGAGACCCAAAACGTGCTCGCCACCTACCCGATCGCCACCGTCAAGGCGGGCAAGGCCCAGGACAAGGCGCAGGCGTTCGCGGACCTGGTCCTCTCCGGCGAGGGCCAGCAGGTCCTCAAGCAGTTCGGGTTCCCGCCGCCGCCGACCACGTGACCGCCACCGTCCGGCGCCGCCGGGCGGGCGGCACCAGGGCCGGGGCGCCGGTCTGGTTCGCCGTCCCGGCCGCGCTGGCCGTGGGCTTCCTGGCGGTCCCGCTCCTCGGCCTGCTCGGGCGGACGCCGTGGGGCAGCATCGGGGCCGAGCTGACCACCCCCCGGGTGGCCCAGGCGCTGCGGCTGTCGCTGGTCTGCTCGCTGGGCGCGGTGGCGGTGTCGGTGCTGCTGGGCGTCCCCCTGGCGTTCCTGCTGGCCAGGGTCGAGTTCCCCGGCCGCAACCTGGTCAGGGCCCTGACCACCCTGCCGATGGTGCTGCCGCCGGTGGTCGGCGGGGTGGCCCTGCTGCTGGCGTTCGGCCGCCGCGGGCTGGCCGGGCAGTGGCTGGACCGGGTGTTCGGGATCACCCTGCCGTTCACCACCACCGGGGCGATCCTGGCCGAGGCCTTCGTGGCGATGCCGTTCCTGGTCATCACCACCGAGGCCGGGCTGCGGGCCATGGACCGGCGCTTCGAGGACGCCGCCGCCACCCTCGGGGCGGGCCGCTGGCTCACCTTCCGGCGGGTCACCCTGCCCCTGATCGCCCCCTCCCTGGGCGCCGGCATCGCCCTGTGCTGGGCGCGGGCGCTGGGCGAGTTCGGGGCCACCATCACCTTCGCCGGCAACCTGCCCGGGGTCACCCAGACCATGCCGCTGGCCGTCTACCTGGCCCTCGAGACCGACCTGGAGGCGGCCATCGCCCTCAGCCTCGTGCTGCTGGTGATCTCCCTTGTGGTCCTGGTCGCCCTGCGCGACCGCTGGTTCCCGACGGCATGAGCCTCCAGGCCAGCGCCCAGCTGACCCTCGGCCGGCTCGAGCTCGAGGTCGAGCTGGCGGTGGCCACCGGGGAGCTGGTGGTGCTGCTGGGACCCAACGGCGCCGGCAAGACCACCCTGCTGCGCGCCCTCGCCGGCCTGGTGCCGCTGGAGCGGGGCCGGGTGGTGCTCGACGGCATGGTCATGGACGACCTGGACTCCGGCGAGCACGTTCCCGCCGAGCGCCGCCCGGTCGGCTTCGTGTTCCAGGACTATCTCCTGTTCCCGCACCTGTCGGCGCTGGAGAACGTCGCCTTCGGGCTGCGGGCCCGCGGGGTCGGCCGGGCCGAGGCCCGCCGGCGGGCGGGCGCCTGGCTGGAGCGGGTCGGGCTGGCCGGCTCCGCCGACGCCCGGCCGAGGGCCCTGTCCGGCGGCCAGGCCCAGCGGGTGGCCCTGGCCAGGGCCATGGTCGGGGACCCGCGGCTGCTGCTGCTGGACGAGCCGCTGGCCGCCCTCGACGCGGCCACCCGCACCGTGCTCCGCCGCGACCTGCGCCGCCACCTCGCCTCCTTCGACGGCACCCGGCTGCTGGTCACCCACGACCCGCTGGAGGCGATCGCCATGGCCGACCGGCTGATCGTGCTGGAGGGCGGCCGGGTCACCCAGACCGGCAGCCCGGCCGAGGTCAGCCAGCGGCCACGCTCGCCGTATGTCGCCGAGCTGGTCGGGGTCAACCTGTACCGCGGCAAGGCCGGCGCCGGCGCCATCGAGCTGGAGGGCGGCGGCCGGCTGGTCGCCACCGGCGACCACCGGGGCGAGGTGTTCGCCGCCGTCCACCCCCACGCGGTCGCCCTGCACCGCCGCCCACCCGAGGGCACCCCCCGCAACAGCTGGCCCGGGACCGCAGACAGCCTCGAGGTGATCGGCGACCGGGTCAGGGTGCGGGTAACCGGTATCGTGCCGGTCGTGGCCGAGGTCACCCCCGCGGCCGCCACCGAGCTCCGGCTGGCCGACGGCGGCCCGGTATGGGCCACCGTCAAGGCCACCGAGGTCGTCGTCTATCCCGCCTGACCACGAGAGGAGGCCAGCCATGGCAGCGGCGGCCAGCTCACCACCCGGCGCCGGACCCGCCGTGGAGCTGCGGCCGATCGGCCACGTGCGGACGCCCTACCGCGACCCGGCCGAGACGCCGATCCAGACCTCCCGCAACCCCGGCGAGCCCGGCCGCCTGGTCGTCCTCGAGCAGTTCACCCCGGCCCTGGAGGGGCTGGAGGGGTTCGACTACGCCCACCTCATCTGCTTCCTCGACCGGGTCTGGGAGGCCGACGACCGGGGCACCCGGCCGTTCACCGGCGACCGGCTGCGGCCGGTCCCGTTCCTGCTCCAGGACACCGGGGAGCGGGTCGGGGTGTTCGCCACCCGGTCCCCGGTGCGTCCCAACTACCTCGCCCTCAGCCTGGTCCGGGTCGTCGCCGTCCACGGCAACCAGGTCGACTTCACCGGCGTCGACCTGCTCGACGGCACCCCGGTGCTGGACATCAAGCCGTTCGAGCCCCACCTCGACGTGCCCGGCTACACCCAGGGCAGCGGCTGGCTGGACCAGGTCCGCGGCGGCTGGTACCAGCGGCACGCCGCCGCCGCCAACCCGCTGGTCCGGCCCGGCCGCAAGGGCCTCGAGGCCGCCGGTCTCGATCCGGCCGCCATCCCCGCAACCAATCGACCCAGGGAGGACAGCATGCAGCTCAGCGCCCGCAACCAGCTCGGCGGCACCGTCCGCGGCGTCGAGCTCGACGCCGTCATGGCCGAGGTCACCGTCGACGTGAACGGCCAGCAGATCGTGTCGGTGATCACCCGTTCCTCGGCCGAGCGCCTCGGCCTGGCCGAGGGCCAGCCGGTCACGGTGATCATCAAGGCCACCGAGGTCCTCCTCGGCGTCGAGGGGTAGCCCTCCGGGAACCGACGGTCCAGGAGGTCCGGTCATGAGGAAGACACTCGCCGCCGCGGCATTGCTCGCGGCGCTCACGGTCGTGTTGGCGGCCTGTGGTGGCGGCAACGACAACGGCTGCAGGCCGACGGCAGCAGCCAGGTGACCTACGCCGGCAAGCCGCTGTACTACTTCGCCGGCGACGCCAAGCCGGGCGACACCAACGGCCAGGGCGTCGGCAAGGTCTGGTTCGTGGTCGGCGCGGACGGCGAGCCGGTCAAGCCCGCCAGCTGAGCAGGGAGTTGAGTTCGCCCCGGGTTCCGGGGCATCGTTACCGCGTTCCGGCACCGGGTGGCACCGTGAAAGGGCGCAGGGCATGGCTCTGTTCAGCTGGCGCGTCGTCCACGACGGCAAGACCCCGCCCCCGGGGGCGGTGGTACGGGCCGACGAGCGGCTGTCGTGGCCGCGGACGGTCGGCCTCGGCGCGCAGCACGTGGTCGCGATGTTCGGCGCGACCTTCGTGTTCCCGATCGTGATGGGGCTCAACCCCCAGCTCGCGATCATGATGAGCGGCATCGCCACGATCTGCTTCCTGCTGATCGTGCAGAACCGAGTGCCGAGCTACCTGGGCACCTCGGCCTCGTTCGTCGGCGCGGTGGTGGCCATCCGCGCCCAGGGCGGCGACTCGCCGGACGTGACCGGCGCCATCCTGATCGCCGGCGTGGTCCTGGCCGCCTGCGGCCTGATCATCCACTCGCTCGGCTCACGGGTCGTCTACGGCGTGCTGCCGCCGGTGGTCACCGGCGCGGTGGTCATGCTGATCGGCTTCAACCTGGCCCCGGTGGTGGCCAACATCTACTGGCCCCAGGACCAGTGGGTGGCGCTGCTGACCATGATCGCGGTGATGGCCATGGCGGTCGGCTTCCGCGGCTTCCTGGGGCGGATCGCGGTGTTCCTCGGCCTGATCTTCGGGTACGTGCTGTCGTGGCTGTTCGACCGGGCATTCGGGCAGATCACCGCCTTCGACGCCGCCGCCGGCAAGGTGACCACCCACTTCCGGGTCAGCTGGGCCGGCGTCCAGGCCGCCGACTGGGTCGGCTTCCCGGCCCGCACCACCGTCGGCCCCGACGGCAAGGAGATCCCCGGCTGGCACTTCCCCGACATCAAGCTGACCTTCGTGCTGCTGGTGCTGCCGGCCGTGATCGCCCTGATCGCCGAGAACACCGGCCACGTCAAGGCGGTCGCCGAGATGACCGGCACCGACCTGGACCCGGTGATGGGCCGGGCGATCGCCGCCGACGGCGTCGGGACCGTGCTCACCTCGGCGGTCGGCGGGTCGCCGACGACCACCTACGCCGAGAACATCGGGGTCATGGCGGCGACCCGGATCTACTCCACCGCCGCCTACTACGTGGCCGCGCTGGTGGCGATCCTGTTCGGCTTCTCGCCCAAGTTCGGCGCGGTCATCTCCGCCACCCCCGGCGGCGTGCTCGGCGGCATCACGGTGGTCCTGTACGGCATGATCGGGCTGCTGGGGGCCAAGATCTGGCGGGAGAACGGGGTCGACTTCGGCAACCCGATCAACCTGGTCCCGGTGGCCGCCGGGGTGATCATCGCCATCGGCAACACCACTCTGGTGATCAGCGACAACTTCCAGATCTCGGGGATCGCCTTCGGCACCATCGTGACGGTGGCCGCCTTCCACCTGGTGCGGCTGATCGCGCCGCCGCACCTCCAGGAGGAGCAGCGGCGCGAGCGCACCGGCCGCCCCCGCGACGGTGGCGAGGGCGCGGCCATCATCATCGACGAGCCCGGCGCCTACAAGGAGCCCTGAACCCGCCTCAGCGCTCGCGGCCGCGCAGGAACCCGACCCGGTAGGGGCGCAGCTCCGCCCGGGCCACCTTGGCCCGGACCACCGGGTCCTGGGCGACGATCGCCTGCGCCGCCGCCTCGTCGGGGGCCTCGAACACGGCGATCCCGGTGTTGACCGTCCCCAAGGTCGGCCCGCCCAGGACCAGCACCCCGTCGGCCAGCAGCCGCCCGAGGAACCTGGCGTGGGCCTCGAAGGCCGCCGCCTCCTCCTCGGTCAGGGTGGCCGCGAAGTCGTCCCGCGGCGGGTGCAGAAAGTAGATCCACTCGGCCATGGCGTCGGCATCACCTCTGCTCGGTGCCGCCCAGCAGCCCGATCGTCCGCTGGTCCGGCGCGCCCCGGTAGAACTTGTCCAGCACCTGCCGGAACAGCGCCTGGTCCGGGTCGGCGCGGGAGAACAGGGTCATCGACGAGCGCAGCTTGAGGGCGTCGGTGCCGCCGAGGACGGCCTCGGGCTGGTCGCCGTCAAGGGCCAGCAGCAGCCGCGCGCAGTCCAGCAGCCGGGGCCCGAGCACCGGGTGCCGGAGGTAGGCCTGCGCCTCGGCCAGCGACCCGATCGCGAACGTCCGCGCCGTCGGGCTGTGGCCCAGGCCGGCCACCTGCGGGAACACGTACCACATCCAGTGGGTCCGCTTGCGGCCGGCCCGCAGCTCGGCGACGGCGTCCTGGTAGCTCCCGCCGGGGCTGTCGTCCTGGGCGTCCACGAACCTCCGCAGCCCGTAGGGGTCGTCCATCTGCGACTGCCTCCGTTCCATCGGGTCCCGGCTACACCGGCGTCACGTTGGCCAGCAGGTCGTGCAGGGTGGTCCCGGCGAGCTGGTCGGCGTCGCCGTCGAAGACCACGATGCGGACCGCCCGGATGTGGCGCCCGAGGTCCTCGCCGAGGATCGACCGCACGGCCAGGACGTTGAACAGGATCGCGATCGGCACGGTCATGCCGCCGTGGCCCGAGCCCAGCACCGGGATCGTCAGCGAGCTCAGCCGGTGCTCGTTCATCGCCTCGACGATCCCCTCGAGCGCGGCGTACAGGAAGTGCGGTTCGGCCCGCAGCCCGATCCCGGTCCGTTCCGTGGTCGCCGACACCAGGATCAGCGGGTGCTCCGGCCGCAGCCGCTCGAGGAAGATCGCCTGCCCGATGCCGAAGCTCTCCTCGATCCGGCGCTCCGCCCTCGGCACCCGCTGGGTGGGGACGCCCTTCAGCTCCCGGCGGACCTGCCGGATGAAGTCGTCCACGGTGTCCCGGAAGTGGTGCAGGACGAAGGCCCCGAGGGAGCTGTTGGGGTCGGTGATGCAGGCGTCGTCGAAGTACTCGTTGGCCGGGAGCGCGACCACCGACCGCGAGTCGGCCGGCCGCTGGTCCTGGATGCGGCCCAGCTCGACCTGGAGGCTGGCCCGCCCGAGCCGCAGGGACGCGGTGGTGGGCGACCCGGTGGCGGCCGCCGGAGCGGCCGGGGCCGTCCGGTCGCTGGCCAGGAGGTACTCGAGGTCCTTGCTCATCCGCCGCATGGCCCGGTCCAGGCGGGCCTGGGACCGTGGCTGGGGGGCCACGCGGAGCTGGGTCGAGGCCAGGGCCTCCCTGATCCTGGTGCACGCCGGCCCCACCGCCGGGCGCCGCGCCCCGCTGTCGAAGCGGTCGGCGTCGTACCCGGCGGTGGTGAGCCCGATGAGGTCGCTGGGCAGGTGCATGGTGGCGGTGTTGGGCTTCACCATGAAGGTCCGGTCCCGGCCGAGGTGGCCGATGAACATCCCGAGCTCGAAGACGACGTTGTCCCTCGCGGTCGGGCTCGCCTCGCCCCGGCTGGTCGTCAGGTCGTCCGGCCGGAGGATGAACACGCCCGCGTCGGAGGAGTCCAGGGCGTCGAGCAGCGAGTCCAGGGCGCCGTAGGAGAGGCGGAAGACGTCCTGGTTCCAGAGCGTCACGTCGAAGTCCTCTTCGAGCTCCTCCTGGATCGCGCGGCCGACGTCGATGGCCTCGCGGGAGCTGCCGACGAAGATCCTTGGTCTCATGGCCCGCCTTGGTGCTCCCCGCTAGGGTTTGCGGCCGACGCCGGCGACCTGGTCCATCTCGGCGGGCGGGCCGCCGGCGGGGTCGGGCCGCCAGCGCGCGCACGACACCACGCCCGGCTCGACCAGCTCCAGGCCCTCGAAGAAGCCGGCGATCTGGCGGGCGCTGCGCAGCCGGTAGGGGACCGCGCCGCTCTCGTTGTAGCGCCGCTGGGCCTCGACGCCGGCCTCGCTGAGGTCGTTGGTCCCGTCGCAGATGGTCAGGTAGCTGCCCGGGGCCACGGCGTCCAGCAGCCGCCGCACGATCGACCGGGCCTCCTCGTCGTCGTCGATGTGGCCGAGGATCCCCAGCAGCATCAGCCCGACCGGCTGGCTGAAGTCGAGGGTCCGGCCGGCCGCCTCCAGGATCCGGTCGGGGTCGCGCAGGTCGGCGTCGATGAAGGCGGTGACCCCCTGGGTGCTGGTGAGCAGCGCCCGGGCGTGGGCCAGCACCACCGGGTCGTTGTCGACGTAGACGACCCTGGCCCCCGGGGCCACCTGCTGGGCGACCTCGTGGGTGTTGTGCTCGCTCGGCAGCCCGGTGCCGATGTCGAGGAACTGCCCGACCTCCGCCTCCCCGGCCAGGAACCGGACGGCCCGGATCAGGAACCCCCGCGAGGCCCGCGCCACCTCGACGATCTCCGGGTAGATGGCCCGGTACTGGTCCCCGGCCTCCCGGTCCACCGGGTAGTTGTCCTTGCCGCCCAGCCAGTAGTTCCAGATCCTGGCCGAGTTCGGCACGCTCCCGTCGATCTCGGGAAACGCTGGTCGCTGGTCGGCGACGGGCGAGCTGTCGTTCACGGGCGCCTCTCCTCGACGGTACCCAACGCCCGCTACGCAATCTCACGACCTGCGCGCCTGTCAACCGTCCGTTCTGAGATGATCGCCGGCATGAACCGACGCCGTGCCGTGGCCGCCCTCGCCATCGGCTGCGTCCTGTGCCTGGCCGGCGTGGGCCTGGTCCTGCTCCGCGGCCACCAGCAGGCCGGGCCGCGCAGCTTCCCCCCCGGCTCGCTCGCCCCCGGCGACGGCGCGCTGCTGGGCGCCTGGGTGACCCCGCCGGGGGACTTCACGGCGACCGGCCGGCGGGCCGCGGTCACCCAGCTCGAGGCCGACCTCGGCCGCCGACTCGACATCAACCACCACTTCTACGACTGGGGCAAGCCGTTCCCCTCCGACGAGGAGCGCTGGGACCTCGCCAACGGCCGCATCCCGATGATCTCCTGGGGCGACCGGGACACCCGGTGGGTCGCCTCCGGCGCCGGTGACGCCCTGGTCCGGGAGCGGGCCGACGCCCTCAAGGCGCTCGGCCGGCCGGTGCTGCTGCGCTGGTTCTGGGAGATGGACGGCAGCCGCTACCGGGCGGTGGCCCATTCCCCGGAGGACTACGTCGCCGCCTGGCGGCACCTGCACCAGGTGTTCGCCGAGCAGGGGGCCGACAACGTCCGCTGGGTCTGGTGCCCGAACGCCTCCGGCTTCGCCGACCACACCGCCCAGCGGTTCTATCCCGGCGCGGCCTACGTGGACTGGGTCTGCGCCGACGGCTACGACTACCCCTGGAACACCGCGTCGTTCGCCGGCATCTTCAAGAGCTTCCACTCCTGGGGGGCGGGCACCGGCAAGCCGATGATGGTCGGCGAGTGGGGCGCGATCGAGCGCGCCCCCGGCGCCAAGGGCCGCTGGCTGGCCGGCGCCCGCGACGCGCTCAAGACGCGGCTGCCCAAGATCGCCGCCGTGGTCTACTTCGACGCCGACCGGCAGTACGACTGGCGGGTCGGCACCTCGCCGGAGAGCTTCGCGGCCTTCAAGGCGATGGCCGCCGACCCGTACTTCAACCGCCGCCCAGCACCCGCCTGAGGCCCCGCGCCGGGCCCGCCGCGCACGCGTGGCATCCTTGTGGCACCCCTTGGCCCTTGACATGGCACCATCGTGGTGCCAAGGTGGTGCCATGGACCTGAGAGTGTACGTCGACGACCTCCACCGCCAGCTCGCGGTCGCCGCCGAGGCGGGCGGCGACGACGCCCGCGCACTGGCCGAGCGCCTGGTCGCACCGCTGGACGCGGCAATCCGGCTCACCCTGCAGGAGGTGCTGGCGGCGGCCGCCGAGGAGATCACCCTCGAGCTCGCCCCGGGCTCGGTCGAGCTGCGCCTGCGCGCCGCCGGCCCCGAGTTCGTGGTGACGCCGGCGCCGGCCGACCTTCCCGACCCGCCCGTGCCCTCCGAGGGTGAGGAGGGCGCGATGTCGCGGATCAACCTGCGCCTGCCCGACCACCTCAAGGCCCGGATCGAGCAGGCGGCCGGCCACGAGGGGCTCTCGGTCAACGCCTGGCTGGTGCGAGCCGCCGCCGCCGCACTGGAACGAACCGGCCAGGCTCGCCCACCCGAACGACGCAGCGGGCAGGGCGCCCAGCGCTACACGGGCTGGGCGCGCTAGCCGACCGACCCAGCAGGGGGATGCCATGCCGACCTTCGACACTCCACAGCCCATCTCCGTCACCGTTGAGCTTGGCGTCGGTGACCTCCGGGTCGTGGCCAGCGACCGCACCGACACCCTGGTCGAGGTCCGCCCCAGCGACGCCGCCAAGAAGGGCGACGTGACCGCGGCCGAGCAGACGCGGGTCGAGTACGCCGGCGGCAACCTGCTGATCAAGGCGCCCAAGGGGTGGCGGCAGTACAGCTTCCGGGGGGGTGGCGAGTCGGTCGACGTGCTGGTCGAGCTGCCGGCCGGCTCGGACCTGCGGGGCGAGATGGGGGTCGTGACCCTGCACGGCCTCGGCCGCCTGGGCGAGTGCCGCTACAAGACCGGGGTCGGCGGGATCCACCTCGACCAGGCGGGCCCGGTGCAGCTCCGCACGGGCGCCGGCGACATCGGCGTGGAGCGGGCCGGCGGCGACGCCGAGCTCACCACCGGCTCCGGCGGCATCCGGGTCGGCGGCATCGGCGGCGCGGCGGTGGTCAAGAACTCCAACGGCGACATCTGGATCGGCGAGGTCACCGGGGACCTGCGGGTGAACGCGGGCAACGGCAGGATCTCGGTCGACCGGGCCGACGCGACGGTGACCGCCAGGTCCGCCAACGGCGACGTCCGCCTCGGCGAGGTCGCGCGCGGCGCCGTCGTCGCCCAGACCGCCTTCGGCAAGGTCGAGATCGGGGTCCGTGAGGGCGTCGCCGCCTGGCTGGACCTGGACACGCGGTTCGGCCGGCTGCACAACGCCCTCGAGGCCGCCGAGCGCCCTGGAACGGACGAGGACGCGGTCGAGGTCCGCGCCCGCACCGCCTTCGGCGACATCACCATCCACCGCGTGGTCGCGGACCACGCCGGGAAGGACCGGCCATGAGCAGCCCAACCGCCCGACCCGCGATCGTGGCCACCGGGCTGCGCAAGGCCTTCGGCGACAAGGTGGTGCTCGACGGCGTCGACCTCGAGGTCGCCGAGGGGACCGTCTTCGCCCTGCTCGGACCCAACGGCGCCGGCAAGACCACCATGGTCCAGATCCTGTCCACCCTGATCGGCGCCGACGCTGGCGAGGTCGCCGTCGCCGGCCACGACCTGGCACGGGAACCCGACGCGGTGCGCGACGCGATCGGCGTCACCGGCCAGTTCTCGGCGGTCGACCACCTGCTCACCGGCGAGGAGAACCTGCTCCTGATGGCCGACCTGCGCCACCTGGACCGGGCGGAGGGCCGGCGGCGGGCGGCCGAGCTGCTCGACCGCTTCGAGCTGGTCGAGGCGGCCCGGAAGCCGGCCGGCACCTACTCCGGCGGCATGCGGCGCCGGCTCGACCTGGCCATGACCCTGGTCGGCGACCCGCGCATCATCTTCCTGGACGAGCCCACGGCCGGCCTCGACCCGCGCAGCCGCCGCACCATGTGGCAGATCATCCGCGAGCTGGTCGCCGGCGGGGTGACGATCTTCCTCACCACCCAGTACCTGGAGGAGGCCGACGAGCTCGCCGACCAGGTCGCGTTGCTGGATCATGGGCGGCTGATCGCCGAGGGCGCCCCCGAGGCGCTCAAGCGCCGCGTCCCCGGCGGCCACGTCCGTCTGCAGTTCGCCGACCAGGAGGGACTGGAGTCGGCGGCCCGCGCCCTGGGGGCGTCGGCCCGCGACGACGACGCGCTCACCCTGGAGGTCCCGAGCGACGGCGGCGTGCGGTCGCTGCGCGGCCTGCTCGACCGGCTCGACGGGGCGTCGGTCGAGGTCGACAGCCTCTCGGTGCACCTGCCCGACCTCGACGACGTCTTCCTCGCCCTCACCGGCCAACCCGACAAGGAAAGGGCAACCCTGCCATGAGCAGCCTCGCCTACGCAGTGCGCGACTCCAGGACGATGCTGCGCCGCAACCTCCGCCACATGTGGCGCTACCCGACCCTGACCCTGATGGTCGCCGGCCTCCCGGTCGTCTTCCTGCTGCTGTTCGTCTACGTCTTCGGCGGCACGCTGGGCGCCGGGCTCGGCGGCCCGGGCGGCGGCCGCGCCGACTACCTCGCCTACGTCATCCCTGGAATTCTCCTCATGGCCGTGGCCGGGGTCGCCCAGGGGACGGCGATCTCGGTGGCCATGGACATGGCCGAAGGCATCATCGCCCGCTTCCGCACCATGGCGATCTTCCGGCCCTCCATCCTGACCGGTCACGTCGTCAGCGCCATGACCCAGACCGCCGCCAGCCTGGCGATCGTCCTCGCGGTCGCCCTGCTCATCGGGTTCCGGCCCACCGCCAGCCCGGTCGAGTGGACGATGGCGGCCGGCCTCCTCGCCCTCACCACCCTCGCCATCACCTGGCTGTCGGTCGCCTGCGGCCTGGTCAGCAAGACCGTCGAAGCGGCCAGCAACCTGCCCATGCCCCTGATGATCCTGCCCTTCCTGGGCAGCGGGTTCGTCCCCACCGACTCGATGCCGGCCGGCCTCCGCTGGTTCGCCGAGTACCAGCCCTTCACCCCCATCATCGAGACCCTCCGGGGCCTCGTGCTCGGCACCGCGATCGGCTCCAGCGCCCTCATCGCCGTCGCCTGGTGCGCCGCCATCACCCTGGCCAGCTACCTCTGGGCCCGCACGGCCTTCAACCGCGACCCGGTCCGCTGACAACGTTGTGGGCGGTCAGCGGGCGTTGCTGTGGACCCGCTGGGAGGCGGGGTCGGCGATCACGAGCTTGAGCTTGCCGCCGGCCGAGCGGGGGAGCGTGGGGCGGCGCTCGACGCTGACCCGTGGGTCCTGGACACCGAGCCCACGGAGTTGCTTGGTGACGGCCCGGCCGAGGCGGGCCTCCAGCTCGTGGTCGCCGGCCGCCGCTTGGCTGGGGACGACGAGGACGCGCAGGAGCGGGCCGTCCTGGACGACCTGGAACTCGCGGACCTGGGGGTCGCGGGCGAGCAGGGCGAACTGCAGGGGGTGGATGGCGACCCGGCCGCCGTCGCGGGCGGCAAGCGAGAGGACGTCGTCGCTGCGGCCGTGGATGGTGCTGGCGCGGACCAGGCTGCGCCCGCACCGGCACGGGTCGGGGTCCAGGGTGACCAGGTCGGTGACCTCCAGCCGCAGCAGCGGCTGGACCAGGTTGTACAGGTTGGTGACCAGCAGCCGGGCGCCGGGCTGGCCGGCCGGCACCGGCTGGCCGTCGGGGTCGACGTTCTCGACCAGGGTGGTGTCCTCGAACAGGTGGATGCCCTGGTGGTGCTCGCATTCGGCGCCCCAGAGCCCCTCGGTGGTGCCGTAGGCGTCGAAGGGGTGGATCCCGAAGGCCTCCTGGAGCCGTCGGGTCATCTCCGGGGTGCGCAGCTCGGCGACGGTGACCAGGGTCGTTGGCGCCAGCCGCAGGCGGCCGGCCTGCTGCTCGTCGGCCAGCCACATGGCCACCGACGGGTAGGCATGAAGGTAGGTCGGCTGGAACTGGTTGAGGGCCTGGACCAGCTGGGGCAGCGGCAGGGTGACCGGCAGGCTCAGGACGCGGTGGAGGCCGACCGCCATGGTGGCGGCGACCTGGCGGCTGACGTGGGAGGGGGCGGCGCCGCCGAGCAGCGCCAGCCGCTGGCGGGGCAGGCTGGGCCGCAGACCCGCCCAGTTGGAGGTGCGCAGGATCTGGGCGCAGATCGACCGCCACCCGACCGGGTCGTAGACGAACAGGCCCGGGCGGCCCGAGGATCCGCTGGTCAGCATCACCCGGTAGCGGTCCAGGTACAGCTGGTCCCGGGTCAGCTGGCCGACCCAGTCCAGCAGCTGGTCCCGGCGCAGGCGAGGGTCGCAGACCAGCTCGTCGAAGTGCTCCATGAGCAGGGACCTGTCGAGCACCGGCAGGCGCTGCAGCTGCACCGGGCCGTCGCCGAGGGCGCCGGTCTCGGCCAGCCGCCGGCGGTAGAACGGCGAGTGGCTGGCGGCGTGGCGCACCACGGTCTCAAGGCGCTGCCGCTGCCGGTGGGCCAGCCGGGCGCGCGGTTCGCGCTCGTGGCTGGCCTGGGCCCGAGCCAGCCGCAGGGCCGCGGCCACGTCGGCCAGCCGCCGCCGGTGATAGCGAACCTGGCTGTTCATCGGATGCTCCGATCCTGCTGCTTGCCGTCGTTGCCGGCAGCGCGTTGGGCCGCGCCCAGGACCGCATCGAGCAGCAGCCGCCCCATGCGCCGAGCCAGCACCACGTCCACGGCCTTGGGCTGGGTGAGTCGCTCCAGGCCCAGCCCGACCTGCATCGCGTTCCAGGCCACCGCCACCTGGTTGGCCGTCACGTCGCTGGGCAGAGTCAGCCCACGGTCGTCAGCCAGCTGTCGCACCGCGTCGGCCAGCGGCTCCAGGAAGCGGGCGTGGATGGCCGCGAAGCGCTCACGCAGCTCGGGATGGCGCAGCACATGCGCCCAGAACTCGAAGAACACCGCCCGCCAGCCGTCGTCGCGGTCGCGCCGCTGAATGGCGCCGGCGGCCAGCTCGTCAAACGCGCGTTCCGCGCCGACTTGGCGTAGGCCCGGCACCACCTCGGTCAGCACCCGCTCGACCCGCCGCTCATAGACCGCGAAGAACAGGTCCTCCTTGGAGGCGAAGTTCGAGTAGACGGCCCCCTTGGTGTAGCCGGCCCGCTCGGCCACCTCGTCCACCGAGCTGGCATGGAACCCTCGGGTGACAAAGCACGCCTCGGCCGCCGTGAGCAGGTCCTGTCGGGTCTGCTCGCGCCGCTCGGCCCGGGACATCCGCACCGCCATACCATCACCATCCGTATACCATCGGCATTGAAATGCTATGGGTATACTAATTCCATTAGTACCTGAAGTAAAGGCCGATCTTGAGGGTTGCGGCACCGTCGGGGAGCATGGTCAGGAAACCTCGTGAGGGCCGTGACCATGGCAGAGATGGCAAGAGGGTACCGGCAGCCTGAGCGCGCGATGTCGCCAAGCCATCGTCAGGCTCGACCGTCAGAGCAGCTGGCCCAGCTTCCGTCGGCGTCCGGCGCCGCCGTCGTGGGTGACCTGCAGCGCCGGATCGGCAACCAGGCGGTGGGCCGGATGCTGGGCGTGGTACGGCGGTGCGGCGATCGTCCCTGCGCCTGTGCGCATGAGGAGGGGGACCGCACGGTGGCGCGCGCCCGTGCCGAGTCGCCCGCTCCCACCGCGGACGGGGTTCCCGAATCCGTGGCGACCACGCTGCGCTCACCCGGGCAGCCACTGGACCCAGGCGTGCAACACGCGATGGCGAGCCGGCTTGGTCACGACCTCCAATCGGTACGGGTCCACACGGATGCGGCCGCGAGCCGCTCGGCCACCGATATCGGCGCGCGTGCCTACGCAGCCGGCGCCCACGTCGTCTTCCGAGCCGGTGAGTACCAGCCCTCGACACCCGCGGGTCGCCAGCTGCTCGCCCACGAGCTCACCCACGTGCTGCAACAGGGGCAGAGCTCTTCGGCCGGGCCCTTGGTCCTTGGTGACCTGCATTCGCCGGCGGAGGCAGAGGCCGAGCGCGTGGCCGCTGCCGGCGCCGACAACCCAGCCGCCCGGCGGGTCGAGCGCGCGGCGATCGTGCGCCGCCAGCCGTTCGCCGAGGTCCCCCGTCGCGCTTCGCCCGTGATCGATCGGCTCCTCGGTTCCGAGCTGCTGGACGGTTTCGCGCTGAACAGCGCCGCGCTGACCAACGCGCACAAGGCGCGGCTCGCGACCCTGGCGCCGACGTTGGTGCGCCTGCTGCGGGAGCATCCCGGTGGACTGGTCGAGATCACCGGCCACACCGACGCGACGGGCGGGGAAGAGCTCAACGAGGGGCTGGGCCAGCAGCGCGCCGACGCCGTCCGCGACTTCCTGCTCGAAGCCGGAGTCCCCGCCACCGGGTTGGCCAGTGTCAGCGCGGGCGAGCGCCGGCTCCGCGTCGCGACGCCCGGACCCGAGCCCCGCAACCGCCGCGCCGAGGTGCGCTTCGAGCCGCAGCCGAGAGGACGGTCGTTCCCGCCGGCCGCACTGACCCTGACCCCCGGGCCGGGCCCGGTGAGCGGAGGATCTCCTCCGCTCGCGCCGGCGGAGCTGTGCAAGGCCAATCCGAAGCTCTCCTTCTGCCAGCCGGCGGCCGAGCCGGCCCTGCCGTCCGGCGCCGTCTCGCCCGCCTTGTGCACCTCCACGAACTGCTCCGCCGTGGGCAGCCGTTTCGACGAGCAGCCTCCCGACCTGCAGAAGGTGCTTGCCGCATCGTTCAAGAACCCGGCGGTCTGGCTCGCGCAGCTCGACGACGAACGCCGTATCGCGTTGTCCGCGATCTTCAACCGCCTGTGCAGCTACGGGGTGTGGTGCCACGTGAGCGGCGTTCTGCGAATCGAGTCTGGCGAGGCGCCGGTGGGCGACCGGTTCGCGGTCCCCGGCAAGACGCCGTCGGTCCATTTCACGACCCCGGGGAATGGGCTGCTCCTCGCGCTCATGGCGACCGGCCGGTTCTGCCGGGCAACCGGTCCGGGGGCGTCGGCGCATCCCGGGCAGACATCGTTCCGCGAGATCTCGGGCTCCGACAGCCTGCACGTCTCGATCGGCCGGCCGGCCGGCCATTTCGACGTGCACATCGACCGCTACTCCCCGGTCGTCGAGCCCCCGGGCAGCAGCGAATGCTCCAACGCCCCGTCGGCCGCCGCCGTCGGCCACATCGGCAAGGAGCTCCTCCCCGAGGCGGTGCGCGAGAAGGTAGCCAAGGCCTATGCCCTCCTCCCCGGGGCGGTGCGCAAGCTGGTCCACGCGCCCCTTGCCCTCCTCCACCTCCCCGACCCGGGCCTGGCCGGCCTCCAGGTCTTTCCCGACGACCCGGCGCCCGCCCTTACCGCCGTGCCGCAGCCCGACACAGGCGCCCCGCGGCTCTCGCCGGAAGGCGCGCTGGTGGGCATCACGATGCGAGGGCCGCTGTCGAAGCCCCGGAAGCCGACTGCGGCCCCGACCGGCGCGCCGCCGGTCCTGCCGGCCGAGCTGGTGACGCGGATCGATCGGGCGATCGCCGAGCAGGTCACCCCCGAGGCGCTGCTGCCATCGCATGCGCGCGTGCGCCTCACGGCGGCACGGAAGGCGGCAGAGACGGCGGGCCCGGACGAGGAGGAGACCGCGCGGCTACGGCGCGACGCCGCGGAGCAGGAGGCGACGACGTACCCCGATCCCTATGAGGTCGCGCGAGAGCTCGCCGAGCGGATGGAGCGGGCGCGCCGCAGCCACACCGGCTACGTGAAGCTCAACCTCCCGCAATACGACCCGCGCGACTTCGGCAGCCGCAAGGCGATCGCCCAGCAGATCCGACGCATGGCGCTCATCGTGCGCCACTACCTGCCCGAGGGCGCGGCGGACGTGCACTCTGTCGTGATCATCTTTGGCCCGCTCAACGCGGCGACGCGGGTAGAAGTCAAGCTGCCCTGAAGCCGCCCGTCGCTCCTCGGCTGTACGGCGGCACGGTTGACTGGTAGGATGACCATATGACCACTCAGATGACCGCCACCGAGGTGAAGGCCAAGATCCTCTCCCTGCTCGATGCCGTCGCCGCTGGGCAAGAGATCGAGATCACCAAGCACGGCCGCACCGTGGCCCGCCTCGTTCCTGCCAAGGGGCCCAACGCCCTGAAGGGCAGGTTGACGGGGGTGGCGATGAGTGCCGCCGATGACGAGGAGCTGTTCAGCACCGGGGCGAGCTGGAATCTGCCGTGACCACGGTCCTGCTCGACACCCACGTCGTGCAATGGTGGTCGGCCGAGCCCGAGCGGCTCAGCGACGCCGCCACCAAGACGCTGGCTGCGGCCGATCAGCTTGCGGTCGCGGCGATCTCCTGGTTCGAGCTGGCATGGCTGGCCGCGCACGAGCGGATCATCGTGACCATTCCGGTCCGCTCCTGGCTGGAACAATTGGCCGACGGCCTGCAGACCCTCGGGGTGACGCCCGCCGTCGCCGCGGCCGCGGTGTCGCTGCCGTCGTCGTTTCCAGGCGACCCCGCCGACCGATTGGTCTACGCGACCGCTGTGGAGCACGGCTGCCTACTGGTCACCAAGGACCGCCGCCTGCGGAGCCACCGCCATCCAAGACAGGTGACCGTCTGGTAGTCCGCCCGCGGCGTCGAACCGGTCCCGGTCTTCCCGGAACGATGTGTGGCCGATGCCCTCGTAGTAGGACGTCTTGGCATGGGGGATGAGCCGCGCATGCTGCTCGGCCGAGGGCGAGTAGAGGTCCTCGGGTGTCGGTCTGCGCGGGTCGTCAGGCGGAGGAACGCCTCCAGGGCGGTCGTGCTCGTCTCGACGTCGGTGGAGAACATGGCAGGACTCGGCATCGCGGTTACCGAAGCTTGGCGGCCTTCATTCCCTCGGCTGTTGCTGCGTCGAGAAGGGCGCCGTCCCCGGCGACCACGACGACGTCCGGGTCGTGGACTCGATCGGCGGCAGCGAGGTGGACAGCGTCATACCCGCGTAGTTGACGGGCTTCGGCCAACTCGCCGGCGCGCCGAGCGAGGGCATCATCGACTTCGACGAGGTCGATCTCCTCGAACAAGGAGTCGAACGCGGCCAGCGCATCGCGCAACTGCCGAGCTGTGAGGCGGCCAAGCCGCTCGGCCTGAGCAAGGGCGGCGCGCGTCTCCGGATAGATGAGCCGGACGCTCACGACCCGGTCGGCACCGGCCCACAGCGACGCGGCGCGAGCGGAGCCGGACTCGGCAATCAGCAGCGGCACGACCGCTGAGGTGTCGAAGTACGCGATCACCTTCGTTGGTCGAAGACCAGGTCGGAGACGGTGCCCTTGGTCTTGATGGGCTTGGTCGCTGGCCGCTTCGGCTGCCGGGCAGGTGTCACGACGCCCTCGGCGATAAGTCGGTCGAGGACGCGTTCGCCGCCAACCGGTACGACGCGGGCGATCGCCCGCCCTCGGTCCGTCACGACGACCTCATCGCCATCGCGCACCCGGTCGAGGTAGCGGCTCAGGTGGTCCCTGAGTTCCCTGACACCGACCTCCATCGGAGCTCCTCTCAATGTGGCCACTTATCGAGTTCCATTGTAGCCACATCGGGCAGTTGCTGCGCCCGGTCTCTACCGCCTCTCTCCCGGCCGGGTGATCGAGGTCACGTCTCAGCGGTGACGGGCGGCACGCCGCCTCGTCCATCCCGGGTGCGATCCTGTGGGCGGAGCGTAGGCTCCGAACTCGAGGCCGTGGAGGACACGATGCCCGAGCAGAAGCAGCTCCGGCCAACCGACATACGCGTCTGAACCTGCGTACGTGCCAGAACCGAGCTATGAGCCGGCACAAGGCTACAACCCGGAAGAGAGCCATGACCCAGGACAGGGCTATGACGTCGAGCAGTACCACAATCCAGCAGGTTAGCGGTGATGTCCCATGAATCTTGACGACGCCAAGGCGCTGCTCGAGCAAGGACGCCTCGCCGAGGCACAGGCCGCCTACCAGCAACTGAGTGGCGATCCTCGCCTGCGGGCGCAGTGCTTCTACGGTCTCGGTCTGATCTCCCTGAAGAAGCAAGACTTGAGCTCGGCCCATTCCTGGCTCAGCAAGACCGTCGACGAGGACCCACGTCATCTCAACGCGCGCTTCTACCTTGGGGAGATGGCGGCGAGTCGCGGCGACAAGGGGCTGGCCACCCGACTCTATGCAGAGGTCCTCGCACTCAATCCTCAGCATGTCGGCGCGCTTAAGCGCATCACGAGCGTCAACGCACCAGTTGCCGTCGCCGGCTCACACCCGGCGGCATCCAGTCCTCCGCCCGCTATCGGCATCGGTCGAGCTCCAACGAGACCCGTACCAAGCGAGCCTCCACCCCAGCCGGTCGCACCGCCTTCGTCACAGTCCCTCCAGGCGGTCGGATCGTTGGGAGCACCACCGAGTCCACCGTCATCGAAGAGGTCGCTCGTCGGACGAGCGCGGCTCGTCAAGCTCCAAGCGGTCGCCTTCAACGGCACGCCAGCAGCGAAGCAGTCGTTGACGTTCCGGCTCGACGTCGCCGACAACAACGGCAACCTCGCTCGGTCCCTCGGAATCGAGATGCGGGGGTTCCACGTTCGCGGGAGCATCGAAAACGGTGATTGGGTCGAGGTCTACGACATCTCCAAGACCGGCAAGGTGAAGTCGTGCCGGAACCTTTCGACCGGACAACAGGTGAAACACACATGTTCTGAGAACTCGTGTTCCGGGTTATGCAGCGGAACTTCCTGGCCGCCAGCGACCATAAGGCGAAAGTTTTCCGCTGGCGTCGGCGGTCGTCCAGCCCAAGGGTGGATGGGCCCAAACTGAGGGACAGGCTGTCATAGGATCCTGTTCTGTGGACGCGAACGACCGGAAGCAACCGCGCGCGACGGGCCCTCCAGGCCCGGGCTCCCTGCGGGATCGGCCGCTGGAGCACCGAGTCGCCCGCGTCGACTACGACGCCGAGCTCCGGCTGCACGACGAGGTCCTCCGCCGCACGTACAACATACGGGCAGACGACCGGGTCCTGGACATCGGCTGTGGAACCGGCCGGACGACGCGGGACGCCGCGCGGTCGGCCGGTGAAGGGAGCGCGCTCGGAATCGACCTCTCCGCCTCGATGATCGAGCGGGCCCGCGAGCTCGCCCGGGCGGAGAGCGTCCACAACGTTGCCTTCGAGCAGGGCGACGCGCAGGTGCACCGCTTTCCGGGGGACGGTTTCGACCTCGCCATCAGTCGCTTCGGGACGATGTTCTTCGATGACCCCGTCGCGGCGTTCGCCAACATCGCGGTGGCGCTCCGGCCCGCCGGGCGCCTGGTGATGATGGTCTGGCAGGAGCACGAGGACAACGAATGGTCCGTGGCGATCGAACGGGCGCTCGGCCGTGAGGGATCGCCGGTCCCAGCGCCGGAAGCGCGGGAGCCGTTCTCGCTTGCCGATCAGGACACCGTGGAAGCGATCCTCGGCGCGGCAGGATTCGGCGAGGCCACGTTCACCGACGTCCACCAGCCCGTCTACTACGGTCCGGACGTCGCGGCGGCCCTCGAGTGGGTCGGCGGTTTCTCGAGCACCAGGGAGTTGCTGAGGCGCCTGGGTGCCGCCGCCGCTGAGCGGGCGCTCGAGCGTCTCCGTGAGGCCCTCGCCGCGCACGCAAGCGAACGTGGCGTGTGGTTCGATTCGCGGGCCTGGATCATCGAGGCCCGCCGTCCGTGACCAAATGCGTAGCATCGGGCTCATGCGCTCAGGACTCTTCGTGCCGATCTTCGATGCGCTGGCGGACCCCGCGCTCGTCGTCCGGCTGTCCGCCGAGGCAGAGGAAGCCGGATGGGACGGAATCTTCCTCTGGGACCACGTCCGCTGGCGGGAGCCGGTTCTCGAGGTCGCCGATGCCTGGATCACGCTCGCGGCGATCGCCACCGCCACACAGGCGATCCGGCTCGGTCCGATGGTCACCCCGCTCGCCAGGCGCCGACCGGTCAAGGTCGCCAGGGAGACCGCGACCCTGGATCGGCTGAGCGGCGGCCGCTTG
>Ga0307278_10000453_pt1 | contig 20695 bp, 17 predicted proteins | sample ER_DNA_117_FD_194482 | JGI IMG/M metagenome (GOLD analysis project Ga0307278, IMG submission 194482) | Bulk soil microbial communities from the East River watershed near Crested Butte, Colorado, United States - ER_DNA_117 | ecosystem: Environmental > Terrestrial > Soil > Floodplain | place...
TGCGAGCAGCAGCGACAGCCCCGCGCGAACGAGCGCGTCGTCGTCGACGACCAGCACCCGGATCTGGTCGCTCACACCGGCCACGGCAACCAGGCGCGAAGGCGGAAGTCGCCGTCCTCCTGGAGTCCGTGCTCGAGGTGGCCGCCGGAGAGCGTGGCGCGCTCGGCTAGGCCGACGAGTCCGGTTCCGGCGCCGGGGATCTCCGGCTTGCCGGCGGCCAGGACTGGCGCCGGGTTGCGAACCTCGATGGTCAACCCTTCCCCGGGCGCGCCTTCGAGGCGCAGGTCGACCGCGGCCGCCGCCGAATGCTTGCGCGCGTTTGTCAGCGCCTCCTGGACGATCCGCAGCGCGTGGCGACCGACCGAGTCCGGGACCGCCGCCAAGTCCGCAACGCGCAGGTCGGCGTGCAGGCGCATCCCGGCGGCGCGTGACTCCTCGAGCAGCCCGGGCAGCGCCGCCAGCGTCGGCTGAGGAGGCTGCGGCGCCTCGTCTTCGGCCCCGTCGCGCAGGATTCCGATCACCGCGCGTAGGTCCTCGAGCGCCTGGTGCGCGCTGGCGCGGATCACCGCGGCCGCGCGCGCGACCTCCTCGGGCGGCGCCTCCGGCCGGAACTCCAGCGCGCCGGCATGCAGGCTCAGCAGCGAGATCCGGTGGGCGAGCACGTCGTGCATCTCGCGCGCGATCCGGGTGCGCTCGGCGTGGCGGGCCTGCTCGACGAGCAGCTGCTGCTCGGCCTCGGCGTGGCGTACGCGCTCCCGCCGCGACTGGCGACGCCCTCGGACGAACATGCCCCACGCGACGATGGCCGTCATGGCCAGCGTGACGAGGGCGAAGTGCGCCCACGGCGGCAGCGAGTTGTCGTCGGGCTGCACGCTGCGGTACACGGGCAGCACGGCGAGCTGCAGTCCGGCGATCAGGGCCGCCAGCTGCCAGCGGCGGTAGGCGGCGACCGTGAACAAGATGATCAGGCCGGCCACGCCCGCGGAGGACGAGAAGGCCTGCATCGGGACGGAGGCGAGCCCGAGAGCGAACGACCAGCGCCGCCGCCACCACAGAGCGAGGCAGAGCGCCGCGCCACCAATCACGTCGAACACCAGCAGGGGCGCGTCCAACCCACGGCCGACTTGGTCAGCCAGCGCCAAGGCGCCTACCGCGGTCGCTAGCAGGAACAGCATGCAATCGACGATCCAGTCGCGCTGCGAGCGGCGCGGGGGCGGCTGCTCGTCCTCCTCGGGGGCGACGAACATGGCGGACAGGAGACGGTGAGCGCTCACTGGGCCAAGCGTAGGCGGCGCGGCCAGTGTTGAACACCCGACCGAAGTCGATTCACAGGCCCACTTTCGTCGGCCCAACAATCGCCGTACGACCGATTGCGGAGGCGTGGCGCGCAGCCGAACCTGCGGTCTGTCCTTCGAAAAGGAGTCCGCATGCTCGCTCGTCTCGCTCACGCCATCGCCCACCACCGCAAGGCCGTCATCCTGACCTGGCTGGCGCTCACCATCTTCGGTGGCTTCTCCGCCTCGCAGGTGTCGCAGCGTTGGCTCCAGTCGTTCTCGATCCCGGGCTACCCGGCCTACGAGGCGAGCCAGAGGACGCTCGAGCGGTTCGGTAGCGGCGATCGGCCCCCGAACGTCGTCGTATTCGAGACGAAGGGCGACGCGACCAAGAGCGAAGCGATTCCCGCCGCCATGGAGCGCGCACTCAAGACCAGTCCGGATGCGCGGAGTAGCTCCTTCTTCTCGACGGGCAGCTACGCGTACGTCTCCAAGGACAGGCACACGACCTTCATGGAGCTCTATCCAGCCGGCGCGGCGGACCTCGACACCAAGAGCGGCGCGGAGGCAATCCTCACTGCGGCGAAAACGGGACTGCCCGCGGGCATCGCAGTCCACGTCACGGGCCACGACGCGATCATGGAGGCGAATGCGAACGGCGAGACGGGCGGCCCGAGCGTTCTCGTCGAGGCGCTCATCGGCGGGCTCGGCGCGCTCGTCATCCTCTTCTTCGTCTTCGGAACGCTGCCGGCGGTCCTGCTGCCGCTCGCGATCGCGGTGGCCTCGATTCTCAACACCTTCACGCTCGTCTGGATCCTCACCTACATCACGGACGTGTCGATCGTCGTGCAGTTCCTGATTGCGCTCGTCGGCCTCGGTGTCGCGATCGACTACGCGTTGCTCATGATCTTCCGCTTCCGCGACGAGCTGCGTGAGGGGAATGACGGGGAGACGGCTCTCGTCGAGACGATGACGCACGCCGGCAAGGCCGTGATCGTCTCCGGCTCGACCGTCGCGGTCGGATTGCTCTCGCTGATCGTGCTGCCGCTGCCGTTCATCCGCTCGATCGGCATCGGCGGAATGCTGATCCCGGCGGTGTCGGTGCTCGCGGCGATCACGCTGCTCCCGGCGTTGCTGGCGGTGCTCGGCGAGCGGATCAACAGTCTCCGCCTGCTGCCGAAGCGGCTGGTCGACCACGGTCACCCCGAAGACGGGCCGTGGGGTCGCTGGGCGCGATTCGTCAACGTGCGGCCGGTACCGGTTGCGGCGGTTGGGCTCGTGATCACCGGCGTGCTCGTCTACTACGGCTTTCAGCTGAATCCGAACGAGGCCCAGTTGAAGAACGTCGCCGGCAACGGCGATGCGATCGTGGGCCGGGAGGCCCTCACCACGGCCGGGATCACGCCGGGCGTGCTGAAGCCGCTCGACATGCTCGTCGAGAACGGTGGCGACCCGGCAGCCGTCGCCGAGCGGCTGGGCGACTTGGACGGCATCATCGCCGCCGTCGCACAGAAGGACTGGAGCAAGGGCGACGCGGCGATCGTCGAGGCGTTCCCGGCCGTCGACGGTGCCGATCCGGGAATCCAGGCGATCATCGATCGCTCCAAGGCTGCGCTGAAAGGGACGAACGCGACCGTCAGCGGGCCTGCGGCCGTCGATCGCGACCTCGTCCACGCCATCTACGGCAACTTCCCCTACCTGCTTGCCTTCGTGCTGGCGCTGACCTACATCCTGCTCGCGCGCGCGTTCCGATCACTCGTGCTGCCGCTCAAGGCCGTGATCCTCAACCTCGTCTCGCTCGCGGCAGCGTTCGGGATCGTGGTCATCGTCTTCCAGCTGGGGCACGGCTCGGGGATCTGGGGGATCGACGCGATGCAGGCGATCAACCCCTGGATTCCGATCATGATCTTCGCCTTCCTCTTCGGCCTCTCAATGGACTACGAGGTCTTCATGCTCACGCGCATGCGCGAGGCCTACGACGAGACCGGCTCCACCTCGAAGGCGATCGAGCTCGGCCTCGCCCGCACCGGCAAGCTCGTAACCAGCGCTGCGCTCGTGCTCATGTGCGCCTTCCTGGCGCTCTCCTCTGGCCCGGGCTTCGAGATCAAGGAGCTCGCAATCGGGCTCGCCGCCGGAATCATCTTCGACGCAACGGTGGTCCGCGCCCTGCTCGTGCCGGCCACGATGCGCTTGCTCGGCAACGCCAACTGGTGGATGCCGAAGTGGACGCGGACCGTGCTTCGCATCCCGCACTCGAAGCCTGCATCCACGATCGCGGCCCCACCGACACCCGTCGCCTGATTGGGCGACAGAGAGGTTCTCTCATGCAAAACACACCGCCTTATCCGCTTCAACTCACCGGCGAGCTCTCGCCGCGGCTCAGCCGCGGGCTCTGGCTGGTCAAGTGGCTGCTCGCGATCCCCCACTGCGTCGTGCTCTTCTTCCTCTGGATCGGCTTCGCGGTAGTCAGCGTGGTCGCCTTCTTCGCGATCCTCTTCACTGGCGCTACCCACGGGGTCTGTTCGACTTCAACGTCGGCGTCCTTCGCTGGACCTGGCGCGTCGGCTTCTACAGCTACAGCGCACTCGGCACCGACCAGTACCTGCCCTTCACGCTCAAGGACGCGCCCGATTACCCGGCGCGGCTCGAGGTCGAGTACCCGGAGTCGCTCTCACGCGGGCTCGTGCTCGTCAAGTAGTGGCTTCTCGCCCTGCCGCACTACCTCGTCGTGGCGGTCTTTGCCGGCGGCGACTGGGCGGCGTGGACAGGCCTCGGCAACGATTGGATGTGGAGCTCCGGAGGCCTGGTCGGCCTGCTCGTCTTCTTCGCCGGCGTCGTGCTGCTCTTCACCGGCCGCTACCCGAAGTCCCTCTACGAGTTCGTGCTCGGCATGAACCGCTGGGTCTTCCGCGTCGCCGCCTACGCCGCGCTGATGACCGACTCGTACCCGCCATTCCGGCTCGACATGGGCGGCAACGAGCCGCCGACGGGCACGGCTGGCGATTCGGTCCTGCCGACGCCTGCACCGGTGACGGCATGACGGCCGGTTGAACACGCTGTGGGCAATTGTCCAAGACAAATACGGGTCAGCCGACGTTCTGCGCTTGCTGTCCTCGTCGAGCGCTGCCAAGTCGACAGACCGTCGCAGCACGTCGAGGGCGGGTCAAGGCTGGGCACAAGGTCACGTCCGCCAGACTTGTCGGCCATGCAGGCGTGAAGCGTAGCCGGGAACCACTCATGCCACGTAGCCACAACCGACAACGGAAGGATGGAGCCTTTATGGAGCCCCGTGGTTGCAACCGGTGGCAATCAGCGGCAAATCGGGTCAGCGCGGAAGTGGCGGAAACAAGCGAAAACTGTTGCCGCTGGCTGCCACCGCTTGCCTGAGACGATGGTAAGGAGGGGGTCGACGGTTCGAGTCCGTCAGAGGGCTTCCAGTTTTCGCCTGCTTAGCCGGTTCTTCCGTTGTCTCTGCCGGCGCGGCCAGGCGCTTTGACGTCCACGCAGCGTCCACCAGCGTCCACCGTGGACGTTGTTCCGCACTGAGTTCGTCAAGTAGGCGGATCGCGTGTTCGCGTCCGTCGCGGGCGAGGTGGCCGTAGTGGCGGTCGATCATGGTTAGGCTGGCGCCCATGTAGCGGGAGAGGTCGAAGGTCGAGATGCCGGCACGGAGCGCGAAGGTAGCGAAAGTGTGTCTGAGATCGTAGATCCTGCGCAGAGGCTCGGTCCCGGCCGCGACCTGCGCCGGCTTCCAGTCCCGGTTGCGGAAGTTGTGCAGGTCGAGGTAGCCACCCCGCTCGGCGGGAAACACAAGTGCGCTCGGCCGACAAGAGAGTTGTCGTTCGATGGCATCGAGCGCGATCGTCTGCAGCGGCACCGCTTGGCGGCTCGTCTCTGTCTTCGGGCACTTCAACCGCCCCTTCGTGAACGAGCGGTGGACGTAGACAACCCGGGCCTCCAGGTCGACGTCACGCCATTCAAGGGCGAGCCATTCGGCCGGACGAAGCCCAGTAGCAGCGGCGAAGATCACCATCGGCCGATAGCGAGGGGAGAGATTCGCGGCGACGGCACCAAGTTCGGCCCACGACTCGAATGGGCGCTGCTCCCTGCGCCGAGGCGATGGGTTGTCCACGCCGAGCTTCGCCGGGTTGACCTCGATCATCCCCCAGACGACGGCGCGCGCCAGTACCTGCCGCAACGCTTGCGTCGCGTCGAAGCGGTAGCCGGGTGAGAGAGCGATCCGCCAAGCCGCGATCTCCTCCGACCGCAGCTCGCTGACTGGTCGCGCGCCGAAGGCCTCAACCGCCTTGCCAAGCAGCCAGCGCAGCTTCTCGATCGTCACCTGCTCGACGTCGTGCTGCGCCAGGTACGCGTCAACAAGTTCAGCGACGGTCAGCGATCTCGACACTCGGCGCTCCCGCCGCAGCCGCTCCAGCTCCCGCTCCAAAGCCTCCACCGCATCCCGCTCGGAAGCGAACCCGCCACGCTGTACCCGCTTCGAGCTCCGGCCACCCACCCGGTACCGGTAGGCCCAGAGCGGCTCTCCGTTCCGTCCTGTTCGCTTCAGCCTGATCAGCTGGCCCTGTTGGGACATCGCGATCACTCCTTTCGCCCGAGAGAACGAGGTGATCGTGCTGTTCGCCGCAGGCTTCAGGAGGCTTGTTATTCGGCGCTCGCCGCCGGTCGGCGCAGCGGGCGGCGAACTCCGCGTGACGCCGCCTGCCACTTGTCGCATAGCTGTCGCGCTGATCGGGAGAAACGCCGCGGTCTTCGAGGAGACATCCTCCCGTGCAGGTGGCTCTCGCCATCTCTGTGTTCCCCGCGCGCGCGTGTACAGGGCGGAGAAGCAGCCACGCAGGCTGTGCCAGCAGCGGTCGAAGTTGGCAAGCTGGTTCTCGTTCGAACTCCGGGCCCGAGATGAGGAAGGACGTGCGCGAGTTCATCCGCCGGCTCGAAGCCGTGGGGCTCACGGTCGAGTCGACGCCGGGGCACTACCGAGTCCTGCGCGACGGTAAGCCGCTCCGCAAGGCGAACGGGATGCCGTTCACGCTGCCGTTTTCTCCGGACACGGTCCGTTGGCGCAGAGCGGCGATCGTCGAGCTACGCAAGCTCGGCATCGAGCTGTAGCACCAGGGGCGAGAAATGCCGAAGCCCGCCGACCTTTCGGTCACCGGGCTTCGACGACGACACGTTCTCACCCGCGCCCGCAACTGTCAAGGCTGGGCGCGATCACGCCGCAGGCCGACTTGGTCGTTCTCCTCGGTAGACGAAGGCGCTTGAGTGCGGCGAATGCGTCAGCCGGAAGAGAGCAGCACCGCCGCGAGGTTCTGGAACCACGTCCCGCTCGCCGAGAGCGCGTTGACGGGGAAGTACGGCCCGAAGTTCCGCTGCGTCGCAACGCGCCAGGCCTCGCGCGGGCCGCTAAGCCCGGCGGCGCCGCCTCCTCCACGCGCTCCGGCTCGGCGGTCATCGCGCCGTTTCTCGCGGCGGTCGAACCATGGTTAGATTAGCGCGCAGGGACTGGGAATCAAATCAACCGAGGAGGAGAGATGGCGGGCGTCGAGGAGATCGTCAAACGCGCGAAGAAGGAGCTGGGAATGAGGCCCATCCTTCCCCTGGGCCAGACGGTCACAGCCGGAGCGATCGGAACGATCGACGATAACGGCGCGTTTCGCTACTGGGGATCTGCGAAATCTCTGCTCGGACTCTCACCGGGCCGGCCGCTGCCGGACAGCCGGACGCGGCCGAACTTCGGCACGACCTCGGGCAAGGACGTCTCCGTCGGCTTCAAAGCGAGCGGCAAGGCAGGCACCCTCTTCCCCGACCTGCCGAAGGCGAGCGCGCGTGTCGAAGTCTCGTTCGGGAAGAAGGATTCCTGCCTGATCTCGGCACGCGACATCTCCGTCAAGACGCTCGCCGAGCCGTACAAGCTCGCGGACGCGATCAAGGAACGTTACCTCGCGGGTGCCTGGGATCCTGACTACGTCGTCGTCTACCAGCTCGGATGGGCGGGCCAGTATCTCGGCATCGCGGCCGACGCCGACGAGACGAACGTCGCGCTGAGCGCGAAGGGGACCTTCGACCATAAGCCCGTCACGGCGGACTTCGCCGGAAACTTTTCGATCAAGGCGTACTCGAAGGCGATCACGCAGCACGACGCGAAGAACGCACTCGCCTTCTTCAGCGCATACCACGTCCACCGAAACTGGCTCGTGTTCTGGAAGAAGTCGATCGACATACGCGCGGCGGCCCAGCTGGACGAGCCCCGCGAGGATCTCTTCGAACCGGCCTAGAGCCCTGCGCTCTTGGCGATCGGGCCGACGACCTCGACCCGGACCGGCGCGACGTCGATGCGGTCGAGGAGCGCGCGCACGTCGTCGGCGTCGTCGAGGAGGTTCACCTTGACGCCGTAGCCGCCGTCGGCGCGTGTGATCCCGATGCCGTTGACCGCGGGATGGTCGCCGACGAGCTTCGCGGCCTCAGCCTTGGCCGCACGGGCGTCCTCCTTCGACGCCGGACTCTTCCGCTGACGCCTCTCGACGGCCACAGGATCACAGTACCAACTCGACGGCGAGGCGCTCGAGCGCCGTCGAAAGCGGATGCGCGTACGTCAGGCCGCGGCCGTTGGAGCCGCCTTGCTGGCTGTTGGCGAAAAGCAGCGCGTACGCGAGCTTTCCCTCTCGCGAGTAGATGACCGAGCCGCTGTCTCCGCCGGCGCTGAACGCCCGGCCGCTCGCACCTTCGATCTCGATCACGCCGTCGAAGCGAATATTCCCGGCGTCGTACTCCACCATCAGGCCGTCGAGCTCGAAGGAGGCGATCCGCCCGCGCGTGCGTCCGGTGGTCCTGCCGATCTTCTCGAGGACGGCGTCCTCGGCGACATCGTCCGTCACGCCCTGCAGCCGGCCCGAGCCCTTCAGCACCGCCGGCTCGCAGTTGACGCCGTCCAGCAGCGTCGCAACCGCGCAGTCGAGGGCGTTCGCGCCCTTCGCCTTCAGCCGGACGAACCGCTGAAGGGATGCGACCGCATCGCGCTTGCGTCTGCCGCCGTCGTACCGGCCCGGCTGAATGATCGCGTCTCCGCGGGCCGCCCGGTTCTCGTCCGCGAGAACGTGGTTGTTGGAGAGGATGGCGGTCGCTCCGTTCTTCAGCCGCACGAAGCAGCCCAGCGTCCCCGCCGTGATCTCGTAGTGGCCGACCGAGCTGCCGGCGAGCAGCGGCCGCTGCAGGCGGCGGTGCCACGGAGTCGCGCTCTTCACCACGCGCCCGACGTACCGCACGTCCACCTCGCCGCGCGCGAGGTCCTTGATCAGCGCGATGTGCGGGCTCGACTCGATGCCGCGCCGCTGCACGCGAACCGCGAGCCGGTAGTCGCCCGGCTTCCGGGGTGCGACGCCGAGGGCGAAGGTCGACAGCCGCCTCTCAACGACGTCCACGCGTGCTGCCCGGATCCCGTAGGCGCCGATGGCCGTGGGCGTCAGAGGCTCGAGGTCGAGCAGGCTCGACGTCAGCTCCGCCTTCAGATCGCGCGCCGACTGGAGCCTCATCGGCCTGAGAGCGTACAGCGCTCGCCGCCCGAAGTCACTCCGCCCGCCCCCGTAGGATCGCGGCCTCATGACGTACGTCCCGGAAGCCCGTGGGGTTCTCCTGCGCGCAGCTTGGGCACGTGAGCATGGCCAAAGCGTACGGACACTGGCCAGACGTGTGGGTGTTACGTCCCCGCCCGCCATTGCGACCCTCGGGCGTCATCACGGAGTCGGAAGCGGGGGACGTCCGGTGGAATGTGTTGTCGCGCTAGGCACCAAGACGCGGACACAAAACGGACACATCAGAAACGACACGCGCGACGTCTGGCGACGCATGTTCCGTGATGGAAAGAGCCAAATTATGGTAAGGAGGGGGTCTCCGGTTCGAGTCCGGAAGAGGGCTCTGCAAAAGCGCCGCTAACCGGCATTTCTCGTTCAGATCGACTTGCTCGTCGTCGAATGTGCGGTGGGCATGGAGCCCTTTATGGAGCCTTCAGGATTAGAAGGCCAATGCAATCCCGCGGAAATTGCACATGTCCCGCGTACCACGCTCGCGCAGCTCGCGCGACTGCAAGACCTTTAGACCCCCCCAACGTGCGAGCAGCGCCGGATGAATCGGAGAGGGTCCTGTCCCCGCCCTCTCCGCAGGTTGCGCCCGCGCGGGTCTACGGATCGAGCAGGTAGGCAACCGATGGCCCGCAGATGTCGACGCCTTCGGCGCCCAGGTGCGGGCCTTTGAACGAGACGTTCGTCGTGATGTAGTCGCCCGTTGCCGCGTCGAAGATGTCCTGAAAGGTCAGGACACCCGCGCTCCGGAGCGGCTGCCCGTCCGCCGTCTTCAGCACGGGACCGTTCGGGATCTGGAACTTCAGCGCCAAGCCGTTGATGGCCGTCACGAAGCTGATCGTCCCGTCGCCGTTGTCGATCGGGCCCTGCGACTTCTCTGTAGTGGACGCCGACGAGATAATCGACGTGTCAACCGCGGTCCCCTCGACCTCGCCGCACCACGTCATGGGATGAACTTCGGGCGGAGGGCGGAACTGCTCGTTCACGACGGGCGGCCCCTGCCACCCGAGAGCGGACATAGCAACCGCCAGCGCCGCCGCAACGACCACCAGGGTCGCGAGCGGATGCTTGATCTTGAACATTTACTTCTCACTTCCTTTCGCAGCTCGACCGCTCAAGGTGCAACCTGCACCTGTACCGAGCCGTTGCTGACGTCCGCCCCCATCGACGTGAGGAACGCGGTGAGTGTCGGGAAGACCTGCGCGAACGTCTCGACGTAGTGGCCGTAGGTCGCCGGAACGAGAATCGGCTCGTATGCGAACGGCGGTAGTCCAGCGGATACGACACTGTGGATCACGAGTTGACTGCCCTGCTGTTCCCACGTGAGCGCACCTCGATCGGCTGACGCGCCGCCGCCGCCGCCGTGCGCGCAGTCGGACCCTGCATAGATACCGCCGCCGTCTCTGTCGAGCTCGAGCCAGAACCAGCTCCCGCCGCCCTGCGGGCCTGGAACGTTGCCGGAGATCTCGACCTGGTACAGAGCGTCGCCGCCCGGCGGCACCGAAGGCGCGGCCGTGGCCGCTCCTGCCGCGATGAAGATCGCTGCGACGCACGCCGCTAGCACCGCGCCTCGACTGATCCAGACCGGGCCGCACGTCAGCTTTGGAGCGGTTCTGGAGGTGCGAGTCGTAAAGTTACGCCAATGATGGAGACCCGGCTTGGAGAGGCGAACGCCCTAGGCACGCGCGTCGAGCGGGCGTATGTTGATACAGACGTGGAGATTCACGTCCTGGGGCCGCTTGAGGTCCGGAGCAACGGCGTCGAGGTCCGCCTGGGCGGACGGAAGCAGCGGACGGTGCTTGCGCTGCTCGCGACCGAGGTGGGGAAACGAGTCTCCGTCGACGCGCTCATCGACGGCGTCTGGGGAGACGAACCGACGGCCGCGGCGCGCTCGACGCTGCAGACGTACGTCTCCAACCTCCGCGCTGCAATCGGTGACGTCATCGTCCGCGACGACGGCGGCTACCGCTTAGCTGCAGATCCGGCGCAGGTTGACGCGGTCGAATTCGAGCAGACGGTCGCCCGCGTGGCTGAGCTCGTGGAGACAGACCCGGCCGAGGCGTCGCAGCGGTTGCGCGCTGCGCTCGCGCTTTGGCGCGGCCACGCCTACGCGGATCTGCCGGGATCGTTCGCTCTCGAGCTCGAGGCCAGGCGCCTCGAGGAGTTGCGCTTGCGTGGCGTCGAAACCCGCATCGAGGCTGAGCTAAGGCTCGGCCGCCACGCGGAGCTCATCCCCGAACTGGAAGTGCTGTGCGAGGAGAACCCTGTGCGCGAGCGCTTCCGCGCGCAGCACATGCTCGCGCTCTACCGCTCCGGCCGGCAGGCCGAGGCTTTGCGGGCCTACCGGAAGACGCGCGCCTACCTGGCCGACGAGCTCGCCCTCGAGCCGGGCCCGGAGCTCCAAGAGCTGGAGCGCCTGATCCTGAACCAGGACCGCTCGCTGCTGCCCGACACAGAGCCGCAGGTCCAGACGCGGGCCTTCCTGCTGACGGACGTCGAGGACTCGACCGTGCTCTGGGAGCTGCACACGGACGCGATGCGGGCAGCGATGGTCGAGCACGACCGGATCGTGCTGGGTGCTGTGAAGGCGGCCGCCGGGGAGGTCGTCAAGCGGGTCGGCGACGGGGTCGACATCGCTTTCGCCGACCCCAGCGCCGCCATCGCCGCCGCGCAGGCGATCCAGATCGCGCTCTCGAAGGTCGACTGGCGCGAAACCGGCCAGCTCCGCGTGCGGATGGCGATCGACGCGGGCGAGGTGGAGTGGCGGGGCGGGGATTACTTTGGCCCCGTGCTCAACCGAGCGGGCCGCCTGCTCGCCGCGGCGCACGGCGGCCAGGTGCTGCTCTCCGGGGACGCGCACGGCCTCTCGTCGACCCGTTCCGGCTGGCAGGCGAAGGCATTGGGCGAGCACCGCTTCAAGGGGATCGGCGCGCCTGTCGCTGTGTTCCAGCTGGTCGTCGAGGGGCTGCCGGCCGACTTCCCGCCGCTTCGAATCGACCGGCCGTCGACGTCGGCGGCGCGCACTGGCTTCGGGCGCTCCGTCCGCGGCTACGAGTTGCGCGAGCAGGTGGGCGCCGGCGACTTCGGCGTCGTCTACCGCGCCTATCAGCCGTCGGTGGGCCGCGAGGTGGCGATCAAGGTCATCCGTCCGGAGTTGGTCAACCAGGCCGCCTTCATCCGCCGCTTCGAGGCCGAGGCGCAGCTCGTCGCCCAACTCGAGCACCCGCACGTCGTCTCGCTCTATGACTACTGGCGCGACCCGGAGGGCGCCTACCTGGTGATGCGCTGGCTGCGCGGCGGTTCGCTGCGGCAGGCGCTGGAGCGCGGGCCTTGGAAGGTCGAGGCCGCTTCGCGTGTGCTCGCCCAGGTCGGCAGCGCGCTGGCCTACGCGCACCGGCAGGGCGTTGTGCACCGCGACCTAAAACCCGCCAACGTGCTCCTCGACGAGGAGGGACACGCCTACCTGTCGGACTTCGGCATCGCCGCCCGGCTGAGTGACCCGGACGACCCGCGGCGCCTCGTCAGCGGCTCGCCGGCGTACCTGCCACCCGAGGAGATTTCGGGCGGGGCGCACACGCCGCGCTCGGACCTGTACGGCCTCGGCCTTCTCACGTTCGAGCTGCTCACCGGCGAGCGGCCGCCCATGGACGCGCCGCTGCCGCCGCTCGCGTCGATGCGTCCCGAGCTGCCGAACGTGCTCGACGCCGTGATCGGGCGCGCAACCGCACTCGACCAGGCCGAGCGGTACGAGTCCGTGGACGAGTTCCTGACGGCGTTCGCGAAGGCGGCGGGAACGGACACGCCGGCTCTGGCGGAGACCTTCACGCCGGTGGAGAACCCGTACAAGGGCCTGAGGGCCTTCGGCGAGAGCGACGCGGAGCACTTCTTCGGTCGCGACGCGCTCGTCGACCAGCTCGTGGCCGCCGTCGCCGAGCACCGGCTGGTCGCGGTCGTCGGCCCGTCGGGCATCGGCAAGTCGTCGGTCGTGAAGGCGGGACTCGTCCCGGCTCTGCGCAAAGGTGCGCTCCCCGGCTCGGCGCGCTGGCTCGTCGCCGACCTCTTCCCCGGCGCGTACCCCTTCGAGGACCTCGCCGCCGCGCTGCTGCGCGTCGCGGTCGAGCGGCCTGACGACCTGGTCGAAGAGCTCGCCCGCGACGAGCTCGGCATCCGGCGTGTGGCGAAGTGGATCCTGCCGGCCGACAGCGAGCTGCTGCTCGTTGTCGACCAGTTCGAGGAGCTCTTCACCCTCACGACCAATGAGGAGCTGCGCCGCCGTTTCCTCGACGGGTTGACCGCGCTCGCCGCCGACCCGCGCGCGCCCGTGCGCGTGGTGGTCACGCTACGCGCGGACTTCCTCGACCACCCACTCCGCTACCCGGAGTTCGGTGAGCTGCTCGGAGCCGGCATGGTGACGGTGGCGGCGCCCTCGGAGGACGAGCTCGCGGAGGCGATTGAGCGCCCGGCGGCCGCCGTCGGTGTCCGCTTCGAGGCGGGCCTCGTCTCCCACATCGTCGCGGACGTGCACGACCAGCCAGGCGCGCTTCCTCTCGTCCAGTACGCCCTGACGGAGCTCTTCGCCGCGCGCACGAGCGACCTGCTCACCCTCGAGGGCTATCGCGCCACCGGCGGCGTCGTCGGTGCGCTCGGCCGGCGCGCCGAGGAGCTCCACGCCCGGCTCGACGCGCCCGCGCGGCGCGCCTGCCGCCAGGTGTTCCTCCGGCTGGTGAGCGTCGACCCGACCGGCCAGGACACGCGCCGCCGCGTGCGGAGGCGCGAGCTGCGCGGGCTGGAGCTCGAGCCGGAGGCGCTCGATGCGATCCTGGGCCGCTACGGCGAGCACCGCCTCCTCTCCTTCGACCGCGAGCCCGTGACGCGGACGCCGACGGTCGAGGTCGCCCACGAGGCGATCCTCGGCCAGTGGAACCGGCTGCGCACCTGGATCGACGAGCGTCGCGAAGACCTGCTCCTCCACCGACGCCTCGTCGAGGCCGTGGCCGAGTGGGAGGACGCGGGCCGCGATCCCGAGTACCTGCCGCGCGAGGGTCGCCTCGCACAGTTCGAGGCCTGGGCCGAAGCAACCGACCTGGCCCTGACCGCCGGCGAGCGGGAGTTCCTCGGCGAGGCGCGCGCGGCGGCCGACGCAGCGGCACGCCGGCGGGCACACAGGCGGCGCGCCATCCTGGCGGGTTTCGCCGTGCTCGCCGCGGCGGCGTGCGTGCTGGCGGCCTTCGCGCTCGTCCTCCGCGGCCGCGCCCGCGACGACGCGCGGCTCGAGAAGGCCCGGCACCTCGCCGCCTCCGCCGAGGCGAACCTCGAGGTCGACCCTGAGCTGAGCATTCTGCTGGCGATCGAGTCGGCGGAGACGACGCGCAGGCACGGCGGCAAAGTGCTGCGCGAGACCGAGCAGGCCCTGCACGACGCCCTCGCCGCCTCGCGCGTGCTCACCACCGTCCCGGGCATCGGCCGGAAGAGCCCTGCCTCCGGACTGGGGCACGTGGCCGAGCTCGCGCCCGACGGGGCCAGCTTCGTCGCGGCCGATGTCAAAGGCAACACAGCGAGTCTCCGCGATGTTGGCACGGGAAAGCGGCTCGCGACCCTCAAAGGCCACTCCGATCAGGTGCTCGCAGTCGGCTACAGCCCGAAGGGCGACGTCGTCGCAACCGGAGCCGAAGACGGCACCGTAGGCCTGTGGAGCGCCAAGACGGGTGAGCTCCGCCACACGCTGCGGGCGCACGACGGCGCCGTGCTGGCGACGAAGTTCGATGCCGTCGGTGGCCGACTCGTCACGCTCGGCACCGATCGGGCGGTGCGGGTCTGGGACGTGAAAAGCGGCCGCAAGCTGCAGGAGTTCGTCGGGGTGCACCAGCGAACGGACCCGGAGTCGGCATGGGCTGAGGGAGTCGCGTTCGTCGGGCACGACCGGATCGCGATCTCCCCGTGGGCCCCCGGCAACCGTTTGTCCCCGGTGGTCGCGCGGATCTTCGACCTGTCCTCCGGAGCCGAGGCCGGCGTCGTGAAGCGCCCGGGTGGGAACCCCGCGGCGAGAGAGATCGCCGTCAGCCCCGACGGCACGCTGCTGGCAGCCAGTCAGGGCGAAGTCAATCCGGAGCTCTACCTCTATCGGCTGCCGCGCGGCGAGCTGCTCGACGTCGTCCACGCGCACTCGGGCGGTGTGATGGACATCGAGTTCAGCCGCGACGGCACTGTGCTCGCAACCGCAGGTGTCGACGGAGCGGCGAAGGTCTGGGAGATCCGGAACGGCAAGCTCCGCGAGCGCCTCGCGCTGCGGGGCAACCCGAACCCGGTGATGAGTGTGTCCTTCTCCGGGGACGCGACGAGGCTCGTGACGGTCGGCCAGATCTCGCAGGAGGCGCGGGTGTGGGACGTCTCAGCGGCCGGGCGCGGAGAGGTCCTGACGCTGCCCGGGCCGAAGTCGGGGCCGGTCCCTCCGGCGATCGCGTTCACGCCCGACGGCCGCCGGCTCGTCGCGAGCTCCGGCCCGGCGGGAACGGTACGTGTCTGGAACACCAAAACGGGAGCTCAGCTCCTTGCCCTCAACGGACAGGCCCGCGCGGACGCGCCCGCGCACGGTGTCATCGGCATCGACGTGAGCCCCGACGGCTCGCGCATCGCGACGGCGGGCGCCGACGGGAGCGCCCGGGTCTACGACGCGCAGAGCGGCAAGGAGCTGCTCGTCGTGCGCGGACGACACTGCGGCGGCGACGGCGGTTGCGCCGTCAACCGGGCCGTCTTCAGCCCGGACGGGACGCGAATCGCCACGACCGGGTCCGACGCGACCGTGCGGATCGTGGCGGCGGACACCGGTCGCGAACTCAGGGTGCTCCGCGGCGGCGGCCCCGTCGGCTCGGGCACGTACTCGGTCGAGTGGAGCGCGGACGGCAAGCGCCTGCTCTCGTTCGGCAAGAGTGGCGCGCGCGTCTGGGACGTCGCCAGTGGGCGACCGCTCGTGCGCACGCAGGACGCGCCGGGCCCGGGTGTCGCGGCCGCGTGGAGTCCCGACGAGAAGCAGATCCTGACGGAGGGAGGCGATGGCCCGCTGGTGTGGGACGCCGCGACCGGGAGGATGGTGCGGACGGTCGAGGCCGGCGCGCCCATCGAAGACATCGCGTTCAGCCGCGACGGCACGCGCCTGGCGCTCACGACCGTCGATGCCAGCATGAGCACGAGAGTCTGGGACTGGCCCGGGGACGTCGAGCTGCTGAACCTCAGCGACGGCGCGAAGCGCGCGATCTTCAGCCCCGACGGCAAGCTCCTCGCCGGCGTGCGGAGCGAGCCCACTCCGTACGTTCGCGTGTGGGCGCTCGACGTCGACCGGCTGCTCGAGATCGCGCGCAGGCGCGTCACGCGCTCGCTCACCGACGCCGAGTGCCGGCAGTACCTACAGGGCCCGTGCCCGTGAGGCGGACACGGTGAAGCCGTTGGCCTGCATCGCCTCAGTCTCCCGGCGGATTGAAGCTGTACGTCCCGTCCCAGTACCAGAGGTTCGTGTTCGGGTTGTACGTGACGATGACGGTCGCCTCGAATCCCCTGAACTGCCCCGTCCCGCCAGAGAACGTCACAACGCCAGAAAGGGTCGCAAACGAGGGCGTGACATGGCCGAATGCGCTGTTTCCGGGCCCTGTGTAGAGGACGACGTCGCTGTCGAGTCCGGCGGCACCGGCTGCCTGCGCGTAGATGACCTTCGAGCCGACGTCGATCGCCTTCAGGTTGGACGAAGTGACCGTGCAGAAAGAACCAGCATGGCCGGTGTACTCTGAGCACTCCTTCGTCACGTGCAGAGCTCCGCTCCGCGGCGAGTCGCTCGCCTGGCCGCGCAACAGTGCGGCGCAGCGGGCGTATCGAGAGTAAGGCTGGTCGGGCCGTCCGTCCGAGGACGGCACGTGAACCGCGCCCCGCAGTCGTCAGTAGAGACAACAAACGGTGGAGCCTTTATGGAGCCCCGTGGTTGCAACCGGTGGCAACCAGTGGCGAATCGCCAATGGCGCGAAACCGTTAAAACAAGCGAAAACCGTTGCCGTGGGTTGCGACCAGTTGCCGGAAGCAGCGCATGGTAAGGAGGGGGTCGACGGTTCGAGTCCGTCAGAGGGCTCTGCAGAAACCCCGCACACCGGGGTCTTTGCTATCGGGTCATCTTCAAGCGGTCGAACGTGACGTGGGTATGGAGCCCATTATGGAGCCTTCAGGGCTCGTCGATCCGGATCTCGGTCATGCGCGGACCCTCCCAACTGAGGCTGGGCCTGGTCCGCGGGCGCGCTATCCTTCCGCGCCGTGGTCAGCGTCCTAGCGGTCATGGTCGACCTCGGCTGGTCGTGGTGGGTGACGACGCTCATCGCGGCCAGCGTGGCGCTGCTCGCAGCCTTGGCGTTCGTCCGGACACGCCGGGCGACGGTTCGGGCCGTAGCCGCCCTCATTCTGCTGGAAGCGATCGCCATCGGGATCGTCGCCCCCTTCGTGATGAAGTCCCACAAGAACACGAGCGGCACCTCGGCGATGAGCTCCGCCGGAACCGACTTCGCCCGGAAAGCCGACGCGAACTGCTCTGCACTCGCCGCGTACATTCGCACGCTCGGCAATCCGACGACCCCCACGGGAATCGAGCAGAAGCTCGACAAGGTGCTGCCCGCCTTCTGGCAGAAGATCGTCCAACAGGGCGACCTCGCACCTCCGCAGGACAAGCAGGCGACCGCCCGGCAATGGATGCATGCGATGGCGGCGTACGGCCAGGACACGGAATCGCTCCGCACTGCGGCTTCTCAGGGAGACACGAAGGGCATGCAACGCGCAAACGCGAAAGCGACGGCAGACGCGACGCGGAGCGCACAGCTCTCGAAGGACCTTGGGCTGCACGTCTGTTTCCAGTAGCTCAAGCGGGGATGCCGTACGCGACGACCGGGGCCGGCTTGCCCTTCAGCTCGAGCTCGTAGCGCGAAGCGTCCGGGTACTGCTCGGAGACTGCCTCAAAGGTCTCAGTGTCGACGAGCACCTCGCCGGCCTGCGCCTTCGCCGTCAGTCGCGCCGCAAGGTTCGTGACGTCACCGACCGCGGCGAAATCTTTGTAGCCCCCGCCGCCGACGTTGCCCACGTACTCCTGACCGCTCGAGATTCCGACCCCGACCTCGAGCGACAGCTCGGTCCCCGGCCCGACGGCTTGCAGGAGCGAGCGGCCCGCCTCGACGGCTTTCGCCCGGTACTCCGAGCCGGCGAGGCCGGGTACGAAGAGCGACATGACGTTGTCGCCCTCGATCTGGCCCAGAAGGCCCTCGTGTGAGAGCAAGGCCTTGGAAGCCGTCTCGTAGAACCGGTTCACAAGAGCAGGCACCTCGGCCGCGGAGAGTCCGGCAGTCAGTTTTGTGTAGCCGCGCACGTCGGCGAAGAGCACACTGAGCGGGACGACGGCCCCGCCCTTCGGCGCCCATTCAATTCAGCGCGCGCAAACGTTCGGATTCTTTGCCGAGGGCGAATAGCCGACCCAGCGGAGCACCCCCGCGTAGGGGCCCTTGAACGGCGCGTTGCAGAACTTGCAACGCCACGGGCTCGGGATGAGCGCGAACGTTGCGCGGTAGACCCGTTGCATCCGCGCGAGCGACGACTCCCCCCGAAGGATTCGCTCCCAGCGTGGGTGCATCTGCTCGATGCCGGGCGCGACTTCCGGTCGCTGCTTCCGAAATGGCATCGACACCTCCTCTCATGCGCGAAAGTGTGGTGACACTTGCTCCGATGTTGTAGACGTGCCGCTCCTTTCCTCGGAGTCATCCCACTTTACTGTCTACTGACCGAGCGGAAGCGCTCGCTCTGCCGCCGTGGCGTAGCCAGCGCGGGCAACAGAAGATGGAGCCTTTATGGAGCCCCGTGGTTGCAACCGATGGCTATCAGTGGCAAATCGGATCGGCGCGGAAGCCGTAAGAACAAGCCAAAACCGTTGCCGTCGATTGCGACCAGTTGCGGGAAGCAGCGCATGGTAAGGAGGGGGTCGACGGTTCGAGTCCGTCAGAGGGCTCTGCAAAAGCGCCGCACGTCGGCGCTTTTCTGTTCAGCTCGACTTGCTCCAAGGCGAACGTGCGGTGGGTATGGAGCCTTTTTATGGAGCTTTCAGGTTCGAGGGCCTCGCAGTTCAGGAGGCAGGAAGCGCGCACCGGAACACGAGCGGCGTCGTGCTCACCGGACACGATCAAAGTGCCGTTGGGCGATCGTTTGCGCGACGGACGTGCCGCGGGCCACCCAACCCGTCCCACAACGGATCCCCATGACGGTTTCGGGCTCAGTGTCCGACCAACGCAGCAACGACCGGGGCGAGCGTGTCGGCAGAGCCGGCGCCGAAGACGAAGTAGGAGAAGCCGATTTCCTCCCGTCGCCGCTGGATTTCCTCGCTTGCCGCCGCCGGGTCAGCGGGGAGGATGGCCAGTGAGTCTATGGCGCGCAGTGCGACCGGGTCGGTGTCGGGCGCGGTCATGAACGGCGCGACCGCGTCGCCGACAACCGGCACGTGGAGCGCGAGCTCGACGTCCCGGGGAGCGCGGAAGTTACGGGCGAGCTGGGCGATCTCGACGCCGGGGTCATCCGGCATCGCGACGAAGGTAACCGTGTCCGCCATCTCGGCAGCAAGTGCTCGACCCTTCGGTCCGCGCACTGCCATCACCACCGGTGTATGCAGGTCGGGGCCGTCTAGCTGTCGTAGCGCCGCGACCGTGTCACGTATCTGCGCGAACCGCTCGCCTCGTGGGACAACGGGCAGGCCGAGTTCGCGGAGCTGGTCCTCGATCCCCGGCCGTCCGATGCCGATGCCCATCTCGAAGCGACCCTCGCTGAGCACTGACAGCGAGTGCGCCTCCCACGCAGTGGTCCAAGCAGGGCGTACGGGCGAGGCGTACACCCAGGTGCCGACCCGCATTTCGGTGAGCTCCGCTGCGAGGGCCAGCGTCGGGCCTGGCGCCGGTTGCCATCCGGGGACGTCGGGCATCAGCAGCGTCGAGTAGCCGCTGTCTGCGATGCGACGAACCCGATCTCGCCAGGCCCGCAGGTCAGTTGTGAGCGGGCAAACGACCCCGAATCGGAACGGTCTGGTCACGGACTTGGACACCTCTCCTCCTTAGATTGCCGAAGCGGCGCGCTCATCTCGGACTCGGCGACGCACAACACATCGCCCAGTCGTCTCTAAAGTGTGAGACCGCCGGGCCGCGCGAAATTCGTCGCCTACCCAGACGGTCGTCGGGATTGCCATCGCCGAGCCGACCCTCAGTCAGGCGAAGCCCGATGAGACGGCCCTAGCCCATCCGCCGCGCACCATTCCGGGGTCGAAGTCCTCGTTCCTTCCACCGTTTGCCTGCACTACACCGTCGACGGAGACTTGCGTGTTGGTCGTCAGTTTCATGGGTTCGTCCTTGCTCCATCACGCTCTCTTTCTCGACGCTCAACGGGATGGACGAGTTCATCGGAGGCAAAGTCCCGGCCGCCGGAGCGTGTGTTTTGGGGGTCGAGCTAAGGTCGATCGGCTATGTACAGACGGAACCCTTGTCGGATGGCGCTCGTGACCAAGCTACTTGCGCCCCTTGTCCGACGAGGAGCTGGCGAGGAAGTTCCACGACAACGCCGTGAGGTCCCTCCCGGAGGAGCGCGCGGCCGAGCTCGCGGCCCGAACGCTCGTCCTTCCTGACGCTCAGAGCGTCGAGGATCTCAGCGCGGCTGTCCTCGGCGGGGGAGCTGAGGTCGAGACAGTTACCGCTCCCGGACTGCGTAGGTCAGGTGGGTCACCCGCTGCGTCGGCTCCGCGCGGACCGGCTCCAGGGCCACGCGGCCCGCGTCCACGCCCTC
>Ga0307278_10000454_pt1 | contig 20642 bp, 24 predicted proteins | sample ER_DNA_117_FD_194482 | JGI IMG/M metagenome (GOLD analysis project Ga0307278, IMG submission 194482) | Bulk soil microbial communities from the East River watershed near Crested Butte, Colorado, United States - ER_DNA_117 | ecosystem: Environmental > Terrestrial > Soil > Floodplain | place...
TCGCTCCTCGGTCCAGCCGGCGCGCGCCGGCGGCCCACCTCGCTACAACCAGCTGGCCTTCCTCAAACCAGCTGGCCTTCCTCATCGCTCCTCAGTCCAGCCGGCGCGCGGCAGCGGCCCACCTCGCTGTCTCTGGCCGCCCCCGCACGCCAGCGCCCTGCGATGATGACCGCCGGACGCGATCAGGGGGTCCGGGGGCTCAAGAGCGAGGCCGGAACCCAGGTGGCGGGCGGCCAGGCGAGCCGAGCGGTAGCCCCCGGTGAACAGGGGAGGTGCGGGTTGCGGGTGGTGGCCGGGCGGCTCGGAGGTCGCCCGTTGCGGGCCGTGCCGGGGTCGGCGACGCGCCCGACCAGCGACCGGGTGCGCGAGGCGCTGTTCGCCATCCTCGGTGACCGGGTGCACGGCGCCCGCGTGCTCGACCTGTTCGCCGGCACCGGCGCCCTGGCCATCGAGGCCCTCTCGCGGGGCGCCACCCGGGCCGTCCTGGTCGAGCAGGCGGCCCCGGCGGTGGCGGTGATCCGGGCCAACCTGTCGGCGCTGGATCTCACCGCGACGGCGCTGGTGCGCCGCACCCGGGCCGAGACCTACCTGCGTACCCAGCGCGACGGTCCCTTCGACCTGGTCTTCCTCGACCCGCCCTACGCCACCGGGGTCGGCCTGGTCGCGGGCCTGCTGGCGCGGCTGGCGCGCGGCGCGCTGGCGCCGGGCGCGGTGGTGGTGGTCGAGTCCGCCGCCCGCGCCGAGGCGCCCCCCTGGCCGCCCGGCCTGCTGGCCGAGACGCCACGGCGCTACGGCGACACCGCCCTGCACCTGGCCGTCTGGACGCCGCCGGCCGCCTCCGGCTGAGCGGGCCCGACCCGATCCCCCACGGTGTTCTAGGCTTGGTCAGGCGCTCGCGCCCCAGCGAGCGTGCCCGTCCCCGATCCGGCGAGCCGCCGCCGACGTCAGGAGGCCACGAGACGTGCGGATCGCATGCTGCCCAGGCACCTACGACCCGGTGACCAACGGCCACATCGACATCGTGAGCCGTGCGGCCGCGTGCTTCGACCGCGTCGTCGTGGCCGTGGCGATCAACCCCGACAAGCAGCCCCTGTTCGGGCTGGAGGAGCGGCTCGCCATGCTCAAGGAGGCGACCGCCGGCATCACGGGCGTCGAGGTCGACTCGTTCACCGGCCTGCTGGTCGACTACGCCCGCGCCCGTGAGGTCACCGCGATCGTCAAGGGCCTCCGCGCGATCAGTGACTTCGACTACGAGCTGCAGATGGCGCAGATGAACTACCGCCTCGCAGGGGTCGAGACCCTGTTCATGACCACCAACCCGTCCTATTCCTATCTCAGCTCCAGCCTGGTCAAGGAGGTCGCCCGCTACGGCGGCGACGTGAGCAGCCTGGTGCCCGAGGCGGTCGCCACGCGGCTGCGCGAACGCGCCGGCAACGCCTGACGGACCTGCTCGCTCCGACGGAGCAGTTGAAGAAGCATCGGGCAGTTGGCTACCCTTCGCCGGGTGGCCTGCCAGTCCATGCTGGCTGGGGTGCGCACCGGCCGCGCCGACCATCCCGCACGAACCGCGTCTCGAGTCATGTCCAACAAGACAGTTTCACCTTCGCTCGTGGTGCATGTCCGCGAGCTGCTGAAGCACCCGGGAGCACACCGTCACGTGGTGCTTCGTGGCATGCTGCCTGGTGTCACCAGCCCGGTGGCGAGGGTCCCCGCCGACGTCCCCGTCCTCGTGGAGGCCGAGGTCGAGAGCGTCGTCGAAGGCCTGCTCGTCCGTGGCGAGGTCAGCACGACCGCGACGTTGAGCTGCGTGCGCTGCCTGACCGAGCGTCAGCAGGAGGTCCAGGTCGAGGTGCAGGAGCTGTTCGCGCTCGACTCCCGCGAGGCCGAGGAGGACGGCTACGCCGTCCTGCCCGACGACCGGCTCCCGCTGGACACCATGGCGCGCGACGCGCTCGTGCTGGCCTTCCCGTTCTCCCCGCTGTGCCGTCCCGACTGCGCCGGGCTCTGCCCGGTCTGCGGCGCCAACCGGAACGAGGTCGACTGCGGCCACGACGGCGGCGTCGCCGACGAGCGCTGGGCCGCGCTCGCCGGCCTGCGCGAGCAGCTGGACCGCGACGGTGACGGCAGCGGACCGCCGGCCCCAGAGGCCGGTCGCCAAGCTCCTACCGAGGAGGAAGACGATGCCCGTCCCGAAGCGTAAGACGCCGCGTTCCAAGACGCGTGCGCGCAAGTCGCAGTGGAAGCTCGCCGCGCCGACCTACGCTGCCTGCCCGCAGTGTCGGCAAGCCAAGCTGCCGCACACCGTCTGCCAGAACTGTGGGTACTACGGTGGGCGCCAGGTCGTCGAGGTTGAGTAAGCGCCAGCCGATCGAGAAGGCACTCGGCGTCCGGTTCGGCAACCAGGAGCTCTACATCTGGGCCTTCACGCACCGGTCGTACGCCTACGAGAACGGCGGCCTGCCCACCAACGAGCGACTCGAGTTCCTCGGGGACGCTGTGCTCGGCCTGGTCGTGACGGACATCATCTACCGGGCCTTTCCCAGCCTTCCCGAGGGCCAGCTCGCCAAGCTCAGGGCCGCCACCGTCAACATGAACGTGCTGGCCGACGTGGCCCGCGAGCTCGGCGTCGGCGCCGCGGTGCAGCTCGGCCGCGGCGAGGAGCTGTCGGGCGGGCGGGACAAGTCCTCCATCCTCGCCGACACCCTCGAGGCCATCCTCGGCGCGGTCTACCTCGACAAGGGCCTGCCCCGCGCCGCTGCCCTGATCCGACGCCTGTTCGAGGCGCGGGTGATGGAGGCGGCCGGGCGGGGCGCCGCCCTCGACTACAAGACCTCCCTGCAGGAGCTGGCCGCCTCGAGCCTCGGCGGGATGCCGTCCTACGCGATCGAGGAGGAGGGACCCGACCACGCCAAGCGGTTCACCGCCACGGTGTCGGTCGCCGGCACGGCCTACGGCAGCGGCAAGGGCCGCTCCAAGAAGGAGGCCGAGCAGAACGCGGCGCAGGAGGCCTTCGAGACGCTGGCCGCATCGCGCATGGTCGCCGGCACCGGGGAGGGCGACCAGGCCGAGGTGGTCGAGGCCGGCAGGGCCGCCGGGGCCGACGACGGGGCCGGGCAGGCGGGTGCGACGGCGTCCGGGGCCCTCGCCGCCGGGCCGGGCGTCGTGCAGGCCAACGGGCAGCGCGGCGGCCGCATCAAGCGCCGCCGCGGGCGTGCGGCCGAGCAGCAGGCGGGCGCCCCGGCCCAGGCCGGGCCGGACGCGCTCGACCGCGAGGAGCCCTCCTCCGGCTGACGGGTCGGTTCACCAGTACCCTGTCGGCATGCCAGAGCTGCCCGAGCTGGACGTGCTGCGGGAGAACCTGGCCGCGCAGCTCACCGGTGCGTCGGTGGCCGCGGTGCGGGTGCTCTCGGTCGCCGCCATGAAGACCTTCGACCCGCCCCTGGAGTCGCTCGTCGGGCGGGCGGTCAGCGGCGCCGGGCGGCGGGCCAAGTACATCTGGCTGGAGTTCGACGGCTGGTTCCTGGTGACCCACCTGTCGCTCGGCGGGCGCATGGTCCTCGGCTCCAAGCCGCCCTCGCGCAAGGTCGGCGTGCTGGCGGTCGAGTTCGCCGACGGCCGCGTGCTCGGCGTCACCGAGGGCGGCACCCAGCGCCGCGCGGCGATCTGGCTGGTGGACGACCCGGAGAAGGTGCCCGCGTTGGCCGGCCTCGGTCCCGAGCCGCTCGACCCCGAGTTCACCGTCGAGCGCCTCGGGGCGATCCTGGCCGAAGGCGGCCACACTCTCAAGGGCATGCTCACCGACCAGCGTGGCATGGCCGGCGTGGGCAACGCCTGGAGCGACGACGTCCTGCACCGCGCCCGGCTCTCGCCCTTCGCCCGGCCCGACCGGCTCAGCCACGACGAGCTCGTCGGGCTCCACGAGGCCCTGGTCGGCGTCCTCAGCCAGGCGCGCGGCGCCCTGGCCGAGCAGGTCGGCGGCGAGGTCGCCATCCCCAAGGCGGCCGCGCGGCACTTCGCCGTGCACGGCCGCGCCGGCGCCGCCTGCTTCGTCTGCGGCGACACGATCCGCTCGGTGTGGATGGGGGAGCGGGAGACGTCCTACTGCCCGACCTGCCAGACCGGCGGCCGCATCCTGGCCGACCGGCGCCGCTCCCGCTTCCTGCGGTAGAAGGCGGCTGTCGCTTCTGGTCGGTTGGCGGGAAACTATGGTGGTGCGTGGTGTGTGGGATGCCGATTCGGCGTGGAGATGGCATTCTGCTGCCAGGAACGGAGCCGAGAGGAGTGTCCGCTTGATGCCATCGCGCCGGTCCGCGCCCTGGCTCGCGATCCTCGCCCTCGCCCTCGCCGCGGCCGGCTGCGGGCACAGGCCCGAGGCTCCCGCGCAGGCGCCGCCCGCCGCTCTGACCCCGGGCGCTCCCGACACCGCGCCGCCGGCCGCCGCCCCCGCGCCCCCGAAGCCGGTCGCGCCGCCGGCCTGGGCCGCCCAGGCCACCACCGACGTGACCGCCTGGTTCGCGCCGGACGGCAAGCGCATCCTCGGCCTCTTCCCGGCCAAGCAGGCCTCCGGTGAGCGGACCGTCTTCCTGGTCGCCAAGCCGTCCGGCGCGGCCGGCGCGCGCGCCGAGGCGCGCGGCTGGCTGCGGGTGCTGCTGCCGCGCCGCCCCAACGGCTCCACCGGCTGGATCAAGCAGTCGCAGGTCCGCCTGACGCCGCTGAAGCGGCGCGTCGAGGTCGACCTCTCGGCCCGCCAGCTCATCCTGTACGAGCTCGACCGGGTGGTCCGCCGCTACCCGGTGGCGGTCGGCCTCCCGTCGACGCCGACCCCGACCGGGCACTTCTACATCACCATCAAGCTCAAGCCGCCGGCCATCTCGCGTGTCTACGGCGACTGGGCGCTCGGGCTGTCGGGCTTCTCCAACGTGCTCGACCAGTTCGGCACCGGCGACGGCCAGATCGCTCTGCACGGCACCTCCAACGCCGCCTCCATCGGCCGTGCCGCCTCCGCCGGCTGCGTGCGCCTGGACAACGGGGCGATCGGCGCCCTGGCCGGGAGCCTGCCCCTCGGCACCCCGGTGACCATCAGGGCATGACGAGCGGCTATCCTGGGCGCATGGCAGCAACCATGCGGCTCCGCGCCGTCGCCAAGGGCGAGGTGCAAGGAGTGGGATTCCGCTTCGCCGTCCGCCGCATGGCACGCGATCTCGGCCTCAGCGGGTTCGCCGAGAACCAGATGGACGGCTCGGTGCTGGTCGAGGCCGAGGGACCCGCGGAGGAACTCGAAATGCTGGAGTCGTTTCTCCGCTCCGGACCTCGCTGGGCGACCGTGACCTCGCTGGAGAGTCGCCGTCAGCGGGCGACTGGCGAATTTCAAGGGTTCGTAGCGAGATAGGTCGCTTTGCGTAGCGGTCTAGCTACAATTAGTGGCGGCTTTTTCACATGCTCTACTTGGCTGTCCAGCCCAAATGTGCTATCGTCCGCTTGTGAAATCAGCTTCGCTACTCTGGGGCCGCCCCGAGGCGGTTTGCGGTATGACCTGCGACGTACCCGAGGGTTATCCCACCGGGCGGGGTGCCGCACAAGCCGCGGGCCTTCCTCCCCCAGAGACGAAACAGAAGTAAGTATCCGTCGGACACTTCCTTGTCGGCGGCCGGTCGACCCGTGGCCATGTCACCGACTAGGACGAGAGGCGCAGCGCCGCGCCGGTGCGGTGTTGCCGAGGGGAGGACCTTCCGGATGTCGAAGGCGCTCATGGGCTACGTAGGCCAGCCGCCCGCGTACATGATCCTGCGGGAGCTGAACGCCCTGAAGGCGCGCGTCGCCGAACTCGAGCGCGCTCTTGCCCTCGCGGAGCAGGAGCTGACCCTTCGTGACGAGGGCTTCCGCCCCTCCGTCGAGAAGGAAGCAGCCGCAGCCCTGGCCTGACGAGACCAGGGTTTTTCTCTTCTCAAGGGACCCCCGCGGCGCGGGGGTCCCTGTTTCTGTGTCTCAGCCCAGGGCGACACTAGGGACGATGAGTCGAGTCGTCCGCCACAGCCGCAGCCGCCTTGCCGACGGGGTCGCAGTGCTACACTTCCGCGTGCCTTCCCGCCGCCCGCCTGAAGGGCGGGTCCAGGAGTCCACCGCCGTCTCCGGTCGGCGCCCGGCACCCGGGCAATCAGGCTGCCTGCGCCCGGGCGTCAGCTGGGCGCGCGCCGACCGCCGCGCCTCGAAAGGACCTGGGCCAGTCGCGTGTTCCTGAAGTCACTCACTCTGCGCGGGTTCAAGTCGTTCGCTGACAAGACCGTCCTCGACTTCGAGCCTGGGATCACGGTCATCGTCGGCCCCAACGGGTCGGGCAAGTCCAACGTGGTCGACGCGATCGCCTGGGTGCTCGGCGAGCAGGGTGTGAAGTCGCTGCGCGGCGGCAAGATGGAGGACGTGATCTTCGCCGGCACCGGCAAGCGCCCGCCGCTCGGCCGCGCGGAGGTCACCCTCACCATCGACAACAGCGCCGGCCTGCTGCCGATCGAGTACACCGAGGTCACGGTCGCCAGGCACCTGTACCGCTCGGGCGAGAGCGAGTACGCCCTCAACGGCACCACCTGCCGCCTGCTCGACATCCAGGAGCTGCTCAGCGACACCGGCGTCGGCCGCGAGCTGCACACCATCCTCGGCCAGGGCCAGCTCGACGAGGTCCTGCAGGGCCGCCCCGAGGACCGCCGCGCCGCCATCGAGGAGGCGGCCGGTGTCTACAAGCACCGCCGCCGCAAGGAGAAGGCCCTGCGCAAGCTGGCGGGCATGGAGCAGCACCTGGCGCGCCTCTCCGACCTGGTCGGCGAGCTGCGGCGCCAGCTCAAGCCGCTGCAGCAGCAGGCCGAGACCGCCCGCAAGGCCGCCGAGGTCGCCGCCGAGCTGCGCGAGGTCCGCCTCACCCTGCGCTCCCGCGAGCTGGCCTCCGCCCGCCGCCGCGCCGCCGCCCTCGAGCGCGAGGAGCAGGCCTTCTCCACCCGCCTGGCGGAGCTCGAGGCCAGGAGCACCGATGCCCAGGCCGACGAGCGCCGCCTCAGCCAGGATCTCGACGCGCAGGAACCGGCCGCCGGCCGCGCCCGCGAGACCGTCCACCGCCTGACCACCGTCCGCGAGCGCCTGCGCGGCGCCAGGGCGCTGGCGGAGCAGCGCGCCCGCCACCTCGCGCAGGCCCTGGCCGAGGAGGGCGAGGGGCGCTCCGCGGCCGACCTGGAACGCGAGGCCGACGAGGTCGCCGCCGACCTGGCCGAGGTCGAGGAGGAGCTGGCCGCCGCCACCGAGGGGGCCGAGCGGGCCGAGGCCGACCGCGCCGAGGCGCAGGCCCGGCTGGCCAGCTTCGACGAGCTGGCCGCCGGGGCCGAGGAGGACCGCGCCGAGGCCCACCGGCGCGAGGTCGAGCTCGCCGGCGAGGTCGCCGCCCTGCGCCACGCCATCGAGCAGGCCGCCGGCGACCTCGCCCGGCTGGCCGAGGAGGCCGCCGACCTGCGGCGGCGCCAGGGCGAGGTCGACACCCAGCTCGCCGGCATGCAGGGCGAGTTCGCCGAGCTGGAGGCCGGTGCCGCCGACCTCGCCGAGACCCTCGCCAAGGCCGAGGAGGCTCGCGACCGCCAGGCGGCCGAGCACGCCCGCCTGGCCACCGAGGAGCGCCGCCTGGAGGAGCGGCGGGCAGCCGTGCGCGCTCGCCGGCAGGCGTTCGAGACCACCGCGCGGGCCGCGGGGGCGGACGCGCTCGGCGCCCTCCGCCGGGCCGGCACCGACGGCGTCCTCGGGCCGCTCGCCGGCGCCCTCTCCGTCGAGGACGGCTACGAGGCCGCCGTGGCCGCCGCCCTCGGCCCCGACGCCGACGCCCTGGTCGCCGAGGACCCCGACGCCGCCGCCGGCGCCGCCACCGCGCTGCGCCAGGCCGGCGGCGGCCGCGCCATCCTCCTCCACCCGGCGGGGCGCGACGGCGACTCGCCGGCCACGGCGGGTGACCGGCTCCTGGCCGTGCACGTCCGCGCGGCCGGGCCGGCCGGCGAGGTGGCCAGGGCGTTGCTGGACGGCGTGCTGCTGGCCGCTGACCTGGACGAGGCTCGCCGGCTCGCCGCCGGCCATCCCGGCCGGCGGGTGGTCACCCTCGCCGGCGAGCTGGTCGCCCCCGGCCGCGTCGAGGGCGGGGCCACGCCCGAGGCCAGCGGCCTGGCCGCGCGCAAGGCCGCCGAGCAGGCCGCCGCCGCCGAGCAGGCCGCCGCCGCCGAGCTGGACGCCCTCGCCGCCGAGCTGCGCAGCGCCGAACAGGAGCTGGAGGCGCTCGACGCCGCGGTCGACCGCGCCGGCGCCGCCATCCGCGACGCCGACGTCCACACCAGCGGCCTGCGCGAGCGCCTGGCCGTGGTCGCCAGGGACCAGCGGCGCATGGAGCAGGAGGCCGCCGCGTTCGCGGCCCGGCGCGAGGAGCTGGAGGCGGGCCGCGGGCGCGACGCCGAGCGGCTCGCCGACGCCGGGGCCCGCCTCACCGCGCTCGAGGCCGAGCAGCGCGAGCAGCCCACGCCCGACCACGCCGCCCGCGCGCCCCTGCTCGCCGAGGCCGAGCAGGCCCAGCAGGCCGCGACCGCCGCCCGCGTCACCGCCGCCGCCGTGGCCGAGCGGCGCCGCATGCTGGTCGAGCGCGAGGCCGACCTCCGCGCCCAGGCCGCCGCCGAGGCCGAGACGGCCGGACGCCGCGCCCAGGCCCGGGCCGCCCGGCTGGCCGGCGCGCGCCGCGCCGACGAGGTCGCCCGCCTGGCCGGCGCCGTGCTCGCCCGCCTGGAACGGTCGCTCAGGGCCGCCGAGGCCGAGCGGGACCGCCTGGTCCAGGCGGTGCGCCACGCCCGGGGCGAGCTGGAGGACGCCGGCCGCCGGCGGCGCGAGGCCGGCGCCGCGCTCGACGAGCACCGCGACGCCAGCCGCGCCAGCGACTCCGCCCGGGTCGAGACCCGCGTGCGCGCCGAGGACCTGGCCACACGCCTGGTGGAGGAGTTCTCCATCCAGCCCGACGAGGCGCTGCGCGAGTACCTCCCGGACGAGGCCACCCTGGCGGAGCTGCCGGACGACGACCCGCGTCGGCTTCCCGTCCAGGAGCTGCGGCGCATCGCCGCCGCCCTCGACCGGCGCCTGACCCTGCTCGGACGCGTCAACCCGCTCGCCCTGGAGGAGTTCAATGCCCTCGAGGAGCGCTACGCCTTCCTCTCCGGCCAGCTGCAGGACCTCAAGGAGAGCCGCAGGGACCTGCTCAAGGTGGTCCGCGCCGTCGACGAGCGCGTCCGCGAGGTCTTCGGCCAGGCCTTCAGCGACGTCGCCACGGAGTTCGAGCGCACCTTCGCCCTGCTGTTCCCCGGCGGCGACGGCCGCCTGGTCCTGACCGAGCCCGACGACCTGCTCGCCTCCGGCGTCGAGGTCGAGGCGCGGCCACCCGGCAAGCGCGTGCGTCGCCTGTCGCTGCTGTCCGGCGGCGAGCGCAGCCTTGCCGCCCTGGCCTTCTGCTTCGCCGTGTTCCGCGCCCGGCCGAGCCCCTTCTACGTGCTCGACGAGGTCGAGGCGGCGCTGGACGACGTCAACCTGCAGCGCTTCCTCGACCTGCTGGACGACGCCCGCGAGCACGCCCAGCTCCTGGTCGTCTCCCACCAGCGGCGCACCATGGAGGCGGCCGACGCCCTCTACGGCGTCAGCATGCAGGCCGAAGGAGTCAGCAAGGTGGTCAGCCAGCGGCTGCGCGACGAGCCCACGACGATGCGCCGGCAGGCTCGTCCCCCGGTCGCCGAGATCGACCTGGAGAGCGGCCCCGCCACGGACGGCAAGTCCGCCCAGTCGGGCCGCAACGGTGGCAACCCGGTCCCGAACGGACGCACGGCTGCGGACCGGACGTCCGCGCTGGAGGTGTAAGGCTGAAGTGGAGCCTGAGGTCCTGCTCGTCGTCGTCGCCGCGCTGCTGGTCGTCGCCCTGATCGCGGTGGTCCCGCTGGTCGCCGGCCGGCGCTCGCGCCACCGGGCCGACGGCCACCGCCAGGCCGTGGTCGACCGGGAGCCGGGCGTCGGCGACGACGCCGGCTCGCCGCCGGTCGCCACCCGCGCGGTCACCGAGGTCGCCCTGCCCGAGGAGCTGGAGGAGCGCCCCGGCGCGCTCCCGGCGGAGGTCGAGGAGATCGCCCCCAGGCGGCGCTTCCGCGACCGGCTGGGACGCTCGCGCACCGCCCTGTCCCGCGGCCTCGCCGGCCTGCTCGCCCGCGGCACCGGCGACGACGCCGCCTGGGACGAGCTCGAAGAGGCCCTCCTCGCCGCCGACGTCGGCGTCGCCACCACCGGCGAGCTGATCGAGCGGCTCCGCTCCCGTGCCCAGGCCGGCGACGCCGACCTGCGCGAGCTGCTCCGCGCCGAGCTGCTCGCCGCCGTCGGCGCGGCCGACCGCAGCCTCGCCCTCGACCTCGTCCCCGACTCCGAGCGGCCCGCCATCGTCCTGGTCGTCGGCGTCAACGGCACCGGCAAGACCACCACCTGCGGCAAGCTCGCCCTCGCCCTGGCCGAGGAAGGCAAGCGCTCCGTGCTCGCCGCCGCCGACACCTTCCGGGCGGCCGCCACCGAGCAGCTGCTCCTCTGGGGCGAGCGCGTCGGCGCGCAGGTCGTCCGCCACCAGCAGGGCGCCGACCCGGCGGCGGTCGCCTTCGACGCCCTCGCCTCCGCCCGCGCCAAGGGCGCCGACGTCCTGCTGGTCGACACCGCCGGCCGCCTCCACACCAAGACCAACCTCATGGAAGAGCTCAAGAAGGTGCGCCGCGTGCTGGAGCGCGAGGGCGGCAAGGTCCGCGAGGTCCTCCTGGTCCTCGACGCGACCACCGGCCAGAACGGCCTGGCCCAGGCCAGGCAGTTCACCGACGCCGTCGGCGTCACCGGGCTGGTCCTGACCAAGCTCGACGGCACCGCCAAGGGCGGCATCGTGGTCGCCGTCCAGCGCGAGCTCGGCATCCCCGTCAAGCTCGTCGGCCTCGGCGAAGGCGAGCACGACCTGGCGCCGTTCGACCCCGAGGCCTTCGTCGACGCGCTCCTGGCGGAGGACGCGGAGGCGAGGTGACCCGGCCGGGTGGCCCCGGGCGCACTATCCTTGTGGGAACCGCTCGTGACGCAGAAAGGGACCGGCCCCCGGTGTTCGACTCTCTCTCCGACCGCCTGCAGGAAATCTTCACCAAGCTCCGTGGGCACGGACGGCTGTCCGAGGCACAGGTCGACGCCGCCCTGCGCGAGGTGCGCCTGGCCCTGCTGGAAGCGGACGTCAACTTCCGGGTGGTCAAGGACTTCGTCAGCCGGGTGCGCGAGCGTGCCGTCGGCGAGGAGGTCACCCGCAGCCTCACCCCGGCGCAGCAGGTCATCAAGATCGTCCACGAGGAGCTGATCGCCACCCTCGGCGAGCGCAACGAGCCGCTGACGTTCGCCTCGCGGCCGCCCACGGTGGTGCTGCTCGCCGGCCTGCAGGGCTCCGGGAAGACCAGCACCGCGGCGAAGCTGGCCCGCTGGCTGGTGACCAAGCACCGCAAGCCGCTGCTGGTCGCGTGCGACCTGCAGCGCCCGGCGGCGGTGCGGCAGCTCCAGGTGCTCGGGGAGCAGGCCAAGGTGCCGGTGTACGCGCCGGAGGACGGCTCCGGCCGCGGCGACCCGGTGGCCGTCGCGCTCGGCGCCCGTGCCGAGGCGGAGCGGGCCGGCCGCGACGTGCTGGTGGTCGACACCGCCGGGCGCCTGGCGGTCGACGCCGAGATGATGGCCGAGGCGGCGGCGATCAAGGACGCGGTGCAGCCCACCGAGGTGCTGCTGGTGGTCGACGCGATGACCGGCCAGGACGCGGTGCAGACGGCGCTGGCGTTCCAGGAGGGCGTCGACGTCACCGGGGTGATCCTCACGAAGCTGGACGGCGACGCCCGCGGCGGCGCGGCGCTGTCGATCCGCACGGTGACCGGCCGGCCGGTGAAGTTCGCCACCACCGGGGAGAAGCTGGCCGACTTCGACGCGTTCCATCCCGACCGGCTCGCCGGCCGCATCCTCGGCATGGGCGACGTGCTCACGCTGATCGAGCGGGCCGAGGAGACGGTCGACCGGGAGCGGGCCGAGGCGATGGAGCGCAAGCTGCGCGAGGCCTCGTTCACCCTGGAGGACTTCCTCGACCAGCTGCAGCAGGTGAAGCGGATGGGGCCGCTGAGCCAGGTGCTCGGGATGCTGCCGGGCATGAGCCAGCAGCTCCGCGGCGCCGAGGTCGACGACCGCGACCTGGCGCGCGTGGAGGCGATCATCCAGTCGATGACGCCGCAGGAGCGGGCCAACCCGAAGATCCTCAACGGCTCCCGGCGGGCGCGCATCGCGCGCGGCTCGGGCACCACGACCCAGCAGGTGAACGCGCTGGTGAGGCAGTTCGACGACGCCCGCAAGATGATGAAGCAGCTCGCCGGGATGAGCCCGAAGCAGCTGCGCCGCATGGGCCTGCGCATGTAGGTCGGGTCGGCGGCGGCGGCCCTCGCTGCACGTCGCGGCGTGGCCGGCTACACTCCGTGCCGGTGCGGACCCCGCACCTCACCAGGTCCCGGACGCCACTGGCAACGGACGGGGAACGGCAGACCCACCGGGACGGGCGGGCCACCCCACGAAGGAGCAAGACTCGCATGGCCGTGAAGCTGCGCCTGATGCGCATGGGCATGAAGAAGGCGCCGTACTACCGCGTGGTCGTGGCCGACTCGCGCAGCCCGCGCGACGGGCGCTTCATCGAGAACATCGGCGTGTACCACCCCCACACCGAGCCCAGCCGGGTGGAGATCGACACCGACAAGGCGCGCGACTGGATCGCCAAGGGCGCCCAGCCGACCGAGGCGGTCGGAAACCTCCTCACCATCGCCGGCATGGAGGGCTTCGCCGAGCGCAAGGCGGCCGCCAAGGCCCAGCGCACCCGGCGGGCCGAGCGCTCCGCCAAGCGCAAGGGCGACGGCAAGGCCTCCAAGCGGTCGTCCGCCTCCTGACGGCCATGCGCGACGTCGTCGCCTACCTGGCCAAGGCCCTGGTCGACGAGCCCGACCGGGTCGCCGTGGAGGAGTTCCGGGGTAGCCGCGGGATCACCTACGAGGTGCGCGCGGCACCCACCGACGTGGGCAAGCTCATCGGACGCAGCGGGCGCACCGTGAAGAGCCTGCGCCGCCTGGTGCGCGCCGTCGCCCCCAGCCAGCTCGGTTCCGACGGCGACCGGGTCGAGGTCGAGGTCCTCGGCGAGGACGAGTGAACGCCTCCCGCAGCTGGGCGGTCCCGGCTCGCCTGGTCGTCGGCCGGATCGTCCGGCCACACGGGGTCCGGGGCGAGCTGGTGGTGCAGCCGCTCAGCGACGCGCCCGACCGTTTCCAGCCAGGCGCCGAGCTGGCGTTCGGCGACCCGGACGGCGACGTGCCGCTGCGCCCGCTGGTGGTCGCAGCGGTGCGGGACGACCGCGGCCGGCTGCTGGTCGGCTTCGAGGGCGTGGCCGACCGGGACGCCGCCGAGTCGCTGCGGGGCGGGCTGCTGTCGATCCCGCGCGAGGCCGCCCGGCCGCTCGCCGCCGGCGAGTTCTGGGCACACCAGCTCGTCGGCCTGACGGTCTACGACCGCCAGGGGCAGCGGCGTGGCGAGGTCGCCGACGTCCAGCCAGGCACCGCCCACGACCTGCTGTCGGTGAGGCTCGACGGCGGCGCGAGCGTGCTCGTGCCCGCGGTCGCGGCTCTGGTCACGGTCGAGCTGGACGCGGGGCGGCTGGTGGTCGACGCGGTCCCCGGCCTGCTCGACCCCTCCTGATTCGGCGGCGGCGGTCGTGCGCTTCGACGTCGTCACCATCTTCCCGGGCTTCTTCGACTCGCCCCTCTCCACCGGCCTGCTGTACAAGGCGCGCGAGGTGGGGCTCATCAGCGTCCGCTGCCACGACCTGCGCGACTGGACCCACGACCGGCACCGCACCGTGGACGACGCCCCCTTCGGCGGCGGGGCGGGCATGGTGATGCGGCCGGCTCCCTGGTTCGAGGCACTCGACGAGCTGGCCGGGCCGGACGAGGAGGCCCACGTGGTGCTGCTCGCCCCCGACGGGGTCCGCTTCGACCAGCGGGCCGCGGCCCGGCTCGCCGCCAAGCCCCGGCTGGTGCTGTGCTGCGGCCGCTACGAGGGCGTCGACGAGCGCGTCCGCAGCCGCGTCGACGAGGTGATCTCGCTCGGCGACTTCGTGCTCGCCGGCGGCGAGACGGCCGCCCTCGCGGTCATCGAGGCGGTCGCCAGGCTGGTCCCGGGGGTGCTCGGCAACGCCGCGTCGGCCGCGGACGAGTCGTTCGTGACGCCGGGCGCGGAAGGCGGGCTCGGCCTGCTCGAGTACCCGCAGTACACCAGGCCGGCCTCTTACCGCGGCCTCGACGTCCCCGAGGTGCTGCGCTCCGGCGACCACGGCGCCGTCGCCCGCTGGCGCCGCGCCCAGGCGGTCGAGCGCACCCGCCGCTTCCGGCCCGACCTGCTCGCCGGCGCCGACCTCACCGAGGAGGAGCGCCGCCTGACCGGTACCTCACCGCCCGACTGACGCCCGTGCGCGGCCGTGGTCGTGTTACCCTCGTAGGAAGTCGCCGGCGCACGCGCCGTCCCAGTCACGTCCTCGAGGGTCGGCACGCACGCGTGAGTCGGCTCTTCGTGTGCTGCTTTCCAAGGAGCTTCACCCACATGCAGATCACCGATGTGGTCGAACGCGCGCAGTTGCGCGACGACCTGCCCGACTTCCGGCCCGGCGACACCGTCAAGGTGCACGTGCGCGTGGTCGAAGGCAGCCGCTCGCGGATCCAGGTCTTCCAGGGCTTCGTCCTCCGCCGCCAGGGCGGCGGCCTGCGGGAGACCTTCAGCGTCCGCAAGATCTCCTTCGGCGTCGGGGTGGAGCGCACCTTCCCCGTCCACTCGCCGATCATCGCCAAGGTCGAGCTCGTCACCCGCGGTGACGTCCGCCGCAGCAAGCTCTACTACCTGCGCGAGCGGACCGGCAAGGCCGCGAAGATCAAGGAGAAGCGCAGCCCCGCCCGCACATGAGGCGTCCAACTGTCGGCGAGGGTGGCGACGGGGCCGGCGGCGAGGCCCGGCCGCTGGCAACACCCGACGTGAGCGCCGAGGCGGTCGCCGGCGACGGCGACCACGCCCACCCGGCCGACCCGCCGCCGCAGCCCGCCCAGGCCCAGGGGCCGGTGCGGCCCAGCCGCGCGAAGAAGCCCGCCAAGGAGAAGCCGAACGGCCCGCTCGCCGTGCTGCGCGAGACGGCCACCCTGGTGGTGCTGGCGGTCCTGCTCGCCGTGGTCTTCAAGACCTTCCTGGTGCAGGCGTTCTTCATCCCGTCGGGGTCGATGGAGCCCACCCTGGACATCTCCGACCGCGTCCTGGTCGAGAAGGTGTCCTACCGCTTCGGCGACATCCAGCGGGGCGACATCGTGGTGTTCGTCCACAACGAGCCCGGCCTGCCCAGCTCCGGGCCGACCAACCCGGTCGCCCGCTTCGTCACCAGCCTCGGCCAGGCGATCGGCCTCACCCCGCCGTCCGAGCGCGACTTCATCAAGCGCGTCGTCGGCGTCCCCGGCGACAAGCTCAACTGCGCCGGCGGCAAGCTCTACCGCAACGGCCGCGTGCTCGCCGAGCCGTACCTGGCCGAGGGCACCACCACCGAGTGCAGCCAGGTCCGGGTGCTGCCGGGCACGCTCTACGTGATGGGCGACAACCGCAACAACTCGCAGGACTCGCGGGTGTTCGGAGCGGTCGACCAGAAGGTCGTGGTAGGGCGTGCGTTCGTCCGCATCTGGCCGTTCGGCCGGACCGGCTGGCTCCGCCGCGACCGCTGACGGCCCGGCGAGGACCTTCCAGACATGGCCCCACCTGCGGCGTTCACACACCGGCAGTAGGCTTGGCGAATGCTGGCGACCGCGACCTTCGAGGACCGTCTGCGTGACGCGGGCTTCGCCCGGGTTGCCGGGGTCGACGAGGCCGGCCGGGGTGCCCTGGCCGGCCCGCTGGTCGCGGCGGCCGTGGTCCTGCCACCCGACTGCGCCGTCACCGGCCTGGCCGACTCCAAGCTGCTCAGCCCCGCGCGCCGCCAGGAGCTGGCCGCCGAGATCGAGCAGGCCGCGCTCGCGATCGCGGTGGTCAGGGTGGGGCCGGACACGATCGACCGCACCGGCCTGCACCGCGCCAACCTGGCCCTGCTGGCCCGCGCCCTGCGCGCCCTGCCGGACGGCTTCGACTACGGCCTGGCCGACGGCTTCCCCGTCCCGCACCTGCCGGCCCCGGTCCTCGGCGTGCGCAAGGGCGACCAGGTGATGAGCTGCGTCGCCGCCGCGTCGATCATCGCCAAGGTCACCAGGGACCGCATCATGGTGGGCGCCGCCCGCCGCTACCGCGGCTACGGGTTCGAGCGGCACAAGGGGTACGGGACGGATGAGCACTGGGCCGCGCTGCGCGTGCTCGGCCCGTCGGCCTACCATCGCCACTCCTTCATGGGGGTGGCCACACCCTGGGCGGCCGACCGCCTGGTGGTGTCGAACGTCCGGTACGAACAGGAGGAGCGATGAGCGCCGAGGACCTGGAACGGTACGAGGCGGATATCGAGCTGCAGCTCTACCACGAGTACCGGGACGTGCTCAGCATGTTCCAGTACGTGGTCGAGAGCGAGCGGCGCTTCTACCTGTGCAACAAGTTCGACCTGCAGGTACGCAACCAGGACACCGACGTCTACTTCGACCTGGTGCTGCACGACGCCTGGGTGTGGGACATGTACCGGCCGGCCCGCTTCGTCAACAAGGTCCGCGTGGTGACCTTCAAGGACGTGAACATCGAGGAGCTCATCAAGAAGGACGACCTGTAGGTCGTCGCTCCAGGAAGGGCCGAACAGCGGATGGGCTTCAACGCAACCCGGCGCTACCGCGACAAGAAGACCGTCGACATCGCGATCCTGGTCGCCGCGCTGGTGATCATCGGCGGCTTGCTCGCCTGGGTCCTGGCCGCGGGCGGCAATTGACAGCGGGCGGGCATCAGCCCCGGCGCGCCCCGTCAGGGACCCGCGGCCCGGCTGCGGCGCCTGGTCGGGGTCGAACCGGCGCCACAGCTCCACCAGGCGCTCGTCGGCGGTCGCTCCCGGGCGAATGTCCCAGGCGTGGGGCCGGTGCGCCCCGAGGATGACGGCAGACCGACCACGAGGCCGTCGGCGAGAGGAGCAGTCATGCGCAGTCGGTCCGCTGGGACGTCACCGCCGCCACGGAGCGCGTCGACGTGGCGGTGGTGGGTGCGGGACAGGCCGGCCTGGCGACCAGTTACGAGCTGACCCGGGCAGGCGTCGAGCACCTGGTGCTGGAACGCGACCGGATCGGGCAGGCCTGGCGGGGGCGGTGGGACAGCTTCTGCCTGGTGTCGCCGAACTGGACGGTCCGGCTGCCCGGCTGGCCCTATCAGGGCGACGACCCGGACGGGTTCATGGCCAAGGACGAGCTGGTCGCCTACCTGGAGGCCTACGCGGCCAGCTTCGCCGCCCCGGTCCGGGAGGGGGTGGAGGTGACCGGGCTGGCGGCGGCGCCAGGGGGTGGGTTCCTGCTCGAGACCTCGGCCGGCGGGTTGCATGCCGGCGTCGTCGTCGTGGCGACCGGCGCCTACCAGCGGCCGCACCGGCCCCCGGTCGCCGCCACCCTGCCTGTCGGGCTGCCCCAGCTCGACGTCGACGACTACCGCAACCCCCAGGCGCTGCCGCCGGGCAAGGTGCTCGTGGTGGGCAGCGGCCAGTCGGGCGCCCAGCTCGCCGAGGAGCTCTGCCAGGCCGGCCGTGACGTGGTGCTCGCCTGCGGCAAGGCACCGTGGGCACCCCGCCGCCTGGGCGGCCTGGACGTCTTCTGGTGGGTGGTGGAGTCGGGCTTCATCGGCACGCCGGTCGCCTCGCTCCCCACCCCGGCCGCACGGCTGGCCGCCAACCCGCTGCTCAGCGGCCACGACCGCGGGCACGACCTGCACCTGCGCACCCTGCGGGCCATGGGCGTCACCCTCACCGGCCGCTTCCTCGGCGCCTCGGACCAGCAGGCGTGGTTCGCGCCCGATCTGGGCGACAGCCTCGCCTGGGGCGACGCGCGCCACCGGCAGCTGATGGAGCTGTTCGCCAGGACGGCCGCGGAACGGGGGCTGCAGGCGCCGGAGGCCCCGGAGCCCGAGCCGTTCGACGCCAGGGCGCCAGACCGCATGCCGCTGGCCGGACTTGGCGCGGTCATCTTCGCCAGCGGCTTCCGCTGCGACTACGGCGCGTGGGTGCGCTGGCCGGAGGCGTTCGACGAGCTCGGCTTCCCGGTCCAGCACGACGGCGCCAGCACGATGATCGACGGGCTGTTCTTCGTCGGCGTGCACTTCCTGCGCACCCGCAAGTCCGCGCTGCTGCTGGGCGTCGGCGACGACGCCGCCCTGGTCGCCCGCGACGTCGCCGCGCGCGTCACCTCGGCGCCGCGGGGTCCGCGGCCGTAGCGGAGGCGCCAGGGCGGCAGAACGGTCGTTAGGGTAAACCGGAACAGGGCCGCCGAACGATAGACGGGCGAGACCTTGGACCGCGGAGGACGGATGCCCGAGGGTCGGGTGCGGCCGCCGCCGGGCGGCACCGCCGGCCCGGCCGAGGCTCCGCGCCAGCCCGAGGCCTTCGAGGACTTCTACCGCCGGGAGTACCGCGCCGTGGTCGCGCTCGTCTACGGGTTGTCCGGCAGCAGGACGGCGGCCGAGGACATCGCCCAGGAAGCCTTCCTGGCCGCCCACCGGGACTGGGCGCGGGTCGGCGCCATGGAGCACCGGGGCGCCTGGGTCCGCCGGGTGGCCGCGAACCTGGCCGTGTCCAGCTTCCGCACGCGGCTGCTGGAGGCCAGGGCCCTCGTCCGGCTCGCCGGCCAGCGCCAGCCACGGGTCGAGCCGCTCCCAACGGAGAACGCCGACTTCTGGCGCGCCGTGCGCGGCCTGCCCAGACGGCAGGCGCAGGCCGTCGCCCTCTACTACCTGGAGGACCTGCCGGTCCAGCAGATCGCCGTCATCCTCGGCTGCTCGCAGGGCGCCGTGAAGGCCCACCTGTTCAAGGGCCGCCGCACCCTCGCCCGCCGCCTCGGCGTCGAGGCCGGTGAGGACCCGTGAGGCTGGACTCGCTCGCACGTGACTCGGCCGATGCGCTGCGCCGCAGCGTCGATCGGGCCGTCCCCGACGAGCACCTCCTGGGCAGGATCGCGCGGCGCCGCCGGGTGCCTGCCGTGGCCGTCGCGCTGCTGCTGGCCACGGCACTTGTCGCCGCCTCCCTGTGGGTGCGCGCCAACGCACCAGACCGGCGCGACCAGGTCATCGCGCCCGCCCCGGCGCCGGGCGAGCAGGCCGGCACCTGGCGGCGGCTCCGCAAGGGACCGGAGGGGCTCTGGGTCGACCAGATGGTCTGGACCGGGCGCGGCGCCCTGGTGCTCGCCGGCGCCACCACCGACCAGTCCAAGGTCGACGGAGCGCTCTACGACCCAGGCCGGAACCGCTGGACGGCGATCCCGCGCGGACCACTCGACTGGCGCGCCGGCGCCGCGGTCGCGTGGACCGGCGAGCGGCTGCTGGTCTGGGGTGGAGCGCGCGACCAACCGCTGGACCTGGCGGGCGCCGCGTACGACCCGGCGGCCGACGCCTGGACGCCGGTCGCGGTGGGCCCGCTCGAGCCGGGCCCGGTCGTGGCCGCGGTCTGGACCGGGCGGGAGCTGCTCGTGTGGCGCGACAGCGGGCGTGGGGCCGCCTACGACCCGCAACACGACACATGGCGGCACCTCGCCGCCACGTTCCCCCAGGCCCGGACGGACCGGCGGCCGGCGGTGGCGTGGACCGGCCGGGAGGTCCTCATCTGGGGCGGGTGCTACGCCAGCTACCCCCGCTGCGACAGCGGCAAGGACGAGGAGCTGGACGACGGCGCCGCCTACGACCCGGCACGCGACCGCTGGCGGCGGATCGCGACCTCCCCGCTGGCACCACGGAACCAGCCACAGGCGGTCTGGACCGGCCGCGAGCTGCTCGTCTGGGGCGGTGACGTGCGTGTGGCCGACACCGGCGCCTACGCCGCCGCCTACGACCCGGACAAGGACCGGTGGCGCACCGTGCCCGCCGGGCCACTGGCGCCACGCTCCAACCACACCATGGTCTGGACCGGCCGGGAGGTGCTCGTCTGGGGCGGCCTCGCCAGCGGTACCGCCGATGGCCACCTGGCCGACGGAGCCGCGTTCGACCCGGCAACGGATGCCTGGAAGCCGCTGCCGAAGGCGCCCATCCTCGGCCGGGACCGCCATGTCGCCGTGTGGACCGGCCAGGAGCTGCTCATCTGGGGCGGCTGCTGCGCCGCGACCCGGCCCTTCGCCGACGGCGCGGCGTTCCGGCCGGGCTGAGCGCACCCGGGTCAGTAGAGCTCGGCCGTCCACGGCCGCGGGCCGGCGAACGCCGCCCGCAGCAGGCCCAGCTCGGCACCGCCGAAGCCGCCCAGCAAGCCGGCGGCGGCCAGCAGCTCCGGGTCGGCGAACCCGGTGAACAGGGCGGCCAGGCCGCGCGGGTCCGCGCGCCCCGCCGGCGCCGCCCCGGTCCTGTCCAGCTCCGCCTTG
>Ga0307278_10000455_pt1 | contig 20636 bp, 18 predicted proteins | sample ER_DNA_117_FD_194482 | JGI IMG/M metagenome (GOLD analysis project Ga0307278, IMG submission 194482) | Bulk soil microbial communities from the East River watershed near Crested Butte, Colorado, United States - ER_DNA_117 | ecosystem: Environmental > Terrestrial > Soil > Floodplain | place...
GGGTTCCCGAAGTACCGGTAGGTGTCGACGGTCTCCCTGCGAAGCGGCGTCGCCGTCATGCCTATCTGGGTGGCTGGCGCGAAGTGCTCCAATACGATCCGCCACGACGAGTCATCGCGCGCGCTTCCGCGATGGCACTCGTCGACGATGATGAGGTCGAAGAAGTCACGGGGATACTGGCGGAAGATCCCGAGTGTGTCCCCGCTGTCCGCCATCGACTGGTACAGCGCGAAGTAGACCTCGCGGCCGGTCTTCGCCGTGCCTTGGATCTTCCAGACGGCGTCCCCAAAGACCGGGCGGAACTCTCGGGCGATCGGCTGGTCGACGAGGATGTTGCGGTCCGCGAGGTAGAGGACTCGGGGCTTGCGACCCGGCTTCCATCGGCTGTTCCACAACTTCCATACCACCTGTAGCGCGACAAACGTCTTCCCTGTGCCGGTGGCCATCGTGATGAGCATGCGGTTCCTGCCGGCGAGCGCATCCTCGACCGTGCGATCGATGGCCACTGTTTGGTAGTAGCGCGGGGTCTTGACGCTCCCATCCGTGTTGCGGAGGTCCCGGTTGAACGGCAGCGTCAGATCCTCGGCCACCGCGCGATCGGTGATCCCCCGCCAGGCGCAATGGCGGGCCCAGAGTTCCTCTGGAGATGGGAAGTTGCGCAGCGCCTGCTGGGAACCGGAGTCGTAGTCGTGCTCGACAATCCCGTCGCCATTGGTCGAGTACGCGAACCCGAGGTGCAACATCTCGGCGTATCGCATTCCCTGCTGCAAGCCATCGCCGGGTAGCTTGAAGAGGCGCTTTGCTTCGATGACCGCGATCGGGAACCCGGGCTCAATCTCGAGGAGGTAGTCCGCTCGCTTCCCCTGCCTGCGCTTGTGGCCGCGACCGGTCGGGACGATGCGGCCGTCGGTGAGGTATCGCTGTTCGACGATCTGGTCCTCGGTCCATCCTGCTTCGCGCAGGGCCGGCACGACGAACTGCCGGCATGTCGCATCTTCTGTTGGTCCTCTTATCCCCGCCATGACCTGCCATCCTGAAGCGCCCAGTAGAGATCGACAGATTATCCATCTCGTCTCCCACACTCAGGACATGACAGGCTGACGGCGATCGGCCCTTGGCCAAACCGGTACCCTTCGGGCTGCTCGACGACGGCCCACCGCTTCCTGGAGGTTGATTCGTGGCGTTGGCGGAGCTCAGGGCGGCGGTCGCGACCGCCGCCCTGAGCTTGTTGGAGGCCGGGCTGGTGCGGGGGACGGCGGGCAACGTGAGCGCCCGCACCGGCGAGCTGGTCGCCGTCACCCCGACCGGGGTGGACTACCGGCGGCTGGACCAGGGATCGATCCCGGTCGTGGACCTCGACGGGCGGGTGGTCGACGGCGGGCTGGCGCCCTCCAGCGAGCTGCCGCTGCACCTGGCCGTCTACCGGGCCAGGCCCGACGTCGGCGCCGTGGTCCACACCCACTCCGTGTTCGCGACCACCTTCGCGGTCCTCGGCGAGGAGCTGCCCGCCGTGCACTACCTGCTCGCCCACGCCGGGCGCCGGGTCCGGCTGGCCCCCTATGCCACCTACGGCACCGGCGAGCTCGCCCACGCCTGCGTGGCCGCGCTCGCCACCGACGGGGCCGTGCTGCTGGCCAACCACGGGGTGGTGGCGGTCGGCCCCGGCCTCGACCGGGCGCTGCTGGTCGCCGAGGCGGTCGAGCAGGTCGCCGAGCTCTGCTGGCGCGCCCGCTGCCTCGGCACGCCGGTGGTGCTGCCCGACGCGGAGATGGACCGGGTCGCCCGCGCCTTCGAGCGCTACGGCCAGGCACAATGACCCTGGCTGGTCCCGTCGGAAGGGGCGGCCGGGGGCTCAGGCAGCGGAGCGACAGCCCCCGGGTCGAACGAGAGGAGCTGTCGATGCCAGAGCGTCGTGCCGTGGTCGCCTCCAAGATCGGACTGCACCTGCGGGTGGCCGCGGAGTTCGCCCGGCTCGCCGGCAGACAGCTCCCGGTGAAGGTCATGGTCGCCAGGGGCGGCAAGGACCCGGTCGAGGCCAGGCGCATGCTGGACGTGCTCAAGCTCGACGTGCTCGGCGGCCAGGAGGTGGTGCTGAGCGCCGAGGGCGATGGGGCCGAGCAGGCCCTCGACGAGATGGTCGCGTTCGTCGAGACCGACCATGACGCGAAGCACGATGCCTGACCCGTTGCGGGGGGTGGGGGTCAGCCCCGGCGTGGCCGTCGGGCCGGTCGCCTCGATGGGCGGCCGTGTCCCCGAGCCGCCGGAGGCGCCCGGCGACGGGCCACGACGCGACCCGGCCACCGAGGCCGAGGCGGCGGAGGCCGCGCTGGAGGCGGTCGCCGCCGACCTGGAGGCCCGCGGCGAGCGTGCAGGCGGCGAGGCCGGGGACGTCCTGCAGGCCCAGGCGATGATGGCGCTCGACCCCGGCCTGGCCGAGAAGGTCGAGCAGGCCACCGCCAAGGGCCAAACCGCCGCGAGGGCGGTCTTCGAGGCGTTCGCGAGCTACCGGGAGGAGCTCGCCGAGGCCAGCGAGTACATGGCCGCGCGCGTCGCCGACCTGGACGACGTGCGGGACCGGGCCGTCGCCCGCCTGCTCGGTGTGCCCATGCCGGGGGTGCCCGACCCCGGCCACCCGTTCGTGCTGGTCGCCCGCGACCTGGCACCGGCCGACACCGCCGCCCTCGACAAGCGGACGGTGCTCGCCTTCGTCACCGAGGAGGGCGGCCCGACCAGTCACACCGCGATCCTGGCCAGGTCGCTCGGGGTGCCGGCCGTGGTCGGCTGCGCCGGCGCCACCGCCCTGGCGGACGGCGTCCGGGTGCTGGTCGACGGCGGCAGCGGCGAGGTGGTCCCCGACCCGGCCGAGGCGGAAGCAGCCCACGCCCTGCGGCGGGCCGCGGCCAGGCGCTCCGCCCTGGCCGGCGCCCCGTCAGGGCCGGGCGCGACCGCCGACGGCCGCCGGGTGCTGCTGCTGGCCAACGTCCGTGGGCCGGCCGAGGTGCCCGACGCCCTGGCCGCCGGGGCCGAGGGGGTCGGCCTGTTCCGCACCGAGTTCCTGTTCCTCGACCGGACCCAGCCGCCCGCCGTGGCCGAGCAGGAGACCGCCTACCGGCAGGTGCTGGACGCCTTCCCCGCCGGCGCCAAGGTGGTGATCAGGACCCTCGACGCCGGCGCCGACAAGCCGCTGGCCTTCCTGACGCCCCGCGACGAGCCCAACCCCGCCCTCGGCCAGCGCGGCCTGCGCGCCGTCCGCCTCACCCCCGAGGTCCTCACCGAACAGCTCGAGGCCGTCGGCCGGGCCGCAGCGGCCAGCCGCGCCGAGGCCTGGGTGATGGCGCCGATGGTCGCCACCGCCGCCGAGGCGGCCTGGTTCCGCGACCAGGCCCGCCGCCAGCGGATCGGGATGGCCGGGGTGATGGTCGAGGTGCCGGCGGCCGCCCTGCTCGCCGAGGCGGTGCTCGCCGAGGCCGACTTCGCCAGCATCGGCACCAACGACCTCGCCCAGTACACCTACGCGGCCGACCGGCAGCTCAGCGGCCTGGCCGCCTTCCAGGACCCATGGCAGCCGGCCCTGCTGGCGCTGGTCGCCAGGGTCGGCGAGGCCGGCCGGTCGCTCGGCAAGCCGGTCGGCGTCTGCGGCGAGGCCGCCGGCGACCCCCTGCTCGCCCTGGTCCTCGCCGGCCTCGGCGTGACCAGCCTGTCGATGGCTCCGGCCGCGCTGGCAGAGGTCCGCCTGCTGCTGGCGCGCCACACCCTGGAGGACTGCCGCCGCCTGGCCGCCATCGCCCTCGCCGCCCGCGACGCCGAGACCGCCCGCGCGCAGGTCCGCGAGGCGGCCCCGGCAGCCGGCGAGCTGGGCCTGTAGCCAACGGCCGCCCGGCGGCACGGTCTGGGAACAGAGCGGGCGAGACCGTAGGATTGGGTGCAACCACCGCTCCCGACCCGGCGCCGAAGGGGACATCGATGGGGACGCTCACGCTCTCCACCCGCATCACCCTGGTCCGGGTCGCGCTGGTGCCGCTGCTGCTGTGGCTGCTGCTCGCCGAGGGCAGGATCGAGCACGCGGCGGTGCTGGCCACGGCCGTGTTCCTGGTGGCCTCGTTCACCGACTTCGTCGACGGCTACCTGGCGAGGCGCTGGCAGCAGATCACCGTGCTCGGCAACTTCCTCGACACCACCGCCGACAAGCTGCTGGTGGTGGGCGCCCTGCTCGGCCTGCTGGCGCTCGGCCGGGTCAACGTCTGGGTGGCCTTCGTGGTGATCGTCCGCGAGGTGGCCGTGCTCGGGCTGCGGGCGGTGGCCGCCGCCGCCAACGTGGTCATCTCGGCCACGATCTGGGGCAAGCTCAAGTTCAACGCCCAGGTCGTCGGCATCACGCTGGCGATCCTGCGGCCGCCGGTGCGGCTCGGCTCGCTCTGGCTCGACGAATGGGCCATGCTGGCGGTGGCGCTGGTGAGCGCCGCCTCGGCCGTGGACTACTTCGCGAGATTCGGTGACCTGATACGGGCGGGACGGTGATCCGATGAGTGGCGGAGGGGACCGGGTCCTGGTCACCGGTGGGACCGGCTTCGTCGGTGGGCTGCTGCTGGCGCGGCTGGTGGCCGAGGGCAGGCAGGTGCGGGCGCTGGTCCGCCGTCCGGCGGACCGCGAGCAGCTCCCGGACCCCCGGGTCGAGCTCGCGCTCGGCGACATCCGCGACGAGGAGTCGCTGGCACGCGCGGCCGACGGCTGCGCGGTCGTCTACCACATGGCCGGCGTGAACCAGCTCTGCCTTCCCGACCCCGCTCCCCTGTACCTGGTCAACGTGGAGGGCACCAGGCGGATGCTGCAGGCCGCCAGGCGGGCCGGGGTGCGGCGGGTGGTGCACACCAGCTCGGCGGCCACCCTCGGCGGCGACGGTACCCGCGAGGTCGACGAGTCGGCGGGGCCGCCGGCCGAGTTCACCTCGCACTACGCGCGGTCCAAGTTCGAGTCCGAGCAGCTCGCCCTCGCCTTCGACGGCGTCGAGGTGGTGGCGGTCAACCCGAGCTCGGTGCAGGGGCCCGGGCGCACCACCGGCACGGCCAAGGTGTTCATCGGCTACCTGAACGGCCGGCTCCCCTTCGACCTGCCGTCCCGCTTCGGGCTCTGCTACACCGAGGACTGCGTCAACGGCCACCTGCTCGCCGAGGCCAAGGGCCGGCCGGGCCAGCGCTACGTGCTGAACACCGCCACCGTGAGCAACGCCGAGGCGATCGACCTGATCGCCGTCATCGCCGGCCTCGCCGACCGGCCGCGGACCCTGCCGCTGCCGCTGGCGATGGCCGCCGCCGCGGGGGCCGAGGCCCTCGCCCGGCTCCGCGGCCGGCCGCCGAGGCTGTGCCGCGAGGTCGTGCGGACCGCCGGGCACCCGCACCTGTACGACGGCTCGCGGGCGGAGCGGGAGCTGGGCCTGCGGTACACGAATCTGAGAACGGCCATGGAGGCCACCGTGCACTGGTACGTCCAGCATGGGCTGGTCACCCGGCCGCTGCCACGGTTCACCGGCCAGTGGTCGGAGCAGCTCGGTCAGCCCGCGGGCAAGGGGTCCCTGTTCGACGCGGAGGCGAGCGAGCAGGAGCAGGGGGAGCAGGAGCAGGAGCCACGCCCGTGACGCCGCCGCTCGAGACCGACGTGGTGGTGGCCGGCGGCGGCGCCACCGGCGTCGCGGTCCTGCGCGACCTCGCCCTCCGGGGCGTGAACGCGGTGCTGGTCGAGCGGTTCGACCTCGGCACCGGGACCTCCGGCCGCTGGCACGGCCTGCTGCACTCTGGCGCCCGCTACGCGGTGCGGGACCAGGAGTCGGCCCGCGAGTGCATCGAGGAGAACACCGTCCTGCGGCGCATCGCCCCCCACACCGTCGAGGACATCGGCGGCCTGTTCGTGCTGCTGCCCGGCGACGACGAGGCGTACGCCGGCAAGTTCGTCGAGGGCTGCCAGGCCTCCGGCATCCCCACCGAGGAGCTGTCGGCGGCCGAGGCCCGCCGCCGCGAGCCGCTGCTCGCCCCCGCCGTCAAGCTCGCCTTCGCGGTGCCCGACGGCGGCATCGACTCGTGGGCGCTGCTGCGGTCGATGGCGGCGGACGCCGAGGCGCGCGGCAGCCGCGTGCTCGTCCGCCACCCGGTGGTCGGCGTGGAGCGCGCCGGCGACCGCATCACCGCGGTCCGGGTGCACGACCAGGTCGCCGGGGAGGACCGCCTGATCGGCTGCCAGTGGGTGGTAAACGCCACCGGCGCCTGGGCGGGGGAGATCGGCCGCATGGCCGGCGTGCCGATCCGAATGATCGCCGGCAAGGGCGTCATGGTGGTCATGGCCAGCCGCTACGTCCGCGGGGTGGTCAACGCCTGCCGCAAGCCGGCCGACGGCGACATCATCGTCCCCCAGCACGAGGTGGCCATCCTCGGCACCACCTCGGTCCAGGTGGACAGCCCCGACGACATCGCGGTCGCCCCCGCCGACGTCGACCGGATGATCGACATGTGCGCGCAGATGGTACCGTCGCTCGCCTCCGGCCGGGTGCTGCGCGCGTTCGCCGGGTCGCGGCCGCTCTACCAGCCGGAGTCGGAGGACGGTGGGGCCTCCGACGGCGGCGACACCCGGGAGGTCAGCCGCACCTTCACCGTGCTCGACCACGCCAGCCGCGACGGGCTGGGCAACATGCTGAGCATCGTCGGCGGCAAGCTGACCACCTGCCGGCAGATGGCGGAGGCGCTGGTCGACCGGCTCGCCGAGCGGATGGGGGTGACCGAGCCCTGCCGCACCGCCACCGAGGTCCTGCCCGGCGCCGACCACGGGCCGCACCGGCTGGCCGCGCCGCTGGCCGACGTGGAGCGCGACGGCGCCTACGGCGAGCTGATCTGCGAATGCGAGCTGGTCACCCGCGGGCAGGTGCGCGCCGCGATCGCCGACGGCCTGACCGAGCTCGAGGACCTGCGCCGCAAGCTGCGCCTGGGCTACGGCCCCTGCCAGGCCGCCTTCTGCGCGTGGCGCGCCGCCGGGATGCTTGAGGGGGAGCGGGGCGGAGGCGATCCGCTGGCCGGGCTGGAGCGGTTCCTGGAGGAGCGTTGGCGCGGCCAGCGGGCCACCATCTGGGGCGACCAGGCCCGCCAGGCCCTCCTCAACCACGCCATCTACCGCGGCATCTTCGACCTGCACGGCGCCGGCCGCCCCGACGAGGCCGCCGCTGCCGGGCTCCCCCGGACCGAGCCGGTCGGCGGCGGCTGATGCGGGCCGACGTGGTGGTGGTCGGCGCCGGCCCGGCCGGGCTGGCCACGGCCGTGCGCCTGGCCGAGGCCGGCCGCCAGGTGCGGGTGATCGCGCGCGGCAACGGCTTCACCCACTGGGGCGCCGGCGCGGTCGACGCGCTCGGCCGGCTCGGCGGCGAGCGGGTCGAGCGGCCCCTGGAGGCGATCGGCCGCCTCCCGGAGGACCATCCCTACCGGCTTGCCGGCGAGGCCGCCCTGCGCGACGGCCTCGACTGGTTCGCCCGCTTCGCCGCGGCGGCCGGCCTGGCCCACGCCGGCGACCCGGAGCGCAACCGCGACCAGGTCACCGCCCTCGGCGTCCTGCGGCCGACCTGCCTGCTGCCGGAGCCGGCGGCCCAGGTGCTGCCGGAGGGGTCCGGGGAACCCCAAGGGGGTGCCCCGGTGGATCGGGGCCGCGTGGCGGTGGTCAACTTCGAGGGCTTCCGCGATTTCTCGCCGGCGCTGTGCGCGGCGGGACTCCGCGGCGCCGGCGTGGACGCGGTCCCGGCGAGCGCGCCGCTGCCCCCGTGGGACCACGCCCGCTACTTCAGCGCGGTCGAGCTCGCCAGGGCGATCGACGACGACGACTTCCGGCGGCGCCTGGCCCCCGGGCTCGCCAGGGCGGCGGCCGGCGCCGACGTGGTGGTCGTGCCGGCCGTGCTCGGCGTGCGCGGCGGCCACGAGCCCTGGGCCGACCTGCAGCGGCTCGTCGGGACGCCGCTGGTCGAGGCGGCCACCGCCCCGCCGTCGATCCCCGGGCTGCGGCTGTTCGCCGCCTACCGGCGGCGGCTCGACGCCCTCGGGGTGGGCTGGCAGTTCGGCTTCCCGGCGCTCGGCGTGGAGCGGGACGGCGACCGCGTCACCGCCGTGCGCAGCGAGGGCGCCTCCCGCGAGATCGTCACGCACTGCCAGGAGCTGGTGCTGGCCACCGGCGGCGTGGCCGGGCACGGCATCGAGGCCAACCGCGACGGCACGCTGACCGAGGTCGTGGCCGGGCTGCCGGTCGAGGGCTTCCCCGACCGTACCGCCTTCCTCGGCGACCGGTTCCTCGGCGAGCATCCCCTCGGCGCGGCCGGGGTCCGCGTCGACGCCGAGCTGCGACCCGTGGCCGCCTCGGGTGACCCTGTCCATGCCAACGTCCGCTGCGTCGGCGGCCTGCTCGCCGGCCACGACCCGACGGTCGAGGGCTCGCGCGAGGGGGTCGCCCTGGCCACCGCGACCCGGACCGCCGAGCTGCTCGCCTCGACCCCCACGCCCGCCACCTGACCGGGGAGGACGCCGTGCTGCACGTCGAGCAAACGGCCGACCGCTGCATCAAGTGCAACGTGTGCAACACCGTCTGCCCGGTCTCGGCGGTGACCGACCTGTTCCCCGGGCCGAAGTACGAGGGGCCGCAGGGCCAGCGGTTCCGTGCCGGGATCGACACCGGCGACTCGCCCGACCGGTCCCTCGACTACTGCTCGGGGTGCGGGCTCTGCACCCAGGCCTGCCCGGAGGGGGTGATGGTCGCCGAGATCAACCAAGTGGCCCGCGAGCGGCTGGTCACCGCCAGGGGCGGGCTCGGCCTCCGCGACAAGCTGATCAGCCGGCCGTCGCTGATGGGCCGGCTGGCGCGGCCGGTGGCGCCGCTGGCCAACCTGATGATGGCCGCCCGGCCGGTGCGGGTGGCGGTGGAGAAGGCCATCGGGGTGCACCGGGCCGCGCCCATGCCGCGGTTCTCGGGGACCACCTTCCGCTCGTGGGCGCGCCGCCACCGGGCGCTGTCCGACGCCACTCGCACCGTCGCCTACTTCCACGGCTGCGCGGTGCAGGAGTTCGAGCCCGAGATGGGCGCCGCCGTGGTCCGCGTCCTGGAGCGCAACCGGGTGCGGGTGACCTTCCCGCGGCAGGCCTGCTGCGGGCTGCCGCTGGTCTCCAACGGCGACTTCGAGGCCGGCCGCGCCGCCGCCGTCCGGCTGGTCGGGCGGCTGCGGGCCGCCGCCGACGACCCCGGCGTGATCGTCGCCAACTCGACCTCGTGCGGCATGACCCTCAAGGCCAAGTACCGTGAGCTGCTCGGCATGGACGACGACGCCACGCAGGCGGTCTCCAAGGCCGTCTACGACATCTGCGAGTACCTGCTGGAGCTGGCCGACGAGGACGCCCTCGACCGCTCGTTCGCGCCCCTGCGGGCCAAGGCCGTGTACCACCCGCCATGCCAGCTCATGGCCCATGGCGTCGGCACCCCGGCGTTGGACCTGCTGGCCATGGTGCCCGGGCTGGAGGTCGAGCGCTCGCGGGCCGGCTGCTGCGGTACCGCGGGCACCTACGGCACCAAGGTGGAGAAGTACCAGATCGCCATGGACGTCGGCGCCAGCCTGTTCGAGCAGGTCACGGAGGCGCGGCCGGACTTCGTGGTGTGCGACTCCGAGACGTGCCGCTGGCACATCGCCAAGGCGACCGGCCTGCCCGTCTACCACCCGGTGCAGGTGCTCGACCGCGCCTATCAGGTTTGAACGCCGGCTGCGCCGTCCATACCGAAGGCGACCAGATCAGCCGGCTGCCATCAAACCGAGTGGAGAGGACACACAATGGGCATTCTCGGGTGGATCGTTCTCGGGCTGCTTGCCGGGGCCATCGCCAAGGCCATCCTGCCGGGCAACGACCCTGGCGGCATCATCGTCACGATGATCATCGGCATCGTCGGCGCGTTGCTCGGCGGGTTCCTCGGCCAGGCGCTGTTCGGCGTGGACACGCTCGACGAGTTCTTCGACATCAGCACCTGGCTGACGGCGATCGTCGGCGCGATCATCCTGCTGCTGATCTACCGGATGGTGGCCGGCAGGGGCCGGCGCCGGGTCATCTAGGGCGTCCCGCGGCGCGGCGGCCGAGTACCGCGGCCGCCGCGCCGGCGAGCCCGGCGGCGGCGAGCACGCCGCGATGGGTCGCGAGCCACAGCTGCAGGCTGTGGCCGTAGGCGCGGTGGTCGAAGCCGCCGTGCGCACCCCGGTCGCCGGGCACCGGCTGCCACAGGTTGGCGGGCCGGTCGGGGCTGGCCGGCTCGCCGGTCTGCTGCGACCGGTAGCCGGTGCGGCCGAGGTAGCGGTCGAACAGGCCGGGCGCGACGGCGTTCGCCAGCAGGGTGGCGACAGTCGAGGCGCCGACCCGCAGCTCGCGGCGGCGGTGGGTGGCCGCCCAGACGACCGCCCTGGCCGCCACCTCCGGCTGGTAGATGGGTGGCACCGGCTGGGTCCTGCTCGGCAGGCGCGAGAGCGCGACCTCGAACTGGGGCGTGTTGAGGGCGGGGAGCTGGACCATGGTGATGCGCACCCTGGACCCGTCGTGGAGCAGCTCGCAGCGGACCGACTCGGTGAAGCCCCGGATGGCGTGCTTGGCGCCGCAATAGGGGCTCTGCAGCGGGATGCCGCGGTAGGCGAGGGCCGAGCCGACGCAGACGACCACGCCCCGGTCCCGCGGCAGCATGCGGTCCAGCGCCGCCCTGGTGCCGTACACCACCCCCAGGTAGGTGACCTCGGTGGCGCGCCGGAACTCCTCCGCGGCGATCTCGGTGAACGGCGCGAACACGGAGGTCATGGCGTTGTTGACCCAGACGTCGATCGGTCCGAGCTCCTGCTCGACCTGGCTCGCGGCCCGCTCCACCGCGGCCGCGTCGGCGACCTCGGTGGCGACGACCAGCGGCCGGCCACCGGCGCTCTCGACCTCCTTGGCGGTGGCCTGGAGGGCGTCGTCGCCCCGCGCCAGCAGCCCGACGCACGCGCCGAGGCTCCCGAAGGCACGCGCGGTGGCCCGTCCCACGCCCGAGCTGGCCCCGGTGATCACCACCACCTTGGGTGCTTCCATGGCGCTCTCCCTCCGCCCCCCGCAATGGATACCCCGGGTGGGACGCGGTCACGCGCCTCCGGCCATCGCCGGCCTTGGCTGCTCCTCGGGGTTGACCAGCACGTCGACGAGGGCGGGCCCCGGGTGGGCGAAGGCGCGGCGCACCGCCCGCTCGACCTCTGCGGCCCGCTCCACGCGCAGGCCGAGCGCGCCGTTGGCCGCTGCGAAGCTGGCGAAGTCGGCCCCGACCGGTCCGTTCGGCGAGTCCTGGAGCCCGAGGGCCGAGGCGTTGCTGACCACGACCTTCACGGGCAGCCGGTGGTAGATCGCGGTGAGCAGCTCGCCCATCACCCTGGCGAACCCGTCCGACCCGGTGACCGCGATGCAGCTGCGTCCCGGATGCGCCCACTGGGCGGCGATCGCGTACGGCAGGCCGGCCGCCATCGTGGCCAGGTTGGCCGACAGCAGGTAGTCGCGGCGGCCGCGGACGTCGAAGTGGCGGGCCGTCCAGGTCGCGACCACGCCGGAGTCCGAGGCCAGGATGGCGTCGTCGGCCGCGTGCCGGTCCACGACCCGCATCAGGTACTGGGGCTGGATCGGGTCGCGGGTCTGGTCCTCCAGCTCGTGCAGGCGCTCGCGCCAGCGCTTCATGCCCGCCTGGGCCGCCTCCAGGAAGCCGCGGTCCTGCTTGTGCTGCAGCAGCGGCAGCAGCGCCCGCAGCGTCTCGGCCGCGTCCCCCACCAGCGCGGTCCCGGTGCCGGCCGCGGGACCGCCCATCCTGGCCAGGTCGGTCGCGAGCTGCACGGCCCGCACCTTGCCGGGGTCCGGCATGCTCCGCACCCAGGGGAAGTTGGTGCCGACCACCAGCAGGGTGTCGGCGCCGCCAAGGGCGTCCTCGGAGGGCTTGGTGCCGAGCACGCCGACGCACCCGGTGGTGAGCGGGTCGTCGTCGGGGACCGCCGCCTTGCCCGGCAGCGACTTCACGATCGGGCTGGCCAGCCGCTCGGCCACCGCCCGCAGCTCCGCCTTGGCCGCCAGCCCCCCCGCACCGACCAGCAGCGCCACCCGGCTCCCCTGGTTGAGGACCTCGGCGGCCCGGCGCAGGTCGGCGTCGGGCGGCACGCCCGGCCCGGCGGTGAGCAGCGGCGCCGTCGGCGGCGTGCCGGTCGGGGTCAGCAGCGCCAGGATGGTCGGGTCGGCCGCGGTCTCCTCGAGCCCAGGAGGGAAGGTGATGTGGGACACCGTCCCCCTGGCGAGCGCGTGGCCGATGCCGATGTCGACCACCGCCGGGACCTGCAACGGCACGTCGACCTTGACGTTGTAGTCGGCGACGTCGTCGAAGACCTTCTCGAGCTGCAGCTCGTGCTGGAAGCCGGTGCCGAGCAGGCGGATCTCCTGGCTCTCGGTCACCGCCAGGACGGGCTGGTGGTCGAGCTTGGCGTCGTAGAGGCCGCCGAGCAGCCGCAGCGCGCCCGGGCCGGAGGTCGCGAGGCAGACGCCGATCCGGCCGGTCGCCTTGGCGTAGCCGCTGGCCATGAGCCCGGCCGCCTCCTCGTGGTGGACCCGTACCAGGCGGATGCGGTCGCGCCGGCGCCCGAACGCCTCGACGACGCCGTCGTCGCCGTCGGCGGGCAGCCCGAAGACGGTGTCGACCCCCCAGTCGACCAGTCGTCCAACCAACAGGTCGGCGACAAGCTCCCGCACCAGGCCCTCCCCCCGAGCGTGGCGAACGTCCGGAAGCTACCAGATTGTCGGATCGAAGCGTGCTGAAGAAGCCCAAACGAGGTACCACGGACCGCTGCCGGACCAGCTTATCGGCCTCTCAACCTGTGCGGGCCGGCGGTGCAAGAGGCTTCTCCAGCACGCTTCGGGGATCGATCATCGTTCGTTGACCACATCGGCCAGGGCCTTGACGAGCAGGTGCGTGGAGGTGGCGCCGGGATCCTGGTGGTCGCGGGACCGTTCGCCGAGGTAGCTGGCCCGTCCCTTGCGGGCCACCAGCGGGATGGTGGCCTTCATCCCCGCCTCGGCGGCCCGCTCGGCCTGGTCCAATGCATGGCCGAGGTCGCTGCCACCGGCCAGCGCGGCGTCCATGGCCTCCAGGGCCGGGTGCCAGGCGTCCAGCATGGTCTTGTCCTCGAGCTGCGCCTTGCCGCGCGCGACCACGCCCTCGTACCCCGCCCGGAGGGCGGCGGCGAGCGCGCCGTCCTCCACCGCTTCCACCTCGCCGAGCCCCTTGCCCACGGCGAGGTAGAACGACCCGTACAGCGGGCCGGAGGCGCCGCCCACCTTGCCGATCAGGGCCATGCCGACCGCCTTGAAGACGCTGCCGAAGTCGGCGGCCTCCAAGCCGTCGAGGCGTTGCAGGACCGCCTTGAAGCCCCGGTTCATGTTGGTGCCGTGGTCACCGTCGCCGATGGCCGCGTCCAGCCGGGTGAGGGCGGCCGCGTTCTCGTCGATGACCGCCGCCGAGGCTCTGACCCACGACACCGCCTGGGCGGCGGTGAACACCGATTACACCCCCCAGCGCAGCGCCGGGGTGTGCACCGGGGCGTCCCACAGCCGGGTCTTCTCGTCGTCCAGCCGCAGGATCGTGATGGAGCAGCCCTGCATCTCCAGGGAGGTGATGTAGGGCCCGACGAGGTGCCTGGCGACCTGCACGCCCCCCTCGTCCAGGAGCTGGCAGACCCGCCGGTAGACCACGTACAGCTCGGCCAGGGGCGTGCCGCCCATGGAGTTGACGAACAGCAGCACCTGCTCGCCGGAGTTGAGCCCGAGGTCCTCGATGACCGGTCGCGACAGCCGGTCGGTGAGCTGGTCGGCGGACTCCATCTTGATCCGCTCCCGACCCGGCTCCCCGTGGATGCCGATGCCGACCTCGGCCTCGTCGTCGCCCAGCTCGAACGTGGGCGAGCCCGCCGCCGGCACCGTGCACGAGGTCAGCGCCAGCCCCATCGACCGCACGTTGGCGTTGACGTCCCGTGCCAGGTCGGCAACGGCGGCGAGGTCGGCTCCCTCCTCGGCCTTGGCCCCGACGATCTTCTCCATCAGCACGGTCCCGCCGACCCCCCGCCGGCCCTGGGTGTACAGCGAGTCCTTGACCGCCACGTCGTCGTCCACGACCACGCTCTGCACCTCGATGCCGGCGTCCCGCCCCAGGTCCGCCGCCATCTCGAAGTTCATGATGTCGCCCGAGTAGTTCTTCACGATGTGGAGCACCCCGGCCCCGCCGTCGACCTTGGTGGTCGCCCACTCCATCTGGTCAGGGGTCGGCGAGGTGAACACCTCCCCCGGGCACGCCGCGTCCAGCATCCCCCTGCCGACGAACCCGCCGTGCATCGGCTCGTGCCCCGACCCGCCGCCGGAGATCACGCCGACCTTGCCCTGCACGGGAGCATCCACCCGGTAGACCACGAACGGGTCGTAGTTCACGTCAATGAGGTCACCATGGGCGCGCTGCATGCCCTCGAGCGACTCCCGTACGAAGTCGTCAACCGTATTGATGAGCTTCTTCACGCCGACCTCCCCGCGATCTGGAACGGCCCGGCCGGAGCCGAAGCCCCGGCCGGGCCTCACCCACGGTTAAGGGACCTAGTCCACCCACCCGCGAGTCCGCTCGATGGCCTTCTTCCACTGCGCATAGCCCGATTCCCGCTGGTCCTCCGACCACTGCGGCTCGAACGTCCGATCCACCTGCCAGTTCTCGCGCATCTCGTCCAGCGAGGACCAGTAGCCGGTGGCCAGCCCGGCCAGGTAGGCCGCGCCAAGCGCGGTGGTCTCCTGGACCTGGGGCCGGATCACGGGGATGCCGAGGATGTCGGACTGGAGCTGCATGAGGAAGTTGTTCTTGACCGAGCCGCCGTCCACTCTGAGATCTGGCAGCCGTTCGCCGGAGTCCTGCTCGACCGCCCCGACCACGTCGCGGGTCTGGTAGCACTCCGACTCCAGCGTCGCCCTGACCAGGTGGGCCCGGTTGACGTAGCGGGTGAGGCCGACGATCGCGCCCCTGGCGCGCTCGTCCCAGTAGGGGGCGAACAGGCCGGAGAACGCCGGCACGAAGTAGGCGCCGCCGGAGTCCTCCACCGACTGGGCGATCTCCTCGGTCTCGGCGGCGTTGGCGATCATCTTCAGGTTGTCGCGCAGCCACTGCACGGCGGCGCCGGTGATGGCGATCGACCCCTCGAGGGCGTAGAAGCTGTTGCCCTTCTCCAGCGCGTAGAAGCCGGTGGTCAGCAGCCCCGACTTGGACGGAACGACCTGCTGGCCGGTGTTCTGCAGCAGGAAGTTGCCGGTGCCGTAGGTGTTCTTGGCCTGGCCGACGTCGAAGCAGGCCTGCCCGAACAGGGCCGCCTGCTGGTCGCCGGCGTCGCCGCACACCGGCACCTGCCCGCCGAGCGGGCCGTCGGCCGTGCTGCTGCCATAGGTCTCGCGGTCCGAGGAGGGCCGCAGCTCGGGCAGTAGCGACTTGGGGATGTTCAGCTCCGCCAGGATGGCGTCGTCCCAGTCGGTGTTGGCCAGGTTGAACAGCATCGTGCGCGAGGCGTTGGTGTAGTCGGTGATGTGGCTGCCGCCGTTGACGCCGCCGGTCAGGTTCCAGATCACCCAGGTGTCGGTGTTGCCGAACAGCAGGTCGCCACGCTCGGCCCGCTCCCTGGCGCCCTCCACGTTCTCCAGGATCCAGGCGATCTTGGTGCCGGAGAAGTAGGTGGCGATGACCAGGCCGGTCTTGGGCTTGATCTCGTCCTCGTAGCCCTCTTCCTTCCAGCGGGACACGATCGGCTGGGTGCGGGTGTCCTGCCAGACGATCGCGTTGTAGACCGGCTCCCCGGTGTTCTTGTCCCAGATGACGGTGGTCTCCCGCTGGTTGGTGATCCCGATCGCGGCGATGTTGTCGGCGGTCAGGCCGTTGTCCCGCAGGACCTGCGAGGTCACCTGCTTGGTGCGCTCCCAGATCTCCTTGGGGTCGTGCTCGACCCAGCCTGCCTGCGGGTAGATCTGCTCGTGCTCCTCCTGGACGACCCCGGCGCTGGTGCCGTTGTGCTGGAAGAGCATGGCCCGGGTCGAGGTCGTGCCCTGGTCGATCGCGAGGACGAACTCCTTCGCCATCTGTGGCCTCCTGTCCGCGTTCGGGTGGGGGAAGCGGCCGGGGGAGGCGACACCTGGCCTGGCGTCGCCTCCCAGGACCCGTCGGCTGGCTAGGTCGTCGTCTCTCCCGGGACCGCCGGGACCTCACCCACCTCGGGCTCGGGCTCTGGCAGGTACCTGCCGACGAAGAAGTCGTAGACCGAAGCCCCGAGCATCCCCCCCAAGATCGGCGCCACGATCGGCACCCAGGCGTAGAAGTCGCCCCGCTGGTCGTTGAACGGCCCGCTCCAGCCCGACACCGCCGCCGCCAGCCGCGGACCGAGGTCACGCGCCGGGTTGATGGCGTAGCCGGCGGCCGCCCCGATCGTCATGCCGATGCCGACCACCACCAGCCCGATGATGAACGGGGCCATGTTCGCCCCGGGCGACATGTTGCGGGCGTCGATGATGGCGAACACCAGCATGACCAGGACCGCGGTGCCGATGATCTGGTCGCGGAAGGCGCCCAGCTGGGAGATGTCGGCGTAGGGGTTGGCGTTGTTGGGGTAGGTGTTGAACACCACCTGGCTCTTGAAGCCCTTGGCGGGGTCGAACTTGTCGAACGCCTCCCAGAAGTTCCAGCGGACCACCATCGCCGCCAGGAACGCCCCCACGAGCTGCGCCAGCGAGTACGGCAGCACCTTGGCCCACGGGAACCCCCGCCGAAACGCCAACGAGACGGTGACCGCCGGATTGAGGTGGGCGCCGGAGATCCCGCCGGCGACGTAGATGCCCATGACGACGCCGATGCCCCACGCCCAGTGGATCGACTGGGCGCCTGCGGAGAACGGGGTCAGCACGGTCTGGGCGACCACCCCGACCCCGAAGATGATCAGCGTGAAGGTGCCAAGAACCTCGGCCGACAGCTCGCCGACCAGCGTGTTACGCCGCAACGAACAGCCCTCCTCTTGATCCCCCCTGCCTGACGGGTCTCCCCCAGTGCCTCCTTCCCTGTGTCACGAGGCTGTTCGGTCATACCGAACAATGTTGGATCATTACGCGCGGGGCTGCTTGTGTTGTCAAGGGGCCGACCTAGGTCAGTGGTTTGACGAGGTCAGCCCGGCTTCGCTACCATTCGCGATCGCGCTTCTCCGCAGCGTCGGTGGCGCGCGCCCAGGCCGGACCGCCGCTGACCGGCTCGCTCGGGTTGGACCCGCTCCCGAGCCGCCAGGCGCGGTCCCGGTCGCGGTCCCCGACCAGCACCCGAACACGACCAATCGATACACGACGGCCTCGGAGCAGCTTGAACGCCCGACACCGTGGAGTTGAATGAGCAGCAGAAACGGACGGCAAGGAGCAGAGATTGCCTACGATCGCCCAGTTGGTTCGCAAGGGCCGCCGGAGCAAGGTCGAGAAGACCAAGACCCCGGCCCTCAAGGGCTCGCCCCAGCGGCGGGGGGTCTGCACGCGCGTCTACACGACCACGCCCAAGAAGCCCAACTCGGCGCTCCGCAAGGTCTGCCGGGTGCGGCTGAACAGCGGCATCGAGGTCACCGCGTACATCCCCGGCGTCGGCCACAACCTCCAGGAGCACTCGATCGTGCTGGTGCGCGGCGGCCGGGTCAAGGACCTGCCCGGCGTCCGCTACAAGGTCATCCGCGGCGTGCTCGACACCCAGGGTGTCCGCGACCGCAAGCAGGCCCGCTCGCGCTACGGCGCCAAGAGCAAGCAGGGTTAGGAGGCGAGGCATGCCGCGCAAGGGACCAGCAAGCCGCCGGCCGCTGTCGCCGGACCCCATCTACCAGTCGCAGCTCGTCACCCAGCTCGTCAACAAGATCCTGCTGCGGGGCAAGCGCTCGACCGCCGAGCAGATCGTCTACTCGGCGCTGGAGCAGTGCCGCCGCAAGACCGGCAGCGACCCGGTGACCACGCTCAAGCGCGCGGTCGAGAACGTCCGGCCGGTGCTGGAGACCAAGAGCCGCCGGGTGGGCGGCGCGACCTACCAGGTGCCGGTGGAGGTGCGCCAGGGCCGCTCGACCACCCTCGCCCTCCGCTGGCTGGTCAACTTCGCCCGCAACCGCCGCGAGAAGACCATGGCCGACCGCCTGGCCGGCGAGCTGCTGGACGCCTCCAACGGTGCCGGCGCCGCGGTCAAGCGCAAGGAAGACACCCACAAGATGGCCGAGGCCAACAGGGCCTTCGCCCACTATCGCTGGTAGGGAATGACGAACACCGCAGTAGACCGGAAGGCCACAGGGCCCAAGGGACTCGCGATCCGCGAGTTCCCGCTGTCGCGTACCCGCAACATCGGGATCATGGCCCACATCGACGCGGGGAAGACCACCACCACCGAGCGCATCCTCTATTACACCGGCCGCACCTACAAGATGGGCGAGGTCCACGAGGGTGCCGCGGTGATGGACTGGATGCAGCAGGAACAGGAGCGGGGCATCACCATCACCTCGGCCGCGACCACCACCAAGTGGCGCGACCACTGGATCAACCTGATCGACACCCCCGGCCACGTCGACTTCACCGTCGAGGTCGAGCGCTCGCTGCGGGTGCTCGACGGCGCCGTGGCCGTGTTCGACGCCGTCAGCGGGGTCGAGCCGCAGTCGGAGACGGTCTGGCGCCAGGCCGACAAGTACCGCGTCCCGCGGATCTGCTTCGTCAACAAGATGGACCGCGTCGGCGCCGAGTTCCATCGCACGGTCGACATGATCGTGGACCGGCTGGGCGCCACCCCGGCGGTGCTGCAGCTCCCGTGGGGCGTGGAGAGCAACTTCCACGGCGTCATCGACCTGGTCGAGATGCGCGGCCACTACTGGCCGAGCGACGGCATGGGCGAGGCGTGGGAGGACCGGCCCATCCCCGACGAGTACGCCGAGCTCGCCGACGAGTGGCGCCACCGCCTGTTCGAGCTGCTCGCCGACCACGACGAGCAGCTCATGGAGAAGTACGTCGCCGAGCAGGAGCCCACCGTCCAGCAGCTCCGCAAGGCGATCCGCAGGGCCACGATCGCGGGCAGGATCACGCCCGTGCTGTGCGGCAGCGCCTTCAAGAACAAGGGCGTGCAGCCGCTGCTCGACGCGGTCGTGTGGTACCTGCCGTCGCCGCTGGACGTGCCCCCGATCCAGGGCGCCAAGGTCGGCGACGAGACGGCCGTGCTGGAGCGCAAGCCCGACGACAGCGAGCCGTTCGCCGCCCTCGCCTTCAAGATCATGGCCGACCCGTACGTGGGCAAGCTCACCTACTTCCGCGTCTACTCCGGCACCCTCAAGGCGGGCAGCCGCGTGCTGAACGCCTCCAAGGACCGCACCGAGCGGATCGGTCGGCTGCTGCAGATGCACGCCAACCACCGCGAGGACAAGGACGCGGTGTTCACCGGCGACATCGTGGCCGCGGTGGGCCTGAAGTTCACCACCACCGGCGACACCCTCTGCGACCCCGACAACCCGATCGAGCTGGAGGCGATCAGCTTCCCCGACCCGGTGATCGAGGTCGCGATCGAGCCCAAGACCAAGTCCGACCAGGAGAAGATGGCGACCGCCCTGTCGCGCCTCGACGAGGAGGACCCCACCTTCCGGGTCTACACCGACGAGGACACCGGCCAGACCATCCTTGCGGGCATGGGCGAGCTCCACCTCGAGGTGCTGGTCGACCGGATGCTGCGCGAGTACAAGGTCGACGCCAACGTCGGCAAGCCCCAGGTCGCCTACAGGGAGACGATCCGCAAGCCGGTGAAGAACCTCTCCTACCGCCACGTCAAGCAGACCGGCGGCAAGGGCCAGTTCGCCCACGTGGTCATCGACGTGGAGCCCACCTCGGGCGACGGCGGCGGCTACGAGTTCGTCAACAAGATCGTCGGCGGCAAGATCCCGCGCGAGTTCATCCCGGCGGTCGACGGCGGCATCCAGGACGCCCTGAGCTCAGGCGTGCTCGCCGGCTACCCGATGGTGGACGTGCGCGTCGTCCTGCACGACGGCTCCTACCACGAGGTCGACTCCTCGGAGATGGCCTTCAAGATCGCCGGCTCCATGGCGATCAAGGAGGCCGTCCGCAGGGGCGACCCCGCCCTGCTGGAGCCGGTCATGGACGTCGAGGTGGTGACGCCCGAGGAGTTCGCCGGCGACGTCATGGGCGACCTGTCGAGCCGGCGCGGGCGCATCGAGAAGATGGAGCCGCGCGGCAACGCCCAGGTGATCCGGGCGGCGGTGCCGCTCGCGGAGATGTTCGGCTACACCACCGACCTGCGCTCGATGACGCAGGGCCGGGCCACGTCGACCATGCACTTCGGCCGCTACGCCGAGGTGCCAGAGAGCATCGCCAGGACCATCGTCGCGAAGATCCGCGGGGAGTAGGAGAGGAGACCAGGACGAGCCATGGCGAAGAGGAAGTTTGAGCGGACGAAGCCGCATCTGAATATTGGGACGATGGGGCATATTGATCATGGGAAGACGACGCTGACGGCGGCGATCACCAAGGTGCTGC
>Ga0307278_10000457_pt1 | contig 20567 bp, 24 predicted proteins | sample ER_DNA_117_FD_194482 | JGI IMG/M metagenome (GOLD analysis project Ga0307278, IMG submission 194482) | Bulk soil microbial communities from the East River watershed near Crested Butte, Colorado, United States - ER_DNA_117 | ecosystem: Environmental > Terrestrial > Soil > Floodplain | place...
GTACGCGCTCGAGTCGGTCTCGCGCACGTTCCACGGCCGTGATCTGTTCTCTCCCGCGGCCGCGCATCTCGCACTCGGCGTTCCGCTCAGCGAGCTTGGTCCGCCGATCGACCCGGATGCCTTGGCTCGTCTCGACATCCCACGGCCGGACGTCGGCTCGACGCGCATCCATTCGACGGTCATTTCGATCGACCGGTTCGGGAACATCGGCCTCAATCTCGACCGATCGCACATCGACGAGGCCGGCGTCGTGCCGGGAACGCGTGTCGAGCTGCAGGTGGGCCCCGAGCGCTACTACGCGGTCGCGGCGCGCACGTTCGCCGACGCACGGCCTGGCGACATCATCCTTTACGAGGACGCCTACCGGAACATTTCGATCGCGATCAACGGAGGCAACGCCGCGGCCATGTTCGGGATCAAGGAGGGCCAGGACATTCGCATTCACCTGGACGCGTTTTGAATCGGCGAGAGCTCGGCCAGAAGTTTGCGCGACTGTCGACGAACGCGGTGCTGCGCAGCCCACGGCTCTGGCGGCTCTTTCGCCCGCTCGTGCGCAAGCAGTTCGACGCGATCGCCGCGAGCTGGGACACGATGCGCGACCCCACGCACCTCGCGCCCTACGAGGCTGCGCTGGCCGCGGTCGACCCCGCTCCTTCGAAAGCGCTCGACCTAGGCACGGGCACCGGCCAGGGCGCCTTTGCGATTGCCCGGCGCTTTCCACATACGCGGGTGGTCGGCGTTGATCTCGCCGAGGGGATGGTGGCGGAAGCGCGGCGCAAGACACCTGCCGAACTCGCCGAACGTATCCGCTTCGAGAACGGCGACGCGTCCGCACTGCCGTTCGAAGACGGTTCGTTCGCGCTCGTCGCGCACGCGAACATGATCCCGTTCTTCGACGAGCTCGAGCGCGTGCTCGCTCCCGGTGGCCAAGCAGTGTTCGCGTTCTCGCTCGGTCCGGGCACACCGATCTACGTCACGCCCGAGCGGCTGAGGGAAGAGCTCCGAAGGCGTGGATTCTCGGAGTTTGCGGAGTTCGCCGCCGGCAAGGGCACTGCCCTGCTTGCCCGCAAAGAGCTCCGCGCCTAAGCTTCGGTCCACAAGGTCGTTCGCGGCGCGGTATCACCGGTCCGGACGGCCTTTTTTTATGGGCAGGTGCGCTAGTTGCGCTCGAGCACGACATCGAAGCCGCGGGTCTTCGCCTGAGCGACGAATGCTTCGGCCTCGCTCTGATCCTCGAATCCCGCAAGGTAAGCCTCGAACCCGCCACAAGGGTCGTTACGCAGCTTGACGCCGGGAAAGCCGGCGGCATCGGTGCGGTTGACGATCGCCATCGCGGTAGGTCGGTCACGCCCGTGTCCGAAGATGGCCTCGAGCCGCCCCAGTGGTTTCGCCTGGATGCACTCGAGCGTGACGGCGAAGCCTTCGCGGCGAGCCTCGCTCTGGAGGTCGACTCCCACGTCGAAGGTGTCGATGCCGCGAACGACGACCCGGAAGCCGTCGCAGCCCTCGATGATGTTTGCGTTCACGAACCCGCGGGCCGTGATCTGAGTGCGGAACGCCAGCGCTTGCTGGTGCGTCTTGCGCCGGCCGAAGACCGCCTCCAGGCCGCTGATGAACTCGACACGCCCGCACGCCTGCTGCGCAGACTTGGAGCCGGGCGCCGAGTCCGAGAGTCCCAGAGACGGCACCGAGCCTGCAATCCCGCCGGCCAGGCAAGCCAGCGCGAAGAAACGTGCCGCCCTCACGGGCACAGTCGTACCAGACCCGACGGGGGGCGGCCCCACTCTTAACGAATCCTTTAGAACCCCCCGCCGAGCGCGGGGCTTTGCCCGGCGCGACCACTTACGCGCCGGATCGAAACGAGAAACCCGACGAAGTCACCATGGTCGGCGCGAAAGCGCCGGCCGGACTTCGTCGGGTGATGGCGAGGGCCGGAATCGAACCGGCGACACCACGGTTTTCAGCCGTGTGCTCTACCAACTGAGCTACCTCGCCCGGCGGCCCGCAGTCTAGCCGCCGCTACACGCCCGCTTTGGCCACGGCGAGCCTGGCGATGAGCAAGTCCACGAACTCGTTCTTCATCAGGACCGCGTCGGCTCCGGCCTCTGTGACTGCATCGTGGAGTGCGCGATGCTCGTCCGCGGTCAACGCGATCACGCACATACTCGGATGGTCGTGGCGCAGCCGCGCGACGGCGGACACGCCGTCGAGTCTCGGCATGTGCAGGTCGATGACTACAGCGTCAGGGTCGAGCTCGTCCGCGAGCTCGATCGCGGCCAGGCCGTCGACAGCGGTACCCACGACCGCAAGCTCGGGCTGCCGTTCGATCAGTGGCGAGAGCGCCGCCAGGAACGGGGCGTCGTCGTCGGCAAGGAGAACTCGGATCGTCCCCGCCGCATCGGCTTCCCCCATGGGTCCGCAAGTTAGCCTTGTTTGTCGTGCTTTCGCAACCGCTTCGCCGCAAAGTCGCCGTCATCGGCGCGAACCTCGACCTGGGGGCCGGTCGCCGCGGCGTTGACATGGGTCCTTCCGCGATCCGTTATGCCGGTTTGGCTGCGCGCCTCGACGAGCTGGGTTACGAGTACGTGGATCTGGGAAACGTCGAGACCGCGGTGCCGGAGGCAACGGAGACCGGGGACGAACATGCCCGCTTTCTGCCCCAGATCAAAGAAACGTCGCAGCGGATCGCCCAGCTCGTTTCGCGCACGGCGAGGGATGACTTCGTTCCGGTCGTGCTGGGCGGTGACCATTCGGTTGCCTTGGGAACGCTCGCGGGCCTGCGTGAGGTCCACGGTCCCGGCGGCGCCATCTGGATCGACGCGCACGGCGATCTGAACAGTCCCGAGACCAGCCCCAGCGGAAACGTCCACGGAATGGTGCTCGCCGCCGCGCTCGGTCTCGCCGGCGATCGGTTCCGCGACGAGGGTTGGGGTTTGCCCGCGCTCGAGCCGGGACGTGTTGCGCTCGTTGGAGTGCGCTCATTGGACGACGGTGAGCGCGAGCTGCTGCGAGACCAGGATGTGAAGGTGTTCACGATGAGCGATCTCGATCGCCTCGGCGTGGAGCGCTCGGTCCGCGAGGCACTCGCCCACGTCGCCGGACCCGGCTTCGTTCACGTGAGCCTCGACATGGATGCGATCGACCCCGATGTTGCGCCCGGAGTGGGGACGCCGGTGCGCGGCGGCCTCTCCTACCGGGAGGCGCACCTCGCCATGGAGCTCGTCGCGGAGTCGGGGCTCGCGTCGTCGCTCGACGTGGTCGAGGTAAACCCGGTGCTCGACCGCGAGAACGAAACGGGAAAGCTCGCAGTCGAGTTGATCGCCAGCGCTTTAGGGGCGCGGATCCTCTAGGAACCGCTCGATCGCGTCCGCGGTCTCCTCGTACGCGTCCCAGTAGACCATGTGGCCTCCGGGCACCTCGACGACTTCGATCAGGTCGCCGAGGGCCAGCCGGTAAGCGTCGATCTGGTCCTCGCGCACGAGGCCGAACTCGCCGGCGTGCACGAGCAAGGTCGGCACGCGCAGAGTCTCCGCCGGCGGGGGCGGCGTCGTGAGCTCGCCGTACATCGATACCACCGCGCTCCGGCAGTAGCGGAAGCGCCAGCCGCCATCCGAGTGTTGCACGAGGTGCTCGCGCATCTCCTCCTCCAGATGCTCGCGCGGTGTCGGCGAGCCGGTTTCGAGCCGTTCTTCGATCGCAGCCTCGGCGGAGCCGAAAGCGCGATCGGCCCGCTCGCGTTCGGCGAAGTCGAAACCGATGTGCGGAAGAAGCTGGATTGCGGGGTCGAGCAGTGCGGCCCGCTCGATGCGGTCCGGTGCGAGGACGGCAAGTTCGAGGACGAGCCGGCCGCCGAACGAATGGCCGACCCACTGCGCCTGCCGGACTCCGGCTGCGTCGAGCGTCTCGAGGACGTCGTGTGCGTGCGTGGAGAACGTCCACGGAGGTTCCCACCCGGAGTTGCCATGTCCACGCAAGTCTGGAGCCAGAACACGGAACCGTCGCGCGAGCCGCTCCTCGGCGAGCCTGCGAAAGCGGCGCCCGTGCGCATTCACGCCGTGGAGACAGACGACCGGGGGAGCAGACGGATCGCCCCACTCGTGCAGATTGAGCTCCATCAGCGCTCCTGCGCGAGCGCGTCGATGACGTCGCCAGGCTCGCCGCGGAAGACGACGTCTGCCGCCTGTTCCATCCCGGCCCCGCCGCCAACCGACACGACGACCGCCGACTTGACGATCCCGGTCAGCTGCTCGAAGTCTCCCGGGACGCCTACGGCGATGAGGACGCGCGGTGCAACGGGGCGGCCGTAGAGGCCGATCTGGCGGTTGCCGGGAAGGTCACCCCGCGCGCAGACCTCGCGGGTCCCTCCGACGGCGACTCCTTCGGGAGCCCAGCCCGCCGGTGCGTCGGGCCCGAGCAGCACGACGACGTCGCTCTCGTCGAGATCGAACGCAGGTGCGGGTCTCCGTTCCACGAGCGCGGAGCGGGGCTCCGGTAGCGGGCCGAGCTCGAAGCGCTCGACCCTCGCCGTCTCTTCGCGCGGTTCGAGCACGCCGAACATCCTCGGGCGCACCGTCGCGAGCTGCGGTGTGGTTCGGCCCATGATCACCGAGACGATGTTTCCGCCGTACGCGGGCTTCGTCTGGACGAGGCGTCCGCCCCGATCGATTCCGAGATTCACGCAGTCGCCAGTCATGCCCAGCTCCAGCTCTCCCGCTGCCCGGGGCCCCAGATCCCGGCCGCGTGCTGTTGCGGGAATCGTAAGCGCGTGCGGCCGAAGCCGTCGGAGAACCTGAACGAGCGCTGCGGCCCAGAGCTCCGAGTGGTAATCGTCGAGGCGCTCGTCATCGACGAGCACGACGCGCTCGGCGCCGTGCCTGCCGAGGGTCTCGCCGACGGCTGCTGCGTTTTTGCCCATGACGAGCGCGACACTCTCTCCGCCGAGCTTGCCTGCGAGCTCGCGGTTCTTCGCGATCAGTTCGAGGGAGGCTCTCGTTGCGCGCCCGTTGACGGTCTCGACGAAGGTCCACGCGTCGTAGTTCTTGCCGGGCTTCTCGCCCAGGCGTGCCGGCTTGTCCCACTGCGTCGCCTCGGGAGGGCGGTCGGTGAGGAGCTTGCGGGCCTTGCTGATCACCTCGTCGGCACTCTGCGCGAGCTCACCCGCGCGTTCGGGCGTGACGTCGCGCACGGCGAGCACGCGCGTCGGCGACCCGGTCTGGCCGAACCGCTTGTCGTCCTCGCGGACGTCGCCGACGAGGTCGTTCGCGGTCCAGACATCGACGCTTCCGTCGCTTGAGCTCTCCGCCTCGAACGCCGAGACGAGCGAGACTACCGCTGGAAGATCCAGTTCGTACGTGTCGTACCCCGCGTCCGTTTCACGAGTCGCCCGGATGCGGCGGTCCGTAAGTTCGATGTCGACGACGCTCGTCAGGTGGGGCCAGCCGAGGAACGCCGCGGTCTCAGGTGGCACCTGCCACGTCTCCGAGTCCACCGTCTTGCGCCCGCAGAGGACGAGGTCGACGCCGCCCTCTTTCTGGATCGCCAGGGCGAGCGTGCGCGACGTGCCGAGTGTGTCGGCGACTGCGAACACCCGGTCGGACAGATGAATGCACCGATCGGCGCCGAGAGCGAGGCAAGTGCGCAATGCGTCCGCGGCCTGTGGTGGGCCCATCGTCATCGCGATCACCTCGCCGCCCACACGCTTCTTCAGCTCCGCAGCCAGGGCAACGGCCCCGGCGTCGAACGGGTTGAGGAGCAGTGGCACACCCTCGCGGCGCAGAGTCTTCGTCTCCGGATCGAAGTCGATCGCGTCGCCGCGAGGGACCTGTTTGACGAGGCAGACGATCTTCACCTGTGGGAGCCTAGTCAGCCGTGCTCGCTCTCCTCTACGACATCCACGGCAACCTGGTTGCGCTCGACGAGGTCCTGCAGGACGCTGAGGCCGCAGGAGCCGACGCCTACCTCCTCGGCGGGGACTTCGCGTCGTGGTCGCCGTGGCCGCGCGAGACGATCGAGCGGCTGCGCGGACTTCCGAACGCAACGTGGGTTCGCGGTAACGGCGAGCGCTGGCTGCGTGAGCCCCCGGCAGATCGGCCCGAGGTCGTGCAGGCGCTCTCGGAGCACGACTCCGGACTGGGCACGGACGAGGGCTGGCTCTACTCCTTGCAGGCGCAGTTCGAGCAAGACGGCGTCCTCTACGTCCACGGCTCGCCCCTTGCGGACTTCGAGAGCTTCGCGCCCGAGCCCGGTGAGGACGACGAGCGATTGCTGGACGGCGTCAGCGGCAAGACCGTCGTCTTCGGCCACAGCCACCAGCAGTTCCGCAGGCCCGGGCCGAACGAAACGACGCTTATCAACCCAGGCAGCGCCGGCATGCCGCTGGACGGCGACGTGCGCGCGGCATATGCGCTGCGCAGAGACGACGGCGAGTTCGAGTTCCGCCGCGTCGAGTACGACGTCGAGCGTGTCGCGCAAGCGTGGGAGCAGGTCGGCGGCACGTTCGGCACGTTCGCGGCGCAGCGGATCCGCCGCGGCTCCGATTAGGCGTCGACTCCTCCTAGAGGATGTTCACCGCACGCGCGGCGACCAGGAGAAGGGTGATCGCAGAGAGCGTCGCTTCGGCGGCCATCAACGTCTTGGCCCGCCGTGTGAGCGGCATCACGTCGGTCGGACTGAAGGCGATCGAGTTGGTTTGAGACACGTAGAAGTAATCCCACAGGCGCGGCGCCCAGTCCTTTGGTGCCAGCTCGGGGTTCTCGTCCTGGGGGAACTGGAAGTCGGGCTTGCGGGGCGCATCCGAGAGCGCGCGGGCAACCGGGCCACCGGAGTCGAGTTCCCAGAAAGCGAGCCCGAACGCGATAGCGTCGGTGATCCAGAGTGCGCCGCCGCTGAACAGCAGCTGCCGGCCCGTCATCTGCTCGCCCGAGTGAGCGACCAGTGAGATGACGAGTAAAACGACGCCCAGGACGTTGAAGACCCAGACGAGGGCAAGCAGCGCGATCACGATCTCCCGCCTGCGGTCATGTCGGGTGAGGCGGCCCAGGCCCAGGAGCAGCGTCCCGGAAAGCAAAACGTAGGGACCGGCGACGACCAGCCACATCCACCACAACCGGTTTCCGAGCAGGTCCCAGTGGGCGTGCATGCTCACGAGCGCCAAGGTCACGAGAATTCCGGCCGCTGCGAGTGCGAAGGGAGCAGCGTCGTCCCGTGCGTCGCGCGCCGCCTCCGCCAAACGCTCCGGGTCCAGAGGTACCGCCGTCTGCTCCGCTGGTGCTGTCTGTTCGACCATCTAGTCCTTTGTCTCCTCGCCACTCCCCGACGGCTCGTAATACGTCGTCCCCTTCAGCTCGTCCGGGAGGTAGTCGACGTCGAATCCCGCCGAATCGGAGTGCGGATAGACGTAACCCTCTCCTTTGCCGAGCTTGCGTCCGTAGTAACTGCCGTCGGCCAGGGCCTTCGGCGGCCGGACGTTTCCCCGCTCCTGGACGTCCTTCGTCGCGCGCTTGATCGCTTCGTAGCTCGCATTCGACTTCGGAGCGCGCGCGAGGTAGATCGCCGCCTGCGCGAGGTTCAAGCGCGCTTCCGGCAGCCCGACGTGCTCGACGGCCTGCGCTGCGGCTACTGCGACTTGCAATGCCCGCGGATCGGCGTTGCCGATGTCCTCGGATGCGAGCACGATCATTCGCCGGGCGATGAACCGTGCGTCTTCGCCGCTCTCGAGCATCGCGGCGAGGTAGTAGACGCTCGCGTCGGGATCGGACCCGCGCATCGACTTGATGAAAGCGGAGATGAAGTCGTAGTGCGCATCGGCGGTCTTGTCGTAGAGCAGCGGCCGTTTGCGCGCCGCGTCGTCGACGTGCGCTTCCGAGAGCGGCTCGCCCGCGGCCTCCGCGGTCTGCAGTGCGAGCTCGACGATGTTGTGGACGGAGCGGGCGTCGCCGCCCGCGCGGATGGCGATCTGTCTGAGCAGCTCGTCGGGAATCTCGGCGCCCAGCTCCGCGGCCCCGCGGCGGGCGACCGTCTCGAGCTCCTCCACCGACAGCGGCAAGAGCTCGTACACCTGGGCTCGCGACAGCAGTGCGGAGTTGACCTCGAAGTAGGGGTTCTCCGTCGTCGCGCCGATCAACGTGATCACTCCCTCCTCGACACCGGGAAGCAGCGCGTCCTGCTGCGCCTTGTTGAAGCGGTGGATCTCGTCGAGAAACAAGATCGTGCGCTGTCCGTTCGCTCCGAGCCGCTCGCGCGCGCGCGCGAGCACCTCCCGTACCTGGCCGACGGTCGCTGATACCGCCGAGAGCTCCTCGAACTCGGCGCCGGTCGCGCGCGCGATGATGCGCGCAAGCGTCGTCTTTCCGGTGCCTGGCGGACCGTAGAAGATGGCAGACCGCACCCGGTCCGCCGCGATCGCCAGCCGCAGCGCCGAGCTCTCGCCGAGCACGTGCTCCTGCCCGACGAATTCGTCGAGCGACTGCGGTCGCAGTCGCAGCGCGAGTGGTGCGACACCCGGGAGCCGCTGCTCCGCCGCGTCGGAGAAGAGGTCGCTCATTGCAGGAGAAGTATGCTCCGTAGGCCCTTGGCGACCGAGACTCACGAGGATTTCTCCGAGCCGATCCTGCCCGGGAAGGGGGCGTCGGACTACGAGCGCTACCTGCGGACCGACGACCTGCTTGCTTTGCAGAAGTCGCCGGAGGAGCAGGTCCACCCGGACGAGCTGCTGTTCCAGACGGTGCACCAGTCTTCGGAGCTCTGGCTCAAGCTCGGCACCTCGGAGGTCGCGCGCGCAACCGTACATCTGCGCGCGGGCGAGCTTGGGGCGGCGCTGCGGCTGCTCGGGCGGGCTGCGCTCTGCCTGCAATTCATCACGCGCCAGCTCGACATGCTCGAGCAGATGTCGCCGTGGGAATACCAGACCGTTCGCCGTGTACTCGGCCACGGCAGCGGTTTCGACTCACCCGGCTTTCGCGACGTTCGGCGGGTCACCCCGCCCCTGGGCGAGGCGTTCGAGGCGGCGGTGTCGCAGGCCGGCCTCGACGTGGTCGAGGTGTACGTGCAGGGACGCGAGCACGAGGAGCTCTACCAGCTCGCGGAGGCGTTGGTCGAATGGGACGAGCGGATCACGATGTGGCGGATCCGGCATTACAAGGTCGTCGCGCGCATCATCGGCGACCAGGTCGTCGGGACACAGGGGACACCGGTCGAGGTGCTCGGAAAGATGATCCACCACAACTTCTTCCCGGCGCTCTGGCGCGCGCGGAACCAGCTGACCGCCCGCTCGAAGCAGGAAGAAGAGGGATAACGACGGCATTCGAGGAGCTGAAGCAGCGGCAGAGCGTCATCTGGGGCTCGGCGCCGTTCGAGCGGGTCGCCGACGAGATTGCGGACGTGCACGACCGGCTCGTGGCCGAGCTCGCTCCGCAACCCGGCGAGAGGTGGCTCGACGTGGGAACGGGAACCGGCGCCGTCGCCGTGCGGGCGGCACGCGCCGGTGCCGAGGTGACAGGCTCGGATCTCGCGCCGGCGTTGATCGAGACGGCAAAGCGCCTGGCGGACGAGCAGGGCCTGGAGATTCGGTACGAGGTCGGTGACGCAGAGCAGCTGCCCTACGCCGACGGCAGCTACGACATCGTCTCTTCCAGCTTCGCTGCGATCTTCGCGCCCACTCACGCCGCTGTTGCCGGAGAGCTTGCGCGCGTGACTCGCCCGGGCGGGCGCATCGGCCTCACCGCCTGGGATCCGGAGGGTGGCATCGGCGACTCCTTCCGGTTGCTCGGGCGTTTCCAGCCGCCACCACCGGAGGGAACGGGAAACCCGCTCGACTGGGGACGCGAGGAGCACGCCCGCGAGCTGCTCGAAAGCGACTTCGACCTCCGGTTCGTGCGCGGCTCGAGTCCACTGACCGGCAAGTCCGGCGAGGAGGTGTGGGAGCGCTCCGTGACGTCCTTCGGGCCGATGAAGACGCTGTACGAGTCACTCGATCAAGAACGGCGCGAGGAGCTGCACAAGGCATATGCGGACTTCTACGACTCGCGTCTGACCAACGCGCGTGGCGAGGCGCAGCGCGAGTACCTGATCATCCTGGGGACGCATCGCTGATGGCGACTGTCTCGACCCGCGACGAGGTCACCGAGCTCCTGCAGGAGTTGATCCGCGTCGATACGACGAATCCGCCGGGCAACGAGACCGCTGCGGCCGAGCTTCTTCGGAGCTACCTGGAGGAAAGCGGTGCGCAGGTGGAGCTGTATGCGCGAATTCCCGAACGTGCCAACCTCGTTGCGCGCATTCCGGGGCGGGGCGACGGGCCGACCCTGCTCTTCCTCTCGCACACCGACGTCGTGCTCGCGGACGCGTCGGAGTGGAGCGCGGACCCGTTCGGCGGTGAGCTGCGCGACGGCGAGGTGTGGGGTCGCGGCGCGCTCGACATGAAGGGGCAGGTCGCCGCAAGTGCGGTTGCGCTTGCCTCGCTCGCGCGGGAGGGCTTCGAGCCGGCAGGCGACCTGATCTTCGCGGCGACTGCCGACGAGGAGGTTGGCGATGGGTTCGGGGCGCAGTGGTTGTGCGAGACGCATCCGGACGCGGTTCGTTGCGACTACCTGATCAACGAAGGGTCCGGCGAGCGGGTCGTGCTCGGCGGCAAGCCCTTCTACACGTGCTCCGTCGCCGAGAAGATGAGCGCACCCTTCCGTCTACGCGTGCATGGGCGCAGTGGGCATGCATCGATGCCGGGGATCGCCGACAACGCACTGGTGAAGGCGGCGCCGTTGATCACGGCGCTCGGCGAGTACGTGCCAGAGCAACACCTCACGCCGGAGGTGGAGGCACTGCTCGAAGCCGTCACAGGTCAGCGGCCCGCGTCGCCACAGGTGGCGCTCGAGCAGGCTCGCGCGATCGGCGAGTTCTTCGCGGAGATGGTCGAGCCGTTGCTGTCCCTGACGCTTTCCCCGACGATGATCAGTGGGTCGAAGAAGCGGAATGTCATTCCTGCGATCTGCGACGTCATCGTCGACTCGCGACTGCTGCCGGAGACGACGACTGCCGAGCAGCACGCGATCGTGCGCACCGTGCTCGGCGACGGCGACTACGAGCTGGAGTCGCTCGAGGCACACGGGGGAACGCGCTCGCCGATCGGGACGCCGCTGTGGGACGCCGTCTCCGGCTGGATCGCAGAGGTCGAGCCGGAGGCGAAGCCGGCGCCGATCTGCGTCGCGGGGTTCACCGACAGCCACTGGTTCCGCGAGGCCTTTGGCACCGTCGCCTACGGCTTCTTCCCGTTGCGTGCGATGGATGCCGAGCTGGCGGCACGCCTCATCCATTCAGCCGACGAGCGCATTCCGGTGGCGGACCTGGAGCTCGCGGTGAGCTTCCTGAGGTACGCAGCCCAGGCCATGCTGGCCTAGGGCGTCGCTTGGGGTTTGCGGAATTCGACTCTGAGTCGATAACCTCGATGAAATGAGCGATGACAAGATCCGGCTCGGCGGGATGGCCCTCGCCAACGGCGTGCTCGTCCACGGCCCCAAGTCCTGGGCCTGCGCGATCCGCACGGAAGACGGCCGCCTGAAGGTCGCCGCGCAGCGGAAGCGGCTCCGGGCGAGCAAGGTCGAGAGCCCGTTGCTTCGTGGCCCGGTGCGCCTACTGGATGCGATGGCGATCATCCCGGAGATCAAGCGCGCGCTCCCAGAGGCGAAGCTGCCGTTTCAGCGTCCGGTGGTCGTGGCTGCGATGGTTGGTAGCGCCACGGTCCTGAGGCTCCTGCGCGGCTCGCGCTCGGTCGGTCCGGCGGTTCAAGAGGTCGTCAGCGGTCTGCTCTCGGTCGCCCCAGCCGCACTTGCGCTGCGCGGGTCCGACGTTGCTGCCTACCACGGCGCAGAGCACATCTCGATCGGCTCGTACGAGCAGGGGAAGCGCGCGGCGAAGGAGCACAACCGCTGCGGGTCGCACCTGATCGGCCCTCTGCTGGCGACCACCGCGATCGGCAACGTGCTGGCGGCGCGCGCACCCGCCCACCTCCGCAGGCCCGCGCGGCTCGGCGCGCAGCTCGTGGCGCTGGCCGCATCGACCGAGATCTTCGGCTGGATGGTGCGCAATCCCGAGAACCGCCTTGCGCGCGCTCTCGCCAAGCCCGGCCACGAGCTCCAGCATCGCCTCGCGACTGCGGAGCCGACGCCGGAGCAGATCGAGGTCGCCGAGGCCGCACTCGCAGCGTGCCTCGAGCTCGAGCAGGAATAGCCATGGCTTCGCTCGAGGAACGGACTCGCGAGCGGCTTCCGCCCGAGATCTTCGACCTGCCGGTCGAGAAGATGCGCGAGGGCTACTACGCAGACGCGTACTTCAATCACGCGCGAGCGACACTCTTGCAGGATGCGCGGCGTCCGCGCGTCGTGATGCAGGTCTTCCAGAAGAACGACGCATATCTCGGCGGCATGGACGAGGCGATCGCGATCCTCAAGCTCTGCTCGTACGACTGGGACGAGCTCACTGTGCATGCGCTCTACGACGGCGAGCGCGCGGCCCCCTGGGAGACGGTGATGACCATCGAGGGCGACTACACCCTGTTCGCTCACCTGGAGACGGCGTACCTCGGCGTCCTCGCGCGTCGCACGCTGATCACGACCAACGTCGTGCGGGTGCTCGAAGCTGCCAGCGGGAAGCCGATCATCTTCATGCCTGCGCGGCACGACCACCATCGCGTGCAGACGGGAGACGGCTATGCCGCGTACGTCGCCGGCCGCGTCGTCGGCGCCCCGATCGGCGTCACGACCGACGAGCAGGCCTCATGGTGGGGCGGCCGCGGGATCGGAACGGTGCCGCACTCTCTGATCGCGTCGTACGGTGGCAACACGGTGCTTGCAGCGACCAAGTTCGCGGAATGGGCCTCGGACGACATCAACATCACCGTGCTGGTCGACTTCGAGAACAACTCCGAGCAGACCGCGCTCGACGTTGCGCGGACACTCGGGCCGAAGCTGTGGGGTGTGCGTCTCGACACATCTGAGATGCTCGTCGACCGTTCGCTGTGGGAGGAGATGGGTGACTTCAGGCCGACCGGCGTGAACGAAGGGCTCGTGCGCAAGGTGCGAGACGCGCTCGACAACGACGGTTTCGAGCACGTGAAGATCGTCGTGTCCGGCGGTTTCACGATCGAGAAGATTGCGCAGTTCGAGGCGAAGGGCGTGCCGGTCGACGCGTACGGCGTCGGCTCGTCGCTGATTCGCGGCTCGAACGATTTCACTGCGGACATCGTGCTCACCGACGGACGCCCGTCCGCGAAGGTCGGCCGGAGATACAAACCGAGCCAGCGGCTCGAGCTCGTCGCGTGACCATTCTCTGGGACGTCGACACGCAGTTCGACTTCATGCTCCCCGACGGGAAGCTGTACGTCCCCGGCGCCGAGGAGACTGTTCCCGCGATGAAGCGCCTCGTCGACGCCGCACGAGCGGCCGGGATCGTGCACGTCGCCTCCGCCGACGACCACGAGCTCACCGACGTGGAGATCTCGGCGGAACCTGACTTCGTCACGACGTACCCGCCGCACTGCCTGCGCGGTACGCACGGTGCGCGCAAGATTCCCGAGACCGACCAGGAAGACCCGGTTCCCCTCGCGCTCGATCCGGTCCCGGACCGCTACCTCGAGGGCTGTGAGTTCCTGCTGCTCAAGAAGAACTTCGACGTCTTCACGAACCCGCACACGGAACGGCTGCTCGAACGCCTCGACCCTGACGAGATCGTCGTGTTCGGCGTCGCAACGGATGTCTGTGACGATGCAGCGATCCGAGGCTTCCTGGCTCGAGGGCTCAAGGTGCGCTTCGTCGAGGACGCTGCCCGAGGGCTGGACGACGATCGCGTGGCAATCAGCACGGCCTCCTGGCGTGAACAAGGGGTCGAATTCACCAACGCTGAGGTAATCGCCGGCACCTTCTAGAGCGCGCGGTTGACGCGGGCCCTTCCCTGGAGATGATGAGTAAGGGATGCCGGGGGTGGATCTACACAGCTACATGGTCGCGCTCAGGGACTTCGTGGTCAATTGGTGGCCACTGTTGGGCCTGACGTTCTACTGCGTGCTGCTCTACATCTTCTGGCGCATGATGCAGCTGATGCCTCGCGTCAAGCCGGCGACGGTCATCGTCGACCCGCGCACGGCCATCGAGTGGGGCGACATCGCCGGCGCCGATGAAGCGAAGGCAGAGCTGCTCGAGATCGTGGAGTTCCTCCGCGACCCGAAACGCTTTCACGAGCTCGGCGCGGTGGTGCCCAAAGGCGTCTTGCTCTACGGCCCGCCGGGAACGGGGAAGACCCTGCTCGCACGCGCCGCCGCCAACGAGTCGGGTGCGAAGTTCTACGCGCAGAGCGCATCAGCGTTCGTAGAGATGTTCGCGGGCCTCGGGGCGGCTCGCATCCGGAAGCTCTTCGCCGAAGCGCGGAAGCATGCGCCCGCAATCATCTTCATCGACGAGCTCGACGCGGTCGGCACCGCTCGTAGTGGCAACAGTTTCAACCGCGAGCACGACCAGACGCTCAACCAGCTGCTGGTCGAGCTCGACGGCTTCGCCTCGGGCGCCCAGGTCGTCGTCATGGGCGCATCGAACCGCCTGCAGGATCTCGACCCGGCCTTGCTGCGACCGGGCCGCTTCGATCGCCAGTTGCTCGTCGCGCCGCCGGATCGCAAGGGCCGCGAGGCGATCCTGCACGTCCACACCCGGGCCAAGCCGCTCTCCTCGGACGTGCAACTCGATCTGATTGCGCGTCAGACGTCCGGTCTGACGGGCGCCGATCTCGCGAACATCGCGAACGAAGCGGCGATCCTCGCCGGTCGTCGGGAGGCAAAGTACGTTTCGGCTCTGGACTTCGACAACGCGCTCGAGCGTGTCGTCGCCGGGCTCCAGCAGAAGAAGGTCCTGACCGACAAGGAGCGTCGGATCCTCGCCTACCACGAGGCGGGCCACGCGCTCATGTCGCACCTGATGGGTGAGGTCGGACACCTCCAGAAGGTGACGATCGTGTCCCGCGGCACCGCACTCGGCTACACCCTCCATTTGCCGAACGAGGATCGCTACCTGGAGTCGAAGGAAGAGCTGATCGACATGCTGAAGATCGCTCTCGCAGGTCGTGCAGCCGAGCAGGTCGTCTTCGGACGGGTCACGAACGGCGCTGCGAGCGATCTGGAGAAGGTGACGGAGATCGCGCGCGCGATGGTCTTCGAGTGGGGGATGTCGGACATCGTGACGTCGCGCACGCTGCGCGCGGACAACTACGCGCTTTCCGAAGAGACGAAGCGGGTGCGAGACAGCGAGCAGGCTCACCTGACGGACGGCGCCTACGCAGAGGCCCTCCGCTTGATCGAGAAGCACCGTGCCTCACTCGACCGCTTGAGCCAGGCGTTGCTCGAGAAGGAGACCCTCATGCGCGAAGAGGTGCTGCTCCTCCTGACGGACGTCGAGCCCGAGTCGCGAGCGTCCGAGACCGTGGGCACGCCTCGCGCCGTGGTCTCCCTGCCGGCCAAGGCCTAGACAGCTCAGCGGATAGCATCGCTCGCGTGCAGGCGCGGCGTATCCACCATCTCGGGGTCGCGGTCGAGGACCTCGAGTCGGCGCTCCAGACCTACGAGCGGTTGTTCGGTGCGCGGGTCGAGCACCGTGCAACTGTCGAGGATCAGGGTGTGCGCGCCGCGTCGGTGCGCATCGGCGAGAGTCGCGTCGAGCTACTCGAGCCGCTTGGCGAGGACACGCCGGTCGGCCGCTTCCTCGCCAAGCGAGGGCCCGGGATGCACCATGTCGCTTACGAGGTGAACGATCTCGATACGGCGCTGGCGGAGCTCACGCGCGCGGGCGCAGACCTGATCGACGAGCGCCCGCGGCCCGGTCTGTTCGGGCTCGAGGTCGCGTTCGTCCACCCGGATTCCGTCCACGGCGTTCTTTCGGAGGTGGTTGCAAGTGGCTGAACCGGAGCGGGTGCGGATCGAGATCGCGTTCGACGGCGGCCAGATCATGGGCGCCCTTGTCACGCCGGCCGGCGCCGATGCGCTCGAACAGGCGCTCGGATCCGTCGAGCTCCGCGCGGGTACGGGCGAGGCCGCTCTGGCACTCGAGGCAGAGGACGGCCGCTACACGATTGCCCTGCAGCGGGTCGTCTACGTGAAGAGATTCGCGCGCGAAAGTCGCGTGGGGTTCGGCTCGGCCGTCGCTTGAGGCGGGCCTGCGGGTTACAAGCCCAACCGACCGGGGCACTTCAGCGTTGATGGCCGACGAAGCCACCCAGGCTGCTGCGCGCCCTGCAAAGGACTCGACCGCTCACATCCGGCGTCTCGTCGAGCGTGGCCAGCAGGGTGAGCGGGGAGCGCTCGAAGAGCTGTACCTGATCCACTTCGACCGCATCTACAGCTATTTGCACATGAGCGTCGGCAACAGACACGACGCCGAGGATCTGACGACGCAGACGTTTCTGAAGATGCTGGAGTCGATCAAGCGGTTCAGGTGGCAATCGGCGCCGTTCTCGGCGTGGCTCTTCCGCATCGCGCACAACCTCGCGATGGATCACTTCCGCGCGAACCGTCGCTGGCAGCCCGAGGAAGAGGTGCCGGAGCCGGAGGGCGAGTCTGAGCCCTCCGCGGAGGCGGCGGCGTTGCAGTCGATCGGGCGGCAGAGCATGCTCGAGCTGATCGAAGGGCTGTCGACGGAGCAACAGCAGGTGTTGACCCTCAAGTTCGTCTTCAATCTGCCCAACGCGGATGTGGCGACGATTCTCGACAAGACCGAGGGTGCGGTGAAGTCGCTTCAGCACCGCGCGCTCGTCTCGTTGCAGAAGCAGATCTCCCGCAGCACGGAGCCGTAGCGATGGCCCTCGAGGTCGGAATCGTCGGGCTGCCGAGCTCCGGCAAGTCGACGCTGTTCCATGCGCTTACGGGCGCTCGCGCGACCGGCGATGTTGGCATGGCGGGCGTTCCCGATCCCCGGCTGGCGCAGATTGCCGGTGTCATCCACCCGCGCAAGGTCACGCCCGCCGCGATTCGAGTCGTCGAGGTACGCGGCACGGGGCCCGAGCTGCTCGGGAATCTGCGCCAGGTGGACGCGCTGCTCGTTGTCCTCGACGGCTTCTCGGGGACACGGATTCCCGCCGACGACCTGGAGACGTTGAAACTCGAGCTGTTGGTCGCCGACCGGGATCACGTCGAGCGCCGGCTCGAGCGCGTCACGAAGCAGGCGAAGTCGGGGGAACAGAAACTGAAGCAGGAGGTGGCCGAGCTCGAACGGGTGCTGGCGCACGTGGACGCCGGTGGAACGCTCGCCGACTGGTCGGCCGAGCTGCCCCCCGGCCTCGAGCCGCTCACGACGAAGCCGCTGCTCGCGGTCGAGAACGGGCCCGGCGGGATCGACCTCAAGCTCGAAGCCGAGCTCACGGACATGCCTGCAGACGAGGCGGTCGCGTTTCGCGAAAGAGCGTCCGCGCTCGAGGAAGTGGTACGTCGCCTCAGCGACGAACTCGGGCTGATCAGCTTCTTCACCGCCGGCGACAAGGAGACTCGTGCGTGGTCGCTGCGCCGCGGCCGGACGGCATTGGAGGCGGCCGAGACGATCCACACCGACATCGCCCGCGGATTCATCCGCGTCGAGGTGATCCGCTGGGAAGACCTTGTGAAGGCCGGCTCACACGCGGAGGCCGCGCGAAGCGGCCTCCAACGTCTCGAAGGTAAGACGTACGTGGTTCAGGACGGCGACGTCCTGAACGTTCGCTTCAACGTCTAGCTGTTTTCCGCTAGCAGCAGCCGTCGGGACAGCAGTCGGGCGGGCAGTCGCAGCAACCGGCCATCTCGCCTCCTTTCATCGACATCCGTCGATGTAGATATATTGACAATCGTCGATGAAGTCAATCGCACTCCTCCCCGCGATCTGCTGTGGCCCGGAGACAGAGCCGCTGACTGTGCCCCAGCGCGACGAGCTTGCGTCGCGGTTCAAGGCGCTCGCCGACCCGACGCGCGTCGCCATCATCAACTGTCTTTCGGCGGCCGACGAAGTGTGCGTGTGCAACCTCACCGAAACGTTCGATCTCTCACAACCGACGATCTCGCACCACCTGAAGATCCTGCGCGACGCCGGCCTGGTGGAATCGTCGCGCCGCGGGACGTGGGCCTACTATCGCCTGGTGCCGGAAGCGATCACTGCGCTGCGCGGAGCGCTGGGCGCGTGAACGTCCTTTTCGTCTGCAAGCAGAACGCCGGTCGTTCCCAGATGGCCCACGCGCTCTACGAGCGGCGTGGTGGCAACGCGCGCTCTGCGGGGACGACTCCGGCGGCGCACGTACATCCGGCAGTCGCCGAGCTCATGCCTGAGCTCGCGGATCGCGTTCCGAAAGGGCTCGACTCCACCGATGCCGAGTGGGCGGACATCGTGGTGACGATGGGCTGCGGCGACGCCTGCCCGGTCATCCCCGGCAAGCGCTACATCGACTGGGAGCTGCAAGATCCTGCCGGCCAGGACGTCGAGACCGTCCGGAAGATCCGTGACGAGATCGAGCGTCGCGTCGCCGAGCTCCCCCTGTAATTCGGCACAGGAACGTGTCTCTTCCGGCACGAACTCCGTGTCCGCAAACGACATCCGTGGGGTCGGACCCGAAGAATGTGCCGGCTGTGTCACGACTTCGGGACGGATCGCGCGCCGCGTCACCGAACTGTTTCGCTTTCGGCACACGAAGCCACGTCCGGAACGGACACATTTGGGGTCAGACCCGAAATGTGTGACGAAAGCGTTGCGACTAACCGGCTGAAATGAGCGCGACGCCGGCGAGCGTCAACACGATGCCCGCTTCCTGCGATGGCGCTACGCGTTCCTTGAGGACCAGGCGAGCCAGTACGACCGTAATGATCGGATAGAGCGACGCAAGCACCGACGTGATGCTGACGAGTCCGCTGGTAGACGCTGCCGCGAAGAGCAGGTTGCCGAGCATGTCACCGATCCCGACCAGCGCCAGTAGTGGCACCTGCATCGGCGCGACGGCAAGTGACGGGCGACGGATCGCGACGGCCGCGAGAATGATGGAAGTCGACGTCATGCGGAAGATCAACGACGCCCACCAGAAGTCGGCGTTCCCCGCGGCGTGCATCGGAGGGAAATAGCCGCCGAACCCGATGGCCGCCAGCAACGCCAGGCCGACGCCGGCCGCCACCTTGACGCCCCGGCCCGGCTCTCGTGACGCGAGGAAGACACCGCCGAGGGCGGCGGCGATCCCGAGCCACTGCCAGAGCGAGGGACGGTCGCCGGTCGCGATCCCGAAGATGACCGGCACCGCGGCGGAGATGCCCGCGATCGGCGCCACGATGCTCATTGCGCCCACGGCCATCCCTCGATAGAACGCGTACAGGCCGAGCGTGCCCGAGACCGCCGCCGGGATCGCGAAGAGCGCATCGAGGTCCGCAGGTCCTTTCCACCGGATCGTGACGATCAAGGCGATCACGATGAGCCCCCCGAGCTGCACGTAGACGAGCACGCGCAGCGCGCCGAGCGTTCGCCCCTTGAGCGCCCCGAAGAAGTCCGCGAAACCCCAGGTCAGGCTGGCGCCGAGCGCAAGCGCGATCGATCTCATCGCGTGACGCTACTAGTCAGGTATTGGTCGCGTTGCGGCGACCGCGTCGAGCTGGTTCGCGTGATACAGCACCGATGCTTCGGCGGTGCGTGCGGACCGTGCGTCGTGATGACAGGCGATTGCGTGCAGCAGCTCGGAGCGCGCGTCAGGCTGCATCCCGCTACTTCGCTCCTCGACCATGCGCAAACCGAGATGGACGTGCCCCAGGAGGCGGCCTTCATCGGTCTGCCGAAACGTCGGCCCCGAGGTGAGCTCGGCGACACGGCCGACGTCGTGCAGCAGCGCCGCAGCAAGTAGCAGATCGGAACGAAGCCGCGGATGCAGCTGCGCCGTCTCGCGACAGATCGTCGCCACGCCGACGGTGTGCTCGAGCAAGCCGCCCGCGTACGAATGATGTGTTTCCGAAGCAGGCAACCGGCGCAGCGAGGCTCGCAACACGTCGTCGGAGAAGAACCGCAGAACGACGCCTGCGAGGCCGTCGTGCGAGATTTCGCCGGCGAGGAATTCCAGGAACCCGTCCAGCTCGTCGGCGTCGCGTCGCAGTGCCGGCGCGAACTCGGCCGGGTCGGCTTCCGGCGCTGCCTCCAGCGTTCGCACGTCGACCTGTAGCCGATTGCGGAACTTTTCGACGCGGCCGAGCACGCGCACCGCGTCGCCCTCCGCGAAGCGGGCGTCGAGCAGCTCGACGTCGTGCCAGACACGCGCCTCGATGCGGCCACTCGGATCGACCAGCTCGAGCGCGAGGTACGGGGCGCCGCCCTTCGTGCGTAGCCTCTGCTTGCGCGCGACCGCATAGACGCCCTCGACGATCCGCTCCTCGGCCAGCTCTGCGATTGCGCTCATCGGCCGCTCTCTGGCCGATGAGCGGTGGAAGGGGAGTAAGGGGAAACCGGGAGGTTTCCCCGCTGCGGAAGCGGCCACGCCGGCAAAGCCGGCACGGCCTCTTCTGCGACGTCGCAAGCGAAGTCGCGGTCCTCGACGCCTGTGGCGGCGGTCGCAACGGC
>Ga0307278_10000458_pt1 | contig 20518 bp, 19 predicted proteins | sample ER_DNA_117_FD_194482 | JGI IMG/M metagenome (GOLD analysis project Ga0307278, IMG submission 194482) | Bulk soil microbial communities from the East River watershed near Crested Butte, Colorado, United States - ER_DNA_117 | ecosystem: Environmental > Terrestrial > Soil > Floodplain | place...
TCTTCACGACCTCGGTGAACGCGGCCTTCAGCGGCGGCGGGCGCTGGTCGGCCTTGTAGAGCGCGATGGCCACGTCGGGCTGGATGAAGTAGTTCGTCGCGAACTCCTGCGCCAGCGACTTGAACCGGCCCTTGCTGGCGACGTACATGGCCTGCACGCCGATGAACGGTCGGGCCGGCTTGCCGCCCTGGAAGGAGGGAACGGGTGAGATGTCGTACTTGACGCCGCTCTTCTTGAGGTCTGGGATCTGCCACGGCCCGGAGATCATGAAGGCGGTCTTCCTGCCGGTGAAGACGCTGGTCACGTTGTCGCCACTGATCGAGCGCTTGAGCGCGCCCTCCCCCTTCTCGCCCAGCTCCGCGATCTTCTCGAACGCCTTGGCGGCCTCCGGCTTGGCGACGCCGAGGTCCTTGGGGTTGTAGTCACCCTCCGGGGTCGCACCGAACATGTAGCCGCCCCATGGTGTTCGTCAATGGCTACGTCGAAGGGCTCGACGCCCCCTTCGTCTCGACCGACGACGTCGAGGGCGATGATGATCGCCGTCCAGCACCTGCGCAGCCTCGGCCACCGCCGGATCGGCTGCGCGATGGGCCCGGCCCGGTACGTCACGAGCCAGCGCAAGGTCCGCGGCTTCCAGCAGGCGCTGCTGGCCCGGGACGACGGGGCGGACCCCGGCGCGACCGCGGAGGTGGTCGACGACCTCGTCGTCCACTCGGTGTACTCCGTCGAGGGGGGCCAGGCGGCCACCGAGGCCCTGCTGGAGCGGGGCGTGAGCGCGGTCGTCTGCGGCAGCGACCTCATGGCGCTCGGCGCGATCCGGGCGGTGCGGGGACAAGGCCTGCAGGTGCCGCGGGACGTCTCGGTGACGGGCTACGACGACTCTCCGCTGATCGCCTTCACCGACCCGCCGGTGACCACGATGCGACAGAACGTCCCGGCGATGAGCCAGCACGCGGTCGCCGCCCTGCTCGACGAGATCCGCGGCACCCCGCAGCCCCGCCGGGAGCTGCTCTTCCACACCGAGCTGGTCGTCCGCCGGTCGACCGGGCCAGCTCGGGCCGGGGCGGCTTCCGTGGCGCCGCTCACCCACGCCCGGTAGCGCCAAACCCTCCCAGGACGCCGGTGAGTCTGTCGGGTTGAACTGCCGGAATCTCGCTGTTGGGGCTATTGCAGTGACAGGCATGCGCGAGTAGGTTCCCGCTCCTCGTCCAAGCTTCGGATATCGCCACCCTCTGCCTTATGGAGCCGAAGAGGCTGCCCATTTCGCGCCGCCGAGGAACCGGCGGCCCGGCTTGCCGTGGTCATGCGCGAGAGCATCGCGATCCGGTCGCTTTGGATAGCTGGCCCAAGGATCGGACTACGACAAAGGGTAGCTGATGCTCGAGAATCTGACAATCAGGTCGAAGATCGTCAGCCTGCTGATCCTCCCGCTGGCGGCACTCGCGGTCTTCGCTTCGTCGCAGGTCATCTCCACCTCCCACAACAGCAAAGAGGCCCGTGGCGTGAACGACATCAGCCACTTCATGCCGGCGCTGATCCGGATGGTCGACGCCGCGCAGCTGGAGCGGGGGATCACGCTCGGCTACGTCGGCAGCAGCCGCCGGCACTATCGCAGCACGATGCTCGCGGACCGGGTCATCACCAACCAGGCGAAGCGCGCCCTCGACGCCGAGTTCGCCAAGCTCGACCTCGACATCTTCAGTGGGCGCCTGCGCGCCCAGCTGACCGCGACGGTGGCCAGGGCGGACCAGCTCGTCAACCCGAAGGCGCAGGGATACCAGCGGAGGGCCTTCGAGGAAGCCGGGTCGGTGAAGGACGTCGCCGAGTACTACAACCAGGTCATCGGCGACCTGCTCTTGTTGCACAACGAGATCGATGCTCAGACTTCCGACCGGAACCTGGCCCGCAACCTGGTCACCTTCACCGCCGTCTCCCGGCTCAAGGAGGCCGCGTCCGAGCAGCAGGGGATCTTGTTCGCGGCCCTGGCGGGCGGCCGGTTCGTCGGCACGCAGTATGCGGACTTCACCACCGCCACCGGTGAGGAGAGCGCCTGGCGCAAGCAGTTCCGCGCGACCGCCGCCACCGAGCAGACCGAGTTCTTCGACCACACCGTCAAGGGGCCAGACGTCAACCGCGCAACTGCCATCCACGACGCCGCGATCGCTGCCCAGGACTCTCACGACCTTGTCCACGACCTCAAGAACACCCCCGACTTGGCCGGCTTCAACGACGCCACCGACTGGTTCTTCTCCGCCCGGGCCAAGATCGACCTGCTTCGCGCCGTCGAGCAGAAGCTCGCCGGCGACGTGGGGAAGCTTGCCGGGTCGGTGCGGACCAGCACGGAGAACCGCGCCACGGTCGCGTTCTTCCTGACAATCATCGTGCTCGAGGCGACGATCGGCTTCTCGCTGCTGATGGCCCGCTCGATGGCGAGACCGCTGGAGCTCCTCGAGCGGAGCGCGCGCGACGTGGCCGAGCAGCAGCTCCCCGGCGTGGTCGAACGCCTGCAGCAGGCCCAGGAGGTCGACCTCGCCGCCATGCAGGCGGAACCGGTGCCGATCAGATCCAAGGACGAGATCGGCCGGGTGGCCGAGGCGTTCAACTCCGTGCACCAGGTGGCGACTCGCGTCGCCACCGAGCAGGCCGCCTTGCGCCGCAGCATCGGCGACATGTTCGTCAACCTGGCCCGGCGCAGTCAGCGCCTGATCGACCGGCAGCTCAACTTCATCGAGGAGCTGGAGCGCGACGAGACCGACCCCGACGAGCTCGCGAAGCTCTTCCAGCTCGACCACATGGCGACCCGCATGCGGCGCAACGCCGAGAACCTGATCGTCCTCTCAAGCGCCGAGTCCGCGCGACGCTGGAGCGAGCCCGTCCCCCTCGCCGACGTGATTCGCGCGGCCATCTCCGAGGTCGAGGACTTCACCAGGGTCCAGCAGATCACGGTCGACGAGGTACAGGTCTCCGGCCACGCGGTCAACGACGTCGTGCACCTGCTCGCCGAGCTGGTCGAGAACGCCACGACCTTCTCGTCTCCGGAGACGCCGGTGAAGATCGCCGGGCAGGCCATGCCCAACGGGCACCTGCTCGAGATCGAGGACTGCGGCATCGGCATGACCGACGACCAGCTGGCCGCAGCGAACGAGCGCCTCGCCAACCCGCCGATGATCGACTTCGCGCTGTCGCGTCTGCTCGGCTTCTTCGTGGTCAGCCGCCTCGCGCAGCGCTACGGCATCAAGGTCCAGCTCAGGCACTCCTGGTACGGGGGCGTGACCGCGCTGGTGCTGATCCCGCCGGGCTTGCTCACCCAGCCGGGCGCGACCCAGCTGTCAATGACCGAGGCCGGCGAGTTCCCGCAGGACAGCCGCCTCGCGCAGCTCCCGCCGCCGCCCGCGCCGGCCATGGCCAGCGTCGGTCGCGGCGGCGACCTGCCGATCTTCGAGGCGGCCCGGTCGGAGTGGTTCCAGGGCGGTGCCTGGGCCACCACGCACCCACCGCTGCGACCCGAGAAGATGTCCGAGAGCGCCCTGCCGCGCAGGACCCCGCAGGAGAATCTCGCTCCCGGGCTGGCCACCACGGCCCAGCCGACGGCGCAGCCGCCACCGCCACCGTCTGGGCTGACCCGCTCGCCCGACGACATCCGGAATATGCTCACCAGCTACCGGGCCGGTCTCCGGCACGGCCGCCTGGAGGCGACCAGAGACCAGCACACCCAGCCCGCAGCCGACCCCTCCGACCCGTTGCTCCCCGGGAGCGCGCATGACATGCCGCACTAGCCGGGCACGGGTCGCCCGGCCCCCTGGTCGCGAGGAGAAGGACGCGCGATGAGCAGCACCGGCGGCGCCGACAGCTCGGAGGGGCCGAGCCGCCTGGTCCGCGCCTACGCGGTGACCGGAGGCCGGACCCACTCCCAGCGCGACGACCTCGAGCTGGAGACCTTGGTCACGACCTCCCCCTACGGCGAGGCCACGGCGCCGTCGCTCGGCTTCGAGCGGCGCTCGATCGCCATGCTGTGCCGGGACGTGCTGTCGATCGCTGAGATCTCCGCCTGCCTCGACCTGCCTCTCGGCGTCGCCAAGATCCTTGTCAGCGACATGGCCAACGAGCGGCTCGTGATCGTGCACCGACCCGCGAGCTCCGGCGGGCGCCCCGACCTCGTCCTGCTCGAGCGGGTCCTGGCCGGCCTGCGGACGATCTAGCGACGACCGCGCGGCAAGGAGGGCAGGGACCCGGGCTCGAGGGCAGGGACCCGGGCAGGCCCCCGCAGGACGGTGGTGTCACGACCTCGCCACAGCAGCAGGTGACCGACGGGCGCAGGCCTGTGCCGCCCTCCTCGCTCGTCCTACTACGGGGCAGCCAGACGGTGTGACTTGTCAGGCTGCTCACCAGCGGAAACGCGAAACAGCATCACCCCGTTTGATTACCGCGGTGATAGCTGTCTGCCTCGGTCGCGGGCACGCCCGTCGGCATGGGCGAGGTCGGGGACAGGTCCCGCAGCCGCAGCGGCTCGCGGTCCTCGGCCACTCGCCGGTAGGCGTACAGCACGCACGCGGCGACCAGCGTGAGGAGGCCGATGAGGAGCTCCTTGTAGCCGCCGTAGCCGGTGAGGCTGAACGACGGCGCGCCGATCAGCACGAAGGCGAGGTTGGCGGCTGCCAGGATGCCCGCGACCCACAGCCACAGCGACGACAGGGGCAGCGGCCGCGGCCAGGTGGCCAGGTCCCGGCGCAGCAGCAGGATGGCCGTCAGCGCGAACACATGGCACAGGATGTAGCCGAGGTTGCTCGCGGCGAGGATCGCGATGGTGTTGGTGAGCGTCAGCACCACCACGATGTTCACGACCATGTCCACGGTCATGGCCCGCGCCGGTACGTGGAAGCGGTTCAGGCGCCCGAGCCACTTGATGGTCATCCCCGTCTTGGAGATGCCGTACAGGGCGCGCGACCCGTCCATGGTGGCGGTGTTCATGGCCAGGATGAACGCGGCGATCAGCAGCGGCAGGATGAAGTTCGCGCCCACGCCGATCATCTTGTTGATCGCGGCGACGTAGAAGGAGTAGTCGACGGCGCCTGCGGCGATCTTGTCGGCCGACAGCACGCCGCCTACTCCAAGCGGCAGCAGCGCGTAGACGACCAGCGAGAACGCGGCCGAGCGCCGCAGAGCCAGAGCGGTGTCGTGCTCCGGGTCCTGGTACTCGGGCGCGAAGGTGGCGGCCGACTCGACGCCGTACGACGACCACCCCATCAGGTAGAACCAGACCAGCGCGAGCCGCCAGCTGTTCCCCAGCGAGCCGCCGGTGTCGTCAACGAGCCAGGTGAGGTTGTGCGGGCGGAAGTAGCCGGTGAGGTAGGGGAAGATCATGAACAGCGCGAGCGGGATGACCAGCAGGGCGGCGGTCACATAGGCGACCCACAGCGCCGGCTTGACGCCGAGGGCGTTGAAGGCCCACACCGCCACGATCAACAGGATGGCGATGAGGCGCGGCAGCGTGAGCGTCACGCCGACGTCGATCGTCCAGGTCGCGTTGGGGAACCACTGCGCCTGCACCAGCGAGCCGATGACCAGGCCGTTGATCGCGAGCACGACCGTCCAGCCGGCCCAGTAGCCGATCGCGGCCATGGGTCCGACGAAGGTGCAATAGCGGCGCCAGCCCTCGTGGGCGTAGATCGGGATGCCGCCGGAGCGGTCGGGGAACATGGTCGCCGGCTCGGAGTAGATCTTGTTCTGGGCGACCCCGATCAGCATCGACAGCGTCCACAGCACGAAGGCGCCCAGCGCGCCGAGGGTGCCGATGGACGCGCCGAGGCTGGCGATGAGAAAGCCAGGGTTGGCCAGGCAGACCACGAACCCGTCGTACCAGTGCAACGCCTTCAGGAGCTGCCGGTCGTCGACCTGCACGGTCGCGCGTTGCAGGACTGGCTGATCCATGTGCCGCCTCCTGGTGGCGTTTGGTTGGCGTTGCTGGCTGCTGGTAGGTCAGAGCGCGCGTCGGTCGCGACTGTGGTGGGAGATCCTTATTGCATCTTCGCCAATAGTTATTGGCTCATCACCAAGAGCTTTAGGTGAGCCTAGACGATCAGGACAGGGGTCGGCAAGTGCGACGTACCGGGCATCAAGCGAGCCGTACCGGGCGGTCCATGAACCGTGAGCTCGTCCTGCGGTGCATGCTCGCAGTAGGTGGCAGTACCCTGAGGGAGCAGCAGGACAGCATCCGGACCCGGTCGACGCGCATGGGGTCTGGTTAGGGGATCACCACGGTGGCAACCGGTTGGATGGAGGCATGCCGCAGGGCCGGCATCTCCCTGCGGCCTCCCGGCTTCCCGGCTCCCGGTTTCCTGGACTTCCCGGTTTCGTGGCGGAGGCGATGAACCAGCGGACGGTGTTCGTGTTCGACCTGGACGGCACGCTGGTCGACAGCGTCTACCAGCACGTGCTCGCCTGGCAGGAGGCCCTCGAGGGCGCCGGCATCCACCTGGCGGTCTGGCGGATCCACCGGCGCATCGGCATGAGCGGCGGGCTGTTCGTCGGCGCGCTGCTCCGCGAGACCGGCAAGCCCGTCGACCCGACCACGGTGGCCCAGCTGCAGCAGGCCCATGCCGAGGCCTACCGCCGCCGCGCCGGCCGGCTGCGGCTGCTGCCCGGCGCCCGCGAGCTGCTGGAGCATCTGACCGACCTGGGCGTGCCCTGGGCGGTGGCGACCAGCGGGCTCGCGGAGGCGGCCCGGCCGACCCTGGAGCTGCTCGGGGTCCCCGACCACGTCCCGGTGATCACCCGCGACCAGGTCGCTCACGCCAAGCCGGACCCGGACCTCTTCCTGGCCGCCGCCGAGCGGCTGGGCGCCGACGTCGCCGACGCGATGGTGGTCGGCGACTCGGTGTGGGACCTGCTGGCGGCCCGGCGGGCGCGGGCGCTGGGGATCGGGCTGCTGGCAGGCGGCTACGGCCGTGAGGAGCTGGAGCGGGCCGGCGCCTACCGGGTGTACGAGGACCCGGCCGACCTGCTGGACCACCTGGACGAGGTCGGCGTGCGACCACGCACCCTCTAAATCTGTCTCGACGAGCGCGACCCGCCGGCCAAGCCTGCCGTGAGCGCTCCGTGCGGCGGTCGTGGGGCGGGCGTCGTGGGGACCGGCCGGCCAGGCCCTGGCGAACCGGTGTTGTCCCAAGATCGTAAGGTTGCTGCCAGGGCGACCGAGATGGTTCAGGTCTAGGATCCCGGTGTGGCCGTGGTTGCGAGTGGTTGCGAAAGGACTCCGATGGCCAGGACCGCCAAGGCGTCTGTCGGAGTGGGGGTGCTCCCAGCCCGGGTGGTGGCCAAGGGCCTGGCCGCGTTCCGGATCTTCATGGGTTTCACGCTGTTGACCAACGGGCTGGCCAAAGTCGTCAACAAGAGCGCCTACGACTTCAAGATCGTCTCGTTCGGTCTCATCGACCGGGGGGTCGCGCGTGGGCTGCTGGTGGTCTATGCCGGCCCCAAGTCGCACGCGCCGGCGTTCATGAAGTCGTTCTACAACTCGGTCGTGCTCGACCATTGGGCGTTTTGGCAGTACTTCCTCACTGCGGCCGAGGTCACGGGCGGGGTCCTGCTCTGCATCGGGCTGGCCAGCCGCTTCGGTGGGCTGATCGGGGTCGGCCTGATCGGGCCGCTGCTGATCATGACGATCGACAACGGCGCCTACCTGTTCGACTTCCTGCCCGATGTCGTGCCGTTCGTGATCCTGGCGCTGGTGCCCTCGGGCCGGGTGTGGGGGCTCGACGGCCGCATGGTCGCCCGCTTCGGCGACCGATGGCCGTTCTGACCCTGGTCAGTGGTGAGCACCCGGGTCGTGCCCGCCGGGGCGGCACCAGTCCGGACGTATGGGAGGCAAGCGGCGGAAGCGTTCACAGGGCAAGCCCCATGATTCAGGAGGGCAGAGCCATCGGCGGCGTTCATCTGATCAAGGCCGAGCAAGCCCCGCTGCTCGCCCGGCCCTACTACGCCAGCGGCGACCCGGGGCCGATCGTCGCCGCTCTGGCCCACGTGCCCGAGCTGCTCGAGGTCGCCATGCCGTTCCTGGGTGCGGCGCTCGGCCCGTCCTGGATCAGCGCGCGCGCCAAGGAGCTCGTCATCCTGCGCACCTCGGCCCGGCTCGCGTGCCGGTTCTGCGTGCAGACCCACACCGTGGCCGCCCGCGACACCGGGCTGGCGCTGGACGAGGTACGGGCGCTTCGCGGCGAGCTCCCGCTCGAGGACGCCTTCGACGACCCGCACGAGCTCGCCCTGCTCGACTGGGTCGACACGGTCGCGCTCGGCCCTGGACCGGTGCCCGACTCGGCCCGGGCCGCCGTCCGGGTCTGGTTCGGCGACGCCGAGCTGGTCGAGCTCACCCTGCTCGTGGGCGCGACCGTGCTGCTCAACCGGTTCTGCACCGCGCTGGACCTGCCCACCTCCCCACAGGTGCTGGCCCGGCTGGCCCAGGAGGGGCTGGCATGACCGCGACCATCGCCAGGGCCGTCGCCGAGGGTGTGCTGCCCGGCCGGGTCTGGTTCTACGCCAACTACCACTGCAACCTGGTCTGCGCCTACTGCCTGACCGAGTCGGGACCCAAGGCGGCTCGGCGCGAGCTCGGCCGCGAGCGCATGCTCAAGCTGGCCGAGGAAGCCCGGACGCTGGGCTTCACCGCCTTGGGCGTCACCGGCGGCGAGCCGTTCCTGCTGCCCTACCTGCCCGAGCTGCTCGTCGAGCTGGCCGGGATCCTGCCCATCGTGTGCCTGTCCAACGGGACCATGTTCACCCGTGACCGGCTGGTGCGCTTGCAGCCCCTCGCGGACCTGCCAGCCGCGATCCAGCTCTCCCTCGACCGGCCCGAGCCCGACACCAACGACGCGATGCGCGGCCCGGAGAACTTCCGCAAGGTCGTCGAGACGATCCCCCGGCTGGTCGGGCAGGGCGTGCGCGTGCGCATCGCCACGACCGTGACGTCCATGGCCGCCGGCGAGCAGGAGCGGCTGTGCGAGCTGCACCGCCGGCTCGGCGTCGCCGACGACGACCACGTCATCCGCCCGATCGTCCACCGCGGCCGTGCCGTCGACCACGGCCTGGGCGTCGACGCCGGCCCCGCCGACCTGCCCGCCGAGCTCACCATCACGACCGACGGGGCGTTCTGGAGCCCGTTCGGGCCCACCGTGCACGGCGGCCGGCTGGACACCGACCTGCTGCTGACCCGGACCACCGATCCGCTCAGCACCCCGGCCGGCGTCCTGCTCCGCCTCGTCGAGGGCCGCCCCCAGGGAGCCGACACCCAGCTCAACATCAGGTGAGCGTGAGCCGCTACGAGCCCGGTCGGGCTCACCCAGATCCCGCTTCACCCACCAGCGGAGCTCATCCAGGACCGCCTCGAACACGGCCGCTACCAGCGCGTGTCGAACAGGACCTGCACAGCCAGGACCTGGGTCAGGAGCAGGCACGCGACGACCGGGAAGCGCACGCGCCAAGTGAGGAGCTGGCGGGTCGCCGGCACCAGGACGAGCGGCACGAGGAACTGGAAGATGCGCTCGACCTCGCCCTTGGTGAAGCCCCAGGAGGCCGCCGCGAGCAGGGTCGCAAGCGCGGCCCCGTCGACCGACGTCCATGCCCGCTCGCGGACCACCGCCACGGCGCGCGTGGCGAGCGCAGCCAGCAGCGGCACGCCCAGCATCCCGCCGAAGGCGACGATGTCGCCTGGCAGCCACAGGACAAGGGGTCGACCCGCCGAGCCGGGGGCTGCCTGGTAGGCGCGATGGACCGCCCGCACCGCGGCGGCGACGTCGTAGCCGGTCGTGAGCCAGAGCAGCCCGGCCAGTCCGGTGGAGACCGCCGCGGTGCCCACCGCCCAGCGCAGGACCCAGGCCCGGTCGCCGCGCAGCCGGCCAATGGCCCGCACGCCGAGGAACGCGAGCAGCAGGACGGCCGAGTAGGTGAGCATCGCCCCCGCCCAGAGCAGGGCTCCGCCAGCCACCGTCCAGGCGGGGGAGCGGCGGGTGAGGCCCCGGTGAGCGGTCCACGCGGCCGCTCCGAGCACGGTCGCGAAGATCGCGTCGGCGGAGGTCGCAAGGTACAGGACGACCCCCGGCGACAGGACCCACGCGGCGAGCGCCAGGCGCCCGCCCTCCTCACCGAGCTCGTCGCGCGCCAGGCCGCCGGCGGCCACCACCCCGAGCGACCCGATGGCCACCGTGGCGAGCGCGGCGGCGGTGAGACCCGGCCAGACCCTGCTCACCAGCGCGTACACGAGCATCGCACCGGCCGGGTGTCCGGCAGCGTGAGTGGGCAGGGAGGGCAGCAGCTGCGGGAAGTGGCGAAGGAACGTCGGGACCGCGCCGACATGGCCCACACCCGCCGGGTACTCGCCCGCGTAGTCCAACGGGCTGCGCCACGCCCACGGGCCGCCGGCCAGCGCAGAGACGGCGAGGGCGAGGATGGCGGCGAGGCCCGCCGAGACCGCCACCCGCACCCGCCATCCGGCCTGGCCGCGATGCAGCGCCACCGCCGCGGCCGCGATGACGGGCGTGGCAGCGGCGGCCCAGCCGGCGGCGAGGTGCGGGTGGGGGAAGACGTAGAACGGGAGGCTGAAGAAGTACGGGACGCTCGGGACCTGGAGCGCGACCCCGCTCTGGTGGCGGAGATAGAACGTACCGAGCGTTCCGATCGCGAGGACCGTCACCGCGGCCGCGATGCTCGCTCGGGCAAACGCCTTGTCCGCCGGCTGCTCGAGCTGCCTCCGGAGCGCTCTCGACCGCATGCGCGGAGCGTAACGGCCCGAAGGCCATGGCGCCCGCAGGCTGGCCATCTGTGGCAAGACCGTAAGATCGGCTGGCCATCTGTGGCAAGACCGTAAGAAGTGAACGCCGACTTCGAACGATCCCGCCCGTACACTTCCGCCATGGACCTCACCGGGGTCACCGTCGTCCTGCCGGCCCTCAACGAAGCGGCCGCCTTGCCGACCGCCCTCGCCTCGTTCCCGGCAGAGGCCGACCTCGTCGTGGTCGACAACGGTTCCTCCGACGGCACCGGCGCTGCCGCTGCCGCCGCCGGTGCCCGGGTCGTGCACGAGCCGCGCCGCGGCTTCGGCGCTGCCTGCTGGGCCGGGGTTCTGGCCTCACCCGACGCCGAGGTGATCGCGTTCGCTGACGCGGACGGCTCCTTCGATGGCGCCGACCTCGCCGCTGTTGCCGGGCCGGTACTCGCGCGGGAAGCGGACCTTGTCGTCGGCTCGCGTCTGAAAGGCACCCGCGAGCCGGGTGCGATGTCGGCGGTCGCGGTAGCGGAGAACCTCCTCCTCGGCTTCGCCTGCCGGCTGCTGTTCGACGTCCCGCTCTCCGATCTCGGCCCGTTCCGAGCGGTCCGACGCGACACGCTGCTGGCGCTCGGGATCCGCGACCGTGGCCACGGCTGGCCGCTGGAGATGATCGGCCGGGCCGGCCGGCATCGGCTCCGGGTCCTGGAGGTGCCGGTGCGCTACCGGCCCAGGGCCGCGGGGACCAGCAAGGTGTCCGGGTCGCTGCCTGGGACCATTCGCGCGCTGGCCGCCATGACCCGCGTCACCTACCGTCTCCTGCGAGAGGCGCCCGCCCGTCGACCTGGAACGCCAACCGCCAGATGAACCCCCACTTACCCGTTCGCCGCCGGCCGGCGGCCGGCCCGCCGCGCTTGCGTTTGTTCCCGTCCGAGGTCGGCCTGCCCGTGGTCACACGCATGCTGGTGCGAGAGCGCTGCTCGAGCTGGGCCGCCGGATGACGCGGTCGCGTCGCGCGCTGGTCGTCATCGCCAAGGAGCCCGTGCCGGGCGCGGTCAAGACGCGCCTTGCGCCCGTCCTGGGTGCCGACGGCGCCGCGTGGGCGGCGGCTGCGATGCTGACCGACACGCTGGCGGTCATGGCCGAGCTCGACGCCGAGCCGTGGGTGTGCTTCGAACCGCCTGATGCGCGCATGCGGATGGCCCGCCTCGCCCCCGGCTGCGGGCTGATCGCCCAGGTCGAGGGCGATCTCGGCGACCGCCTGGCTGCCTGCTTCGCGGCGCTGTTCGGCGGCGGCGCCGAGCGGGTGGTGATCGTCGGGGCCGACACTCCGCATGTGCCTCGCGAAACCTACGATGCGGCGTTCGCGCTGCTGGATCAGGTCGACGTCGTCCTCGGGCCGGCCGAGGACGGCGGCTACTATCTGGTGGGTGCCAAGGCGGCGCTCCCCGAGCTGTTCGTCGGCGTTCCCATGGGCACCGACGCGGTGCTCCACGTGACCATCGAGCGGGCCATTCGCCGGCGGCTGCGGATCGGGATGGTCCCGATGCTGCGCGACCTGGACCGGCTCGAGGACCTGCGGGCTGCGCTCGCGGCCGGTGACCTCGACGGCAGCCCGCGCACCCGGGCTGCCGTGGCCGACCTGCTGGCCGTCCGGCGCGCACCTGCCCCCCAGGAGTGACAGCGGAAGCCTCGGAGCGTCCCACCAGCAGCGCTCATCACCGCAGCCGTACGGCTGGGCGTCCCGGGATCACGACGGTGGCGACGTCGTGCGCCGACGACCGTTGCAGACGCTCGCGCTGGAGCCGACCTGGTGGGGCAGCTGGAAGGCGAACTGGCAGCCCCCGTCGACGTTGGCCACCTGGATGGTGCCGCCGTGGGCTTCGACGAGCCCCCGGGCGATGGCGAGGCCGAGCCCGGTCCCCCTGGTCGAGCGGGCCTGATCGCCCCGCCAGAGCTGGTCGAACACGCGGCGTAGGTCGGTGGCGGGGATGCCGCCGCAGCTGTCCCGCACATGGACCACCGCCGCGTCGTCCGCGTCGTCCGCGCTGACCACCAGGGATCCTCCGGGTGGGGTGTGGTGGATGCCGTTGACGACGAGGTTGGCCAGTACGCGGCTGAGCTGGTCACGACTGGCCAGCACGATCCGGAACTCCTGGGGCAGGTCGGCCTCGAGCCGCACCCCCGCTGCCTCGGCTTCGGGATGAAACCGCTCCAGCACCTCCCGGATCAGCTCGGGCAGGGAGGTCGGCTCGAGCTGGGGCACCACCGCACCAGCCTGGATCGCCGACAGCTCGAACAGGTCGTCGACCAGGCTCGAGAGCCGGTCGACGTGCCCAGCCAGGCCGGCCAGGTACCCGCGGCGAGTTGCCTCGTCGGGAGCCACGTCGTCGGCGAGCGCCTCGGCCACCAGCCGGAGGCTCGCGAGCGGGGTCCTCAGGTCGTGCGACGCCCAGGCGACCAGGTCGCGTCGGCTCGCCTCGACCGCCCGCTCCCGCTCGCGGGCGTCGGCCAGCCGCGCGGCGGCCGCGTTCAGGCTCTCCGCGACGGCGGCCACCTCGGGCGTGCCGCCAAGGCGGGCTCGGGCGGACAGGTCGCCCGCCTCGAGGCGGCGCGCCACCTCGGCCAATGCTTCGAGGTCGGCCGCGGTCCGTCGCGAGCTGACGATGCCGTAGGCCACGCCGGCGCCCGCGGCCAGGGGGAGCGAGGCGACGACGACGGACAGGTCGTGGGGGCTGGCCAGCATGCACGCGGCCACGACGCCGAGCGCAGCCAGGGCGGCGCCAGCCGTCACCGCGGCGGTGAGCGCGGTCTGCCTGGCCATGGCGGCCCGCTGCCGGCGCAGCCGGCTCTGCAGGCCGAGCCCGGCCACGGCGACCGCGAGCCCGCCGGCGGTGCTGAGGCCGAGCAGCATGGCCAGGTCGGGCCACGGGATGCCCGCAGCAGCGGCGACCAAGGCGGTTCCCGCGACGCCGATCCCGAACCACAGCGCCGGTTGGAGTGCATGTCGACGCTTCATCCCGCCCCTCCTTCCAAGCCCTCCCTGGCGACCAGCGCCTCGCCTGGCCCGACGGGCACGAACCGGTAGCCGACGCCGTAGACGGTCTGGACCCGTCGCGGGTTGGACGAGTCGTCCTCGACCTTCTCGCGCAGCCGGCGCACGTGCACCGTCACGGTCGACGTGTCGCCGAGCCAGGCGTACTCCCAGACCTGCTGCAGGAGCTGCCCGCGGGTGAACACCTGGCGCGGGTGGCGGACGAGGAACAGCAGGAGGTCGAACTCCCGGACGGTGAGCGCGACCTGGCGGCCGGCCACCTCGACCTCGCGGGTGACCGGGTCGACCACGACGTCGCCGGCCCGGACGGGCAGCGGGCGGGGGCCGTCGGTCGGCCGGGTCCGGCGCAGGACGCTGCGGACGCGGGCGACCAGCTCGCGGGGGCTGAACGGCTTGACGACGTAGTCGTCGGCGCCAAGCTCGAGGCCGAGGACCCGGTCGGCCTCCCCGCCCTTGGCGGTCAGCATGATGATCGGCGTGGCGCCGGCCGCCCGCACCTGGCGGCAGACGTCCAGCCCGTCAACGGCCGGCAGCATGAGGTCGAGGATCACGAGGTCGGGGGCGCGGGTGGCGACGGCCTCGAGCGCCCGGGCGCCGTCGCGGGCCACCTCGACCCGGTAGCCCTCCCGCTCCAGGTAGTGCCGGACGACCTCGCCGACGGTCGGCTCGTCGTCGACCACCAGCACCCGCTCCCCGGCCATCCCGCCCCCTCCTCCCCGGTCGGGCCGGTGTCGGCCGGCAGCGCGGCACGCGGACGCCGGTCCCGGTCCACCCGCCCGACGGTGGCACACCAGCGCGGCGGCCGCCAGGCCGGCCCGCGCGCCGTCACGACTTCGTAAGGGTGGAACGGTTGACCGCGGGAGCCGCGGGCGGCAGGCTCCCAGGTCATGCGCGTCCTGGTCACCGGCGGGGCCGGGTTCATCGGAAGCCACGTCGTGGACCGGCTGGTCGAGCTCGGCCACCGCGTGCGGGTGCTCGACCGGCTGCACCCCAACGCGCATGCCGGGCGGCCCGACCACCTCCGCGACGACGCCGAGTTCTGGGAGGTCGACCTGGCAGACCCGGCGGCCGGGGTGGCGCTCGACGCCGCCCTCGACGGCGTCGACGCGGTCAGCCACCAGGCGGCCATGGTCGGGCTCGGCCGGGACGTGGCCGACGTCGTCGACTACGTCCGCGACAACGACCTGGGGACCGCGGCCCTGCTCGCCGCGTTGCACCGGCGCCGGGGGCAGGTCGACCGGCTGGTGCTGGCCAGCTCGATGGTCGTCTACGGCGAGGGCGGCTACCGGTGCGGCGAGCACGGCGGGGTACGCCCTGCCCCGCGCCCGGTCGAACGGCTCGCGGCCGGGCGCTGGGAGCCGGTCTGCCCGTGCTGCGGCGCCGAGGTCGGCCCGGTCGCCGTCACCGAGGACGCGCCCACCGACCCGCGCAACGTCTACGCGGCCACCAAGCTCCACCAGGAGCAGCTCGCCACGGCCGCCATGCTGCAGGGCGGTCCGGCCGTGACCGCCCTGCGCTACCACAACGTCTACGGACCGCGGATGCCCCGGGACACCCCCTACGCCGGGGTGGCCGCCATCTTCCGCAGCGCGCTGGCCGACGGGCGCCCCCCTCGGGTGTTCGAGGACGGGCGCCAGCGGCGCGACTTCGTCCACGTCGCCGACGTGGCCCGCGCCAACGTGCTGGCGCTGACCGCTCCCCGGCCGGTGCTCGGCGCGTTCAACGTGGCCAGCGGCGAGCCGCACACGGTGGGGGAGATGGCGGCGGCGATCGCCGCCGCCGTGGGCGGGCCGGCCCCCGAGGTGGTGGGCGGCTGGCGGCCCGGCGACGTCCGCCACGTCGTCGCCTCGCCCGAGCTGGCCGCCGAGCGGCTCGGCTTCCGGGCCCTGGTCGGCTTCGCCGACGGCATGGCCGAGCTCGCCACCGCCCCTCTCCGCGCCCCGGCCCGCGCCGGTACCGACACCGGCTGAGCCACCTCCCTCTGCGCTTCGAGCTCGCCTGATGCGACCGGGGGCCGCCGCTCAAGCTCGACAACGAGCGCCGGCAGCGGCCGAGCTGCTCATCCCTACTGGGTGGGGGGACCGCCCGTGGGCAGCAGCACCTGGAAGCGGGTGTCGCCCGGGGTTGAGGTGACACGCAGGTCGCCGCTGTGGCGTTGCACGACGATCCGCCAGCAGATGTCGAGGCCGAGGCCGGTGCCCTTGCCGACCGGCTTGGTGGTGTAGAACGGCTCGAAGATGTGGGCGCCGACCCGCTCAGGGATGCCCGGGCCGGTGTCGCCGATCTCGACCAGCACGCGGTCGCCGTCGCGGCGGGTGCGCACCGTCAGGATGCCGCGGCCGTCCATGGCGTCGACGGCGTTGTCGATCAGGTTGGTCCACACCTGGTTCAGCTCGCCCGCGTAGGCGGGGAGCTTCGGCAGCGACCGGTCGTAGTCGCGCACCACTTCGATGCCCGTGCCGAGCTTGTGCCCGAGCATCGTCAGGGTCGACTCGAGCCCGTCGTGCACATCGAGGTGCTGCAGAGGGCTGCGGTCCATCTGCGTGTACTGCTTGGCCGCGCCGATGAGCTTGGAGATGCGCGCGGCCGCGTCGGCGAGCTCATCGAGCAGGCTCTCGGCTTCGCAGGTTACGGCGACGACGCCCACAGCATGCGGGAGCAGCTCGGCGGGGACGCTCGCGGCGACCTGCTCGAGCCAGGCGGCGTCCACGCCGGCGGCGACCAGCGGCGGCGTGAGGTCCCAGCCACCGGCGACGCCGTGCTCCTCCAGCCAGCCGCCCAGCTCGTCCTCACGGTCGGACGCCTGCAACGGGGACAGGGGCGCCAGCTCGGCACGACGACCGAGGGCCTGGCGCACGAGGTCGACCAGCGTGGCGAGCCGGCCGGCCGCAAGCTCACCGTGGTGGGTGAGCGCGGCCAGCTCGCCCCACAGGCCCGCCAGCCGCTCGTGGAGGGTGGCGGTGGCGCGGACGGCGGCGGTCGCCGGGTTGTTCAGCTCATGGGTGAGGCCGGCGGTGACCGTGCCGAGGGCGACCAGCCGCTCGCGCGTGCTCACCGTCTGCTGCGTGGCCATCCCCTGGATGGCGAAGCCCTGCAGCAGGTGCGTCGCCATCGGGAACCACTCCCGCACCGCCCAGCCGAAGTCGGTGGCGGCCAGCTCCCAGAAGCGGCAGCCGGTCACGGCACGGAGGCTGCCGACGTACGAGCGCGGGGGCACGTCCAGGTACGCCAAGAACGCGCCAGCGTAGGTGCCCCGGTAGTCGGAGCGGTTCATCTCGATCTCGGTGCCGCCCGCCCGCACCGACATCGACAGCGTGCCATCCAGCAGCACGAACAGGCGGGTCGCGGGCTCGCCAGCGGTGTACATGGTCGTGCCGGCCGGGTAGCTCCTGACCTCGCCGCGCTCCGCGAGCCAGGCGAGCTGCTCGTCGCTCAGCTTCTCGAACAGGAACAGCTCCCGGAGCGCCTCGGCGCCGAGCCGCTCGGTCACTGGGTCTCCAGGTAACGGTGGACGAGCTGGATCGCCGTCGCCCCTTCACCGACCGCGGAGGCGACCCGCTTCACCGAGTTGGCGCGCACGTCGCCGGCGGCGAAGATCCCTGGCACGCTGCCCTCCAGGTAGTAGGGGTCCCGGTTCAGCGGCCAGCCCGTTGGCCGCTTCCCGCCGACCAGCAGGTCTGGGCCGGTGAGCAGGAACCCCTTGGGGTCACGCTCGATCACGCCGTCGAGCCATTCGGTGCACGGCGCCGCGCCGATGAACACGAACAGGAAGCTCGCCGGCACCTCCTCCACCGTGCCGGCGCGGGTGTCGCAGAGGCTGAGCCGCTCCAGGTGCTCCTGGCCCGCCGCCCCGACCACCTGGGTGCGGGGTCGCACCTCGATGTTGGGCGTGTCGCGGATCTGGCGGATGAGGTAGTACGACATGGACTGCTCCAGGCCGTCCGCGCGCACCAGCAGCGTGACCCGCCGCGCGTGCCTGGACAGGAACACCGCCGCCTGGCCGGCGGCGTTGGCGCCCCCAACCACGTAGACGTCCTCGCCGGCGCAGGCGGGCGCCTCGGTCGCGGCCGACCCGTAGAACACCCCCAGGCCGGTGAGCTGGTCGGCGCCGGGCACATCGAGCTTGTGGTAGGCGACACCGGTGGCGAGCACCACCGTGTGGGCGGCGACCTCGCTGCCGTTGGCGAAGCGGACCACGCGGGACGACCCGCGCACCTCGAGGCCGGCGACGCTGCGGGCGGTGAGGATCTCCGCGCCGAACTTGTGGGCCTGGCGACGTGCCCGGTCGGTGAGCTGCGCGCCGCTGACGCCGTCGGGAAAGCCGAGGTAGTTCTCGATCCGCGAGCTCTGGCCCGCCTGCCCGCCGGTGGCCTGCCGCTCGAGCAGGACCGTGCGCAGCCCCTCTGACGCGGCGTACACGACCGCGCCAAGCCCGGCGGGCCCACCGCCGACGATCACCGTGTCGTAGAAGTCAGTGGCGGGCGTGGTCGACAGGCCCACCCGGGCGGCCAGCTCCTCGACGCTCGGGTCGACCAGGGAGTCGCCGGCGGGCGTCACCACCAGCGGGATGCTGGTGGCGTCGAGCCCGGCAGCCTCGAGCAGCCCCTGGCCCTCCGGCTGCTCGACGGTGAGCCAGCGGTACGGCACCGAGTTCCGCGCGAGGAAGTCCCGCACCTCGAACGAGCGCGCCGACCAGCGGTGCCCAACCACCTGGGTCTCGGTGACCGGCTTGTCCCCGGTGACGAGCCACAGCTCGATCAGCGCGTCGACGACCGGGTAGAGCTTCTCCTCAGGCGGGTCCCACGGCTTCAGCAGGTAGTGGTCGAGGTCCACCACGTTGATCGCCTGGATCGCGGCGTCGGTGTCGGCGTAGGCGGTCAGCAGCGCCCGCCGCGCATGCGGGAACAGGTCCATGGCCTGCTCCAGGAACTCCAGGCCGCTCATCACCGGCATGCGGTAGTCGGCCAGCAGCACCGCCACCACGTCGCCGCGAAGCTTTATCTCCCGCAGCGCCTCGAGCGCCTGCGGCCCCGACTCGGCCCGCACGATCCGGTGGTCCTGCCCGTAGCGCCGCCGCAGGTCCCGCGCGACCGCGCGCGACACCCCCGGGTCGTCGTCGACCGTGAGCAGGACCGGCTTGCTCGCCTCCATGACGCCCCCGTCCATAACGCCCCCGATGGTAGGGGATCACGAGGCAGCGACAACAACGCAGGATCGCTTGAACTTGCCGGTATCATGACGCCCCAGCGCGCAGCCCCCATCAGCCAGACGTGGAGGCAGGTCGCAAGGACCCGCAGCCGCGGCGCTTACAGGGCCTTTGGGTGTTGAGGTGACACCGCTGTCCCGCGCGTGCCCGGCTCTCCAAGCGGTCCGTCCAGTCCGCAGCTGTCAACCTCCGAAACCCTGTAGAGGCCCGCAGAACGTAGAGGCCCGCAGAACGGCTGAGCGCAAGCATCGTCGAGGACATGGTGTGAGGCACATGACACTCCTGGGGCACGACCGCTACTGCGACGAAGTCATCACGCAGACCGACCTGCTCAGGGACCTCCTGAAGGGCTCCGACCTGTCGGTGACCGTGCCGACCTGCCCCGACTGGACGCTCGCCGAGCTCGTCCGGCACATCGGCGGAAACCTCCGCTCGGTCGAGACGGCCGTACGGACCGGGACGGCTGTACACGAACCGGACAAGCAGGTCCCCGACGTGGCCGGGCCGGCCGGTGACGACCCGGCGGCGCTGGACGCCTGGCTGGCCGAGGGGGCCGCGAGGTTCGCCGGCACGCTGCGCGAGGCAGGCCCTGCTGCCGAGGCGCGGGTCTGGGCGTTCCAGCAGAGCACGGCCTTCTGGGCCCGCCGTGCAGCCCATGACCTGGTGATCCACCGGGCCGACGCAGCCGTCACGGTGAGCGCCGACTACACCGTCGCTCCGGACGTGGCCGCCGACGCCATCGACGAGCTGTTGGAGCTGATCAGGGACCAGCAGGTCGCCGACTCCTCGCCGCGCCTCGCGGAGCTGCGCGGCCCCGGCAAGAGCATCCACCTCCACGCGACCGACACCGAGGCCGAGTTGACGGCCGAGTGGCTCATCGAGTTCAGGACGGACGGCTTCACATGGCGCCACGGCCACGAAAAGGCCACCGTCGCGCTGCGCGGCCCGCTCGCCGACGTGCTGCGGGTCTTCTACCGGCGGCTGCCCGCGGACAGCGAGCGGGTGGAGGTCCTTGGCGAGGCCGCGCTGCTGGCCTTCTGGCTGGAGCGCGTCTCCCTCAGCTGATTCCGCCGAGTCATCCCGGGTCGAGCAGCCGGCGGTCTCACCGCCCCCGGTCACTCTTGCCGGCCAGGCCCACCTCGACCGCGTGCCAGACCCGCCAGCCGGGATGCTCCTGCAGCGGCCAGTCGCAGACTGCTCCTGGGACGTTCTGATCGAGCAGGACCGCAAACGGCTCGTCGCCATGGTCATCGGCCTCATTGCTGCTGTGCGGCTGGTTGGGCTCGCTAGGCACCAAGGGCGACGACCTTCTCCTCGTCGACGACGGCGCTGGCGTAGTCCAGCGCTGCGACGACGTCTTCGCGCGAGAGCTCTGGGTAGGCGTACCGCCGGCTCGGCGAGCACCTTCTCCGCCACGACGTCATGCTCTCAGTCGTCACCGAAGTCGTAGGTGTAGCGGGCCCGGCGACCCTCGCGCGGTATCAGGTCGATCCGGTCAGAACTC
>Ga0307278_10000459_pt1 | contig 20497 bp, 21 predicted proteins | sample ER_DNA_117_FD_194482 | JGI IMG/M metagenome (GOLD analysis project Ga0307278, IMG submission 194482) | Bulk soil microbial communities from the East River watershed near Crested Butte, Colorado, United States - ER_DNA_117 | ecosystem: Environmental > Terrestrial > Soil > Floodplain | place...
GCACCAGGACCGGGCTGTGCCTGGTCTGCGGGCAGCCGGGGCCGTTGCTGCAGACGATCCCGCAGCAGCTTCCCGCCCGCCTGGTTCCTGGCGCGACCCAGACCGCGGCGCTGGTCAGCTTCAATGAGCCGACCCACGGCTTTGACCTGCGGACGCAGCTTGTCCACACCCCGATCTGCACCACCTGCGGGCTGCAGGCCATGAGCGCGCTGGAGCGGCTGCTCGCCGGCGCCTCCACTAGTTCAACCCTGCCTGGGCAGGACGCGCGGCTGGCCTGGTGGGTCACCAACGAAGTGGCGTTCACCCTGGAGACCCTCGACGACCCGGACCCAGGCCAGGTCGCCGAGCTGCTCGCTAGCGCCGCTCGGGGTCGGCCTGCGGACACCGACGTGGTGGTGTTCTGCGGGCTGGTGGTCGGCGGCAACGTCTCCCGGGTGGTGGTTCGCGAGTGGATCGAGCTGCCCCTGGACCGCGTCAAGGCCAACCTCGGCCGCTGGTTCCGCGACCACGCGATGGTGGATGCGTGGACCGGCGAGCCCTGCTATGTCGGCGTGGGTCGGCTCGCCGTCGTGGCGGGGCGGTGGATACCCGGTCGCGGCAACCAGCGGGGCCGCTACGCCAGGTTCGGCGCCTCCGGCGCCGAACGGCCCGACGGGCTCTACCGCGCCCTGCTGGGCACCGCGCTGCTCGGCAGGCCGCTGCCGCCCAAGCTGCTGGCCCACCTGGTCCACCGCATCCGCACCGACGGGCGCGTGGACACCGAACGCGCCGCCCTGCTCCGCCTCGCCCTGCTCCGCCGACCAGGCATCCCCGACCCGGAGGCGCTCATGCCCACCCTCAACCCCGCCGATCGCCAGCCCGCCTATCTCGCCGGGCGGATCTTCGCGGTCCTCGAGGACCTGCAACAGTCCGCCACCCGCGCCCGCGGCGACGAGGCGCTCAACACCACCTTCGCCGACCGGTACTTCGCCCGCGCGGTCACCAGCCCCGCGGTGGCGCTGGTCGCCGGCCGGCGGGACGCCCGCGCCTGGCTCAAGCGGCTGCGCCGCGACCGGCCAGCCTGGGCGACCAACGCCGAGCGGCGGCTGGATGAGCTGTTCGCCCAGCTCGCCGCGGCCGGCGGGATGCCGCACGGCGCTGTCCTGGCCGACCAAGCGGCCTTCATCCTCGGCTACCACCAGCAGCGCGCCGCCACCCGGGCAGAACGCACCAGCAGCACCGCCGCAGTGCAGCCACCCACCTCCGAGCGGGAAGGAGCATCCGCATGAGCGCCCACCTCGACCCCGCTGTCCGCCACGACATCGTGCTGCTGTTCGACGTCACCGACGGCAACCCCAACGGCGACCCCGACGCCGGCAACCAGCCCCGCACTGACGACGAGACCGGCCACGGCCTGGTCACCGACGTCGCCCTCAAGCGCAAGATCCGCGACATCGTCCCGCAGATCCACCCAGGCGACCCGCGCTACGGCATCTTCGTGGAGGCCGGCCACGCGCTCAACACCCGCATCCAGGAGGCCTTGGGAGCAAACAGCGGGGACGGCGAGCAGGCGCAGCGGTGGCTGTGCGACCACTACTTCGACATCCGCATGTTCGGGGCGGTGCTCAGCACCGGCAGAGCAAGAGACACCGACAACCCCGACACCGGCCAGACGCGCAGCGGTGGCCGGATGCGCGGCGCCGGCCAGGTCCGCGGGCCGCTGCAGGTCACCTTCGCCCGCAGCCTGGACCCGGTGCTGCCAAGCGACCACGCGATCACCCGGGTGACCCAGACCCGCCAGGAAGACATCGACGCTGGCCAGACCACCGAGATGGGCTCCAAGTGGACCGTCCCCTACGGGCTGTACCGCGCCCACGCCTTCTATGCCGCCAGCCGCGCCGCCCACACCGGCGTCACCAGCCAGGATCTGGAGACCCTGTGGACCGCGCTTGGGTCGATGTTCGACCACGACCGGGCCGCGACCCGCGGGGAGATGAAGCTATGCGGGCTGTACGTCTACAGCCACCCCAACGCGTTCGGCGCCGCGCCCGCCGCCAGCCTGACCAGCCGGATGCGGCTACTGCGCACCGAGCTGGACAAGCCGCCCCGCCACCACCTCGACTACCAGCGCACCATCGCCAACGACGATCTGCCCACCGGCATCACCTTCACCACGCTGGTCGACCTGTGGCCATGAGGTGACCGGCAACCACGACGAGCGCGGAGTGGCGGGACCAGTGAGCGTCCCGCTCTCTGCGCTGGAGCATGTCGACTACTGCCACCGCCAAGCCGCGCTGATCCACCTGGAGGCCACCTGGACCGAGAACCTCGACACCGTCCGCGGCGATCTGGTCCATCACGCCGTCGACCTGCCCGCGGTGCGCCGACGCCGCGGGACCACCGTGATCCGCTCCCTGCCGGTCTCCAGCCGAATCCACGGGCTGCATGGAATCTGCGATCTGGTCGAGTTCACCAACCGCACGGCCACGCTGGTCGAGTACAAGGTCGGCCCCTACCAGCCCGGCGGGCCGGCCGATGTCCAGCTCGCCGGCCAAGCCGCCTGCCTGGCCGAGGCTGGCTTCGCGGTGCCAGTCGGCTACGTCTACTCCGCCACCGACCACCGCCGCCGCCACCAGGTCGTAATCTCCGAGGCGCTGCTGGAGCGGATGGGCCAGGCCGCCGAGGCGATGCGGGCCCTCCTGGCCCAGCACGCGCTCCCGCCCGCCCGCAACGACACACGATGCCGTCGCTGCTCGCTGCGGGACGACTGCCTGCCCGAACTCACCCACCGCAGCGGCACTCCAACGTCAGACCTGTTCACCCCTCGGCGGCTGGGGAGCTGGCGTGACTGAGCTGCTAAACACCCTCTACGTCCAGACCCCGGGCACTAGCCTGCACCTGGACGGCGGCACCATCCGTGTGGTTCATCCCGACCGGCCCGGCCGCAAGGTCCTCCCGCTGGCCCGCATCGATCACCTGGTGCTGTTTAGCGGTGTCACCGCCACCGACGAGCTGCTGCTGCGCTGCGCCGACGACCGCCGCACTGTGAGCTGGCTGACCGGGTTCGGCCGCTTCCGGGCCCGCCTATGCGGCCCGACTGCCGGCAACCCGTTGCTCCGCCACGCCCAACACCAAGCCCACACCGACCCGCAGCGTCGCCTGACCATCGCCCAGCACATGGTGGCTGGCAAGCTCCACAACAGCCGCCAAGTGCTGCTTCGTGCCGCCCGCGACGCCACTGGCGACCGGCAAGCCCACCTCCGTACCACAGCCCAGCAGCACGCCGACCTGCTCGCCGAGACCGCCCGCACCGGCGACATCGACACGCTGCTTGGGGTCGAAGGCACCGCGGCACGCGGCTACTTCGCCGCCTTCCCCACGATCTCCAGCCGCCTGAACGGCTCGTTTGCCCGCTCCCGTCGTCCACCAGTCGACCCGCTCAACTGCCTGCTGTCGTTTCTGTATGGGCTGCTTCGTGTCGCCGTCCATGGCGCCCTCGAACAGGTCGGCCTCGACCCCTACATCGGCTATCTGCACGGCCTGCGCCCCGGCAAGCCGGCACTGGCGCTCGACCTGATGGAAGAGCTCCGCCCGCTGCTGGCAGACCGGCTTGCGCTCACGATGCTCAACCGCCAGGAACTCCACGACATCGACTTCGAGCACCTCCCCGGCGGTGCGGTGCGGCTCACCGACCACGGCCGGCGCATCGTGCTCAACGCCTGGCAGCGCAGCCGCGACCGCGCCTGGCCACACGCCCAACTCGGCCGAGAGGTGCCCGCCACCCTCCTGCCGCTGGTGCAGGCGCGACTGCTCGCCCGCCACCTCCGCGGCGACCTCGACCAGTATCTGCCCTGGACGGTGACCTGACGGTGGACCTGCTCGTCACCTACGACGTCGACACCACCACCACCACGGCCGGCCAGACCCGCCTGCGCCGCGTCGCAAGGATCTGCGAAGCCTACGGACACCGCGTCCAGCAGTCGGTTTTCGAGGTCGTCTGCCCCGACAAGGACAAGCCTCGCCTGGTCGCCGCGCTGGATGCTGTCATCGACCGTGCCCGCGACAGCGTCCGCCTGTACCGGCTCCCGGCCCGAGCCCTTGACGACGTCGAGCACCTTGGGACACCACGCGAGATCGACCCGCGAGGCCCCCTGGTCATCTAGGAACCCGAAGTCCACGCGCCACACCACGGGGTTCCGAACCGACAGTCCATCACAAATGCCCCAAGACGTTGACTGATCACGACGACGGCAGCACCCTCGAGCACGATGCATGCTGGTCACGAACCGCAGCATCGGCCCTTCGGGGCCGGTGAGGATCGCAACACCATGTCCGGGTCGAGCACGGGCACCTCCACGGGCAGCAGCATCGGCCCTTCGGGGCCGGTGAGGATCGCAACCCCCTTGTTCGGTCCGCCCTGGGTGGGTGGAACACCCCAAGCAGCATCGGCCCTTCGGGGCCGGTGAGGATCGCAACCGAGGACGTGGAGACGAGGCTGAAGCACGCCGGGCTGAAGGCAGCATCGGCCCTTCGGGGCCGGTGAGGATCGCAACCTCTCCGGGTACGTCTACACCGGCCCCGACGGCGAGCAGGGCAGCATCGGCCCTTCGGGGCCGGTGAGGATCGCAGCAGGTTTCGACGCCGAGTCACGGCGGCATGAAGCTGGAGCAGCATCGGCCCTTCGGGGCCGGTGAGGATCGCAACAGCGTGTCGTCGCCCACGTCGTTGACACACAAGGGCAGCACCGGCCCTTCGGGGCCGGTGAGGATCGCAACAGCAAGGAGGGCCTCAACCCCTCCCTGGTCGTCTTCGAGCAGCACCGGCCCTTCGGGGCCGGTGAGGATCGCAACAAGCACGCCCCCTGGGCACCGCCCAACGACCCCCGGGCAGCACCGGCCCTTCGGGGCTGGTGAGGATCGCAACCTCCAACGCGCCGTCGGCTACAGCCTCACCGGCACCGGCAGCACCGGCCCTTCGGGGCCGGTGAGGATCGCAACGGCATCCACGGCCACATGATCGGCCAGTCCGAGAACGTGCAGCACCGGCCCTTCGGGGCCGGTGAGGATCGCAACCACACCATGGTCGGCACCCTCCCCAGCGTCGACGCCTAGCAGCACCGGCCCTTCGGGGCCGGTGAGGATCGCAACCCAGCGCGACATGGGTGGCCGTCCCGGAGGCGTCCAGCAGCACCGGCCCTTCGGGGCCGGTGAGGATCGCAACGCCTACCTCATCACCGCGATCCAACGGCAGGTCCTGTGCAGCGCCGGCCCTTCGGGGCCGGTGAGGATCGCAACAGGATCGGGTTGAGCAGCGTGATCGTGTTGGCGAACAGCAGCACCGGCCCTTCGGGGCCGGTGAGGATCGCAACTCTGCCGGTGAGGCCACCCCAGATCCCGTAGGACTGGGCAGCACCGGCCCTTCGGGGCCGGTGAGAATCGCAACACCGAGTGGGGCGCCGACCTCGGCGGCAACCTGAAGCAGCACCGGCCCTTCGGGGCCGGTGAGGATCGCAACCTCCAATAGTGGTGGCCTTCAGGCTGGCCAGGTCCCCGAAGTAGCACCGGCCCTTCGGGGCCGGTGAGGATCGCAACAAGCTGACCCGCGGCCGGCTCCGCAAACGCTGGCGGGAGTGCGCCGAGCCTGCGGCGGCCACGGTGGCGTTCGAGCTGCCGAACCTGCTGGCGGGCAGCGGCCGCGACTACTGTGCCGCCCACACCACCCAAGTCTGCACCGCGCGGGGCGCGGTGTTGGTCGCCCGCTTCGGCCCCCACCAGCCGACCCTGCCTGGCCTGCCCGACGCCACGCCAGGGCGTCGAGCCTGGCGCACTCGTACGAAGGGGGTGATGCCCTGACACCTGCCTGGGTTGGGGCGGCCGCCTCCAGGTCAAAGACCCCACGGGTGAGGGCACGAGCATCCGGCCCGACCGTCCGGCCCACCCAGCCGCAGTGAGGAGATCTGTCCTCGTGTACCTGGAAGGAGCTGACCACCTACGATGACAACAGCAACCGTTCGGCTGGCCCCACCACCGGGGATAGCCCACGAGCTCTGTGACGCCTTGGGCGAGGTCGACCGCCGTTTCGGCCCCGGCGTCGCCTTCAACCCTGACACCCAACCGCCTCCGACGGTCATCGCCACCGGCAGCCTCGCCCTGGACCTCGCGCTGGGTATCGCGGCATCCCCAGAGGTCGCATCACCGAGGTCTACGGGCCTGAGGGCGCCGGCAAGACCATCCTGGCCCTCTCGGTGATCGCCCAGGCCCAGCAGACCGGAGGTGCCGCGTGCTTCATCGACACCGAGCACGCCCTCGACCTCGCCTGGGTCGCCACCGTGGGCATCGACGTGGAGCGGCTGGTGCTGTGCCGGCCCGAACACGGCGAGCAAGCCCTCCAGGTCGCCAGCCTGCTGATCGGCTCCGGCGGGCTGGAGGTGCTGGTGGTCGACTCGATCGCCGCCCTGGTCCCCAAGGCCGAACTCGACGGGGAGATGGGCGAGCGCCACGCTGGCGTGCAGGCCAACCTGCTCAGCCAGGCGCTCAGAAAGCTCGCCGGCCCGATCGCGCGGGCGGGGACTGCGGTGGTGGTGACCAACCAACTTCGCCAGCGAGCCGGAACTCCTGGCACCCCGGTCTACACCACCGGCGGCCGAGCGCTGGGGTACTACGCCTCGATGCGGCTGGACCTGCGGCCGATGGAGCACCTTACGGACGACGGGCAGGTGGTCGGCAGCCGCATCCGCGCGGTGGTGACCAAGAACAAGCTCGCGCCGGCCTGGCAGAGCGCCGAGCTGGAGCTGCTGGGCGACCGGGGTGTGCTGGGCGAGGCGGGGCTGCTGGAGCCCGGCGTGGCGGCTGGGCTGGTAACTCGTGCGGGCGGCTGGTACGCCTACAACGGCTGCCAACTCGGCCAGGGCCGGGTGCAGGCCGGGCGGTTCCTGGCTGAGCATCCCGAGCTGGCCGGCGAGCTGGAGGACCGGCTCCGGGTCCACCTTGGCCTGATGACCCGCGAGGCCGCCAGCGCCTAGCCCGTCCGAGCCGCAGGTGCTCCTGGCGAAGTAGCGCCGAGCGCGTGAAGGGGAAGCGCCAAGAGCACCAGGGCGGCCGGTGACACGTCGACCGGCCGCCCTGCCAACCACCCGAACGAGATGAGGGTCAACGACCAGGACGCATGAATGGCAACGCCGAGGGAGCAGGGAGCAAGGCCCCGGGTCGCTGGGCAGGAGCCGGAGACGATGGAGCTTCACTGGAGGGCAAGGGAATGGAAAGCCTCAATGTGATCTTCGCCGTGGCCGTCGGCGTGCTGGCCGCCGCCGCGGTCATCGGCGCACTCGTGTTCGTGGTCGTGTGGGAGTGGTGCGCCATCCGGCGCACCCTAGCCGCCCACCGACGCCGGGCGCCGAACGAGTCGTTCTGGCGCGACCGGGCGGCGCTGACCATCCCGGAGCGGCGGCCATGAGGACCGCCGCCCGCTGGCTACTGGTGGGCTGGCTTGTGGCCGCGCTGATGCTGCTGGGGATGGAGGGACGGCTGCCCGAGTTCCTCGCGGGCGCTGTGTCGGGCTCGCTGCTGGTGCTAGGGCTTGGCGCGCTGGTCTGCCAGCAGCTCACCCCGTCGCGCTACAACCGGTCGAGCATGCCGGAACGCTACCGAGTGGCCGACGACCTCCGCCAGCCGATCGCCGCCGTGGTCGCCGTCGCCGAACACGAAGCGATGACCGCGCCGCCCGGACGGCAGTAGGCGCCGGATGAACACCTCCGCCGCCACACAAGCAACTACGTCGACCGATGACATCCCGGCGTGACCGAGCAGGCCGAGCACCGCTGCGTGCTGTTCGGCTACCTGGACCCCGCCACGTGGATCGTCAGCGATCCTCAAGGCGGCGAGCCGCCCGCTTACCGAGGCCGACGTTGACGTGCTGCGCAACGACGCCCTCAGCCGGGTGCCGCTGGACTGTGCCGTGCGGGTGAGATCCAGCGTGCATGAGGTGTTGATGATCGCCCACGGGTCGCCGCAGCCCGGTCGGCGCACCAGCGTCTGGGCTGTGGACAGGGGCGGGTGGCTGTCACGGCCGATCACTACGCTTGCTCACATGACCAGGCTCGCGAGTCTTGGGGAGGCACCGTGACGGCCATGGTCCTGCAGGCCTACCAGTTCGCGCTGGACCCCACCCCCCGCAAGCAGGGCAGCCTCGCCTCGCATGCCGGTGCGGCGCGGTTTGCCTACAACTGGGGCTTGGAGCTGGTCACCACCCGCCTCGACCAACGCAAGGCCGGCCAGGACGTGCAGGTGCCGTGGACCCTGCCGGAGTTGCGACGCGAATGGAACCGCGCCAAGCACCAGGCCGCCCCCTGGTGGGCCGAGAACAGCAAGGAGGCCTACAACAGCGGCCTAGACGCGCTCGCTAGAGCGCTGAAGAACTGGAGCGACTCCCGCAACGGTCGCCGCAAGGGCCGCCCGGTGGGCTTCCCACGACGGAAGAAGAAGCGGCGCGCCCGGGTCGCCTGCCGGTTCACCACCGGCGCCATCCGTGTGCTTCCCGACCGCAAGCATGTGCAGTTCCCGAGGATCGGGGTTGTCAAGACCCATGAGTCGACAAGGAAGCTGGCTCGTCGCCTGGAGCGAGGCACCGCCCACATCCTCGCCGCCACTATCAGCCGCACCGCCGACCGCTGGTTCGTGTCGTTCACTGTGGAAGTTGAACGGGCCATCCCGGCCGGCAACGGCAAGCTGAGCATGGTCGGCGTGGACCTGGGCGTCCATCATCTGGCGGTGCTGTCCACCGGTGCGGTGATCTCCAACCCCCGCGCCCTCCAACACTCCCTTCGCAAGCTGCGGCAGCTCAACCGGCAGCTCGCCCGCCGCACGCCCGGCTCCAGGCGCAGGAATCGGACCCGGCGGCGGCTGGCTCGGGTCCATGCCAGAGCAGCCAACCTGCGGCGGGACGCCTTGCACAAGCTCACCACTCGGCTCGCCACCGAGCATGGCACGGTGGTGGTCGAGCAGCTCAACGTTGCCGGGATGGTCCGCAACCGTTATCTCGCCCGCGCCATCAGCGATACCGGCATGGCCGAGCTGCGCCGTCTGCTCGCCTACAAGACCAGCTGGTATGGAAGCCGGCTGGTGGTGGCCGACCCATTCTTTCCGTCGTCCAAGACGTGCTCAGCGTGTGGCTGGGTGAAAGCCAAGCTCACCCTCGCCGAGCGCACCTTCACCTGCGAGGCGTGCGGGCTGATCCTTGATCGTGATCTGAATGCCGCCCGTAACCTCGCCAAGCTCGTGGTGTCCGTCGCCCAGAGTGGCTGGGAGACGCAACACGCTCGTGGAGCGGACGTAAGACCCGGCCGTGCCGGGCGGACCGCCATGAAGCGGGAAGTCGGCGCCAGCCGCGCGCTGGGTAAGACCGGCACCGCTGACGTGCAAGCGTCGGCTGCCCGACTCGGGTCTGCTCCATGACCCGAAGGCATGGCAACGGGATGCTGCCGGGTGGGCCGCCGCCGCCCGGTTGTGCCAGAGTCGAATAGGCTTGGCGCGTACAGCCTCGATGTGACGGGGAGCTCGCCGTGTCCGATCCGTTCGCCTGGCCCGCGGTGCTCGGGCCGCTGCTGCGCCGTGAAGACCTCAGCGAGGACCTGGCCGCCGCCGCGATGCGCTCGGTGCTCGCCGGCGAGGCCACGCCGGCGCAGATCGCCGCGTTCGCGACCGGTCTGCGGATCAAGGGGGAGACGGCCGCGGAGATGACCGGCATGGTGCGGGCGATGCTCGCGGCGGCGGCGCCGTTGGCGGTGCCGGGTCCGTTGCTGGACACGTGTGGGACCGGTGGGGACCGGGCCGGCACCTTCAACGTGTCGACCCTGACGGCCCTGGTGGCGGTCGGTGCCGGTCAGCGGGTGGCCAAGCACGGCAACCGGGCGGCGTCCGGCCGCTGCGGCAGCGCCGACCTGCTGGAGGCGTTGGGGGTGGCGATCGCGCTGCCGCCGGAGGGGGTGGCCGCCAGCATCGCGGAGGTCGGCATCGGGTTCTGCTTCGCGCCGGTGTTCCATCCGGCGATGCGGCACGCGGCGGTGCCGCGGCGGGAGCTTGGGGTGCCGACGGTGTTCAACTTCCTTGGCCCGCTGGCCAACCCGGCCAGGGCCGGGCATCAGGCGTTGGGGGTGGCGGACCCGCGGATGGCGCCGGTCATGGCGGAGGTGCTGCGGCAGTTGGGGACCAGGCACGCGATCGTGCTGTACGGGCACGACGGCCTGGACGAGCTGACCACCACGACGACGTCGACGATGCTGGACGTGAGCGCCGACGGGGTCCGGGAGCTGATGGTGGACCCGGTCGAGCTGGGCATCCCCGCGGCGGACCCCGGTGACCTGCTGGGTGGCGACGCGGACCGCAACGTGGCGATCGCCAAGGAGGTCCTCGCCGGCCACGGCGGCCCGGCGCGGGAGATGGTGTTGCTGAACGCGGCCGCCGCGCTGGTGGCGGCGGATGCGGCGATCAGCCTGATGGACGGGCTGGAGGCGGCGGCCCGTTCGATCGACGAGGGTCGTGCCCGCGACACGCTGGATGCCTGGGTGGAGGCCTCCCGGCGCCTGGCCGCCGACGCCTAGCGGCCGGGGAGCGACTGGGGGAAGCGGAAGACGTCGTCGGGGTCGTAGGCGGCCTTGACGCGGACCAGGCGGTCGAGGTTGGTGCCGTAGTAGGCGTGCGCCCAGTCGTCCAGGTCCGGGTCGGGGAAGTTCTGGTACGCGCCACCGGACCCCCACGGATGCACCGTCGCCCACGACCCCGCCAGCCAGCGTCGTGCGGCGCGCCGCTGCGCGCCGGACGCGTCGGGGTCCACGACGACGGCGTGCTTGAGCAGGAAGCGCGCGTCGCGGTGGACGAACGCGGTGGCGTCGGCGGGGACGCGGTTGTAGGCGCCGCCCCACGGCGTGAAGTCCAGCTCGCGTGACTGGCCCGCGACCCGCCCCTTGGTGAGGTTGTCCACCAGTGCCGCGACGGCGTCGGCGGGCAGCGGCCGCGAGAAGAACTCCGACTTGCTGAAGGGATGGCCGAGCGGCCGGTCCTCGCCGGGGCCGTGCTCGGCGAGGTGGCGTTTGGTCGCCCGATGGGACCGGTGCTGGAGGACCGCCGACATCGGGTCCGCGCGCGTCTTTGCGACCAGCGCCTCCAGCAGCACGGTGGTGTCGCCTTCGCTGCCGAGCATGGCCCCGAACACGTTGACCACCGGCGGCTGCGGGGGGTCGGCGGCGGCGGTCAGCAGCAGGCTGGCGGCGAGCTCGTCGGGCGCGGCCGGCGCCCAGGCCTGCCAGGCGTCGACGACCGCGGCCGCGTGGGTGTGTGGCCAGACCAGGTGGAAGCTGGTCGCGGCGGGCGCCGGGAGGGTGCGGAAGACCAGGGACGTGACCACGCCGAAGTTGCCGCCCCCGGCGCCGCGCAGCGCCCAGAACAGCTCCTCGTCATGGTGGTCGTCGCAGCCGACGACGCGCCCGTCCGCCAGGACGACCTGCGCCGCGAGCAGGTTGTCGGCGGTCAGCCCGTGCGTGCGGCCGAGGATCCCGAGCCCGCCGCCCAGGGTGAGGCCGGCGATCCCGACGGTGGGGCCGCAGCCGGCGGGGATGGTGAGGTCGTGCTCCTCCAGCGAGTCGTACACCTCGCCCAGGCGTGCGCCGGCGCCCACCGTCGCGGTGCCGCCCGAGACCGACACCGACCGCATCGGCGTGACGTCGACGACGACTCCCTCGGTGGAGGAGTGCCCGGCGAAGCAGTGGCCGCCGCTGCGGGCCGCCGTCCGCAGCCCGGTCCGGCGGGCCAGCCGGATCGTCTCGGCGACGTCGGTGGGGGTCTCGCACCGCACCACGGCTTGGGGCCGTACGTCGTGGAACCGGGGGATGGCCGGCTTGCGGAGCGAGTCGTAGTCGGGCGAGCCGGGGAGGACGACGCGGCCGGCGATCGCGCCTTGCAGGCCGGCCCAGTCGGTGGCCGTCGGAGCCAGGGCGCGTGCCAGGGGGACGACCCCGCTCAGTCGGGCTGGCCGGCGGCGGGCTCGAAGCCGACCGAGAACATCCGGTCCAGGTCGTGGCGGGAGTAGGTGCGGAACGCGATCAGCGTGCGGGTCGCGGCCACCCCATGGACCTTGCGGATGTGCTCGGTCACGGTCGCGGCCAGGTCATCGTGGTCGCCGACGCGGACGACCGCGACGAGGTCCCAGTCGCCGGCCACCGAGTAGACCTCGCTGACCCCGTCCAGGTCGGCCAGCGCCTGCGCGGTCTCTGGGGTCTGATCGACCTCGCAGGTGACGAGCACGATCGCGGTGACCATCGGCCCTCCTTTGGGTGGCGCTACGGCTCGGTCCGTTCGAGGGCGACCGCCATGCCCTGGCCGCCGGAGATGCACAGGGTCGCCAGGCCGCGCCGGGCTCCCTGACGTTGCAGCTCGTGGGCGACCGCGCCGACGATGCGGGCGCCGGTCATGCCGATCGGGTGCCCGAGGGCGATCGCGCCGCCGTTGACGTTGGTGCGGTCCCAGTCGAACTTCAGCTCGCGGTCGCAGGCCAGCACCTGGGCGGCGAACGCCTCGTTGACCTCGACCACCTCGATGTCCGGGAGGGCCCAGCCGAGCTTGGCGAGCAGCTTGTGGGTGGCCGGGACGACCCCCCAGCCCATGATGTGCGGGTCGACACCGGCGCTGGCCCAGCCGACCACGCGGGCCATGGGGCGGATGCCGCGCGCCCTGGCGCCGTCCTCGGCCATCACCACCAGCGCGGCGGCGCCGTCGCAGATCCCCGAGGAGTTGCCGGCGGTGACCGTGCCGGGGTGGCGGAACACGGGCTGGAGCCGGGCGAGGCTCTCCAGGGTGGTGTCGGGCCGGGGTTGCTCGTCGCGCTGGACGGTAACGGTCCGCCGCTTGGCGTCGAGGGTGTCGACCGGGACCACCTCGTCGGCGAAGCGACCGGCCGTCCAGGCGGCGGCGGCGCGCTGCTGGGAGCGGAGCGCGAAGGCGTCCTGCTCCTGGCGGCCGACGTCGTAGCGCTCGGCGAGGTTCTCGGCGGTCTCGCCCATCGCCTCGCCGGCGAGGGGGTCCATGAAGCCGTCGGAGGACATGCCGTCCTCGACCACCGCGTCGCCCATCCGGTAGCCGCCGCGCATGCCCCTGAGCAGGTAGGGGGTCCTGGTCATGTTCTCCATGCCGACGACCAGGGCGACGTCCAGCTCGTCGAGGATGATCGACCCCGCGGCCAGGGCGAGGGCCTTGGCGCTGGACCCGCAGGCCTTGTTGACGGTGTAGGCGGGGACGGTCTCGGGGACGCCGGTGCGGACCGACACCTGGCGGGCCGGGTTGGGGCCGTTGCCGGCCTGGCGCCCGTGGCCGGCCACCGTCTCCTGCACGTCGGCGGGGGAGAGCCCGGCCGCGTCCAGGGCCGCGGTGGCGGCGGCGACGCCGAGGTCGACGGCGGGCAGGTCGGCGAAGGCGCCCATGAACCGCCCCATGGGGGTGCGCTTGGCGGCGACCAGCACGACCGAACGCTGTTGCATGACTCCTCCCAGGCCGGCCGGGTCGCACGCCTACCGGCCGCTCGGCGGCCATTGTAGGCGGGCGGCGCGGCCTGGTCGGCGTTGCCGCTCAAGCCCGGTCGGTGGCCTCCTTGGCGCTCCCGGCGCCCTGCTTGGCCGGATCCTCCTTGGCGCCCGCCTGCTCGACCCGCTCGGTGGCGTCCGCGCCACCGGGCTCCCGTCCACCGTCCGCAGCCGGCGCGGCCTGGTCGGCGGTGGCCGCCGCGGCCGGCTGGGTGGTGGCGGTGGCCTTGGGCTCCGTCTCCAGCAGGGCCGGCTGCTCGGTGCTGCTCACCGCCTCGGCCGGAGCGGGCTTCGGGGCGCCGGCGGGCGCCGGGGCGGCAGATGCCGGGGCGGGCGCCTCGGGGCGGGCGGCGGCGAGCCTGGCGGCGGCGGCCTCGGGGTCGCCGACGTTGTCCTCGTCGACCCGGCCGATGCCGGCGCGGACCTCGTCCAGGACCGACTCGAGGTGGCCGTACATGCGGCCGAGCTGCTCCAGCGACCGATGCCGGAGGGTCTCCAGGCGGATCGCCTCGGACTCGACGGCGACCCGCTCGCGCTCCGCCTCCTGCCAGATCAGGTCGGTGGCGTCGCGGGCCTCCTCCAGCACCGTCCTGGCGTCCTGCTCGGCCTGGGCGCGCATCGACTCGGCCGCCTCGCGGGCCTCCTCCTCGACCCGGATGCCCTCGGCGCGATGCTCGTCGGCGATCTGCCGGGCGTCCTGCTCGATCTCGCCGGCGCGGTGCTCGGACGCCTTGATGATCTCGGAGGCCTCCTCCTCGGCCGCGTCGACGGCCTCCTGCGCCCGGTCGGCGGCGTCGACCAGCATGTTCTCGGCCGACTTGCCCGCCTCCTCGATGATCCCGGCGACATGGGTGCCGAGGCTGGTGAAGGACGGCGTGCCCTTCTCCATCTGCATGCGGTACAGGACCTTCTCGGCCTCGTCGGCGCGCTGCCGCTCCTGCTCGATCTGACCGGCAACCTCCTTGGCCCAGACTTCCACCTGCCGGCGGTCGAAGCCGCGAAGGACCACCATGAAGTCGGGCAGGTCGACCTTTGGCTCGGACAGCGGCTGTGGCTCGAACGCGCTCACCAGGGGGACCTCCCTTTGGTGCGGTGGGGGATCAAATGGGGGGAAACGCGAACCCCCCCGGCGACCCGCCAGGACGCGCGATAGCCTACCTCCAAGCCGGACTGCCAGAAAATCCGTCAAACACCGTGGCGGCGTGCCTGGCCGGCCGCGCCGTCCGGGCCGCGGGCCCTGGCCGCGCGCGGCGGGCCGGCCGCAGCTCCGGGCGGCCGCGGGCCTCGCCGGGCGGCCAGGCGTGCCGATGCCTGCCGGGGTCGTAGCGGATCTGCAAGCTGGCACCGCCGGCGGCCAGGCTGGCCAGGCGCCCACGCACGCCCAGCAGCTCCGCCTTGCCGGCCGTGGCCTCCAGCCAGCGGACCACCAGGTGGATCTCGTCGGCCAGGTGGCGAGGCGGCGGACCGTCGAACGGCTGGCCGTCCCCGGCGACGGCCAGCAGGCGCTCCACCCCGGCCTGGTCGTCGCCGGCGAGGACCGCCACGCCGGCGAGCTGGCCGCGGCGGACCACGGTCACCTCGCGGCCGGCCGGGTGCGGGATGGCAAGGACGATCTCGTCGGCGCCGGCCAGCGCGCCGGTCCGGCGCGCCTCCGCCAGGGCACGGGTCAGCGCCTCCAGCCGGTCGCGGGCCGCCGCCGCCTGCTCGTAGCGCTGCTCGGCGGCGTAGCCGGCCATGCGCTGGCGCAGCGGCGCCAGCAGCGCCGCGGGGTCGCCGTCCAGGGCGGCCTCCAGCCGTCCGACCAGCGCGCCGTAGGCCTCGGGTGACACCCCGCCGGTGCACGGCCCCAGGCAGCGGCGCAACTCCAGCAGCGCGCACGGCGAGCCGCCGCCGTTGGCGCCGAGCCGGGCCGTGCAGCGGCGCAGCGGGAGGGCGTCCTCGATGGCGGCCTTGACCAGCTCCGCCTGACCGCCCGAGGGGAAGGGGCCGAGGTAGCGGGCGCCGTCGGGGAGCACCTTGCGGACCACCGACAGGCGCGGGAAGCGCTCGCGGGTCAGCTTGAGGTAGGCGTAGCGCTCGGGGTTGCGGCCGCGCCGGTTGTAGCGCGGCCGGTGGTGCTGGATCAGGCGCACCTCGCGGACGCCGGCCTCCAGCTCGCTGGCGCACGGCAGGTGGTCGACGGCGGCCAGCTCGCGCAGCAGGTCGGCGACCTTGGCCCGCCCGTCTCCGGAGAAGTAGCTGCGCACCCGGGCCCGGAGGTCCTTGGCCTTGCCGACGTACAGCACCCGGCCGGCGGCGTCGCGGAACAGGTAGACGCCGGGGCAGCGGGGGAGCCGGTCGGCCAGGTGGACCTTCTTGAAGCTGGCGCCGGCGCGGGCGGTGGGGAACTCGAGCAGGTCCTCCAGGGCGAGCACGCCGTAGGAGCCGGCCCGCTCCAGCAGGGCGTGGAGGACGTCGACGGTGGCGCGGGCGTCGGTGAGCGCACGGTGGCAGGGGGCGACCGAGGCGCCGAGGTGGGCGGCGAGGGTGGCGAGGCGGACGTTGGGGACCTCGTCGCGGGGGAGCAGCTTGCGGGCGAGCCGGGCGGTGCAGACGACCCGGTTGGCGAGCCGCCGGTAGCCGTGCCGTTCCAGGTTGGCCTGGAGGAAGCGCCGGTCGAAGGGGGCGTTGTGGGCGACCAGCACGGCGCCGCCGAGGAACTCGAGCAGGCAGGGGAGCACCACCTGGATCGGCTCGGCGTCCGCGACCATGCGGTCGCTGATGCCGGTCAGGGCGGTGATGATCGGCGGGATGGGGATCTCGGGGTCGACCAGGGTCTGGAAGGTGCCGAGCACCTCGCCGCCGCGGACCTTGACGGCGCCGACCTCGGTGACGCGGTCGCTGGTGGGGGAGCCGCCGGTGGTCTCCAGGTCCAGGACGACGAACTCGACGTCGACCAAAGGAATTCGTGCATCGCCGTAACGTCCGCCCTGATCGCCTTCAGGGGTCCCGTGGTCTTGGCGATGCGCGAACTCCTTTGGCGGGGTGCCGAGGTCGTCCAGGCGTCCCTGGACGGCGGCGGGCGCGGCGGGCATCCCGGGCCGGTTCCTCTCGTCGGCGGCGGTGGCTGCAGCAGACGCTAGACGAACACTTGTTCGGGGTCAAGCGTGCCGGGTCAGGCCCGGCGGGCCAGCAGGGCGACCCCCAGGCCGGCGAGGACGCAGCCGAGGCCGGCGCCGGCGGCCAGCCGCCCGGGCACGGCCAGCGCGAACGTGGTCGCGGCCAGCAGCAGGCCGAGGAACAGCGGTGCCGCGGTGGCGCGCAGGAGCACGCCGGGCACGCCGGGGGCGGGAAGGTCGCCGCGGCGCATCGCCCGCCGGACGGTCAGCGCCAGGCGGAGCCTTCCGGCCGTGGACGCCTCGACCACCAGCCGCCGCCAGAACACCGCCGGCCCGGACGCGCGTTCGAGGCCGGCGAGCAGGGCGCGAACCCCGGCGAGGTCCCCGAGCCGCAGCCGGGCGGTGGCGCGGATCGCCAGGGCGACGCCGCCGCCGTCCATGCCGGCGCGGCCGGCCAGCTCCTCGGCGAGGGTCGGGTCGCCGGCCGACAGGGCCACCGCGGCGCAGGTTGCCAGGTTCTCGCCGCCGGCGGCGGGGTGGCTGGCGGCGCGGTGGGCGTGGGCGAGCGCCAGCTCCGGCGCCAGCGCGCCGGGCAGCAGGTAGACGGCGGCGAGCAGGCTGAGCGCCTCGGCGCCCCGCTCGGGGTCGTCGGCGGCTCGGGTGAAGCACGCCATGGCCTCGCGAATGCGGCCGGTGGCCACGTGCTGGCGGCCGGCCTCGACCAGCTCGTGCGCTCCCATCGCGCACCTCCCCTGCCCCGCGACCACCGCGAGCATCTCGGTGGCCCCGATCGTAAGCGAATTGGGGGTCTAGGGGCAGTGGGGTAAACCGGGCGGATGTGGTGAGGCGGACTAGTCACGCTTAACTAGTTAGCCGCCGGCCGATTCGGCGAGGGCGCGGACCTCGTCGGGGGTGGCCACCATCACCACCACCGCCCGCGGGTCGATGCGGCGGATCAGCCCCTCCAGCACCCTGCCGGGGCCGAGCTCGACGTAGCGGGTGGTGCCGAGCTGCCGCAGCCGCTCCACGCAGCGGGTCCAGTCCACCGGCGAGGTGAGCTGGCGGGCCAGCAGCCGGCCGGCCCGGCGGCCGCTGTGGACCACCCTGGCCTTGGCGTTGGAGACCAGCGGGACCTCGAGGCGGCCCAGGTCGATGCGGTCGAGGGCTTGCCGGAACGGCTTGCGGGCCGTTCGCATCAGCGGGGTATGGAAGCCGCCGCCGATGGGCAGGGCGAGCACCCGCTTGGCGCCGGCGGCCAGGGCCCGGCGGCCCGCCTCCTCGACCGCGGCCGACTCGCCGGAGATCACGACCTGGCCGGGGGCGTTGGAGTTGGCCAGGAACACCTTGCCGACCTGGCGGCGGACCTTCCGGCAGAGCTGGCCGACGGTCTTGTCCGGGAGGCCGAGGACCACCCGCATGACCCCGGTGCCGCCCGCCTCGTGGGCCAGCTCGGCCCGCCGCACCACCAGTTCCAGGCCCTGCTCGAAGCTGACGCCGCCGGCGGCGAACAGGGCCGCGTACTCGCCGAGCGAGTGGCCGGCGACCAGGTCGGGGCGGACCCCCAGGTCGCGGGCGAGCAGGTGGCAGGCTGCCGAGTGGGTGTAGATCGCCGGCTGCGCCTTGCGGGTGTCGGCGAGGGCGGCGTCGCCGGCGACGATGACCTCCAGCACGTCCCAGCCGAGGAGCTTCGAGGCGCGCTCGAAGGGCCAGCGGGCGGGGTCGTCGGCCCAGGGCGTGCCGATGCCCTCGGCGATGCGGCCCTGGCCAGGGAAGGTGAATGCGATCTTGTCCACGGCGATCTCATCGTACCCGCAGTGGCAGATCAAACAAACTCGCCGGAGCTTCGCCCGTTTCGCGACCGCCGCGGTTACCCTTGACGGCGATCACCCAAGTGCTCGCCTCAGGGAGGACGTGTGCTCGACCACCTTCCCGGCCGTGGCGAGCGGCTGCGCTGCGTCGCCTGCGGGAACCTCACCCGCTTCGACGTGGTCGTCAGCCGGCGCACGGTCGCGTTCTGGCACTACACGGTGGCCGGCGACCTGACCGTCGAGGAGCAGCGCGACCTCGCCGCGGCCGCCGAGGAGGTGCGCTGCCGCTGGTGCGGCTCGACCAGCGACATCGAGGTCGTGCCGGCGATCGGCGTGGCCACGTGAACCGCGACGCCGCGGCGGACCCGGCGGCCCAGGGCCACACGGACCCGCTGCCGGACCTGCCGGAGACGCTGCTCGCGGGCTACCTGGACGCGGCCCTGGACACGCTGCGGGCGGCGGACCCGGGCAGTCTGCCGGGGGCGCTGCGGCAGTACCGGACGTGGACGCCGCGGCGGCTGCGCCACCCGAGGGTGCTCGGGCTCGTCCGGCGGACTCTCGATCTCGACAAGAGCTTCAGGGACGCTGTGGACAAACGGGTGCTCGACGAGGAGCAGACGCTGGCGAGGCTGCTGCGGAGCGGTCGGCACGCCGAGGCGCTGGCGAGCGGTGAGGCGCCGGAGATGGTGGCCAGGGTCGGCCTGGCGCTCGGCGCCGCCGGCGCCGCCGCCGTCGGCGCCGCCGTCGAGGCGGCCGCCACCAGCCAGGCGCAGGCCGAGGCCGCGGCGGTCCGGTCGGCGCTGGCCGGCGCCGAGAGCGAGCTGGACGCCGCCCGGGCCAGGGCCGACGCCGAGGCGGCCGACGCCAGGGCCGCCCGCGAGGAGCTGCGGGCCGCCCGCGAGGAGCTGCGCCGGGCCGAGCGGGAGCGTCGTGCGCTGGTCGACCGCGCCAGCGGCATGGAGCGGGAGCTGGCCAGGTCCGAGGCGTCGCTGCGGGCGGCCAGGTCGGAGGCGGCGGCCGAGCAGCGACGGCTCGGCGGCCGGGTGGCCGAGCTGCAGGCCCGACTGGCCGAGGTGCAGCGCAAGTACCGCGCGTTGCGGCGCTCGACCGGGCAGGTCGACCCCGTGGTCGCCGAGGCGGTCGGCGCCCTGGAGCGCGACCTCGACGCGCTGCGGCGGGCGGCCGGTCTGGCCGGGGAGGGCGAGCCGGCCGCGGCCCCGTCCACGCGCCGCCCGGAGCGCCGCGAGCCGCTCCCAGTTCCGGGAGGTCGCGGCGCCGACGACGCGGAGACGCTGGCGGCGTGGATGGCCGCCGACGGGGTCCTGGTGCTGGTCGACGGCTACAACGTGACCAAGCACCCGCTCGGCTTCCCCGAGCGGGACCTGGAGGACCAGCGCACCCTGCTGCTCGACCTGTGCCGGCGGCTGGCGCGGCGCTTCGGGGCCGCGGTCACGGTGGTGTTCGACGGCGGCACCGTCGAGCCGATCCCCACCCGGCTGCCCCTCGGCCCGGTCGAGGTGGTCTTCACCGACGCCGGCCGCACGGCCGACGACGAGATCGTCGCCAGGGCCAACGCGACCCCGCCGGAGCGCCCGGTGGTGGTGGTCTCCTCCGACAACGAGCTGCGCGAGCGGGTCAGCGCCCTGGGCGCGAGCGTGACCAGGTCTCCGGCCCTGCTCGGGCTGGCCGGGGCGCGGTAGCGCCCGGCGGGCTCAGGAGGCCTGGGCGGCGCCGCCGGACCGGCGGTGCGCCACCACCGTCGGCTCCAGGCCGTGCGCGGCCAGCGTCTCCAGCGCCCGGCGAAGGTCCGGGTCGAGGGCATCGGTGGGCCGTGCCCGGGCGGCGTCGCCGTCCAGGCGGACGACGCGGGCGTCCCGCTCGCCGAGGAAGAACTCGACCAGGCAGTCCCGGCACTCCGTCCCGCCGGGGCAGTCCTCGCAACTGATCCGCAGTGGCTCCTCGCGTCCCATGTCAGTGTTCCCTCTCAGGTGCCGTCGGGGTCCGGCCGTAACGTCCAGACCATAGCGGGGGGGTGCGACAGTCCCCCG
>Ga0307278_10000460_pt1 | contig 20460 bp, 22 predicted proteins | sample ER_DNA_117_FD_194482 | JGI IMG/M metagenome (GOLD analysis project Ga0307278, IMG submission 194482) | Bulk soil microbial communities from the East River watershed near Crested Butte, Colorado, United States - ER_DNA_117 | ecosystem: Environmental > Terrestrial > Soil > Floodplain | place...
TACGGCGCCGTCTACGGCTCGAGCGAGGAACGGACGCGGGCACTTGACGGCTGGCTCTGGCACTACAACCATCGACGTCGACACTCAGCGCTTGGCCGCCAGCCGCCTGTCAGCAGGACCAACGTGCCTCGGGTCTTACACCTAAGGCTTCGCCTCCACGCCGTTGAACCGAAGAGTCTCGGCGAGGCGCGGGCAGTCGCGAAGTCCTTGTGCCAGCCGCTCCAGGTCACGTGCGCGCAGGGTGACCGGACCGCGACGCGCGACGCCGCTGGTCGAGTAGGCGAAGCGAACGAGCAACTCGCCCCTCGGCCCTTCGAGTAGCTGAACGACCGACGAAAAGCGCTTCTCGCCCGAGCGCTGAGGCACAGTGAGCTCCTCGACGAGCGCCGCCGGGCCCCAGGGTGTCGCCGTCTTCGTTGCCATGGCGGGCAACATAGCGAGACAGGTACGACGAATGTGCTTCGCCTTCGTGCCAGATCAGTGACAGTCCGCGGCTACGGCAGCGAGTCGAGCACCTCACCAGCCGCCCGCTCGCCGGTCTCAACCGCGCCGTTCAGGTAGCCCTGGAAGTCGATCGAGGTGTGCTCGCCGCAGAAGAACGCGTTTCCTTCCGGAACACGCTCGATGCCCGAGAACCGTGTGTACTGACCGACCTTCCAATCTGAGTACGACCCGAGGGTCCACGGATATCCCGTCCAGAAGTCCACCGTCGCGCGGCCGTTCCATTCGTCGGTGATCCCGGGGAGCACCGGCTCGATCTGCGTGAGGAACTCCTGCGCCCGCTCCTCAGACGTGCCGGAGCCGAAGCTTGCGCCGATCAGTCCCCCGGTGTAGTCGACGAGGATCCCAGAGCGGCCGGACTGGGCTCGGGTCACCTCCCATGTGTTCTGGTACCCGGTGTCCGCGTACGTTTCACCGTTGAGGTCGAGCCCCTCCCAGTGACGCCTGCGGAACTGGACGTGCAGCTTCGAGTTGGTGCCCATGCCCTGCTCGGCGATCGCGATCCTCTTGAGCGAGCTGAATCCGGCTCTCGAGAGGTTGACGGAGTCGCGGAGAATCGAGAACGGGAGTGCCAAGACGACCCGGTCGGCCACGACCCTCCTGGTCGATCCACCCTCCGCGAACGTGAGCGTGTACCCGCCGTCGGAGTTGAGCCTGATCGCCACGAGCTCGGAGCCGAGCGTGATCTGGCCGGCGAGGGCGCTCGCCAGCCGGGCCGGGATCTGATCGTTGCCGCCCGTCACGTGGTACTTCTCGTTCGACTTCCCGAAGATCCTCAGATTCCCAGGGCCCTGGTAGCCGAGCAGGTAGAGCAGGTTCAGCGAGCTCTGCTCACTCGACTCGGCGCCGTACTCGATGACGTAAGCGACATCGAGCAGCTGGCCGAGCCGTGAGTTGATGCCGCCGGGCACCGACTCGTTGATCCAGTCGACGATCGAGAGGTGGTCGAGCTCGAAGCCGCGCTGCGTGTAGCTGTCGTGCAGCGTGGGGTAGCTGGCGGCCGAGACGTCGCTGTGCAGCTTCGGCCAGACATCGTGGAGATCGAGTGTCGCGTCCCTGAGCGGATAACGCGACTCGTCGAAGTAATACGCCGGCTCGCTGCCGTTCTGCTCCGCCTGCAACAGGTTGTCGAGACCGAGGCCGAGCCCCTGGGCGAGCTGGCGAATGGCGGTATGGCCCTGGTCGATCAGCTCCCCTCCGTGCTCGGCGATCTGACTGTCCGCGAACACGTCGCGGATCGTCCAACAGCGGCCACCAACGCGGTCCGAAGCCTCGTGGATCTTCGCTGAGTACCCCGCCTGCTTGAGGCGATACGCGGCCGTGAGCCCGGCCAGACCGGCGCCGACGACGACGATGCGCGCCGGGGCGACCGCCCTCGCTGCGGAGGCGAAGCGACCGAAAGCCCCGACCCCGAGCGCCGCCGCGCCGACGGTCCCTGCGTCTCGCAGCAGCTCACGTCGTGTCGTCCTGCGCTCGCTGCGCTCATCGAGCACTTGATCGACGTCGACGCCGCGCTCCCACGCCTCTCTCGCAGTTGCAGCGACCTCCTCGAGCTGTTGTCCGAGTCTCGTCCGAGCCACGGCCCCCTCCTCTCCATCGACGCGCCAAGGATGCGACAGACCATGGTCGCGGTCAAGTGGCCGTGCTTGTGTAGCCGACCTCGGTGTCGAGGAGCGCGAGGAATCCGTCAGAGTCGTCGACCGCGCTCTCCGGCGCCTTCACCCCAGGCGTCGACAGGCGCCCCTCGGCGACCTCGACCGCCGCCCGTGCGGCTGGCTCGGAGGTCGACTTCGCGCTTCCCCCTCGCGTGACCGCCGTGCCGACGACGACCCGGCCGTTCGCGCTCAGCTCGACGAGGTGAACGGCAACGGACTCGGGGGACTGCACGTACGGCTCGGGGAGCTCCCCCTCCTCGAGCGCGAGCACCTTTTCGAGGAGACCGGGCGCCAGGCAGAGCCGGAAGGTCGCCTCGCGGAGGCTCGGAAACGCAGAGGGAAGCGTCGCGAGCTCGGAGTGGAGCGTGTAGATCCCCGTCGCGCGCCCGACGGGCTCGGGGAACTCGCGCTCGGCCTCGCCCGAGAGCAGCGCGAGCTCTGTGAGCTCCCCGCCCGAGAGGACGACGGGACGCATCCGCAGCTCGTCGCGCAGCGTCTGCACCGAATAGGGCGCAGGGAACGGATGGCCGGCCGCCGCCGGATCACGAGTCGCGGCCCAGATGTGCAGCGAGACCGGGGCGGCGCCCAGGCGCCCCGCCGCGCCCTTCGCGAGCAGGTTCGTCTTGCCGGGGGCCGAGCCCAGGCCGAGAATCGCGACCAGACCGGCTGCGCGAAATTCGCCGTCGAGCTCGAGCTGCCGCATCGTCACATGGAAGAGCCCGCCGAGGTCGACGTAATGAGTACCCGCGGCGAGGCAGCCGCGCATGACGTCGAGGTTCAGGCGGTAGTCCGCGCAGTTGACACACACGGACGACCCCTCCAGAGCGCGCGAGAGAGCCGAGGGATCACGGGCATCCACATGCTCCTTGCCCTCGAGCCGGAAGTCGCGGCGCGCCACCGGCGTCCCCCACGCCTGGAGCCGGTCGACCAAGTTCCGCCCAATCGTCCCGGCTGCGCCGATAACGGCGATCACGCCGCGATTCAACCAAGTGCGTGAGAGAATCGACCCAATGGCTGTCGAGCAGAGCACGTCTTCCCAGCGCGTGCTGGCGGCGCGAGAGCGCCACGTCGCGCGCGGGATCGCCACTCCGCCGATCGTCATCGCCCGCGCCGAGGGTGCTCGCGTCGAGGACGTCGACGGGCGGAGCTACATCGACTTCGCCGGCGGGCTCGGCTGCCAGAACACGGGTCACGGCCTGCCCGCGGCGGTAGCGGCGATCCACGAGCAGGTCGACCAGTACCTGCATCAATGCTTCATGGTTGGCGTCTACGAGCCCTACATCGAGGTCTGCCGGCGGCTCGGCGAGCTGTCGCCTTGCGCCGGAGACGAGCAGAAGAGCATCCTGCTCAACACCGGCGCCGAGGCGGTCGAGAACGCGGTGAAGATCGCCCGCGCCGCGACCGGCCGGCCCGCGGTCATCGTCTTCGAGCAGGCCTTCCACGGACGCTCGTTGCTCGCAATGACAATGACGAGCAAGGTCGTGCCCTACAAGCGAGGGTTCGGGCCGTTCGCGCCCGAGGTCTACCGCACGCGATCGCCGTACCCCTACCGCGACGTGAGCTCAGACGACGCGATCGACGCACTCCACCTCCTCTTCAAGGGAGAGGTCGACTCGGAAGCCGTCGCCTGTGTCGTCCTCGAGACGGTGCAGGGGGAGGGTGGCTTCATCCCCATGCCGCTCGATTTCCCGGCGCGCCTCCAGGAGCTCTGTGCCGAAAACGGGATTCTCTACGTCGCCGACGAGGTGCAGAGCGGCATGGGCCGCACGGGCCCTATCTGGGCGATCGAGCACTACGACGTCGAGCCCGACCTCGTCGTCTCGGGCAAGTCGCTCGGCGGCGGCTTGCCGCTTGCAGGTGTCACGGGCCGTGCGGAGGTCGTCGACTCCGTCGAGCCGGGCGGGCTCGGAGGCACGTTCATCGGCAACCCGGTTGCCTGCGCGGCCGCGCTCGCCGTGCTGGACGAGCTCGAGCGAGAAGAGTTCCGCGCGCGATCCGAGGAGCTCGGTCGCAGGATGCGGACCCGGCTCGACGAGATCGCGACCCGGGTCGAGAGCGTCGGCGAAGTGCGCGGCCTCGGGCCGATGCTCGCACTCGAGCTGGTTGTCGACCGGGAGACGAAGGCGCCTGCGGCCGAGCTGACGAAGCGAACGACCGAGGCGGCGAGGGAGCGCGGCCTGATCCTCCTCTCGTGCGGCCTCTACGGCAACGTCGTCCGCATCCTCGTCCCGCTCGTGATCGCCGACGACGACCTCGACCGGGGCCTCGAGATCCTGGAGGAGTCGCTTGTCCACGCAGCTGCCGGCTGACGTTCAGCTCGAGTCGGTCACGAAGGCCTACGGCGACGTCGTCGCCGTCGACGACCTCGCGCTCGACATCGCCGCCGGTGAGTTCTTCACCATGCTCGGCCCCTCAGGCTCGGGGAAGACGACAACGCTTCGGCTGATCGCGGGCTTCGAGTCGCCTGATCAGGGCCGCGTGCTCCTCAAAGGAGTCGACGTCACAAAGCGGCCTCCGTACGCCCGCGACGTCAATACCGTCTTCCAGGATTACGCCCTGTTCCCGCACCTGAGCGTCGGGCAAAACGTCGCCTACGGGCTGAAGGTAAAGCGTGTCGCGCGGGCGGAGCGCAAGCGCCGCTCCGCGGAGGCGCTTGAGCTCGTTCGCCTCGGCGGGCTCCAGGGGAGGAAGCCGTCCCAGCTCTCAGGCGGCCAGCGCCAGCGTGTGGCCCTCGCGCGCGCGATCGTCAACCGCCCGCAGGTGCTCCTCCTGGACGAGCCACTTGGGGCGCTCGACCTGAAGCTCCGTCAGGAGATGCAGGTGGAGCTGAAGCGCATCCAGCAAGAGGTCGGGATCACGTTCGTGTACGTGACGCACGACCAGGAGGAGGCGCTGACGATGAGCGACCGGCTTGCGGTCTTTAACCATGGACGGATCGAGCAGATCGGCGGGCCCGCGGAGGTCTACGAGCATCCGGAGACCGAGTTCGTCGCCGGCTTCGTCGGTGCCTCGAACGTGCTCGAGCGAACGCAGAACGGTCGCTCGAGCCGCTTCACCGTCCGTCCTGAGAAGATCCACATCCTCGAAGAGCACGAGTCGGCCGACCCGGGAGCCCATTCCGAGACCGGACGGATCCGCGACGTGGTCTACGTCGGGATGGTCACCAGGTACGCCGTCGAGCTCGACGAGGGTGGAGAGTTGATGGTCATCAGGCAGAACCTCGAAACGACGTCCAGCGAGGCGCTCGAGGCCCGCGGCCGGCGGGTTCGCCTCGCATGGCGCCCAGAGCACACCTACGCAATCGAGACCGGGGAAGAGGAGGAGCGGCATGAATAGAAGCTGGAAGCGGCGACTCGGCGGCACGGCTTTGGCCGGCCTGGTCGTCCTACTCGCGTTCGCGGCGGCGGGCTGCGGAGGCGGGGGCGGCAAGAGCGGATCGGAGGCGAAGAAGGAAGTCGGTGCGGGCGAGGGCAAGCTGAACCTGATCGCCTGGGCGGGTTACGTCGAGGACGGGTCGACCGACCCGAAGCAAGACTGGGTGACACCGTTCGAGAAGCAGACGGGTTGCCAGACCTCCGTCAAAGTCGCCGGCTCCTCCGACGAGATGGTGACGCTGATGCGGACCGGGAATTACGACGGAGTCTCGGCTTCGGGCGACGCATCCCGACGACTCGTCGCCGGGAAGGACGTCTCACCCGTCAACGTCGATCTCGTCCCCAACTACAAAGACGTGATCCCGGCGCTCAAGGACCAGACCTACAACACTGTCGACGGCGTCCACTACGGCATTCCGCACGGACGCGGCGCGAATCTACTCATGTGGCGGACCGACAAGGTGAACCCGGCGCCGACGAGCTGGAACGTCGTGTTCGACCCAAGCTCGCCGTACAAGGGGCACATCACCGCCTACGACCGGCCGATCTACATCGCCGACGCGGCGGTCTACCTGCAGGAGACGCAACCCGACCTGAACATCACGAATCCCTACGAGCTCGACGACGACCAGTTCGACGCGGCAGTCGACCTCCTGAAGCAGCAGCGGAAGGTCGCCGGCGAGTACTGGACTGATGCGGCGAAGGAGATTCAAGCCTTCACGAGCGGCAGCACGCTCGTCGGGACGACCTGGCAGTACCAGGCGAACACGCTGGAGGCGAGCAAGGTCCCGGTGAAGGCGATCCTGCCCAAGGAAGGGTCAACCGGCTGGTCGGACACGTGGATGATCCACTCGAAGGCCAAGCATCCGAACTGCATGTACAAGTGGTTCGACTGGGTGATCTCGCCGAAGGTGAACGCCCAGATCGCGGAGTGGTTCGGCGAGGCGCCGGCCAACTCCAAGTCGTGCGCGTTGACCGTCGTGAAGAACCACTGTGAGATCTTCCACGCGAGCGACGAGGCCTACTTCGACAAGGTGGCTTACTGGAATACGCCAGAGGCCGACTGCGGCGACGACCGGGGCGACAAGTGCAAGGACTACTCGGAGTGGGCGCAGGCCTGGACGGAAATCAAGGGCTAAGTGCCCCCTGACGAGCTAGCGGCGACGCCGCCCCGTTCCTCGGCGGGGCGGCGCCTCGCTACGTTTCTTTACGGCCACCCGAGGCTCCAGCTCGGCCTGCTCCTGGCGGCGCCGATGGGCTGGCTCGTGCTCGCCTACCTCGGTTCGCTCGCGGTGCTCTTCCTGGCGGCGTTCTGGCGGCTCGATCCGTTCACGGCGACCGTCGTGCACGACCTCGGCTTCGACAACTTCAGGACGCTCTGGAACACCGACGTCTACCGGCGGATCGCCTTGCGGACGATCGGCATCGCCGCCGCCGTCACCCTGACCGACGCGATCCTGGCCTTCCCGATCGCCTACTACATGGCCCGGGTCGCATCCCGGAGAGTCCGTGGTCTGCTCCTCGTCGCGATTCTGATGCCACTCTGGTCGAGCTACCTCGTGAAGGTCTATGCCTGGAGAACGATGCTGCAGGAGGGCGGGGTCGTGAACTGGGCGCTCGACCCGATCGGCCTCAAGGGTCCCGGCTTCGGGAACGTCGCGACGTGGCTCGTCTTCAGCTACCTCTGGCTGCCGTTCATGATCCTCCCCGTCTATGCGGGGCTCGAGCGAATTCCCTCGTCGTTGATCGAGGCCTCAGGCGATCTCGGTGCGAAGGCCGGACGCACCTTCCGCGAGATCGTGCTTCCGCTCGCCTTCCCCGCCGTCGTCGCCGGCTCGATCTTCACGTTCTCTTTGACCCTCGGCGACTACATCACGCCTCAGCTCGTCTCCAACAACCAGTTCGTCGGCAACGTCGTCTACGACAACGTCGGTGTCGCCAACAACCTCCCGTTCGCCGCGGCGTTCGCGACCGTGCCCGTGGTCGTGATGATCGCCTACCTCCTCATCGCCCGCCGCCTGGGTGCCTTCGAGAGTCTCTAGTGCCCTGATGGTCGAGTCTCTCTTCGCCAGGATCGCTCTCCGCGTCGCGTCCGTGCTGACGCTCGCCTTCATCTACCTGCCGCTGCTCGTGATCGCCCTCTATGCGTTCAACGACGGCCGCACACAGGCCTGGCCGATCGACGGCCTCACGCTCAAGTGGTTCGGGAAGGCGCTTGACAATCCGGGAGCGAGGGACGCGCTCTTCACCTCGCTCAAGGCGGGGCTCGGCGCGACTGCCCTCGCCCTACTGCTCGGATCGCTGGCCGCATTTGCGGTTCAGCGCTACCGATTCTTCGGGCGAGAGACGGTCTCGTTCCTCGTCATTCTCCCGATTGCGCTCCCGGGCATCGTGACCGGCATGGCCCTCAACGCGACGTTTCGAACCGTCTTCGAGCCGTTCGGCGTGGGGCTGGGACTCTTCACCGTCATCGTCGGCCACGCAACCTTCTGCATCGTCGTCGTCTACAACAACGTCGTCGCCCGGCTGCGGAGGTTGTCCCGGTCGATCGAGGAGGCTTCGATGGACCTCGGGGCGGACACGTGGCAGACGTTCCGGAACGTGACCCTGCCCGCGATCCGCACGGCGCTGCTCGCCGGGGGGCTGCTCGCGTTCGCACTCTCCTTCGACGAGATCATCGTCACGAACTTCACCGCCGGTGACCAGCAGACGCTCCCGCTCTGGATCTTCACCAACCTCTCTCGACCGAACCAGCTGCCGATCGTGAACGTCGTCGCCGTGCTCGTCGTCCTGCTCTCGGCGATCCCGGTCTACATCGCGCAACGCCTGACGCAGGAGCCAACGAGCGTCGCGGCACCGGCCGCAGCGGCCGCAGGCGCCAAACAATGAGATAGTTTCGAACACAGGTCAGGAGGTTTTTTGATGAGCGTCACCGTCGCGCAGTACCAGAACTTCGTCGGAGGCAAGTGGGTTGACGCGGCCGAAGGCGGGACTGCGGAGATCCTGAATCCGGCGACCGGCGAGACGATTGCCGAGGTGCCTGAGGGGACCCAGGCCGATGTCGACCGCTCCGTCGAGGCGGCGAAGGCCGCCCTCCCCGAGTGGCTCGAGACAACTCCCGGCGAGCGCGCCGAGATGTTGCTGAAGCTGGCGGACGCGCTCGACGCAAATGTCGAGGAGCTCGCACAGATCGAGTCGCAGAACGTCGGCAAGCCGCTGCCCTATGCGCGCGACGAGCTGCCCGTCTGCTCCGATAATCTCCGCTTCTTCGCCGGAGCCGCGCGCACGCTCGAAGGACGAGCGGCCGGGGAGTACATGCGCGGCTACACCTCGATGATCCGGCGCGAGCCCGTCGGGGTCGTGGGCCAGATCGCACCCTGGAACTACCCGTTGATGATGGGGATCTGGAAGATCGCACCTGCGCTCGCCGCCGGCAACGTGACGGTGCTCAAGCCCTCCGAGCAGACGCCGCTGACGACCCTGCGCATGGCGCAGCTCGCGGCCGACATCTTCCCGGCCGGGGTGCTGAACGTGATCACCGGCGACGGCGAGCCGGTCGGCGCGGGCCTCGTCCGTCACCCGGACGTGCGCATGGTCTCGCTCACCGGAGACGTCGCCACGGGCAAGGAAGTCGCGCGCGCCGCGGCCGAGACGCTCAAGCGCGTCCACCTCGAGCTGGGCGGCAAGGCGCCAGTGGTGGTCTTCGACGACGCCGACCCCGCTGCGGTCGCCGAGGGCATCAAGATCGCCGGCTACTGGAACTCGGGCCAGGACTGCACCGCCGCCTCGCGCGTCGTCGCCGGGCCGAAGATCTACGACAAGCTCCTCGACGAGCTCGTGCCCGCCGTCGAGTCGCTCCACGTCGGCGATCCGGCGACGAGCGATGAGATCGAGATGGGCCCGGTGATCTCGAAGGCCCAGCAGGACCGGATCTTCGGTTTCCTCGAGCGCGCCTCCTCGACGAAGGCGAAGGTGTTGACGGGCGGCGGCTCGAACGGCGATCGCGGCTTCTTCGTCCAGCCGACGGTCATCACCGATGTCGGACAGGAGGATGAGATTGTCCAGAAGGAGGTTTTTGGCCCTGTCGTCACCGTCCAGCGCTTCGCTGACGATGATCAGGCGATTGCGTGGGCGAACGACGTCCCATACGGCCTTTCGGCCTCGGTTTGGACCCGTGACGTCGGCCGAGCGCTGAACGCGGCGCGCAAGCTCCAGTTCGGCACGGTCTGGATCAACGACCACATCCCGCTCGTCTCGGAGATGCCGCACGGCGGCTACAAGCAGTCCGGCTACGGCAAGGACCTCTCGGTCTACGGGCTCGAGGACTACACGCAGATCAAGCACGTGATGGCGAAGATCGACTAGTGGCGGTCCAGACGGCGGAAGCGGAGCAGGTCCTCGGGCTGAAGCCGGCCGACGTTCGCCTCGAGCACGTCACGAAGCACTTCGACGACGTCGTCGCGGTCGACGATCTCTCGATCGAGGTACCGCGTGGGAGCTTCTTCGCCCTCCTCGGCCCCTCCGGCTGCGGGAAGACGACGACGCTGCGGATGATCGGCGGCTTCGAGGAGCCGACCGAGGGGCGAATCTTCCTCGGCGATCGCGAGATGACCGGACTGCCTCCGTACCGCCGTGACGTGAACACCGTCTTCCAGAGCTACGCGCTCTTCCCGCACCTGACCGTGTTCGAGAACGTCGCCTTCGGACTGCGCAGAAAGAGCCTCAGGGGCAGCCAGCTCTCTGGCCGCGTCCATGAGATTCTCGGGCTCGTCGACCTTCCCGGCCTGGAACGGCGAAAGCCCGCGCTGCTCTCGGGCGGCCAGCAGCAGCGGGTCGCGCTCGCGCGCGCGCTCGTCAACAAGCCCCAGGTGCTGCTGCTCGACGAGCCCCTCGGCGCTCTCGACCTCAAGCTCCGCAAGCAGATGCAGCTCGAGCTGAAGCTGATCCAGCACGAGCTCGGCGTGACGTTCGTGCACGTCACGCACGACCAGGAAGAGGCGATGACGATGGCCGACACGATTGCGGTCATGAACCGCGGCCGGATCGAGCAGCTCGGGCCGCCCGACGAGCTGTACGAGCGGCCCGCGACGCCCTTCGTCGCCGGCTTCCTGGGCATCTCGAACCTGCTCATCGGGAAAGTCGCCGGCCCGGATCGCGTGCAGCTCGACAAGGGCGGTGAGCTGCGCGTACGGCCTGAGGCGCTGGCCGGCCGAGACGGCCGAGTCGCCGTCGGCATCAGGCCCGAGAAGATCCGAGTCGGGGCCGGTGGCGAGAACGCGCTGCAAGGCTCCGTCTTCGAAAGCGCCTATGTCGGCGTCTCCACGCAGTACGTCGTCGAGACACCGGCCGGGCGACTGACCGTCTACGTCCAGAACGCCGGCCACGGAGCTGCGAACGCGGCGCCGGGCGACCCGATCACGCTGAGCTGGAACGTGGATTCCGCCTTCGTCGTCGATGCTCCAGAGGAGGGAACATGACCGAGACGCTGACCCGACGAGACCTGCTGGAGCGCGCGGCGCTCGGAGGCGTGGCGCTGAGCCTGCCCGGCTTCCTAGCCGCCTGCGGAGGCGGAGGGAAGTCCTCCAGCGGCGGCAAGAAGGAGCTTGCCGACAAGCTGCGCTTCTCCAACTGGCAGCTCTACATCGACCGCGACCCGAAGACGAAGAAGATTCCCAGCCTCGAGGAGTTCCGGCAGAAGACCGGCGTAAAGGTGGCGTACTTCGAGGACATCACCGACAACGCGATCCTGTTCGGGAAGATCCAGCGCCCGCTCTCGCAGGGGGAGGGGGTCGGTCGCGACATCATCGTCATGACCGACAACACGCGCTTCCCCGGCTTGCTGATCAGCAAGGGCTGGGTCGAGAAGCTCGACAAGGACGCAATTCCGAACATCAAGAACCTCCAGCCCGCCCTCGCGCATCCGAGCTTCGACCCGAACCGCGAGTACAGCCTGCCCTGGCAGTCATATCTGACGGGGATCGCGTCGAACACGCAGCTCACGGGCGGGAAGCCCGTGACGTCGGTGGACGTCCTCCTCGAGGACCCGAAGTACAAGGGCAAGGTGACGCTGCTCACGGAGATGGCAGACACGATCTCGCTCGTCATGCAGGCAAACGGCGACGATCCGACGAAGGTCGACGACGCGTCCTTCGAAAAGGCGATCAAGCGGATCCAGAAGGCCGTCGACTCCGGCCAGATTCGCGGATTCACGGGCAACGAGTACACAGCACCGCTCGCCAAGGGCGACCTGGCCTGCTGCTTCTCCTGGTCGGGCGACGTCGTCCAACTCGTACCGAGCAACAAGAACCTCACCTGGAACCTGCCCGACTCGGGCGGCGACATCGCTACCGACAACATGCTGATCCCGACAGGCGGGGACGTCTTCACAGTCTCGACCCTCATGAACTTCGTGTACGACCCGAAGATCGCAGCGCAGATCTCGGTCGGCTGCAGTTACATCAGCCCCGTGAAGGGCGTGAAGGAGGAGGCCGCGAAGATCGACCCGAAGTCCCTCGAGAACCCGCTGATCTTCCCCGACGAGGAGACGCTCTCGAACGTGGTCATCTTCGACGCGGAGGCGGCCCGGAACCAGGACTACATCGGGAAGTGGCAGGCGCTGCTCGGCGCCTGATCGCCTAGGGCTCCGCCGTGGCCTTCCTGCACCGGCACCGGTGGCTGACCCCGTATCTCCTGCTTGCGCCGGGGGTGGCCTGGCTCGCGGTCTTCTTCGCGGTCCCGATGGGATTTCTCGCGTACCAGTCGTTGCAGGCGGGGACGTTCGAGTTCGGCTACTCGTTCAGCTGGGCCTGGATCAACTACTGGGACGCGATCGACCGTTACCACGAGCAGCTCATTCGCTCGTTCCTCTACGCGGGGCTCGCGACCCTGATCGCCCTCGTCGTGAGCTACCCGCTCGTGTACTGGATCGCGTCTCGGGGTGGGCGCTGGAAGAACCTCTTCCTGCTCGCGATCATCGCGCCTTTCTTCGTCACGTACCTGATCAGGACGTTGGCCTGGCAGACGATCCTCGCCGACAACGGCGTCGTGCTCGACACGATGCGGACGCTCGGGCTCGTCGGCGACGACTTCCGCTTCCTTGCCACCTCGACGGCCGTCGTCGCCGGCATCACCTACAACTTCTTCCCCTTCATGGCCCTGCCCCTGTACGTGTCGCTGGAGCAGATCGACCACCGGCTGATCGAGGCCGCCCAGGATCTCTACGCGAGCCGCCTGCAGGCGTTTCTGCGGGTCACGCTTCCGCTCTCCCTGCCGGGGATCTTCGCGGGAACGCTGCTCACGTTCATCCCGGCCGCCGGTGACTTCATCAACGCCCAGCTGCTCGGCTCGCCCAGGCAGACCATGATCGGGAACGTCATCCAGTCGAAGTTCCTGCAGCTGATCGACTACCCGGCGGCGGCCGCGCTCTCGTTCGTCCTGATGGGAGCGATCCTCGTGGCGGTCGGCCTCTATGCCCGCGCGCTCGGCACGGAGAAGCTCACCGGATGAGCGTCGCGGTCGAAGGTGTCCGCGGAAGCCGGCCCGGGGCGCTCGCCCGAGCGTTCCGTTTTGCGGGCCACCACGTTCTGACCGCCTACGCCGCCCTTGCATTCGCGTATCTGCTCGTTCCGATCGCGATCGTCGTGCTCTTCTCCTTCAACCATCCCAAGGGGCGGTTCAACTACATCTGGGAGGGCTTCACGCTCGACAACTGGCGGCACTGGAACGCCTACGAAGAGCTCACGAGCGCGATGAAAATCTCGCTCGAGATCGGGGCCATCTCGAGTGTGGCTGCGACCGCCCTCGGAACGCTGATCGCCCTCGCCCTCGTCCGCTACGGATTCCGCGGCCGGGGCGCGACGAACTTGTTCATCTTCCTGCCGATGTCGACGCCGGAGATCGTGCTCGGCGCCTCGCTCCTCGCGCTCTTCCTGAACCTGCGCTTCGCGACCGGCTTCCTGACGATCCTGATTGCGCACATCATGTTCAACGTCAGCTACGTGGTCGTGACGGTGAAGGCGCGGCTCGTCGGCTTCGACCGGCACCTCGAGGAAGCCGCGATGGACCTCGGCGCGAACGAGTGGACGACCTTCCGCAAGGTAACGCTGCCGCTGATCGCCCCGGGCATCCTCGCCGCGGCCCTCCTCGCGTTCGCCCTGTCGGTCGACGACTTCGTCATCACGTACTTCAACTCCGGGTCGACGACGACTTTTCCGCTCTTCGTCTGGGGAGCAGCCGCGCGCGGGGCTCCGCCTCAGGTTAACGTGATGGGCACCGTGATCTTCGTCGTCGCGCTCAGCCTGATGGCAATCAACATCTTGCTCCAACGGCGCCGCGAAGGACGGGCGCCGCCTTGAGCAAGGACGCTGTCGCGGCCGCGATTGTCGACCGAGAGCGGGTGCGAGCGCTGACCGAGCGAGAACGTGCTCGGCTCGACGCAGCAACTCTGCAGTCGAAGCGGATGTTCGAGCGCGCACGCAAGTCGATGCCGCTCGGGGTGCCCTCCTCGTATCACGCGCGCGAGCCCTGGCCGATCTACCTCGACCGGGGACAAGGCTCGGTCGTCTGGGACGTGGACGACCGGCAGATGTACGACTTCCACAACGGCTTCGGGTCGATGGTCCAGGGCCACGCGCACCCGGCGGTTACGCGAGCCGTGCAGGAGCGGCTGCCCCTGGGCACACATTTCGCCGCTCCGACCGAGGACGGAATCGTCGTCGGCGAGGAGCTGGCCCGCCGCTTCCGCATTCCGCTCTGGCGGTTCACGAACTCGGGCACCGAGGCGACGATGGATGCAATCCGCATCGCTCGGGCCAAGACGGGCCGCGACACGGTTCTCAAGATCCTCGGCTCCTACCACGGCCATCACGACACGGTCATGGTCTCGATCGGGCTCAGCCTCGACGACATCGGCGACCGCGAGGCGCCTCCCTCGCGGCCCTACGGCGCCGGCATTCCGCCCGCGACGATCGAGCTGACCGCGGTCGTGCCCTTCAACGACGCCGACCTGCTCGAGCGCAGGATCGGGCAGCTCGAGTCGGAGGGCCGCAAGCCCGCGTGCCTGATCCTGGAGCCGGTCCTGATGAACATCGGCGTCGTGCTCCCCGAGCCCGGCTACCTCGAGCAGGTGCGCGAGATCACGCGGCGCCACGACGTCCTGCTGATCTTCGACGAGGTGAAGACCGGGCTCGTCATCGCGCCGGGTGGCGCCACGGAGCGATTCGGGATCACGCCGGACCTCCTCACGCTGGCGAAGACACTCGGTGCGGGTTTCCCCTCGGGCGCCGTCGGCGGTACCGAGGATGCGATGTCCGTCGTCGAGGACGGCTCCGTCTACCAGGTGGGCACGTTCAACGGCAGCCCGGTCGTCATGGCCGCAGCGCGCGCGAGCCTCCAGGAGGTGCTGACGCCCAACGCCTACGAGCACCTGGAGCGGATGGGCGACCGGATCCTGGCCGGCTGCCAGGCCGTCGTCGAGCGCTACGGCCTCCCCGCGTACTCGGTCGGGATCGGAGCGAAAGGTTGCGTCACGTTCTCGCCGACGCGAATCGTCGACTACGAGACGTTCAAGGAGAACCAGGACGTCGAGCTGACCGAGCTCGCCTGGCTCTACAACCTCAATCGCGGCATCTTCATGACTCCAGGCCGCGAAGAGGAATGGACGCTCTCCGTCGCGCACGACGAGGAGGCCGTCGACGCGTTCGTCTCGGTCTTCGACGAGCTGGCCCGCGAGCTCACGAGCTAGTGCCTCGCATCAGCGTGACCGTGTCGCCGGGGGCGGCACGGAGCAAGCTCGTGGGTAGGCACGGCGACGGGTGGCGGGCGCGTGTCGCCGCCCCGCCGGAGCGCGGCCGGGCCAACGAGGCGCTGTGCGCGCTCCTCTCCGGGCTCCTCGAAGTGCCGCGAAGCTCGGTCCACGTAGTCGGAGGACAGACCAGCCGACTAAAGCTGGTCGAAATCGACGACCTGGAGTCCGCGGAGGTCGAGCGGCGGCTGGCGGCCGGAGTAAGCTCGTGAGCATGCTGCGATTGGTCGGAGCAACAGCTCTCGTCCTCCTCCTGGCGGGCTGCGGAAACGGAACCCGCGAAAGCGCGAAGCCCGCCGAACCAACCTCCACGACCCCCGACTGTCGGCCACTGACCGGTCGCGGCGGCAAGAGTGAGCCGGCGGTGGCGACATCGCTGCTGACGTCGGTGAAAGTCGAAGCGCTCCAGTGCGCCGACCGTGTGGTGTTCGGGTTCCGCGACAACGCAGGCGAGCCGCCCGGGTTCACAGCTTCCTATGAGCCGGCCTCGAGCGCGAAGATCGAGGATGGGTCGGGGCGTTCGATCGAAATCGCGGGCTCGGCCTTTCTCGTCATCCGGCTCAACAACGTTGCCACCGCCGAGATCTCGGGTGAGGAGGTCACGCCCACCTATACCGGCCCAAGAAGGTTGAGCGCCGAGGGAACGCGCTTCGTACGCGAGGTCGTGAAGACCGGGGATTTCGAGAATGTCGTGACGTGGGTGATCGGTCTCGACGAGAGGCGGCCCGTCACGGCGAAGGCGTCGGGCTCGCAGGTCGTTGTCGACGTCGGCTGAGAAAAAGTCTTAGCTCATTCTCAGGGTGCGGTTGTACGGTGCCGGCATGGACGGTCAGCTCACACGCGGGTCGCTGCTCAAGCTCGGAGGGCTTCTCGCCGCAGCGCTCGGCGTCGACGCAGTCAAGAGCGGCTGGTTTGCAGACGAAGTCGCAATCGCCTCCGACACGGTCACCTGTGTGCTGACGCCGGAGCAGACGGAGGGCCCGTACTACATCGCGAACGAGAAGGTGCGCCGCAACATCACCGAGGGGCGGCCCGGGACGCCGCTGACGCTCCGGCTCGCGGTCGTCAACGCCTCGACGTGCAGGCCGATCAAGGGCGCGGCGGTCGACATCTGGCACTGCGACGCATCGGGGACCTACTCGGGCTTCGGCGCCGGGCGCTCGAGCCGCACGTTCATGCGCGGGATCCAGCGGACAAATGCCGACGGCATCGCCACGTTCAAGACGGTGTACCCCGGGTGGTACTCGGGCCGCACTGTCCACGTCCACGTCAAGGTGCACGTGCGCGGAAACGTCGTGCACACCGGCCAGCTGTACTTCCCCGACGCCGTGACCGACGCGGCCTATCGGCGCACGCCGTACTCCAGCCGCCCGAGCCGCGATGTCCGCAACGCGAGCGACTCCGTCTACCGCAACGGCGGCAAACGCTCGCTCCTCCGCCTGCGGCGAAGCGGGTCGGGCTACGTCGGCACGATCAAGATGGGCGTGCATCGCTCCTGAGAGCTCGATTCACGCGCGGCTGCTCGACCGTTTAGCGCTGAGCGCGTGCGGGTAGGTCTCGCAACATGGCGAGGCGAACGTCGCTGGTTGTTGTCGCGCTCGTGGCCATGCTGACAGTCGCGGGAATGGCGCTGGGGACGCCTGCCGCGCCGCGAAGCTTCAGTTGGCAACTGACGCCGACCGGGTCGAGCGCCCGACTACGCGGGCTCTCTGCAGTGAGCGCAAACGTGGCCTGGGCGAGCGGCAGCCAGGGCACCGTCCTGCGAACGGTCGACCGGGGTGCCACCTGGCAGCAGGTCGGGCCTCCGGGCACGGCTACGCTCCAGTTCCGCGACATCGAGGCGTTCAACGCTGACCGCGCGGTCATCCTCTCGATCGGCCCCGGCAGCGATTCGCGGATCTACGTCACTTCGGACGCAGGTCAGCACTGGACGCTCGCGTTCGTCAACGACGACCCGAACGCGTTCTACGACTGCATGACGTTCTTCGACGACAGGCGCGGTCTGGCACTCTCCGATCCCCCCGACGGCATCAAGTTCCGGATCCTCTCCACGTCCGACGGCGGCCAAAACTGGCACGTTGTCGATCCGGCCGGAATGCCGCCGGCGCTCCCCGGTGAGTTCGCCTTTGCCGCAAGCGGGCAATGCATCACCTCGAATCACGGCCATCGCGCCTGGTTCGGCACGGGCGGGGCGGCGCAGGCCAGGGTCTTCCGCTCCGACAACCGCGGCCGGACTTGGAGCGTAAGCGCGACACCGATGAACAGTGGACCGAGCGCAGGCATCTTCGCGCTTGCCTTCCGCAGCCAGCAGCACGGACTTGCCGTCGGCGGCGACTTTCTCCTGCCGACCGCGTCACCGGACAACTTTGCTCTGACTCGTGACGGTGGCAGCAGCTGGCTGCTCGTTCCGGGCGCGCCCGCCGAGTACCGATCGGGGGCGACGTGGGTGAACGGCCTGATCGCGATCGCCGTCGGGCCGACCGGAAGCGACGCGAGCTTCGACCACGGGCGCTCCTGGCACGGATTCGACGACGGCAGCTTCGACACCGTCGACTGCGCGCACGGCGCCTGTTGGGCCTCGGGCGAGCAGGGCCGCGCCGCCTACCTCATCCGCTAGCCGCGAACGAGCTCGATCCGGTAGCTCTCCGGCAACGCAGTCAAGGCTCAAAGGCGACCCGCCGATGCAAGATCCATGCAGGATTTCTCGCAAGTCGAGGAGCTCGTCAGGAATCTCTGCGCGGTTGCATCCATGCCGGAGGCGCCTGCAGTTGCGGTTGCTCATCTCGGGCCAGGAATGTCACTGGAGATCCTCATTCCCCCGGCGCACGAGGCGGTTTCCAGCGAGCTCGTTACGACGAAGGTAGTCGGAGCGCTGGCGAGGGGGCTTCCGACGGGAACGACTGCCGTCGGCATCACCTTCGCTGCCGTCAAGAACGGGGTGAGAGTCGAGGCGTGCGCCTCGTGGCAGGCGGACGGTCGCGCTGTCTGTGTCGCGGGACGGACGGCAGAAGGAGTCGGCAGCGTCGGTCTCTTCCGATCGGCAGGCAGTGACGACTGGGCGGAGGCGCACGATCAACTCGACTGGCTGTGTGAACGTCTTCGTCTGCTCGTGAGCGATGAGCCGATCAACCAGCGCGAATCGCAGGTCTTCACATTGGATTCGTGACCTCGGGCGACCGCTAGCTTGCCGCGCGCTCGATGAGCTCGATCCTGTACTGATCGGGATCGCTCACGAAACAGAGTCGCGATCCACCCTCACGGACGGTGTATGGAGGCCGCTCGGGCTCGATGCCCTGTTCGGCGAGCCGTGCGAGCGTCGCGTCGAGGTCGTCCACGGTAAGCGCAATGTGGCCGTAGCCCGTGCCGAGCTCGTACGAGTCGACGCCGAAATTGAAGGTCAGCTCGAGCCGGTCGCCGTCGCCCGGGAGGCCCATGAAGACGTTGATCGCCTCGTCACGGATCGACAGCCGCCGACGCTCCTCAAACCCGAGCGCTTCGTAGAAGGCGACCGAACGGTCGATGTCCGTGATGCGGTAGCAGGTGTGGATGAGCTCCATTGCCTTCAGATCTACCCTAGCTCCGCCGATACACGGAGGATGCTTCACACCTCCTACACCTGGCGCCCGCTCGGCGAGATGCTCGTCGAGAACGGTTCACTCGCGCCTGCCGACCTGGAGAACGCGCTCGCCGAGCAGAAGCGCACCGGCCGCCTCGTGGGCGAGATCCTCGTCGAGTCCGGCTACATCTCGGGGTTTGCTCTCGCACGGGCGCTTGCGGGACAGCACGGCGTCGAGCTTCAGCCCGCATCGAAGACCGGCCCGAGCTCGGCGGCGACCATGCCGGCTGCGATGCGGCCGACCGCATGGCGACCGCTGGGCAAGCTGCTGTGGAGAGGGAATTCCTGACGAAGGCACAGCTCGAGGAAGCACTCGCGGAACAGCGGGAGAGCGGCGGCCGTCGCCTGCTCGGTGAGATCCTCGTCGCATCCGGCTTCCTCTCTAGTGTCTCCCTGGCCCGCGCACTCGCCGAGCAGCAGGGTCTGGAGCTGGAGTCGAACGAGGGGACAAACCTGAGCATGGTGCTCAAGACTTCCGCGCCCGGTCAGGCTGTCTTCGAGGTCTATGAGGTCGTCTACGAACCTCGCTACCAGCTTCAGCGAGTTCTCTACGAGAGCCCGAGCTTTCTCGAGGCCGCGGACTTCGCCGCCGAGTTCGTCGAAGACCACGATCCGAGCGGCGTCGAGATCCGGCGTGCCGACGGCGGGGCACGCGAGACTGTCTGGACGTACAGCCAAATCCGAGCGTCCGCCCACGCCGCCTCGCAGCAGTCGCTCTCCGAGACCTTCGGCTTCGACCCCACGCTCTGGGGCGCGGCGGCCTCCTAGGCCACGAAGTCATCTCGTACGAGCCCGAAGAGCACGCCGTCGACCCATTCGCCGTGCCGCCAGTAGGCCTTACGTTTGACGCCCTCGTGCACGAAGCCCGCCCGTTCGGCATGCCTGATCGCGCGCTCGTTGAACCCGTAGATCTCGAGCTGGAGGCGGTGATAGCCGAGGTCGAAGAGGAGATGGCGCTGGAAGGCCCGCGCAGCGTCGTCGGCGAGGTGCCGTCCACGGAAGTCGGGGTGGACGGCGAGGCCTCCGAGGTTCGCGATCCGGCTGCGGCGGTTGAAGACGTCGAAGCCCATCACACCCGCGCGGTGCCAGCTCCCTCCCTCCTCGACCTCGATCACAAAACGCCCGCTGTCTTCAGGCTCCGTGCGCGACCGCTCGATCTCGTCGAGCAGCGCATCGCGGTCGCGCGGGCGAACGGCGGCCAGGTAAGGATCGATGTCGTCGTGGGTCGCGAGCTCGAGCAGGAAGTCGACGTCATCGGGGATCGCTCGGCGAAGGCGGAAGCCGTTACCTGCGATCGGCTCGCTCACGGCGCCGTCGCCACCGCTGCGCCCCGGCGAGGCATGCGCAGCACGCCGGAGCCGAAGGCGGTCCCCGTCAGGATCAGTGCGAGCCCGACGATCGCCGAGACGGTGATCGTCTCGCCAAGCAGCAAGGCTCCGTAGAAGAGCGCCGTCACCGGCAGGAGATAGACGACGAGGCTGGCACGGGCGGAGCCGTAGGCGTAGATCATTC
>Ga0307278_10000461_pt1 | contig 20421 bp, 22 predicted proteins | sample ER_DNA_117_FD_194482 | JGI IMG/M metagenome (GOLD analysis project Ga0307278, IMG submission 194482) | Bulk soil microbial communities from the East River watershed near Crested Butte, Colorado, United States - ER_DNA_117 | ecosystem: Environmental > Terrestrial > Soil > Floodplain | place...
GAGATGGATCGGGGCAAGATGCGAGACACTGAGCACGGCCGGCTCCCCTCCGTATGTTGGCTCCGCCCGCTCAGTGTGGGTGACCCACGTAGATGCGGACCGGAGCCGGCCGTTCCATGCTGACTACAAGGACGTCGCCAGCCTCCTCCTCCGCCTGGCGCTGAACGCCCCCGGCGAAGACGGCCCGATCCGCTCGTCCACGGCGCTGATGGCGCGGATGGACCCCGAGCTGCTGGTGCGCCTGTACGAGCACGACCCCGACCGCCGCCGCGAAGCCGAGTCCCTGGTGGGCCGCGATCAGGCACGGGCGGTCAAAGGTGCGATCGGCAGGTTCGCCAACTTCTTCGCCGCCGTGGCGGGCGGCTTCGACGCCGGCCCCCAAGGCTGGTCGTTCGAGGACGTCGACTTCGCCTACCTCCGCGCCCCCTACCTCGCGGGCCGCGAGGACGCCGATGCCTGCATGCGGCTGCTGCTGGAGGACTTCGCCCACTACGCCACCCTCCGCAAACCCCGCCGCGGTGAGGACGCCACCCTGCTGTTCGACGAGTTCTCCGCCATCACCGGCGGGCGGGAGACCGCCATCCAGCTCACCGAACGCGTCCGCGATGCCGGCTGCGCCGTCTACCTGTCGGCGCAGTCCGCGGACGGGTTGGGGGATGAGCGCCAGCAGGCCCGCCTGGTCGGCGCCTGCTCCGGTGGGCTGCTGCTGCATGCCCAGCCGGACCCTTCCGGGCTGCTGCAAGCGGCCGGCGTGGTCAAGGTCGTCGAGCAGACCTGGCGGCTGGACCCGGACGGGCCGACCGGCAACAGCTCCGCGCGGATCGGGGAACGCCCCAGGATCGAGGCGGGCGCGGTGCAGCAGGCCCGCGAAGGCGAGGCGTGGCTGGTCGCCCGCGGCCGCTACGAGCACCTGATGGTGGCCCGCACCCGGATCTCCGACGGCTACCGCGCCAGGGCGCACGCCATCGTGGCGTTGGCACGCTCCTGGCGGCCCGCAGAGGTGATGCCGGGGGCCCGCACCTGGGCGGAAGCGCAGGCGGCCGCCCAGGGCGCCCTGGCCGGCCTCCACGGGCATCTAACTATCGAGCCACCGCCCGACCACTCAGGCGACGACGGTGCGTCGTCGCCGGCCAAGCCCAGCCCGCAGCCGACCGGACCGCCGGGCGGGTACCGGCTGCGGCTGGCGGTGGCCGCCGCCGCGGGTGACGGCGACCAGGAGGCCACCGCTGCCCTGGTCCGCGAGGGCGCCCGTCGTGGCCTGGATACCGGCGAGCTGGTGGCGGTGGCCGAGCGGCACTGGCCCAAGCCACCGCTGCACCGTCGTGCCTTCAGGGCCGGGCGGCGCTGGACGGTTGCGCGGCTGCGACGGCTGCACCGGCCACGCCGCCGGGCGGGCGTCCTGCTGGAGCGGGAGAGCCGGCCGTGACCGGGCCACGAGGCTTGCGGGAGGGCATCGACCTGCTCGCTTCGCTGCCGGCTGGGCCCCTGCACCCAGCCGGCCCGGTCGATCCCTCGACGGGTGGGCTGCCACCTCGGGCCCTCCGCGGTCAAGGCCTATCTGCTCGGCAACAACCGCCTGCGCGACACACCTTGATCGCTCCGGGCCCGAGGCGGCCCGGTGACACCGGTCGCCCGGGGCGGGCGAGGACCACGAGCCCGCCGTCGAGGGAAGGAGCCCAGCTATGGAGTGGGATCAGGAGTATGGCTGCCTGGTCAACGGCCCGGGCGCCCAGGCCGAACGCGATCGGCACGAGCTTGGCCGGCGGGTCGCCTGGTGCCTGGACGCACAGGCGCACCCGATCAGCGAGGCCGACGGTGCCTAGCCATCTCCCCGAGTGCGTGCGGGCCCTCCCGGAGCAGCCCGGCTGCGCTGAGGTCCGCGAGCAGTACGGCATGTGTCCGGACCACGACGGCTGGTGCGCTCCCGGCTGCCCGGTCGCCGTCCAGGAGGGAGGTGAGGCCACCGGCCCTGACCCTGCGTGACCGGGGAGGGTGACCCGACACCGCTCCCCCCGAGCAGACCACACCGAGCCCCAAGGAGGGCCAACGCCATGGCTGACACCCACGTCACCATCACCGGCAACCTCACCGACGACCCCGAGCTGGCCTACACGCCTAACGGCGCGGCCGTGGCCAACTTCCGGTTGGCCGTCACCCCCAGGGTTCGCGACGGCAACGGCTGGAAGGACGGCGAGACCTCGTTCTTCCGCATCACCGCCTGGCGCGACCTCGCTGAGCACCTGGCCGACTCCCTCGCCAAGGGCGACCGGGTGATCGTCCAAGGCCAGCTGCGGATGCGCTCGTGGGAGACCCCCGAGGGCGACAAGCGCTCCGTGGTCGAGGTCACCGCAGAGGAGGCAGGTCCCTCGCTGCGGTGGGCGACCGCCAAGCCCCAACGGGCCGCCAAGACCACGGCCAGCCGCGGCCAGGCCAACGACGACCCACCGTTCTAACCCCGGCAGTGAGGCCGGGGCGGAGCTCACCCGTCCCGGCCTCGCGCACCACAGGAAGTGAGGACCCTCTGATGCACCCTGCACCCTACCCGACCCGGCCGCAGCCGGCCCTGCACCTGCTGCACGGCCTGTGGGTGGCCTCCTGCCCCACCTGCGGGTTCCAGCTCGCCACCGCCCGCACCCAGGCCCGGTGCGAGCGGCGCAGCCACCGCCGGGTCTGCCCGGTCTGCAACGAGGTCGCCTGATGTCCCACACCGAGCTCCGCCGACCCGGGCTGGACGCCATCCAGGCGCCGGCGTGGCCGGCGACGCTGCTGGAGGAGCCATCGTGAACGTCAACCTGCACCTGACCGACGACACCCAGCTGCGCGCCCACGGCTACGTCGCGGGCAGCGGCCTGTTCGCCGAGGTCCAGTGGGACTTCGGTGGCCCGTTCCCCGACTCGCGTGGCGACGGCGCGCTGTGGGGCACCCCCGCCAGCATGCGGCGGCTCGCCGCCGCCGCCGTTCAGGCCGCGGTGGAGGCCGAGGAGGAGGCCGCCTGGCAGGCCCACACCAGCACGACCGCGCTCGCGGAGGAGGGCCGGGTGGCATGAGCACGACCTCAGTGGTACAGCGCCCGCACCACCCAGACCAGCCCCAGCAGCCCGAACACCGCCCAGCCAGCAACCGCCCACCCCGGCCCGCCGCGGAAGTCGCGCTGCTCCGGCTGCCGGCGTCGGCCGCGGAGCACCAGCCCGATCGCTACCGCACCGATCAGCAGCTGGGCGATGCCCAACACCACCCGCAGCGCGTCCACCGTGTCCATCGTGGTGCGGATCATGCCACCACCCCCAGCAGGGGGGCGACCGCATGAACGCGTTGCTGGATGCCGCCCTGGGCTACGCCGCCCGCGGCATCCCCATCTACCCCGTCCACTGGCCCCGCCCCACCTCGGGCAGGACCGCCGTAGGCTGCTCCTGCCCACGGGGGGTGGCCTGTGACCGGCCGGCCAAGCATCCCCTGGTCCGCCACGGCGTCAACGACGCCACCACCCAGGCGGCCCAGCTCGAGCGGTGGTGGCGGCGCTGGCAGCACGCCAACCTCGGCCTTGCCACCGGCGTTGTGTTCGACGCGCTCGACGTGGACGGCCCCGCCGGCCTGGCCGCCCTCCGCCAGCTGGCATGGGCGGCGGGCCTGCGGCACCCAGGCCCCGTCGTCCGCACGGGGGGCGGTGGCTGGCACTACTGGTTCGCCCCGACCGGCCTCGGCAACCGGCCACCCCGCGGTCTCCCCTGCTTGGACTGGCGCGGCATCGGTGGATGCGTGATCGCCCCGCCCAGCCGACACAGCTCCGGCGGCACCTACCGCTGGCTGGTCGGCATGGACGCCGCCCCCCTGCCCGAGGTCCCGGCCGCACTGCGCGCCCTGCTCGACCCCGACCGATCAACCACAACCGGGCCGACCGGGCCGGCCGCACCCGGGCACCCGTACGGCCGGCGCGTGCTGGCCGCCGAGCTGGCCGCCCTCGGCCGGGCCACCCCCGGCCACCGCAACCACACCCTCAACCGGTGCGCGTTCAAGGTCTACCGCTACGTCGCCTCTGGGCTCCTTGACGACCAGGAGGTCACCCTCGCCTTCACCACCGCTGCCCTCGCGTGCGGGCTCACTGCGGCCGAGATTGGCCGCACCTTGGCCTCGGCCCGCACCGCCGGGCTGGCGAACCCCCGCAGCGTGTCGGCCGGGCCCGGTCCCAGCGCCGAGGGCGATGGCGTATGACCGGGCGGTGGACCTACTGGCTGAGTGCGGCCGGCGTCCTGGTGCTGGCGGCCGCGGCGTTCACCCTCTCCTACGACGCGCTGCATCAGCTGGCGCTGGTCAGCCGGGTGCGGCCCGGCCTGGCCTGGCTGTGGCCGGTGGTGATCGACGGCACTATCGTGGTCGCCCTGCTGACCGTGCTGGCCGCCAAGCGCGCCGCCGCCAGGGCGGCCTACCCCTGGGCGCTGGCCGGGTTGTTCTCGCTGGCGTCGGTCGCCTTCAACATCGCCCACGCCCCCGACCGTCCGGTCGCCCGGCTGGTGTTCGCCATGGCCCCGGTCGCCTTGGTGCTCACCACCCACCTGCTCATGCAGCAAGTCGGCTGGCGCCGGGCGACACCCGGCCCGACCGAACCTGTGGCCGAACACGACGTTGGCCAAGAAGCCGCGCACCCGCACAGGTCGGGCGACCACCCCGCACCTGAGCCGGACAGGCCCGATCGGGGCGCACAGGTGGGCGCCCGGGCCCGGGTCCGGGCGGCCTACGAGGCGCAGCTGGTGGCCGGCCAGACGCCAACCGGCGCCGGCCTGGCCCGGGCGGCGGGCGTGAGCGAGCGCTATGGGCAACGACTGCTCGCCGAGTTCACCGCCGACCCGGCTCGCCCCGGCCACCCGAACGGCGACCGCCCGGCCCGGCCCGGCGGCCAGCGACATGACCCGACGACCACGGAAGGGAGGTAGGCATGGAGAGACTGCTGCTCACTCCCGAGGAGGTCGCCGAGGTGCTCGGGATCGGCCGCACGAAGGTCTACGAGCTCATGCGGCTCGGGCTGATCGAGTCGGTCAAGATTCACGGCTGTCGGCGCATCCCCACCGTCGCTGTGCACAACTACGTCGAGCTGCTTCGACGGGAGGCCGTCGCATGAGCATCTCGCGCAATCCGGAGAACAACAGGTGGTACGTCACCGTCGATGTTCCCGCCGGCCCCGACGGCAGGCGGCGTCGTCGGGGCGTCGGCGGGTTCAAGACGAAGCGGGAGGCCAAGGCGGCCGAGGCCGAAGCTCTCCGGCGTATCCGGGATGGCGTGTTCGTGGAGCCCAGCCGGCTCACGCTCGGCGCCTACCTGACGGAGATGTGGCTGCCGTCCATGGCGAGCCAGGTTCGGGCCACGACGCTCGGCGGCTACCGCCACAACGTCCGCGCCTACATCGTGCCTAGGCTCGGGGATACGCCGCTGCAGCGGCTCACCACGGCCCGCGTCGGCGCCTTGTACGGTGACCTGGTCGCCTCCGGTGGCCAGGACGGCCGGCCGCTGTCCCCCAAGACGGTCCGCTACGTTCACACGACGCTCCGGCGTGCGCTCCGGGACGCCGTGGCCGACGGTCTGGTGGTCCGCAACGTGGCCGCTCAGGCCAGGCCGCCCCGCGCCCGCCGGGTCGAGATGCACACCTGGACGGCCGAGCAGGTTGGGACCTTCCTCGCGTCGGTCCGTGAGGACCGGCTGTATCCCGCCTGGCTGTTGCTGGCCACGCTCGGGCTGCGCCGGGGCGAGCTGCTGGGCCTACGTTGGCTGGACGTGGACCTGGCCACCGGCCGTATCGCGGTCCGCCACACGCTGGTCATGGTGGACGGCAAACCCGCCATGGCTGAGCCCAAGACGGCCAAGGGCCGCCGCTCCCTCACCCTGGCTCCGGAGGTGCTGGACGCGCTGCGCGCGCACCGCGCCCATCAGGCGGCTGAGCGGCTGTCCTGGGGCACTGGCTATACCGACTCGGGCCTGGTCATTACCGCAGAGGACGGCCGGTCGATGCACCCGGAGACGCTCTCCGGCCTGTTCGTCCGGCAAGCCAAGCGGGCAGGCTCCCGCCGATCCGGCTGCATGACCTCCGGCACTCGGTCGCGTCGATCCTGCTGGCCGCCGGCACTCATCCCAAGGTCGTCTCGGAGCTGCTGGGCCACTCGTCCATCGGGCTCACGCTGGACACCTACAGCCACGTCATTCCATCACTGGCCGAAGAGGCCGCCGGCGTGATCGCCGCCGCCGTCCTGCAAGGCGCCTCAACCCCGCCCCAACCGCCCCCGTCAGGGCAGGTCAGGGCTATCACGTCCGGTTCCTGATCGCACGGCAAGCGGACGGCCAATTGGACCCCAGCGCAGCGGCTAAAGCTGTCCGTGCCGTTGCCGCTCGCTCTCGACCCGCGGACCGGGAGCCGGGACAATGCCGGCATGCGTGCCTGCCCGGCCTGCGGCGCACCGATCCCGGAGGGTGCCCGGTTCTGCTCGAGTTGCGGCACCGCGATCTCGCGTGACGAGGAGCGGTCGGGGCGTACCCGGAAGGTCGTCACGGTCGTCTTCAGCGACCTGGCCGGGTCGACCGGGCTTGGTGAGCGCCTGGACCCGGAGTCACTGACCCTGGTCATGGGCCGGTATTTCGAGTGGGCCCGTGCCGTGCTCGAGGGCCACGGGGGCACCGTCCAGAAGTTCATCGGCGACGCGGTCGTGGCGGTGTTGGGCATTCCGCTCGCCCACGAGGACGACGCCCTCAGGGCGGTGCGGGCCGCCGCCGAGCTGCGCACCGCCCTGGCCAGGCTGAACGCCGAGCTCGTCCGAGACTATGGGGTAACGCTGGAGCTGCGCACGGGCGTGAACACCGGGGAAGTGCTTGCTGGGGACCCGGCCGTCGCCCAGGCGCTGGTCCTCGGCGACACCGTCAACGTGGCCGCCCGGCTCGAGCAGGCCGCCAGCCCGGGCGAGATCCTGCTTGGCGAGGGCACCTGGGCGCTGGTGCGCGACGCTGTGGAGGTCACGCCGCTGGACCCGCTCACGCTGAAGGGCAAGGGCGCGCCGGTGGCCGCCTGGCGGCTGGAGGCGGTCAGCCCGGTCGCGCCCGGCCGGACCAAGCGGCTCGACCGCCCCATGGTCGGCCGCGAGGAGGAGCGGACCGTGCTGCGCCGGTTGGCCGGGAACGCCGCCGGGTCGCGCTCGTGCCACCTAGCGACCGTGTTGGGCCCGGCCGGCGTCGGCAAGTCACGCCTGGTCGCCGAGGTGCTCTCCGACCTCGAGGGCACAGCTCGCATCCTCTCCGGCCGCTGCCTGCCCTACGGCGAGGGCATCACCTTCTGGCCGGTGGCCGAGGCGGTCCGCCAGGCCGCCGGCGTGGTCGAGGGCGACGGGCCGGCCGGGGCGAGGGCGAAGCTGGGCGCGCTGCTCGACGGGGAGCCGGACGCCGGGCCCGTCGCCGAGCGGATCGCGCAGCTCATCGGTCTGGACGACGCCGCGGGGGCGGTCCAGGACGCCGCCTGGGCGGTGCGCCGGCTGCTCGAAGCCCTCGCCGGCGAGTGGCTGGTGGTGCTGGTCCTCGACGACCTTCACTGGGCGGAGCCCACCCTGCTCGAGGTGGTGGAGCACGTCGCCGAGTGGTCGCACGGCGCACCGATCCTGCTGCTCTGCGTCGCCCGCCCCGAGCTGGTCGAGCAGCATCCGACCTGGGGCAGGGACAGGCACAACGCCACCACGATCGCGCTCGAGCCGCTCGGTGCCGAGGAGTCGGCCCGGCTGCTCGACGGCCTGGTCGGCGTGGGATCCCTGGACGCCGGGACCCGCACCCGCATCGCCGACCTGGCCGGGGGCAACCCGCTGTTCATGGAGGAGTTGCTCGCCGTGCTCATGGATGCCGGACGCCTGGAACGGCGCGCCGGCGGCTGGCGGCTGGCGGCCGGGGAGCCGCTCGCCGTGCCGCCCACCATCCACGCCCTGCTCGCGGCCCGCCTCGACCAGCTGGACGCCGGCGACCGCAGGGTGCTCGAGCGGGCGTCGGTGGTCGGGCAGGTGTTCGAGGGGGCCGCGGTCGAGGCGCTGTCGCCGCCGGTGGCCCGGCCGGGCGTGCCTGGCCGGCTCCGTGGGCTTGTTCGCAAGCAGCTCCTGCGGACCGCCACCAGCACGCTGCCGACCGGCGAGGCCTTCCAGTTCCGGCACCTGCTGCTGCGTGACGCCGCCTACGAGGCCGTGCCCAAGGAGCGCCGGGCCGAGCTGCACGAGCGCTTCGCAGCCTGGCTGGGGGCGACGACCGGGGAGCGGGCCCGCGAGTACGCCGAGATCATCGGCTACCACTACGAGCAGGCCGTCCGGTACCTGGCCGAACTCGGCCCGCTCCGCGAGCGCGCCCGCGAGCTCGGCGTCCGGGCGGCCGGCCAGCTCGGCGCGGGCGGGACCCGGGCGCTGACCCGCGGCGACATGCGGGCGGCGGCGAACCTGCTGTCCCGGGCGGTGGTGCTCTACCCCGAGGGCGACCGCCACGGGCGCAGGCTCCTGCCCGACCTCGCCCGAGCCGTCAGCGAGCTGGGCGAGTGGGACCGGGCCAGCGAGATCCTCGACCAAGCCGAGCGCGAGGCGGCCGGCGCCGGGGACCGGGCCGTCGAGGCCAACGTGCTGCTGATCCGGGCCTGGCTGGACTCCCGCCGCGACCTGAAGGGTTGGCCGGCCGCCGCCGAGGCGCGAGCCGAAGCCGCCATCGGCATCTTCCAGGAGCTGGGGGACGAGCAGGGCCTGGCCCACGCCTGGCGGCTGATGGCGGAGGCCTTCTGGATCCGCGGCCAGGTCGCGGCCAGCGGGACGGCCCAGGAACGGGCCATTGAGCACGCCCGGCGGACCGGCGACCACCGCGAAGAGGCCGCCAACTACGCACTGCTGGTCGACAAGGCCCTCTACGGCCCGCTTCCCGTCGAGGACGGCATCCGCCGCTGCGAGCAGGTGCTGGCCCGGTTCGGGGACGACCCGACCGTGCGGGCCCGGGTCACCAGGCTCCTGGCCGAACTGCGGGCGATGCACGGCGAGTTCGGCCCGGCCCGTGAGCTGATCGCGGCCGCCCGTGCCATGTTCGCCGACCTCGGGGACACCGCTGTTCGCTCGCTGGCGGCGAGCGCCGAATCGAGCGGGTGGGTGGAGCTGCTGGCCGGCGACCTGACGGCCGCGGAGCTGGAACTGCGCCGCGGCGTCGAGCTGCTGGAGGGCGTTGGAGCGCGCGCCTACCTGTCGACCCTGAGCGCGCTGCTGGCCGACGTGCTCGAGCTGGCAGGCAAGGACGGCGAGGCCGTCAACTTCGCGCGGGTGAGCGAGCAGGCGTCAGACCCTGACGACGTCGACTCCCAGGCCCGCTGGCGAGCGGTCGGCGCCAAGCTGCTGGCCAGGAAGGGGCGGCTGGACGAGGCCGAGGCGCTCGCCCGCCAGGCGGTGCACCTGGCCGCGCCCACCGACGTGCTGAACCTGCATGGCACCTGCTACCTGGCGCTCGCCACCGTCCTGCGAGCGTCGGGCCGCGAGGCCGAGGCCGGCGAGGCGCTGGCGGAAGCCGTCCGCAGGTTCGACCGCAAGGGCAACCTCGCGGCCGCCGGCCAGGCCCGCGCCATGATGCGGGCGGCGCGCCGCTGAACGGTGTCCGGCCGGGGCAACGACCGCTCGGCCAGCCCGCGGCCGGACATGACCGCTCGACCAGCCGTGGCCGACACGCCGCTCATCCAACTGCGGTCCGAGCACGGCGAACAGCACCTGCTCCGACAACCGGACCCACCACAGGCTCCGGTTCATCTCGGTTGTGCGCATGGTCAACGGCGTCCATTCCAGGCACCTCCAGGCACCGGCCCAGGACAACGAGCTGGTCAGTGACGCGCCGGGGCCACGGACGCCGCTGGCTCGGGTCTCCACGCGAACCTGCACTATGGCGGTGCCGCTGCGGGCCTCGATGGTTGGGGCAGGGCTGCCCCAGTTCCCTCGGCGCATTCGGCATGGGGAAGGTGTCCATGGAGTCCTCCCTGCTTCGGAGGCGGAGCCGGGAGGCTATGGCTCAAGAATGCCTCAATCCTGGGCTCGTCCGAGCGGGGGAGTCTCAGCAGCAAGGCCGCTGAGCTGGGCGAACCTGGTGGGCAGGGACGGGATCGAACCGCCGACCTTGCGGTTTTCAGCCGCACGCTCTACCGACTGAGCTACCTGCCCGCGGGGAACCGGAGGCCGCCAGCGGCCTCCGGTCCGCGACTGCGGTCCCGACGGGATTTGAACCCGCGACCTCCGCCTTGACAGGGCGGCGAGCACAGCCAAGCTGCTCCACGGGACCGTGCCTGGTCATCCCTCCTGTGCCCCCAGCGGAGTTCGAATCCGCGTCGCCACCTTGAAAGGGTGGTGTCCTAGGCCACTAGACGATGGGGGCCGGCTCCAGGGTCGGGGTGGGCCGCGTCGGCCTCGAACCGACGACACCCCGGTTAAAAGCCGGGTGCTCTACCAACTGAGCTAGCGGCCCACGACAGAGCGCGCCGATGGTGCCATCGCGGTCGCCACGCTGTCAAAGGGTCTGGCCTATCGCCAGCCCGGGGTGGTCTGCTCGAAGTTGACCGTGACCCAGATCCTGCCGTGGCTGATGTAGGTTCCCACCCCGAACAGGTTGGTCTTGCGGCGGAGGATGTTGGCCCGGTGCTGGGGCGAGTCCATGAACGCCTGCTGCAGCGCGGCGACCGAACTGCCCACCCCGACGTTCTGGCCGAGCCACACCCAGTGGTCGGTCGCCCTGGAGATGTCGTTGTGCCACAGCCGGCCCTCGCGCGCCATGGCCACCGAGTGGTGGTAGGCGAGCTTGCTGAGGGTTTCCGAGACCCGCATCCGCGGCAGCCCGCGGGCCACGCGGAGGTCGTTGGTGGCGTCGACGAAGGCGGCGTCGGTGCGTGGACCGGCGACCGCCGGCTCCTGGCCGACCATCGGCGCGAAGAACAGGCCGGCGGCCAGCAGCAACAGCGTGAGCAGGCGGCGGACCGGCATGGCGCCCTCCTCCGAAGCGGACCCGACAGTGGGTTGTCGACCGTTCGGGAGCCGGTCTTGAGCGTCCTCGGCCCGCTAATGGGACGCCTCGCGCTCGGCCCTGGCCTGGTCGGCCGGGAGCAGCTTGTAGCCGACCCCGCGAATGGTGGCGATCATCGACTCGTGCTCGGCGCCGAGCTTGGCCCGCAGGCGGCGGACGTGCACGTCCACGGTGCGGGTGCCGCCGAAGAAGTCATAGCCCCAGACCTCCTGGAGGAGCTGAGCCCTGGTGGAGACCCGCCCGGGCCGGGCGGCCAGGAAGCGCAGCAGCTCGAACTCCTTGTAGGTGAGGTCCAGCGGCCGCCCGCGCAGGCGGACCTGGTAGGAGACCGGGTCGACGAGCAGCTCGCCGACCCGGATGGCGGCGTCCGGGGCGGCGGCCTCCGGGCGTTGCGCGAGCAGGCGGACGCGGGCCTCGACCTCGGCCGGGCCGGCGGTCGGCAGCACGAAGTCGGAGGCGCCCCAGTCCCGCTGCAGCCCGGCCAGCCCGGCCTCGGGCATCACGACCAGGATGGCGACATGGTCGCCGACCGCCCGCAGGCGGCGGCAGAGCGCCTGGGCGCGGGAGAGGTCGCGGGTGGCGTCGATCACCACCAGGTCCTTGGATGCCGCCGCGTCCAGGCTGGAGCTGTCCAGCGGCAGTGTGGCAACCGGGTGGGCCAGGTATTCCAGGGCGGGCAGGATCTCCGTCGCCCCCCCTGGCCGGCCGGTCAGGCAGGCGAGCTCGGCCACCGGTCCCCCTCCGAGGGTGTGCGTCCGCGGCCTCGGCGCCGCCGGCAACCTACCATAGCGGGCATGGTACGGATCCGACTGTTCGCCGCCCTGCGGGAGGCCGCCGGAGTCTCAGAGGTGGAGGCGCCCGCCGGGCCGCTCGACGGCATCCTCGCCGGGCTCGGCGACCGTTTCGGCGACCGCTTCGCCACCGTGCTCGGGTACTCCAGCGTCCTGGTCGACGGGGAGCGCTGGCACGACCGCGCCGCGGCGGTCCCCGACGGCGCCGAGCTGGCCCTGCTGCCGCCGTTCTCCGGGGGGTCCGGGGAGACCGGGGGCCGAGGCATGCGCAAACTGCTCATCGGCGCCGTCGTCCTGCTGATCCTCGGCGTCGCCGCCGACTTCGTCGCCGCCCGGGTGTTCGAGGAACGGGTCACCGACGCGCTCCAGCGCGAGTACGACCTCGGCCGGCGGCCGGTGGTGCAGGTCCGTGATTTCCCGTTCCTTCCCCATCTGGCCACTGGCCGCTTCTCCGCTATCGACGTGGCCGCCACCGACGTGCGGGCGAGGGGCGTCAACGCGGCCCGGCTCGTGCTCCACCTGCGGGACGTCCGTGTGCCGCGGGACGTGCTGCTCGGCGAGCCGGGCGGCGTCGACGTCGGGCGCGCCGACGGCCAGGTGGAGCTGACCGAGGCCGAGGTGAACCGCCTGGTGGCGGGCCGGCTGCCGGGCGCGTCGCTGACCGTGAGCCGGGACGGGGTGCGGGTGCGACTCCAGACCGAGCTCCTCGGCCAGCCGCTGGAGGCGGTGGCGACCGGCAGCCTCGGTGTCCGCGGCGACGCCATCGCCTTCACGCCCGAGTCGGTGCGGCTCGGCAACGGCATCGACACGGCCTTCGAGTCCCAGGTCGCCTCCCGGCTCGCCTTCGAGGTGCCCCTGCCGGACCTGCCGGCCGGCCTGCGGCTGGAGCGGGTCGACACCCGACCGGGCACGGTGGTCGTCAGCGGGCGGGCGGCGGCCGTGCGGGTGGCCACCTGATACGCTCCTCGCATGACCCTTGAGTTCTGGTACACGGGCCTGCTGGTCGTCATGCTGTCGGCCGCCGGCGTGTTCGCCGTCTACGTGGTCTACCGGCTGCTCAAGGGCTGAGGCGGCGCACGGCCCAAGCGAAGACCCAGGGGGTCGAGCCGCCGTCCTCGCGGATAGCGCCCTCCTCGGTCGGACCAGGCCGAGGCCCCCTGGGTTCGGTGAGCTGTTCGGATTCCGGGGGTGATCCATCCCCCGCTATCAGAGGCGGATCGCCCTACCGGACAGTCACCTCGCGGGTCCCTACCGGTTCTGACAGCTGGACCACCTCCTTTCTCGCGTATCGCCAGTTAGCCACAGCGGACACGGGAGCGCAAACAGGTTGGCTACCATGGGGTCGTGCCGACCCTGACCAGCCAGCTCGACGCGCTCGCCGCCGTCCGCGAGGGCGTGGTGGCGGTCGACCGGCCCGACCTCGCTACCATCGCCCTGCGGGGCGCCGACGTGCTCCGCTACCTGCACGCGGTCTGCACCCAGGACACCGCCGGCCTGCGCCAGGGCGACGCGGCTGAGGCCCTGCTGCTGTCGCCGAAGGGCCGGATCGAGTTCGCCTTCCGGCTGGCCGTGCTGGCCGACGGGGTGCTGCTGGACACCGACGGCGACGCCGCGCCGGCCCTGGCCGAGCGGCTGGCCCGGTTCGTGTTCCGCTACGACGTCACGGTCGCCGAGCCCGTCAAGGGCGCGGTCAGCCTGCTCGGCCCGGGCGCCGACGGCGCCCTGACCGCGGCCGACCTGCCAACCCCGGGCCCGGGGTTGGTGGTCCACCGCACGGCGGTCGGGGTCGACCTGGTCGGTCCGGACGCCCCAGGAGCCGCCGCCTCGATCGAGCGGGCCGGGGTCGCCGCCGGGCCGGTCGAGCTGTGGGAGCTGGTCCGGGTCGAGCGGGGACTGCCGCGCGCGGGCCGCGAGCTCACCGACGACGTGCTCGCGGAGGAGGCCGGGCTGCTCGGCTCCCACGTCCACCTGGACAAGGGCTGCTACCCCGGCCAGGAGACCGTGGCCAGGGTGCACAACCTCGGCCAGGTCCAGCGGCGCCTGGCGGGGCTCCGGTTCGGGCCCGGCGGGCCAGGCGGCCTGCCGGCGCCGCCGACCGACCTGGTCACCGACGACGGCCGTCGCGCCGGGCAGCTCCGCAGCGTGGTCGACCACCCGGAGCTCGGCCCGATCGGCCTCGCCTACGTCCGCCGGGTGGTCGAGCCCGGCCGCCTCCTGCTGGCCGACACCCACCCCGCCACCGTCGTGGAGCTGCCATTCGGACAATCGGGCCCGCGCGTCGCATTGGCGCACGGCGACTGAGTGGCGATCAGGGCGGTCCGCCTGGCGACGCGCGGGCCCGATTGGGGTGGCCTACAATCGTCGCGCTCGAGGCACGAGCGACACAGGGGGGGTCGGATGAGCGTGGAGGTAGTCCGCGGCGGTCAGCGCCGCATCGACCGGGTCCTTGACCCGCGGTTCGTGGCAGGGGTTGGCCGGCTCGACCTGGCCGAGCTGCGCTCCCGCCGGGAGGAGGCCGAGGCCGAGGAGGCCGACGTCTCCTTTCTGCGCCGGCTGCTGCAGGGCAGGCTGGACATCCTCCGCGCTGAGCTGGTCCGCCGCTCCCGCGGCGGCGAGCAGGACGTGGCGGGCCTGCTCGCCGGGCTGCCGGCCATCCTGACCGACGACGCGCCGGGCACCTTCAGCGCCATCCCTCGCATCCTGGTGCCCTCCCGGGCCGACCAGCACCGCCGGCGGGTCGAGCGGCTGGTCTCCGACGAGACCGTCGCCCGCCTCCCTGAGCTGGACGTGGAGGAGCTGACCAGGGCGGTCGAGGTGCTCGCCCACGAGGAGGAGAGCGTCTCCAGCCACCGGCGGGCGGTGCAGCGGGTCGTGGACCTGCTCCGCGGCGAGCTGGCCCGCCGGTACCGCGACGGGAGCGCTCAGGTCTCCCAGCTCCTCGAGTGATCTCCTCGATCTGGTCGAAGGGCTCAAGTTTCCCCCACTCCGGTCCGATAGGTACAGAGCCGGTCCGATTGCGCCTGTCTGGACCAGCGCAGTCGGCGACGACACGGATGGTGACCCCGATGGAGGTGAACCGCGTGCTGGTGGTCGACGACGACCCGGCCACCCGGCGGGTCGTCTGCGCGCTGCTCGACCTCGACGAGTACGGGCTGCTGGAGGCCCCCGACGGCCTCGCCGCCCTCGACCTGGTCCGGGCCGAGCGGCCCGACCTGGTCATCCTCGACCTCACCATGCCGAGGCTGGACGGCCTGCGAGCCTGCCAGGCGCTCCGCTCCGACCCGGAGCTGGCCGGCACCCGGGTGCTGGTGCTGACCGGCCGCGACCTCCCCGACGACCGGCTGGCCGCCCGGGACGCCGGCGCCGACGCCTACCTGGTCAAGCCCTTCTCGTCGTTGCAGCTCCTGGAGGCCGTCCGCCGGCTGGTGGACGCCTGAGGCGTCATGGACCCGGCCCAAAGCCACCTGGAGCAACTCCAGGCCGCGGAGCGGCAACTGCTGGTGTTCGCTCGCGAGATCAACCAGCTCTACCAGGCCGAACGGGCCAGGGCCACCGAGCTGGAGCGGGCGCTGGACCGCTTGCGCGAGTCCTACCTGGACATGATCAAGACGCTCGCGTTCGTGGTCGAGGCCAAGGACCCGGGCACCCGAGCCCACCTCCAGCGCACCCACGACTACGCGGTCGCCCTGACCGAGGCCGTCGACCCGGAGCTCGCCGCCGACCAGCGGTTGCGCTACGGGTTCCTGCTCCACGACGTCGGCAAGGTGGGCATCCCGGAGGCGGTGCTCAACAAGGCCGGGCCGCTGGACGACGACGAGTGGGAGGTCATGCGCGCCCACCCGTTGCTCGGGGTCCAGATGGTGGCGGGGATCAAGTCGCTCGGGCATGCGGTCGAGGTGATCCGCTGCCATCACGAGCGCTGGGACGGCAAGGGCTACCCGAGCGGGCTCGCCGGCGAGGCGATCCCCCTCGGCGCGCGCATCTTCGCGGTGGCGGATGCCTTCGACGCGATGACGTCCGACCGCCCCTATCGCCAGGCGCTCCCCTTCGAGCGGGCCTGCCAGGAGATCGCCGACGGCGCCGGCTCGCAGTTCGACCCGTCGGTGGTGGCGACGTTCGCCGCCATCGTGCCGCGGCTGCCCGACCTGCACGCGTCCCTGCACGGGGGGTTCGGGGGGCTCAAGGCTAGCCCCCCGATGGACGGGGAGCTCGGGCACGGCGGGCCGCTGGCGAGGGCGGCAGCGCCCGACTAGCCTCGGGACCTCACCGTCGAGCGTCCCAGGAGGCCGGCAATGGAGGTCCTCGCCGAGGTCGAGCGGTCCGGGTTCGTGGAGAGCCGGCATCTCGGCGTGGTCGCGGTCGCCGGTCCCGACGGCGAGCTGCTGGCCGCCGTCGGCGACCCGGACCTGGTCGTCTACCCCAGGTCCTGCTCCAAGCCGTTCCAGGCCCTGGCCGTCCGCGGCCTCGGGGTCGAGCGGGAGCTGGGCCTCGGCCAGCTCGCCCTGGCGGGCGCGTGCGGCTCGCACGACGGCGAGCCCGACCACGTCGCCTCGGTGCGCAAGGTGCTGGCGGCGGCCGGGCTGGAGGAGTCCGACCTGCGCTGCCCGCCGATCCTGCCGGGCAACCGCGAGGCCCGCGCCCGGGTCGAGGGGCCGGCGCCCGTGTACCACAACTGCTCCGGCAAGCACGCTTACATGCTGGCCGGCTCGGTGGTCCGCGGCTGGGAGACGGAGCGCTACACGGCGCCGGAGCACCCGCTCCAGGCGGTGGTGGCCGACACCCTGAGCGACTTCGCCGGCGTCCCGATCGAGCACGTCGGCGTCGACGGCTGCGGCGTGCCGGTCCACGCCATGCCGCTGCGCGGGCTGGCGACCGCCTACGCGCGCCTGGGGGCGCGGGCCGCCGGTGGCGAGGAGGGCCCGTCGGCGCTCCTGGAGGCGGTGCGACGGCACCCGTTCATGGTCGCCGGCAGCGGCCAGCTCGACACCATGCTGTTGGAGGCGACCGGCGGGCGGGTCCTGGCCAAGGTCGGCGCCGAGGCGGCTTACGCCGCGGTCGACCTGGACAGCGGCATCGGCCTGGCCCTCAAGGTCGTCGACGGCGCCCCGAGGGCCAGGGGAGCGGCCCTGCTGGCCGCCCTGCGCGGCCTCGGCTGGCTCGACGAGCGCGAATGGGAGACGGTCCTGCCGGCGGCGACGGTCGAGGTCCACGGCGGCGGCCGGACCGTGGGCGCGGTCCGGCCCGCCCAGCTCCGGCTGCAGCGCTGACGACCGCGGTCGAGTGCTTGCAAAAGTTATCCTCCTGGACTACTCTAGATAGCGTCAGGAAGGAGGGAGGCCGTGCGGACAGGCATGGAGCAACTCGGCGACGTCGGGCGCTACATCCGCGAGCAGCGGCGCCAGGCCGAGCTGTCGCTCCGCAAGCTGGCAAGCCAGGCGGGGGTGTCCAACCCCTACCTGTCGCAGATCGAGCGCGGCCTTCGCCAGCCCTCGGCGAAGATCCTCAAGGACATTGCCAAGGCCCTGCGGATCAGCGCCGAGACGCTGTACGTGCGGGCCGGCATCCTCGACGAGGAGGCCGACGCCGCCGACCTCGAGGTCGGCATCCTGCGCGACCCTCACCTGACCGAGCGGCAGAAGCAGGTCCTGATCGACGTCTACCGCTCGTTCCGGGCCGACGGCGCGGCGCATGCCAGCGCCGATCGGCACGCCACCGACAAGAAGGAGCATTCCTGAGATGCCTACCCTGAACAAGGACGCCAAGCAGGCGCTCTACGCCGTTGCCGGCGTCGCCGACCTGGCCGTCTCGACCATCCGGCAGCTACCCCAGGAGGCCGAGCGGTTCCGCTCCCGCTTCCCCGGCGAGGCCGCCAAGACCTACGACCAGCTCATCCGCCGTGGCGAGTCGCTGGTGACCGGTGTCCGCCGCTCGCGGTCGACCCGGCAGGCGACCGACGCGACCCGGACCGCGGTGTCCCGCACCAAGGCGGCCACCACCCGGGTCCGCCGCAGCGCCGCGACCACGCGCACCTCGGCGAAGGCGGCCGGCACCAGCGTGCGCCGCGCCGCCGCGGCCGACACCAAGGCGGCCCGCGACGCCGCCGCCAAGGTCGGCGACAACAAGTAACCGCTTCACACCGGTAGCATGGAAGCACCCGCGGGCGCGTCCCGCGGGTGCTTCGCGTCGGTCGCGGAGCCGGACCGACCGGGGAGGTCGGGTGGTGGGAGGGTTGGACCAGCCGGTCCGCCGGGTCGCTGTCCTGTCGGTGCACTCCTCGCCGCTGGCTCCGCCCGGTGTCGGCGACTCCGGCGGCATGAACGTCACCATCCGCGCCCTCGCCGGCGAGCTGGCAAGGGCGGGCATCGAGTCCGACCTCTATACCCGGGCCACCTCCACCGACGACCCGCCGGTCGTCGAGCTCCAGCCCGGCGTGCGCCTGCTGCACCTGCCGGCGGGGCCGCCGGCGCCGGTCCCCAAGCAGACCCTGCCCCGCTACCTGTGCGCCTTCTTGTGCGCGTTGCTCCGGGCCGGCGAGCGATACGGCCCCTACGACATCCTCCACAGCCACTACTGGGTGTCCGGCTGGGTCGCGCGGCTGGCCAGGGAGCGATGGGACAGCCCGATGGTCCACTCCTTCCACACCCTCGGCCGGGTCAAGAACCTGAGCCTTGCCGACGGCGACGAGCCGGAGCCGCCCACCCGGCTCGCCGGCGAGGAGCGCGTGGCCGCCGCCGCCGACTGCCTGCTGGCCCCGACCCCGGTCGAGGCGCGCCAGCTCGTCGAGCTCTACGGCGCCGCCCCGGCCAGGGTCCGCGTCGTGCCCTACGGCGTCGACCGGACACGCTTCCACCCGGGAGACCGCGAGGCCGCCAGGGCGGCCCTCGGCGTGACCCGGCCGCACGTCCTCGCCTTCGTCGGCCGGCTGCAGCCGCTCAAGGCGCCGGACGTCGCCGTCCTCGCGCTGGCCGGGCTGGCCAGGCAGCGGCCCGACCTCGACGTGGAGCTGCTGGTGATCGGGGGCGCCTCCGGCAACGGCAACGGCGAGCCGGCACGCCTGGCCAAGCTGGCGGCGGACGCCGGGGTCGCCGACCGGGTCCGCTTCCTCGCCGCGCAGCCCCACGACCGCCTGGCGACCGTCTACCAGGCCGCCGACCTGGTGCTCATGCCGTCGTGGTCGGAGTCGTTTGGCCTGGTCGCGCTGGAAGCGCAGGCGTGCGGCACGCCGGTCGTCGCCGCCGGGGTCGGCGGGCTGCAGCACGCGGTGGGCGACGGCACCACGGGCGTGCTGATCGCGAGCCACCAGCCGGAGGCGTGGGCCGGCGCGGTCGCGCGGCTGCTGTCCAACCCGCGGCGGCTGGCGGCGATGGGCGCGGCCGCCGCCCGGTTCGCGGGCGTGCACGGCTGGGACCGGACCGCCGCCCGGCTGCTCGGCATCTACGGCGACCTCGTCCAGGCCGCCGGCGAGCCGTTCCTGGAGCTGGAGCGGACCAGCTAGCCGAGGTCAACCTCTCCTGGTGAGGGTGACCAACACCTCGGTGTTGTCGTTGGAGCTGTTGAGCAGCAGGACGTACGACTTCCCCGCGAGCACGAAGAGCACCCGCTCGTAGTCGCCAAGTGCGGCGGGAGCCGGAACTCCAGGGTCCGATGCGAGCGACACCCCGACCGGCTCGCAGGTCTGCTCCTCCACCACGCTGATCACATGGAAACCGACGCCGGGCCGGCGAAACAGCCTCATCGCGCCAAGCACCCGCGGCACCGTCGACGACAGGGTGTCGCTGAACACCAGTCCAAACTCGGTGTCCAGCCGCTCGCCGGCGCCGAGCACGCGCCGGTCCACGGCCTCGAGCTCCACCGACCTCACTCGTGAGGAGTCGACCGGTGGAGGCTGCGCCAAGTACGTCCTCGTGCAGTCGGTCTGCGGCGCCACCGCCAAGCCCAAGACCCCCGACCCGCCGCCGTTCTCGGCCGATGGAGACGTCCTCTGCGAGCTGGCGACGACGGCGGCAGTCAGCAGGATCAGCACGACGCCGATCCCGGCCCCTGCCAGGATCCGCGTCCGCGTCGAGCGGGGTCGGCGCTGCGGCCGCGCCGCGGGCGGGACGCTGGGCGTCGGGCTCGGCGCCGGCTGGCCCGCCCGCACCTCGGCGAGGGCCCTGTCCAGCACCTTCAGCAGCCGGCCTGTGTCGAAGTCGAAGCGGGCCGGGCTCAGCTCCAAGGCCTGGCGGCGCACCAGCTCGGCCAGGCTCTCCGGCAACTCGTCGGCACGCGGCATCCTGGCCCCATCCACCAGGATCGGGATGACGCGGACGTTGCGCGTCAGGGCCGCCTGGATCTCCAGCCGCACGAAGTCGTCGGGGTCGTCCAGGCGGCGGCCGTGCTCGTCGGCGATGGTGAGCCACTGTGGACCGATCAGCGCCAGCAGCACGTCGCAGGACCCGACCGCGCTGGTGATCACCTCGACGAAGTCGTCGCCCAGCTGGATGGAGTCGACGTCCTTGAAGACCTGCCCGCCGCCGAAGCGGTCGGCCAGCCGGTCGTACAGCCAGCCGGCCGGGTAGGCCGTCTCCTCCCGCCGGTAGCTGATGAAGATCCGGCCCGCCCC
>Ga0307278_10000462_pt1 | contig 20403 bp, 14 predicted proteins | sample ER_DNA_117_FD_194482 | JGI IMG/M metagenome (GOLD analysis project Ga0307278, IMG submission 194482) | Bulk soil microbial communities from the East River watershed near Crested Butte, Colorado, United States - ER_DNA_117 | ecosystem: Environmental > Terrestrial > Soil > Floodplain | place...
CTTTGCTCCGCGCATCGGCCTCACCGATGAGAAGCGCAATTGCGTGTCCAACATCCACGGCGCGGGCCTGAGCTACGATGAGGCCACCTTCAAGATCGCGTGGCTGGTGCGTGAAGGCATCGCGCGCCAGATCACCGGCGTGGCGCTGAAGGACGAAAGCGGAACCGCGCTCATCGCCGCCAGGCCGATCGATTGACACCGAAAACAGATCGATAGGCGGCCGCTTCGCCGTTGTGAGCCAACTCGCGCCTGATATAAGCGAACGAGGAGCGGGCAGAGACAGGCAATGGAGAAAACGAGGGGGGCATCAGGCGCGGCGGGCAAGCATGCGAGTCCGGACGGGTTCCGGCTGGACATCAATGCGCTCCGCGCGCTTTCGGTGATTGCCGTCGTCGGCTTCCACTTCCAGATACCTGGATTCGCCGGCGGATTCGTTGGCGTCGACGTCTTCCTGGTGATCACCGGCTACCTCATGACGGCGAAGGTGCTGAACGAGCTGAAGCTCGATCGTTTTTCGCCGTGGACTTTCTGGATGATGCGGATGCGCAGGATTTTTCCTGCGCTTGCGGTGCTCACCATTGCGTCCGTCATGGTCGGCTGGTTCGTGACCTTGCCGGCCGAATATTCGCGGCATTTGCTCCAGGCGCTGTCGGCGCTGACCTTCTTGTCGAACTTCGCCTTCAAGAGCGACAGCGGCTATTTCGCCATGGCGGCCCAGACCAAGCCGCTGCTGCACACCTGGTCGCTTTCGCTGGAATGGCAGTTCTATTTCTTCATGCCACTGATCGTTGGCCTGGTCTGGCGGCTTGCTTCGCGCGCCATGTCAGGGATCGACGCAGTCGTCGTTGCGCTGCAGGTCGTCGCGGCCCTGTCATTGGCGTGGTGTCTGTGGGCAAGCCAGCAAGATGCGACGGGATCGTCCTTCTTCTCCCTGCAGGCGAGAGCCTGGGAGCCGTTGGCTGGCGGATTGATCGCTGCAGCAGAGATCCGGCGCCGATCCGAAGGAATCGCCGATCCCTCCTGGCTGCAATCGCCGACCGTCGCTGTCGTTGGCTGGGTGCTGGTCGCCGGCTGTGTCGTCTACCCCTTGCCCGAGGCGCGATGGCCCGGCGTGCTCACGATCCTGCCGATCCTGGGCTCGGCCATCATCATTGCGGCGCGACAGGGGAGCCGCGAAGGCGGCCTGCTGGGGGCGTCTGCGATCCAGCGCGTGGGCGACTGGTCCTACTCGATCTATCTTTGGCACTGGCCGGTCTGGGTCTTTGCCCTGGGCTGGCTATCCGTGCGCGGGTATGGCGTGGGCGCCACGCAGAAGGCGTTGATGGTACTCGTCTCGCTGGCGCTCGGCGCGATTTCCTACCGCTATGTCGAACAGCCCTTCAGAATTCGCCGGGATTTCTGGACGCCGCGCAGGCTGCTGACGGGCTCCGCCGTCTCGTTCGCGCTGTTGGCGGGCTTCGTATCGCTGACTTTTCTCAACAAGGGTTTTCCGGGCAGGCTGCCGGAATATCTATTGCCCGCCGAACTGGCGAGAAGAACTAGCACGCCACGGGATGAGTGTTTCAGAGACGTGAACTCTACCAAGAGGGCCATCGAGACCTATTGCAGTTTCGGCAGCGTGCAGGCTGCGGGCAAGCCGACCGCGATCCTGTGGGGCGATTCCTTTGCCAACCAGTATCTCGAACCGGTTTCGTCGGCCGCGCTCGCCAACGGCATTCACGGACTGATCGCGACGCAAAGCAGCTGCAGGGCCTTCGTCGACGATGCGGCAGTCAACGCAGGCGATCAGCCGCCATGCCGGCAATTCAATCGCAGCACGCTTGATTTCGTGCTGGCGCAGGCGGAGCCGAGCATCGTCGTGCTCGGCAGCAACTGGGCCAACGGGGCCGAAATTTCTGCCCTCACGGACCGCCTGCTTGCGGCGGGCAAGACCGTCGTCGTGATCATGCCGTTACTGAATATCGGCTTCGACCTGCCGCAGCGGTGGATCGAAAACCAGATCCGCGCCGGCCGCGCCATCGATGAATGGAAGGTCGAGGCCGGCCCCGGCCTTACGATGAGCGACTTCCGGAACGAGATCGCGCGCGCCATCGATAGGTACCGGGATAATCCGCATCTCGTTGTGGTGGACCCGCTGTCCGTCGTCTGCGAGCATGGCTATTGCTATCTGGTCCGCAATGGGCAGGCCAATTTCCGCGACACCGCGCATATTTCCAACGTCAATGCGAGCCAGTACCACGGCCTGTTCGACGCTGCGTTAAGGGCGGCGCTCCGCGCCGGGACGGAAGCGGAGAAGAAAAAGGACTGAGTCAGGCACGGTCTTCTCACCGGGAGCCGCTTCGCGAAAAATTGACCTAAATTGGTTGCGCTCCGTTGCGACTGGTGTTGTCCGCCGGAACGCCCCAGAGCGGCGCTGGTGGGTGTGGCAAATCAGAGACTTAACGCGCATTTTCGTCACCTTCGTGTCGATTTGCCCCGCCCCGCGCGCTTGCCGGATGGGGCTCAGCCCTGTAAAACGGCGCCGATTAATTTACCGCGTGATTTCAATGGCTAGCGCCGATCTGATCGAGCTGGCAAAGCCGCATTCGCGCCACCAAACTGCATAAAACCAACTGCACAAACAGGCCGACGTGAGAACTGGACAGGGTATGCTCGATAAGAACTCCGAAAGTCGCGTCCACGTCGAAGCCATCGAGGAGCCGCCGCCGGGCAAGAGCATCGCTTTCGGGCTCGAGCGCATGGGGCTGATTGCGGTCAAGGCGCCGATTCTGTCCTGCATCGTTCTTGCGGTGCTGATCGTGGCTGCGGTCTTCGGAATCTACCGGATCAAGATCGACGACTCGCTGAGCCAGCTGTTCCGTTCCGATTCCAAGGACTACAAGCAATACGAGGCCGTGACCAAGCGCTTCCCGGCGACCGAATTCGACGTGCTGGTCGTGGTCGAGGGCAAGACGCTGCTGGCCCGCGAGAACCTCGAAAAGATCCGCGACATGGTCACTGACCTGCAACTGGTCGAGGGCGTGCGTGGTCTAGTGTCGCTGTTTTCGGCGCGTCAGGCGCCAGAGCCCGGCAAGCTGCCGGCCGCGCTGTTTCCGCCCGAACTGCCGCAAGGCGCCGCCTACGACAAGTTTGTCGAGACCGTCAAATCCAACGAGATCATTCGCGGCAAGCTGTTGTCGGAGGACGGCACGCTGGCGCTGATCGTATTGTCGCTGGAGCCGAAGGTGGTTTCTTCAAACGATCTCGGCAAGGTGGTCGGCGAGATGCGAAAGATCATGACCGACGATTTGTCGGGCAGCGGTCTCAACGCCCAGCTCTCCGGCGTTCCCGTCATGCAGCTGGAGATCCGCAACGCCGTCAAGCGCGACGGGTTGACCTACAACATCCTCGGCATTCTGGCCGGCTGCATCATCGCGATCATCTTCTTCCGCAAGATATCCTTCATGGTGGTTGCGGCGTTTCCGCCGATCATCGCGATCCTGCTCGCGCTCGGCGGCCTCGGCTGGGCCGGTTTCAATCTCAACATGTTCCTGAACGTGATGACGCCGCTCATCATGGTGATCAGCTTCTCGGACTCGATGCAGCTGACCTTCGCGGCGCGCGACCGCCTGATCGCGGGCCAGGACAAAATGACCGCGTTCACCAACGCCGTGAAGGTCGTCGGGCCGGCCTGCGTGCTCACCCACGGCACCGCCGGCATCTCGTTCATCGCCCTGCAGTTCTCCGATTCCGAACTGATCCGAAAGTTCGGCGAGGCCGGACTTGCCGCCACCATCATCGCCCTGATTGCGGTGCTCTCGCTGGTCCCGGTGTTCGGCGTGCTGTTCGTCCGCAACGAGAAGGTCTTCGCCGTCAAGTTCCAGAGCGCGGATACCGGCGTGCAGGCGCTGCGCAATTTCTGCTACTGGATCGCGGTGCGCATGGTCGGCCGCCCCGGGCTGTTCAGCCTGCTCGCGTTGCTGCTCGTCGCCGGCCTCGGTTACATCTACGCGACGCTGGAGCCGCGCTATCGGCTCGCCGACCAGGTGCCGGACAAGCGGCAGGCCGTGGAGGCGTCGAGCCGTCTCGACGCCAAGCTCACCGGCGCCAATCCGATCGACGTGCTGATCGAATTCCCCAAGGGCGCGTCGCTCTATGCGCCGGATACGTTGAAGACGATCGCCGAGGTTCATTCGATGGTCGAGAAATCGGCCGGCGTCGGCAACGTCTGGTCGCTGGAAACCCTGCGCCGCTGGCTCGCCGAGAAAGCCGGCGCTAACGATGTCGCGACGCTGAAGGAGTATGTCAGCGTCATTCCCGAACATCTGGTCCGCCGCTTCATCTCGGCCGATCAGGATGCGGTGGTGGTTTCGGGGCGTGTTCCCGACCTCGATTCCAGCGAAATCCTCCCCGTGATCGACAAGCTCGACAAGTCGCTCGACAAGGTGCGGGCCGAGCATCCTGGATTCGAAATTGCGGTGACCGGCCTGTCGGCGATTGCCGCGCGCAACAGCGCCAACATGATCTCGAAGCTCAACCACGGCCTGACCATCGAATTCCTGCTGGTCGCAGTCTTCATTGGACTGGCATTCCGCTCGGTCGTGGTGATGTTCTCCTGCATCCTGCCCGGCATTTTCCCTGTGGTGGCATCGGGCACGGTGCTGTGGATCATGGGCGAGGGGCTGCAATTCGCCAGCGTCGTCGCACTCACGGTGTCGTTCGGCTTAGGGCTGAGCGCCACCATCCACTTCCTCAACCGATTGCGGCTGGAGAGCAAGCCGGGCATCGGCTCGGCGCTGGCGGTCGAGCGCGCCACCGTGCTGGTGGGTCCGGCGCTGATCCTGACCACGGTGGTGCTGGCCTGCGGCCTCGTCGTCACCGTGTTCTCCGACCTGCCGTCGCTGCGGCTGTTCGGCTGGCTCAGCGCGTTCTCGATGATCGCAGCCCTGGTCGCGGATCTGTTCATCCTGCGGCCGACCTCGATGTTCCTGATCAACCTGTCGGAAAAGATTCGCGGCGTCAGTCACGCCAAGCCTATGGAATAGCCTGCTGGATAACAGCGGCTGCCAAACAACAAGGGGTTGTGCCGGGCAACGGCAGCCGAAGAGGGGCTGAGCAATGACGTCTGCAGGATTAGCGGCTCGCCCTGCGGCCGATGCCGCCGCCTACCGCGCGGTCGAACACATCTATCATTCCTACCTCACCGGGCTGATCCTGATGCTGGCCTCGCGGGCCGGCGCAGCGCGCGCCGCCGAGGTGGTGTTTCGAACCTTTCGGCGGCAACAACTGGCGCGCTTTCTTCCCGGATTGAAGAAGCTAGGCCTCGACCAGCTTCCGCATGCGGTCGCGTGCGCCCAATATCACTATCTGTCGAACCAGGTCGGCGGCGTGAAGGTCGAGTATGTCTACGAGAGCGACAGCAAGGCCTGGGTGCGTTATCCGCCGCCGCGCTGGATCTGGTCCGGCACCGCGATCTGCGGCATCCCCTCGGAAGTGTCGCGGGCGATGCTGCGCGGATGGCACGCCAATAACGGCGCAGTCCTCGGCAATCCCAGGCTCGGCTTCGTCTGCACCGGGCAGACCGTCGACGGCCAGCCGGGGCTGGAGGGTTACTACAAGGAGTGGGATCACGATCTTGCGCCGGAGGAGCGGCTGCAGTTTTCGCCCGGCGAGCGCTGTCCGCCATTCCGCGCCGATCTCGCGCCGCGCCTGGCCGGGAACGCATGGCCGGAAGAGCGGCTGCAAAAGGTGCTGCGCAATTATGCGATGGAGTATGTCACCTCGATCGTGCCGGAGACGATCAGGGTGCTCGGCCCGGAAGAGGGCGGCCATCTTGCCGGCGCCGCGGCGCGGCTCGTCGGGATGCACACCTTCGACGAGGTGGCTGCACTGTTGGGCGGCGTAGAAGCGGGCGCGGCGGGGTTCGCCAAGGCCTTCGCCCGGCTTGCCCGCGGGCAGGACGATGATGCGGAATTGCAGCTGGAAGGTTCGGGCGCGTCCGTGCGCCAGACGTCGTGGCGCCTGATGGCAGAACGCGAAGCGCTGTCGCCGCAGGTGTTCGATGCCTGGAACGAATTGTGGGTGGGGGCAGCCCTTGCACACGATCGCTTCATGCGCGTCGAAGTGACGGAACGCCGCGACCGCGGCGACGCGCATTGGAGTTGGCAATTCAGCTGATCCAGTGCTGCTGGCCGTAAAATGAAATGGCAGCGCCGCGGCGCTGCCATTTACGCTGCCTGAACGGGCAGGGATCAGGTCTTCGTCATCGTGATCTTGACGCCGCGGATTTCGCCCTTGGAGTCGATCTGCACGACCTGCTTGTTGCCGGTGGTCCGCAAATTCAGATTCGCTGCAAATCCGGAAGCCTCGACGAACAGGTCGATCTGGCCACCGCCGGCGGTGCCCTGCAGATTGCCGAAAATATTCCGGCTCTTCTCGCTCCAGTTGCCGGAGATGCGCTCGCCCTGGCTGGTGACGTCGCTCGACAGATCGAACTTATAGCTGTCGCTGGCGCAGTGCAGATTTTGCTTCAGGCCGAGCCCGCTGGCGTTGACCCTGTAGTCGGCCTTGCAACGGATGTTCTCGGTGGTGCCGTTGGAGAGCGCGACCGTGCCCGAGCCGCTCCAGTTTCCGTCAAAGCCGGCGAACGGGCCTCCCGCCTGGGCATGGCTCGCGGTGACCGACAACATGAGCGCGGCGCCGACGCCAGCAGCTGCGAGAGCCTGACCGAACAAGCTGGAACCAAACAGTTTCATTGTAGTTTTCCCCTCAAATAGACGTTCTTAGCAAAGATACGTCTCGCCGCATCGAAGATTTAGTGTTCCCGCAGTATCTTAGGTTCAAATGACGGAGTGCGGTTTCCGGCGCTCTCGGCACGAAAAAGTGCACAGTCGGCCGAGTGGAATCGAAACATTCATACCGACTCGTCAGCGCAGCATCTAGCTTTGCATCGCATTGTCTGCAACAGCCAATTGCCGGGAAAGTGTGGCGGAAATACACTTTAGATATCAGTCGGTTATTAAAGGTGCTTGGGTCGCCGTACGGGTCGCCGTAAATTTGTCCGCATTTACCATGCTTGTCATCTGTTCGCTGCTGCGTTACGCGGCAACGCCTGCCGTCCAAACAAAATCCGTTCCGGCGACGCCTCATCGCAAATCGGGGAACAGGATTCTTGCTGCCGAAATGAAGGAATACGATGCGTAAATTTCTCCTCGCACTCACCTTGTTGTCGCTCACGGCTTCGTCCGGAGCCTTCGCCCAGCAGCCGCAGCAGTCACGCAGCGGAACGCCGGAGGAGCAGAAGGCCTGTAACCGTGACGTGCAGAAGTTCTGCCGTCCTGTGATCGATCAGGGCGATTTCACCATCCTGGCCTGTCTCAAGGAGCATCGTACCAAGATCAGTGCCGCCTGCGACCAGGTTCTGAAGAACAACGGGCAATAAGCTGCGGCTTACGTCCGTTAACCCTCGCGGAAAAGCCATTTTCGGCTCTATGACGCGCGTCACGGGCGGGGCTAATCAGCCCATATAGCATTGGTTTTGGCAGCGTATTCCCCTATATGGGGCACGCGATCTCCTCGCGCGCGCCGAGCATCGGCGCGCGCCGCCAATTCCGATTGATGTAGCCAGTTCCTGATGACCAGTGCGAGCGACCTGCGATCCGGAAAGACCCACCGCGACGAGAATTTTCCGGTCGCGTCGTGGATCATTCATCCGCGTCACCGGGCGCTGATCCTTAGCTTCTATAATTTCGTCAGGACGGCCGACGACATCGCCGATCACGCGACGCTCAGCGCGGACGAGAAGCTGCGCTATCTCGACCTCTTCGAGGCGGAGCTGCTGGGCAAGGGCGATACGCAACCGGAGGCGGTCAGCCTGCGCCGGGCGTTTGCCGAGCGCGCGATGGCGCCGCGCCACGCGCTCGACGTGCTGGTCGCGTTCCGGATGGACGTCACCAAGCTGCGCTACGAGAACTGGGACGACGTCATCCATTACTGCCGCTATTCGGCCATGCCGGTCGGCCGTTTCATGCTCGACGTCCATGGCGAGAGCACCTCGACCTGGGCCGCGTCGGACGCGCTGTGCGCCGGCTTGCAGATCAACAACCATCTGCAGGATTGCGCCAAGGACTACAAAAACCTCAACCGCGTCTACCTGCCGCGCGACGCGCTGGCCACAAGCGGCGCCACCGTCGAGATGCTGGGCGAGACGAAGTCGCAGCCGGTGCTGCTGCAATGCCTGCAGGCGCTTGCGGTGCGGACCGAGACGCTGCTCAATGAAAGCAGGTCGCTCAGCGCCGAGGTAAAGGATTTCCGGCTCGGGCTCGAAGTTGCCGTGATCCAGGCCTTTGCCGACAAGATCGTCGGCATGCTGAAGGTGCGCGATCCGCTCAGCGAGCGCGTGCATTTGAACAAGCCCGAATTGCTCGTGCAGAGCATCGGCGGCATGGTCAGCGAAATGATCAGGCGCGCCGCGGGACGGCGTCCCCTGACAAAACCGGCGGCCGGCGCATGACGTTGCAGACGGCGGCGGCCAACGCAGATTACGGTACCACCGCGTCCGGCAGTTCGTTCTATGCCGCGATGCGCATCCTGCCGCGCGCCCAGCGCGAGGCGATGTTCCAGATCTACAGCTTCTGCCGGCAGGTCGACGACATCGCCGATTCCGACGGGCCGCGGCCCGAGCGGCTGGCCGCGCTGCAACAATGGCGCGACGACATCGATGCGCTATATCACGGTCATCCGCCGCCGCGCCTGCAAGATTACGCCGCCTCGATGAAAACCTTCGGTCTCAAGCGCGAGGATTTTCTCGCGATCATCGACGGCATGGAGATGGACGTGCCACAGGACATTCGTGCGCCGGATCTTGCCACGCTCGATCTCTATTGCGATCGCGTTGCCAGCGCCGTCGGGCGGCTGTCGGTCAGGGTGTTCGGCCTGCCCGAGGAAGACGGCATCCTGCTCGCCCACCATCTCGGCCGCGCGCTGCAATTGACCAACATCCTGCGCGACATCGACGAAGACGCCGGCCTCGGCCGGCTCTATCTGCCGCGCGAAGGCCTGCTGCTCGCCGGCATCACCAGCGACAATCCGCAGAAGGTGACTGCCGATCGCGCACTTCCCAAGGTTTGCCTGCCGCTGGCCGAGCGGGCGAAAAAGCATTTCGAAAAGGCCGACGAGATCATGAAGCGCAATTCGCGCCGCGTGGTGCGCGCGCCGCGGATCATGTCGAAATATTACCGCGCGATCCTGGACCTGTTGCTGGCCCGGGGCTTTGCCGTCCCGCGTGAGCCGGTCCGCGTCCACAAATGGGCGAAGATCGCCATCGTTCTCCGTTACGCGATCATCTGATGCAGAAAAACGCTCATATCATCGGCGCCGGCATTTCCGGCCTTTCGGCCGCCGTGCGGCTGGCCAACGCCAATTACCGGGTGCATGTCCACGAGGCCACGCAGCAGGTCGGTGGCCGTTGCCGCTCCTATTTCGACGCGGCCACCAATCTCACCATCGACAACGGCAACCATTTGCTGTTGTCGGGCAATCGCCATGCGCTGGCCTATGCCAGATCGATCGGCACCGAGGCGGGGCTGGTCGGGCCGAAGGTTGCGCAATTTCCCTTCGTCGACATCATGACCGGCCAGCGCTGGCAGCTCGATCTCGGCGACGGCAAATTGCCGCTATGGGTGTTCGACGAGGCGCGCCGCGTCCCCGATACCAGGCTGCTCGATTATCTCGCATTGGCGCCGCTGGTCTGGGCAGGCACCGGCAAGCTGGTCGGCGACACCATCCCCTGCAAAGGCACGCTGTACGATCGGCTGGTGCAGCCGCTGCTGCTGGCTGCGCTCAACGTCGATCCGCCCGAGGGTTCGGCGGGCCTCGCCGGCGCGATCGTGCGGGAAACGCTGCTGGCGGGCGGGCAGGCCTGCCGGCCGCTGATCGCGCGCGACGGGCTCAGCGCGGTTTTGGTCGATCCGGCGATCAAGCTGTTGCAGGACAAGGGCGCCTCGATCCAGCTCGGCCATGAGCTGCGCGAGTTCGCGACGACAGGCAATGCCGTCGGCGAGCTGAAATTCGGCAGCGACGCGATTGCGCTCGGCCCCGACGACGTCGTGGTGCTCGCGGTGCCGCCACGCCCGGCGGCGGGGCTGTTGCCGGGTCTGAAGACGCCGTCGAAATTCCGCGCCATCGTCAATGCGCATTTCCGCTTCGATCCGCCCCGCGATGCCGTGCCCATCCTCGGCGTGGTCGGCGGCCTCGTGGAATGGCTGTTCGCATTCCCGCAGCGGCTGTCGGTCACCATCAGCAATGGCGACCGGCTCGTCGACATGCCGCGCGAAGAACTCGCGCTGGCGATCTGGCGGGATGTCTGCAAGGCGGCCGGCCTGCAGGGCGATTTGCCCCTGCCGCCGTGGCAGATCGTGCGCGAGCGCCGCGCCACGTTCGAGGCGACGCCGGAGCAGAACGCGCTGCGCCCGGGGGCGGTGACATCATTCAAAAACCTGTTTCTCGCCGGCGACTGGACTGATACGGGATTGCCGGCAACCATCGAAGGATCGGTGCGGTCGGGCGACCGCGCCGCCGATCTGGTCCTGGCGCGGGCTTAAGGCCTGACAGGAGTTGCGTGACGGGCTTCACAGAGCCCGCGCGCGAATAGAGGGATGCTAGCGATATGCTTTCCATCGACAAAACAATTGCAGGCGAACCCCTCGCGACAGTCGATACCGTCGCGCTGGAGAAGAGCATCTCGTCGGCAACCGAAGCGCTGCTTGGTTACCGGCAATCCGATGGACACTTTGTGTTCGAGCTGGAAGCCGACAGCACCATTCCGTCGGAATATATCCTGCTGCGCCACTATCTCGCCGAGCCCGTCGACAGCGCGCTGGAAGCCAAGATCGCAAACTATCTGCGCCGCACGCAAGGCAACCATGGCGGCTGGCCGCTGGTGCAGGACGGCCCGTTCGACATGAGCGCCAGCGTCAAATCCTATTTCGCGCTGAAGATGATCGGCGATTCCGTTGACGCGCCGCATATGGTGCGCGCACGCGACGCGATCCGTTCGCGTGGCGGCGCGGCCCGCGTCAACGTCTTCACGCGGTTCCTGCTGGCCTTCTACGGCGTGCTGTCTTGGCGCGCGGTGCCGGTGCTGCCGATCGAGATCATGCTGCTGCCAATGTGGTCGCCGTTCCATATCAACAAGATTTCCTACTGGGCGCGCACCACGATCGTGCCGCTGATGGTGATGGCGGCGTTGAAGCCGTTGGCGAAAAATCCCAAGGGCGTCGGCATCGACGAGCTGTTCCTGCAGGATCCCAAGTCGGTCGGCATGACGCCGAAGGCGCCGCACCAGAGCTGGGGCTGGTTCACGCTGTTCAGCGCGCTGGACAAGATCCTGCGGGTCATCGAGCCGTTGTTTCCGAAGAAGCTGCGCCAGCGCGCGATCGATGCGGCGCTCGCGTTCACCGAAGAGCGGCTCAACGGCGAAGACGGCATGGGCGCGATCTATCCGCCGATGGCCAACATCGTCATGATGTATGAGGCGCTCGGCAAGGGACCGGATTTTCCGCCGCGCGCGGTCACCCGCAAGGGCATCGACAAGCTGCTGGTGATCGGCGAGCACGAGGCCTATTGCCAACCCTGCGTCTCGCCGGTGTGGGACACCGCGCTGACCTGCCACGCGCTGGCGGAGGCCGGTGGCGAGGAGACGCTCGAGAAGATGAAGCAGGGCCTCGACTGGCTGACGCCGAGGCAGGTGCTCGACCTCAAGGGCGACTGGGCGGTGAAGGCTCCCGATGTCCGTCCGGGCGGCTGGGCGTTCCAGTACAACAACGACTATTACCCCGATCTGGACGACACCGCCGTGGTCGTGATGGCGATGGACCGCACGCGCCGGGCCTCCGGCAGCAAGGAATACGACCAGGCGATCTCGCGTGGCCGCGAGTGGATCGAGGGCCTGCAGAGCCGCGATGGCGGCTGGGCCGCCTTCGACGTCAACAACCTCGAATACTACCTCAACAACATCCCGTTCTCCGATCACGGCGCGCTGCTCGATCCGCCGACCGAGGACGTCACCGCGCGCTGCATCTCGATGCTGACGCAGCTTGGCGAGACTGTCGAGACCAACAAAGCGGTTGCGGACGGGATCGCCTATCTGCGCCGCACCCAGCTCACGGAAGGGTCATGGTACGGCCGCTGGGGCCTCAACTACATCTACGGAACCTGGTCGGTGCTGTGTGCGCTCAACGCCGCTGGCGTCGACCACCAGGACCCGATGATGCGCAAGGCTGTGGACTGGCTGGTCTCGATCCAGAACAAGGATGGCGGCTGGGGCGAGGATGCCGTCAGCTATCGGCTGGACTACAAGGGATTCGAGGGCGCCCCGTCGACCTCCTCGCAAACGGCATGGGCCTTGCTTGGGCTGATGGCGGCCGGCGAGGTCGAGAGTCCGGAGGTTGTGCGGGGCGTGGAGTACCTAAAAGCCACACAGACCGATAAAGGGCTCTGGGACGAGGCGCGTTACACGGCTACGGGCTTTCCGCGGGTGTTTTATTTGCGTTATCATGGCTACTCGAAGTTCTTTCCGCTCTGGGCGCTGGCGCGGTACCGAAATTTGAGAAGCACCAACAGCAGGGTGGTAGGGGTCGGGATGTGACTTTGGGGGTGGGGGCCGCCGCGATCGTGGACAGTTCGGTTGATCGCAATTCGAATGATCCGCGGCCGGTTTTGATCGTAACAGGATTGGTGCAGGAAGCCCGCATTGCGGCCGGGCCCGGCATGATCGTGATCTGCAGTTCCAGCGATCCGCAGCAATTGCGCGCACTGCTGGCAACGCTGGATTCCACCACTTTCAGGGGTGTCATCTCGTTCGGCGTCGCCGGCGGGCTGGATCCGTCGCTGAAATCAGGCGACGTGGTGGTGGCCACCGAGGTTATGGCCGGCGATACCCGTTTTCTGGCAGGTCTGGCGCTGAACGAGGAAATGATCGCGCGCGCGACGATGCGCAGGCGACGCGTGGTCCGCGGCGGCCTGGCCGGCGTGGAACAGGTGATTGCGGCGACCGCCTGCAAGGCCGCGCTGCATTCGGAGACGGGCGCGGCAGCGGTTGATATGGAGAGCCATATTGCCGCAGCCTATGCGGCCGAGGCCGGCTTGCCGTTCGCGGCGCTGCGGGTCATCTCCGATCCGGCCAGCCGCGCCCTTCCGGCGCTGGCCAAGAGCGCCATCAAGCCGAACGGCGACATCGACCTCGGCAAGGTGCTGCGCGGGGTGGCGCGCAATCCCACCACGCTGCGCGCGCTGGTCTCCACGGGAATTGATTTCAATCGCGCGCTGCGCTCGCTGCGCGGCTGCCGTGGCTTCCTGCACGGCGGAGAGGGGCTTGCCACCGCGGTGGTCTGATCCGCACAGGCGGCTGACAGATAAGATTTTCCAGCTTCAAGATTTTCGAAGGGCGTCAAACAAAAAGAAAAGGGCCCCGGTTCCCAAAGAACCGAGGCCCTTAATCTTTTGCTCGATCCCGCTCAGGCGGCGGTTGAAGCTTTTTCCTGCTGCTTGGCCGCGGCAGCGGCGGCTTCATCCTTGCGGATCTCCGACAGTCGCTTCTGCACCTCGGCCGAGAAGATGTACTGCGCCGGGCGCTGGTTGGTGAGATCGATCTCGGGCGCCATCGGACCCGTGGTGCGGACGCCGCGGAGCGCGACCCACATCGCCTTCAACGGATTGACCAAGGCCGCGTTGGCAGCCGTCGGCTCGTAGCCGCAATGCGCCATGCAGTCCGCGCACTTCTCGTACTTGCCGGTGCCGTAGGTCTCCCAGTCCGTCGTCTCCATCAGCTCCTTGAAGGTCTTGGTGTAGCCTTCACCGAGCAAATAGCAGGGTTTTTGCCAGCCGAAGATGTTGCGCGCCGGCATGCCCCAGGGCGTGCATTCGTAGCTCTGGTTACCTGCGAGGAAGTCCAGGAACAGGCCGGAATGCATAAAATTCCACTTCTTGCCCTTGCCGAGCGCGAACACGTCGCGGAACAGCTTCTTGGTCTTGGTGCGGTTGAGGAAGTGGTCCTGGTCCGGGGCGCGCTCATAGGCGTAGCCCGGCGACATCGAGACGCCGACGCCGAGTTCGGTCGTGAAGTCGAGGAATTTTGCGATTTCTTCCGCCGGATGGCCGTCGAAAATCGTGGCGTTGACGTTGACGGTGAAGCCGCGCGCTTTCGCGGCCTTGATCGCGGAGACGGCGCGGTCGAACACGCCCTTCTGCGACACCGCCTTGTCGTGATGGTCCTTCAGGCCGTCGAGATGCACCGAGAAGAACAGGTAGGGCGAGGGCTCGAACAGATCGAGCTTCTTTTCCAGAAGCAGCGCGTTGGTGCACAGCGAGACGAATTTCTTGCGCGCCACGAGGCCGCGCACGATCTCGCCGATCTCCTTGTGGATCAAAGGTTCGCCGCCGGGAATCGCCACCATCGGCGCGCCGCATTCATCGGCCGCGTCCCAGCATTCCTGCGCCGACATGCGGCGGTTGAGGATCGCGTCGGGATAGTCGATCTTGCCGCAGCCGACGCAAGCGAGGTTACAGCGGAACAACGGCTCCAGCATCAGCACGAGCGGATAACGCTTCCGGCCAAGCAGCTTCTGCTTGATGAGATAGCCGCCGATACGCATTTCCTTGAAGAACGGTATTGCCATTTGAGAGATTTTCTTTCTGGACTTGGGTCTGGGCTTGGAGCCCAGACTTGGAAATCGTGAAGTGGATCAGCCCGTAGTCAGTTCGGCTGGAAGCCGGAACTCGATGTTCTCCTCCCGGCCGGGAAGTACCGACACCTTGACGGGTCCGATACGCCTCAAAGCCTCGATCACGTCGTCGACCAAAACCTCGGGCGCCGATGCGCCCGCCGTAATGCCGACCGCCTTTGCATCCTTCAGCCAATCGGGATTTAACTCGCTCCCATCGGCAATGAGATAACTCGCGACCCCGACCTCGGTGCCGATTTCGCGAAGCCTATTTGAGTTGGAACTATTGGCGGCCCCCACCACCAAGATGACGTCCACCAGCTTGCTCAGGTCCCTTACCGCAGATTGGCGGTTCTGTGTCGCATAGCAGATATCCCGGATGTCAGGGCCTTGAATATCTGTAAATTTGGCCTGAAGGGCGGCGATTATGTCCTTTGTGTCGTCCACGCTGAGGGTGGTTTGGGTAATATAGGCCACCGGAGCGTCGGTCGGCAGGGTCAGGGCCGCCACGTCGTCGACGTTCTGGACCAGCAGGACCGGCCCTGGAACCTGGCCCATGGTTCCCTCGACCTCGGGATGGCCGGCATGCCCGATCAGGACCAGGGTCCGGCCCTTGGACATATACCGCTTGCCTTGGTTATGGACCTTGGTGACCAGGGGGCAGGTGGCATTGAGGACGGGCAGGCCGCGGGCGGCGGCCTCTTCCTCGACGCTGCGGGCCACGCCATGGGCGCTGAACACGGTTACCGCCTGCGGCGGAACCTCCGACAGGTCCTCGACGAAGATCGCGCCCTTGGCTTTGAGGCTTTCGACCACGTACTTGTTATGTACGATCTCATGCCGGACATAGACCGGCGGACCGTACTTCTCGAGCGCGCGCTCAACGATTTCGATGGCACGCACGACTCCCGCACAAAATCCGCGGGGCTGCGCTAGATACACTTCCATGGGATGTCCATTACGATTGTTGCACCACGTACTGAATTCGCAAATTCACCCGAAGGTCTCCGTGCAGCCGGTCACATCCGGATCTGCAATATCCGCACCATGACCGGAACCCGTAGGTAATCCCCACCCAAGTAGATGGAAGCGCAGGACTATGTGTCAAAAATTGTGCGGCTAGAAAAGGTGCATCGCGCAATGGTTACTAAACCATAGGTAATTAAATACCTAAAAATGCGCCGCGGGAACCGTTGCTCCTCACCGGTTCGTCACTTTATCGCCCACCGGACGGGCTATACCCACCCCCGAACGCCTGTTCCGGTCCGTCTTGGCGGCTTCGTTTGAACCGTCGGGGAAGTAACCAAAACAACATTAGATCGGCTTCGGGAACTCCGCTAGACAGCGGGCGTTTTCGCCCAGCTCTCCTTGAGATTTAGAAAGAAACGAAGTGCTGACCAGTATTGTTGTCTCCGTTGTCAGAACCTGTACGCGGTTTGCCACTCTCGTCGTCATCCTCTCCCTGCTTCTGGCGGTCGGAGCGAGCTACTATGCCGCCCGGCACTTCGCCATCAACACCGACATCAACACGCTGATTTCACCCGAACTCGACTGGCGCAAGCGCGACAATCAGTTCGAGCACGCATTCGACCGCGAAAAGCTGATTCTCGCCGTCGTCGAGGCGCCGACGCCCGAACTCGCCAGTGCCGCGAGTAAGGTGCTTTTCACAAAGCTCTCCGGCGACACCACGCATTTCGAATCGGTGCAGCCGCTAGGCTCCGGCGAGTTCTTCGAAAAGAACGGGCTGTTGTTCCTGCCGGTGGAAGAAGTCGGCAAGGTCGCCGGCCAGCTCGAAGCCGCCGCCCCCCTGATCGAGATCATGGCCGGCGATCCTTCGATCCGCGGCCTGACCGGCGCGCTGGAGACCGGGCTTGCCGGCGTCAAGCGCGGGCAGGTCAAGCTCGACAATGCCGAACGGCCCTTCAACCTGATCAGCCAGACGGTCGAGGACATCCTGAACAAGAGAACGGCGACGTTCTCCTGGCGCGAACTTGTCAGCGACAAGCCTTTGACCGATACCGACCGCCGCGCCTTTATCGAGTTCAAGCCGAAGCTCGACTACAACGCGCTCGAACCCGGCAAGGACGCGACCGACGCGATCCGGCAGGCCGCGACCGATCTCAATTTTGCGGGCCAATACAGCGCGCGCGTGCGGCTTACCGGCCCCGTTCCGATCGCCAATGAGGAATATTCGACCGTGCAGGACGGCGCGATCGTCAACGGTATCGCAACCGTCCTCATTGTGCTGGTGATTCTCTGGATGGCGTTGCATTCCGCGAAGATCATCTTCGCGGTGTTCGTGAACCTGTTCATCGGCCTTTCGCTTACGACCGCAGTCGGCCTGATGATGGTGGGATCGCTGAACCTGCTGTCGATCGCCTTTGCCGTGCTGTTCGTCGGGCTCGGCGTCGATTTCGGCATCCAGTTCAGCGTCCGTTACCGTTCCGAGCGTTTCAAGAACGAAGATCTGGCGCCGGCGCTGGAGAGCGCGGCCAGACGTTCGGCGGTCCCGCTGTCGCTCGCCGCGATGGCAACCGCCGCCGGCTTCCTGTGTTTCCTGCCGACCGACTACAAGGGCATTTCCGAACTCGGCAAGATTGCCGGCGCCGGCATGCTGATCGCGTTCATCACCAGCATCACGGCCCTGCCGGCCATGCTGAAGCTGCTGCACCCGCCCGGCGAGAGCGAGCCGGTCGGATACGCGTTCCTGGCGCCAGTGGACGAATTCCTCGAAAGGCATCGCGTCATCATCGTCGTTGGCACGCTGCTTCTCGTCGTGGCCGGCCTGCCGCTGCTCTATTTCATGAAGTTCGACTTCAACCCGATCAACCTGCGCAACCCAAAGGCTGAATCGATTGCGACCTTCCTCGACCTGCGCAAGGACCCCAACACCGGCGCCAACGCCGTCAACGTGCTGACCACTTCGGAAGCGGAAGCGAAGAAGATCGAGGCGCGGCTGGAAAAGCTGCCGGAAGTCCTGCGCGTGATGTCGATCGACAGTTTTGTCCCCGAGGATCAGCCGGCAAAGCTGCAGTTGATCGCGAAGGCGGCGAAGGTGGTGGGGCCTGCGCTCAATCCCGATCAGGTCGATGCGGCGCCCTCGGATGAAGAGAATGTCGAGGCGCTGAAGAGTTCGGTCGACAGCCTGCGCAGAACCGCCGGCGACGGCAAGGGTCCGGGCGCGGTTGCCTCACGAAGGCTGGCGGACGCGCTGTCGAAACTTGCCGGCAGCGACCAGGCGACGCGCGTCAAGGCTCAGAACATTTTCGTCGCCCCGCTCAAGATCGTGTTCGATCAGCTCAAGAACACGATGCAGGCAGGTCCCGTCACGTTGAAGACGCTGCCGCCGGAACTGCTGAACAGCTGGAAATCCAAGGACGGGTTGATCCGCGTCGAGGCGTTGCCGAAGGGCGATCCCAACGACAACGACAATTTGCGCCGATTTGCCGATGCGGTTTTGGCGGCCGAGCCGAATGCGATCGGTGGGCCGGTGTCGATCCTCAAATCCGGCGACACCATCGTGAGGGCGTTCATCCATGCCGGCATCTGGGCGCTGCTGGTGATCAGCGCCTTGCTGTGGCTGACGCTGCGCAGGGTCAGCGACGTCCTGATGACGATGGTGCCGCTGCTGGTGGCCGGCGCGGTAACGCTGGAACTTTGCGTGCTGATCGAGCTGCCGCTCAACTTCGCCAACATCGTCGCATTGCCGCTGCTGCTCGGCGTCGGCGTCGCCTTCAAGATCTATTACGTCACGGCCTGGCGCGAGGGCAGAACGAACCTGCTGCAGTCGAGCCTGACACGCGCGATCTTTTTCTCGGCGCTGACGACCGCGACCGCCTTCGGAAGCCTGTGGCTATCCAGTCATCCCGGCACCGCCAGCATGGGTAAATTGCTGGTGCTGTCGTTCATCATCACGCTGGCCGCGGTGCTGCTGTTCCAGCCCGCGCTAATGGGGAAACCGCGCGATGTCGGGGAGTAGGCAGATATCGCCGATATCGGCGGGTTGGGCCGGCTGGCCGGCCGCCTGCTTCTGAGCGGGCGCGGCCTTCGGCGCGGCTGCAGGACTGGCGGGGGCGGGATTCGCTGCACCTGTGGTCTTCGGTGCCGCCGGCGCAGGAGCCGGTGCTGCCGTTTTGGGCGCCGCGCCAGCGGGCCCCTTCGGCGCACCCTTGGCCATGCTGTTGGCAGGGCTTGAGGGAATCGGCGGTCCGACGCGGGTCCAGGTTTCACCACCGCACAGGAAGCCGAGCACGCAGCCCTGAATTTCGAGCTGGTCGGTGCCAATCGGCTTGATCGTCGAGCTGTAGAGCTGTCCGTCCTTGGCGTTGTAGACTTCGCCTTCCCAGGCATCGACGCCGGACTTCTTCTTCATGTCGATCAGGATCGGCATGGCCAGGGTCGGCCGGCTCTGCTTTGCGGTATCCGGATTGTTCTTGTCCTTGCCGCCCGGGGTCTTTTCCCAGGCGACGACGCCCCACATGCTGCCGTTACATTGGGCCACGCGAATGTTGGCCACACCATCGGCTACTTTCCAGTCACCGGTGGGATCGGCGGCCAGCGCAGCGCTAACACCTGTGGCTAAAAGAACTCCCGAATAAACTATTGTACGCGCGATGGTTCTTGGGCAGTGCAACATGGTTCAAACCTATGTTTAAGTAGATGATCCAAAGCGGGGGTCAAAACGCCGCATTGAGTGTTTTCAGTTGACGAAACGGCCATCAACCGACGTATGTAGCGAATGCCAAGTTCATATCTAGATGTTTCCGGGCTGTTTGTAGAGCGGCAGGCGCAGCGAAGTTCCATGCATGCGCGTCACCTGAACGAGCAGCTCGTCCGTGTGCTGAAGACCATCGGCTACGATGTGGGCTTTCAGAAGGGTCAAGGTCAATACCTGTTCGATCGCGACGGGGCCCGTTATCTTGATCTACTGAGCGGATTTGGCGTTTTTGCGATTGGCCGCAATCATCCTGTGTTGCGTGCGGCGCTGAAAAGCGTGCTCGATAACGATTTTCCCAATTTGGTTCAACTTGACGTGTCCACGCTCGCGGGCGTGCTGGCGGAACGCCTGCTTGAACATGTGCCATATCTGGACAAGGTGTTCTTTGCCAATTCCGGCGCGGAGACCGTCGAGGCCGCGATCAAGTTCGCGCGCGGCGCGACCGGCCGCCCGGGCATCGTCTCCTGCTCGCATTCGTTCCATGGCCTGTCCTACGGTGCGTTGTCGCTGATGGACGACGCGAACTTCCGCAGCGGCTTCGAGCCGCTGCTGCCGGGATGCACGCAGATTGCCTTCAACGATCTCGCCGCGCTGGAGCAGGCGCTGTCCTCGCGGCAGGTCGCGGCCTTCATTGTCGAGCCGATCCAGGGCAAGGGCGTCAACCTGCCCACGGACGAATTCCTGCCGGGCGCACTGGCGCTGTGCAAGAAATACGGCACCATCTTCATCGCCGACGAAATCCAGACCGGCATCGGCCGCACCGGAAAATTCCTCGCGGTCGAGCACTGGAACGTCGAGCCGGACATGGTGCTGCTGGCGAAAGCGTTGTCGGGCGGTCACGTGCCGGTCGGCGCGCTGCTGACGCGCAAAAGTATCTTCGACAAGATCTTCAACCAGATGGACCGCGCGGTCGTGCACGGCTCGACTTTTGCGAAGAACGATCTGGCGATGGCCGCCGGCATCGCAACGCTTGATGTGATCAAGCAC
>Ga0307278_10000463_pt1 | contig 20386 bp, 13 predicted proteins | sample ER_DNA_117_FD_194482 | JGI IMG/M metagenome (GOLD analysis project Ga0307278, IMG submission 194482) | Bulk soil microbial communities from the East River watershed near Crested Butte, Colorado, United States - ER_DNA_117 | ecosystem: Environmental > Terrestrial > Soil > Floodplain | place...
CACAGGGCCCCTCACGCCCTACAATCGCCTGCATCCGATGCGGACGATGTCCGACCACCGTCGGGAACGACCGATGTTCGCGGTAGGCATGTCGTGAGGTCAAAAAATTTGAACGTGCCTTTTCACCGCTGTTTACGCTATAGACATCGCTCGCCCTTCAGCTTGTTTTCTGCTCTTCCATTACCGATACTCACGTTGTTACAAAGGGAAGAGTCAGAGGGGGATAAGCGATGGATTGGAAGCACCTATTGGCGTATATCACAGGCTCAGTGGATCAGGAGTTGCTACGACGCGACGAATACCTCGTGACAGAAAACCGGATCCTACGCCAGCATATCAAAGGACGGGTGCGCGTAACAGACACTGAGCGCAAGACTCTCGCTGAAATAGGCAAGAAGCTCGGGAAGCAAGCCCTGGAGGAAGTGGCCACGATCGTGAAGCCCGAGACCATCCTTCGCTGGCATCGCATGCTCATCGCCCAGAAGTTCGACGGCTCCCAGACGCGCCGAGGGCCAGGACGGCAGGGAATCGATGAAGAGATTGAAGCACTGATCCTCCGCTTGGCCAGAGAGAATCGCTCCTGGGGGTATGACCGGATGGTTGGAGCATTGGCCCACCTGGGATACACGGTCAGCGACCAAACCGTCGGCAATATCCTGAAGCGTCACGGCATTCCTCCAGCACCGACGCGTAAACAGATAACCACCTGGAACGAGTTCATCCGCTCACACATGGATATCCTCGTCGCGACGGATTTCTTTACCACTGAGGTGTGGACGACAGCCGGGTTGGTGACCTACTATGGGCTATTTTTCATCCACCTAGGGAGCCGCAAGGTGGATGTGGCTGGGATGACACCGCATCCTGACAAGCATTGGATGATGCAAATCGCGCGTAACGCGACGATGGCCGAGTGGGGCTTCCTGTCGTCAGGACAATACCTCAGCCATGATAGAGACGGCAAGTTCTGCCCAACGTTTCAGCAAGCCATCGATCCTGCGGGGGTGAAGCGCGTCGCGTTGCCTCCACGGAGCCCCAATTTGAATGCCTATGCGGAACGATGGGTTCGCTCTGTCAAGGAGGAAGCGTTGTCACGGCTGATCTTGTTTGGGGAACGGTCCCTGCGGCATGCCCTCATAGCGTATGTGGCCCATGATCATGAGGAGCGTCCACATCAGGGTAAGGGTAATGTTGTGCTCTTTCCCGCATCAAGCCAAGGCAGGATGGGTGATGGCCCGATCCAGTGCCGGAAACGGCTCGGTGGGCTGCTCACGTATTACCACCGTGAGGCCGCGTGAGTTTTTTGACCTCACGGGAAGTGGAGGGCGGACGGGTACCCACAGCAGACTGGTTCCTCAATCTGCAGATCCTCACCTCAGGAGGTTTTCGATGAGCAATGACACGCTCTACCACGTAATACGGTGGAATGTGGTATTTTTGACCATCAACGGAAAGCGCCATTACCTCTGGCGCGCTGTCGACCAAGACGACAACGTGCTCGATATCCTGGTGCAGAGCCGCCGCAACAAGAAGGCCGCGAAGAAGTTCTTCCGCAAGCTGCTGCAGGGCTTGCAGTACGCGCCGCGAGTCATCATTACGGACAAGTTGAAGAGCTACGGTGCGGCCAAACGTGAGATTCTCCCAGGGGTAGAGCATCGCCAGAGTCGTTACCTGAATAACCGGTGCGAGCATTCGCATCGGCCGACACGGCAACGGGAGCGCCGCATGCAGGGGTTTAAGTCCACGGGGCATGCCCAACGATTTTTATCCGCGTATGGACCCATTGCCCAACACTTTCGACCCAGATGGCATCTGCTATCGGCGTCGGCGTACCGCGAAGAGGTGAGGAAGCGATTCGAGCGTTGGGCCGACATGACGGGGACGGAGCGGGTCGCCTAAAGGATGAGTAGGACCGGAGAGAGGCCCCCGCCTGCCTGATGTGCGTCTCCGCCTCAACAACTTGACAAAACCCATCTCCGCCCTGACACCGAGAATACGACGGAATTGGTCTGGTTTGATCAGGCGCGGGTGCGCCGGGTGCTCGCACGGATGGCGGCAGATTTGGACATGTTGGCCCGGCACGGGCCGGCCACGGACACGGAGAGGCCAGCAGAGCCCACTGATCCCCGTACGCGGCACCGAAGGCGCCTGGCCGAGTCGGATGAGAAGCCCGGAGGCCGCACGGCGAAAGCACAGCGCGACGCCTGACGCCACGAGTTCAGGGTGCCACCGTATCGCGGGGATGATGCCGAGGCCTGCAGGCAGACACGGGGGCCGAACATGTGAGTGAAGTGTCCAGCAAACTGGACGCCTTAGCGTACCTGTTTGTTCCGTTGCTCCTGGAAGGCCATATGCCTGGGTAAGCCCTAGAGGCCAGGACTGAGTCATGAGGACTGAGGGAAAGTATTTCGCGACTCAGTTTTCAGTTCCCGTTGGTGTCTTCCAGAAGGAGGGCTGCTCATGCTGCGGCAGAACGTTCATCTCCCACATGCCCATGGACTAAGCCGTCGCGAGCTGCTGAAAGCTGGCCTGGCCGCCGGCGCCACGCTGTGCGCCTGGCCCCGCTATGGCCCGTCCCCGCCCTGGGCTGGGGAAGCGGGAACACCCAAGCACGGCGGCATCCTGCGCGTGCGTGGCTATGACCCAGTGCACTTCGACCCCCATCTCACCATCAGCTTTAAGACGCATACCACCTTGAGCTTTGTCTACAGTAGGCTGGTGCGACATCAGGTCGGGCCTGGGGTACGACCGGGCACCTTCATCGTCGAACCCGATCTAGCAGAGCGCTGGGAGGAGCTGAACGATACGACGTATGTGTTCTACCTCCGCCATGGGATTACATGGCACAACAAGCCGCCCGTCAACGGCCGCGAGCTGGTGGCCGAGGATGTCAAATTTACCTATGACCGCTTCCTGACTGAGCCGGGGAATGCGAACCGTTATATCCTGGACCTTGTCGACCGGGTCGAGGTGGTGGACCGCTATACGGTGAAGTTTTTGCTGAAGGAGCCCTACGTCTGGCTGGTCAATGGGCTGGCGTACCCTTGGAGCACTTGGATCATCGCCCCGGAGGTGGTACAGCAATTCGGCGACCTGAAGAAGCCGGAGACCGCCATCGGCACCGGCCCTTTCGTCTTGGCGCGTTACGAGCCGAACGTCAAAACGGTCTTCAGGCGCAACCCGGACTACTTCCGGCAGGGCCAACCTTTCGTCGACGGGGTGGAGTGGTTGGTGCTCGAGGACGACTCGACTGGGCTGGCCATGTATCGTACCGGCCAAATCGACTGTGGCCCCTGGCACTGGTGGAGCGTGCGCCAGCAAGACGTAGAAGCGCTGAAGAAGACCCATCCCCTCTTGCTGTATCAGGATTTCCTCTCCACGGTGAGCCAGGCGATCTCGATGCGGACCGATATGTCTCCCTTCGCCGATGTGCGCGTGCGACGCGCCATCTCCCATGCCATCGATCGCCAGGCGCTCATCGATGCCGTGTGGGTCAAGGGCGAACCGACCCCAGCGGTGACCCGCGGTCTGATCGGGTGGTCGCTCCCCATCGAACAGTTAGGCGAGGGGGCAAAATACTATCAATACGATCCCAAGGAGGCCCGGCGCCTGCTGGTGGAGGCCGGGTTCCCCAACGGCTTGAAAACCCAGCTCACGGTCACCCCTGGCTTCGGACGCGACCTCCTCGACGACGCGCAGTTAGTGCAACGCTTCCTCAAAGACGTCGGCATCGACGTTGAGCTGAAGATCCAGGAGTATGGCGCGTATGTGGCCACGACGGAGCAAGGCAAGTTCGAGGGCATGGTGCGAGGCCCCATCGGCATCGCCTGGGAACCGGATAGCCCACTGTACCGGGCCTATGCGTCCGATTCATCGTGGAACACTGGCCGCGTCAATGACGCCAAGATCACGGCGATGCTGAAGGAGCAACGGCGCACCAAGGATCTGGAGGCGCGCAAGCAGCTCATCTTCGACATCCAGCGCTATGCCGCCGAACAGCAGTACGATGTGTACACCAATGTCAACATGATCACCGCCTCCTGGCAACCGTATGTCAAGAACTATGCCCCAAACCCCAGCTTCGACTATGGCGGCTGTGCTGCCGCGCTGTGGCTGGATCGATAGGTGCGCGGGGTTTTGCAAGTTGTTGACCCTCCTGCCCACCTCATGCCATACTCACCTCGGTGATGCCCCATACGTGACTGATGCAACCCCAGGAGAGGCAGCCAGACATGACCCCTCCCATCCACACCGAGCACTACAAACACCACCGTTTTCCCGGCGAAATCATCAGCCACGGGGCTTGGCTCTATGATGGCTTTCACCTGAGCGACCGCGACGTGCAAGAACTCTTGTTCGAACGCGGCATCGACGTGACCTATGAAGCCATCCATCAATGGTGTCAGAAGTTCGGGCGAGACGATGCCAATAGCTGCGTCGCCGGCGACCCCTCCCCGGGGACAAATGATATATGGCATGTGGATGAAATGTTTTTGACCATTCACGGCGAACGCCATGACCTGTGGCGGGCCATCGATCAGGACGACAATGTCCTGGATATCCTGGTGCAACGTCAGCACCATACGAAGGCCGCGAAGAAGTTCTTTCGCAGGTTGCTCAAGGGCTTGAGGTGTGTGCCACGCGTCATCATGACGGATCAGCTCAAACGCGACGGTGGCGCTACACGCGAGGTATGGCCAGGGGTGGAACACCGGCAAAGTCGCGACCTCAATCATCGGGGTGAGAACTCCCATCGGCCCACGCGGCAACGGGAGCGTCGCATGCAGGGGTTCACATCTCCCAGTCAAGCCCAGCGCTTTCTCTCGGCATATGGACCCATGGCCCAACGCTTTCGCCCGCGACGGCATGTGTTGTCAGCATCGGCATACCGCGACGAGATGACGCATCGATTCGAGTGTTGGGCCGAGATCACGGGCACGGCGCGGGCTGCCTCACGGGTGGGTAGGACCCGGGAAGGGCACCCGTGTGCCTGATGCGCGTCTCAGCCCCAATAACTTGACAAAACCCTAACGGATCATAGCCATTCTCTGCCTTCCATCGTGATGGTCACGACACGGAGGCCGCCGCCATGGAGCTTTCAGAATACCGGCTCGAGACACTTCGGAAGGATGGGGAGTTCATCCTGTATCGGGGCCAGCACCGCAGTCGAATAGACGCCGTTCTCCCCCCCGTGCTCGTGGTGGCACCCGTCTCGGAACGCCCCGCACCGGGAAGCCTCAGGCGGATGGAGCACGAATACACCTTACGAGCCGAGCTCGACCCCGGATGGGCCGTCCGGCCTCTCGCCCTCGCCCCGCACCAGGGGTGGACGGTGCTCGTCCTCGCCGACCCCGGCGGCGAGCCGCTCGATCGGCTGCTGGGAAGGCCGATGGCGGTGGCGCCCTTTTTGCGCGTCGCGATTGGCCTCTCCTCCGCGCTCGGCCGCCTCCACGCCAAGGGCCTCATCCATAAGGACGTCAAGCCGGCCAACGTCCTCGTGCACCCCGCGACGGGCCATGCCTGGCTGACAGGCTTTGGGGTCGCGTCGCGCCTGCCGCGCGAGCGCCAGGCGCCCGACCCTCCCGAGGTCATCGCGGGGACACTCGCCTACATGGCGCCCGAACAGACCGGACGCATGAATCGGTCCGTGGATTCCCGTAGCGATCTCTATGCGCTCGGCGTCACGCTGTATGAAATGCTCACCGGCCGTCTGCCCTTCACGGCGTCCGAGCCGATGGAGTGGGTGCACTGCCATATCGCAAGACAGCCGGTGCCGCCCGGCGAGCGGCTTACAGGTGTCCCGGCCCCGGTCTCGGCCATCATCGTGAAGCTCCTCGCCAAGACCGGCGAGGACCGCTATCAGACCGCCGCGGGTGTCGAGGCCGACCTCCGCCGCTGCCTCGTGGACTGGGAGTCTCGGAGGCGGATCGATCCGTTCACACTGGGTGCGCACGACACGCCGGACCGGCTCTTGATTCCCGAGACATTGTACGGGCGGGCACGCGAGATCGACACCCTGCTCGCGGCCTTCGACCGCGTCGTGGCCAGCGGCACGCCGGAGTTGGTGCTCGTGTCCGGATATTCCGGTATTGGCAAGTCCTCCGTGGTCAACGAACTGCACAAGGTGCTGGTTCCGCCGCGCGGCCTTTTTGCCTCAGGCAAGTTCGACCAGTACAAGCGCGACATCCCGTATGCCACCTTGGCGCAAGCCTTTCAGAGCCTGATCCGCCCGCTGCTGGGGAAGAGCGAGACCGAGCTGGACAGCTGGCGTGAGGCGTTTCGTGAGGCGTTCGGTCCGAACGGACGGCTCATGGTGGACCTCGTCCCTGAACTGACGCTCATCATCGGAGAACAGCCACCAGTCCCCGATCTGCCGCCACAGGATGCGCAAGGCCGCTTCCAGCTGGTGTTCCGGCGATTTCTCGGGGTGTTCGCACGGCCGGACCATCCGCTCGCGCTGTTCCTCGACGATTTGCAATGGCTCGACGCGGCGACGCTCGATGTGCTCGAGGATCTGTTCACCCGGCCGGATGTGCAGCACGTGTTGTTGATCGGCGCCTACCGGGACAACGAGGTCAACGCCGCCCATCCGCTGATGCGTAAGCTCGAAGCCATCCGTAAGGCTGGGGCGAGCGTGCGGGAGATCAGCCTTGCACCCCTGGCCTGTGAAGACTTGGGACGGTTACTGGCGGATGCTCTGCACTGCGAAGCGGAGCGCGTGGCTCCGCTGGCGCAACTGGTGCACGAGAAGACGGTGGGCAATCCGTTTTTCGCCATTCAGTTTCTTGCTGCGCTTGACGAGGAAGCATTACTCACCTTCGACCATGGCGATGCGCGATGGTCCTGGGACCTGCAGGGAATTCACGCCAAGGGTTATACCGATAATGTGGTAGACCTCCTGGTTGGGAAGTTGAATCGCCTCCCTGCCGAAGCGCAGAAGGCCTTACAGCAGCTTGCCTGCATGGGCAACAGCACGGAGTTCGCCCTCCTGGCGATGATTCACGAGGATTCGAAGGGGGACATGCACGGCGACCTTTGGGAAGCGGTCAGAACGGGACTCGTCTTCCGCTCGGAAGGTGCCTACAGGTTCCTCCATGACCGCGTCCAGGAAGCCGCCTATGCACTGATTCCGGCAGAGTTGCGCGCCACGGCCCATCTCCGGATCGGCAGGCTGCTCGCGGCGCACACGCCGCCGGAGAAGCGGGAGGAGGCGATCTTCGAGATCGCCAATCAGCTCAACCGTGGCGCAGCCCTGATCACCTCGCGAGACGAACGTGAGGACCTGGCTGAGCTCAACCTGATCGCAGGCAAGCGCGCCAAGGCGTCTATTGCTTACACCTCGGCGCTCACCTATCTCGTCGCCGGCGCGGCGCTGCTGGCGGAAGACTCATGGGAGCGGCGGCACGAGCTCACCTTCGCGCTGGAGCTGAATCGGGCCGAATGCGAGTTCCTGACCGGTGCGCTGGCGGCGACAGAGGAGCGCTTGACCGCGCTTTCAACTCGCGCCGCCACGACGGTCGAGCACGCGACCGTCTCGTGCTTACGCATGGATGTGTACACGACTCTTGGTCAGAGCGGCCGCGCGATCGCCGTCGGGCTCGACTACCTCCGACGGGTAGGCATCGACTGGTCACCGCATCCGACCGAAGAGGACGTTCGACGCGAATACGAGCGGATCTGGGCCCAGCTCGGGGGCCGCACCGTCGAGGAGCTCATTGAGCTGCCATTGATGAGCGACCCCGTAGCCCTCGCGACGCTTGATGTGCTGACCAGGGTCTTTCCTCCTGCAATGTTTACGGATGTAAACCTATTGGCCCTGGTCATCTGCCGAGCGGTCAATCTCAGCCTCGAGCGTGGCAACAGCGACGGGTCGTGCTTCGCCTATGCACTGCTTGGCAGGGTCGCTGGCCCGCATTTCGGCAACTACCAGGCCGGATTTCGCTTCGGCCAGCTCGGCTACGAACTGATCGAACAACGAGGATTGAGGCGCTTCCAGGCCCTGACCTATCTGGGCTTGGGCAATGCCATCCTGCCATGGACGAGACATGTCCGGGCTTGCCGCGAGCTGGTGCGCCGCGCTTTCGAGGCCGCAAACAAGATCGGCGACCTCACGTGCGCGGCCTATTGCTGCAACCAACTGAACGCGAACCTGCTCGCGGCGGGCGACCCCCTTGCCGAGACGCAACGCGAAGCCGAGAACGGTCTCGCGTTTGCGCAGAAGATGCGGTTCGGGTTTGCCATTGACGTCAGCTCCACCCAACTCGGGCTGATCCGGACTCTCCGGGGATTGACGCGGACGTTCGGCTCCCTGGATGATGAGCAGTTTGATGAGCTGCGGATCGAGCGCCGTTTTGCAGACAATCCGGATTTGGCGCTGGGCGAGTGCTGGTATTGGATCCGCAAGCTGCAGGCGCGCTACTTGGCCGGCGACTATGCCGCGGCCGTCGAAGCCTCATCGCAGGTGCAACGGCTGCTGTGGACATCGCCCTCACCACTGGACGCGGCGGAATTTCACTTTTACGACGCGCTGTCCCGCGCCGCATTCTGCGACTCCGCCGCAGTCGACCAGCGGCAGCAGCATGTCGAGGCGCTGGCCGCCCACCACCGACAGCTCGCGGTCTGGGCGGAGAACGGCCCCGAGAACTTTGAAAACCGCGCCGCGCTGGTGGGCGCGGAGATCGCACGCATCGAAGGCCGCGAGCTCGATGCCATGCGCCTCTACGAACGGGCCATCCAATCCGCCCGCGCCAACGGCTTTCTCCACCATGAGGCCCTCGCGAACGAGCTCGCCACCCGCTTCTACGCGGCGCGTGGCTTCGAACAGATCGCGCAGCTCTACCTGCGAAACGCGCGGCACTGTTACCTGAGTTGGGGCGCCGATGGCAAGGTACGGCAACTCGATCAGCTCTATCCGCACCTCCACAAGGAAGAGCCGTCTTCAGACGCGCGAGGAATCATCGGCGCGCCAGTCGAGCACTTGGAGCTCGCAACGGTCCTCAAAGTCTCGCAAGCCGTGTCAGGCGAGATTGTGCTGGAAAAGCTCATCGAGACACTGTTGCGCACGGCTATCGAGCACGCCGGCGCGGAACGTGGGCTGCTGATTGTGCCGCGGGGTGCCGAGCTGCGGATCCAGGCGGAAGCGAACACCAGCGGCAGTTCCGTGATGGTTCGTCTGCGCGAGACGCCCGTCTCCGCGGCTGAACTTCTGGAGTTGGTTGTCCATTATGCCGCGCGCACCCAGGAGAGCGTGGTGCTCGATGATGCTTCGGCCGGGAACCCGTTTTCCACCGATGAGTACATTCGTCAGAAGCACGCCCGGTCGATACTCTGCTTGCCCCTCGTGAAACAGGGGACGGTGGTTGCACTGCTCTACCTGGAAAACCACCTCGCTCCGAAGGTCTTTACGCCCGCCAGGATTGCCGTCCTGGAGGTGCTCGCTTCCGAGGCGGCGATGTCGCTCGACAACAGCCGTCTGTACCGCGAGCTCCAGGAACGGGACGCGCGGATCCGGCGCCTGGTGGAGGCCAACGTCATCGGCATCGTCTTCTGGAACCTCGACGGCCGGATTCTGGAGGCCAACGACGCCTTTCTCCGCATGGTGGGATACGGCAGCGCAGACCTCGTGTCCGGCCGCCTGCGTTGGCGGGAACTCACACCCGACACATGGCGCGCGGCGGACGACCAGGCGTTGGCCGAGCTGGCCGCCACCGGGGTCTGCGAGCCTCGCGAGAAGGAATACGTCCGCCCAGACGGCAGTCGCGTGCCGGTCCTGGTCGGCGCCGCCGTGTTGGAGGGCAGGCAGGACGAGTGCGTCGCGTTCGTGCTCGACCTGACCGAGCGCAAGCGGGCCGAGGAGGCGTTACACCATGCACAGGCGGAGCTAGCGCACGTGGCGCGGGTGGCGACACTGGGCGAGCTGACGGCCTCCATCGCGCACGAAATCAACCAGCCGCTCGGCGCCGTGGTCAATAACGCCAGTGCCTGCGTGCGCTGGCTCGCGGCGCAGAACCTGGAGGAAGCCCGGCAGTCGGCCGCGCTGGTCGTCGAGGACAGCCATCGAGCGGCAGAAATCATCCGCCGCATTCGTAACCTCGCCAAGAAGGCGCCGCCTCACAAGGACTGGCTCGACATCAACGACACGATCCGCGACGTGATCGCCCTAGCGCGTAGCGAGGTGCAGGCGCATCACGTCTCACTGCAGACGCACCTCGGTGACGACGTGCCGCGTGTTCTGGGAGACCGCGTCCAATTGCAACAAGTGCTGCTCAATCTGGTGATGAACGCCATCGAAGCCATGAGTGGCGGCGGCGAAGGTCCGCGCGAGCTGCGGGTCAGTTCGAAGCCCGTCGCCTCGACGGAAGTCTTGATTGCCGTGAGCGATTCGGGGCCAGGGCTGGATCCGCAGAGTCTCGACCGGCTGTTTGACGCCTTCTATACGACCAAGCCGCACGGCCTGGGTATGGGACTGGCGGTGAGCCGTTCGATTGTCGCAGCGCACGGCGGACGGCTGTGGGCGACAGCGAATACACCTCACGGCGCCGTCTTTCAGTTCACGGTACCCGTGGAGCGCAAGGAGGAGACCTGATGGACGCCGAGGCCATGGTCTTCATCGTCGATGATGATGCGCCGATGCGCGAGTCCCTCCAGAACCTCCTGCGGTCGGTGGGGCTACGGGTCGAGGCCTTTGCCTCGGCGCAGGAGTTCCTGCGCCGCCCGCGCCCGGATGTACCCGGCTGCCTGGTGCTCGATGTGCGGCTGCCCGGCCTCAGTGGGCTCGATCTGCAGAAGCAGATGGCCCAGGGCGACCGGGACATGCCCATTATTTTCATCACCGGCCACGGCGACATCCCGATGACGGTGCAGGCGATGAAAGCCGGGGCCGTGGAGTTTTTGACCAAGCCCTTCCGCGACCAGGCGTTGCTCGACGCCGTTCAGCACGCGCTCGCACGCGACCGCCAGGCGCGCGAGCAGCGGGCGCAGAGTGACGCCCTGCGCCGCCGATATAGCGCGTTAACCCCGCGCGAGCGGGAGGTGATGGCGCTCGTGGTGGCAGGGCTCCTCAACAAACAGATCGCGGGACAACTGGGCACGAGCGAGGCCGCCGTGAAAGTGCACCGCCAGCACGTAATGGCCAAAATGGCAGCCGGTTCCCTGGCCACCCTGGTCAAGATGGCTGATCGGCTCGGAATCCCTACCCCAACGTCGTAGCCACCTTTACCAAAGTCTCATCGCCTTTACCAACGTCTAATAGACGTGCTCTCCCACAGACGTTACATTGTTCTCCAGCGGGCGACCATGTTCGCACGTTCCGGGGCCACGTGCATCGGCTTACGGCGCTCCGGAGCCTATGGCGTGTTTCCGGCAGCGGAACCCACGAGAGGAGAGACGCGCGCGATGTCCCAAGTTCCGCTCATTGCGATTCTCGACGATGACGACGCGCTGAGGAATTCGCTCGATAATCTGTTCCGATCCATCGGGTTTCGGGCGCAGGGTTTCTCTTCGGCGGAAGGGTTCTTGCATTCGGATCAGGCGCGCGAGACGGCATGCCTGATTCTCGACGTCCGGATGCCTGGCATGAACGGACTCGAGCTCCAGCGTCAGATGGTGGCGGCCAACTGGCAGATCCCGATCATCTTCATTACGTCACACACAGACGACGAGGCGCGAGCGCAAGCCCTCGAAGCCGGCGCGGTAGCTTTTTTGTACAAACCGTGCCGCGAGGATGACCTACTCCATGCGATCGATGTGGCTCTCAAGCATTCGTGAACCCAAGAGCTTGACGTGTTGGCACTGATACAAGGGTCGGAATTCACCAGGGGGTTAAGCCATGCCAGAGGACAACCCATGCATCTATGTCGTTGACGACGACCGGTCCATACGCGAAAGTCTGAGCAATCTCATCCGCTCTGTGGGGCTCACGGTCCAGACCTTTGCCTCGGCGCACGCGTTCTTGAGCAGCCCGCGTCCGGATGTGCCCGGCTGCCTGGTGCTCGATGTCCAGCTCCCAGGTCTCAGTGGTCTTGATCTGCAACAGGAACTGGCCAGGGACGATGTTCAGATTCCCATTATCTTCATCACCGGTCACGGTGACATCCCGATGACGGTGCGTGCCATGAAAGCCGGGGCCATCGAATTTCTCACCAAACCGTGCCGCGACGACGACCTGCTCCACGCCGTCGAGCAGGCGATGACCCGCAGCCGCCAGCTCGCGCCAGGCACGCACCCGCCGGCCGACGAGCCCCCGGATGCGGCCGACGAGCTCCGCCGCGACAGCAGTTGCTCGGCGATCGTGGGGCACAGTGCGGCGCTGCGCGGCGTCCTCACCGCGGTCGAGACCGTGGCGCCCACCGAGGCGACCGTGCTCCTCTGCGGTGAGACCGGCACGGGCAAGGAACTCATTGCGCGCGCGATTCACCACCTCAGTGCGCGCCGGCCGCACGCCTTCGTCACGCTGAATTGTGCGGCGATGCCCACCGGCCTGCTCGAAAGCGAGCTCTTCGGGCACGAGAAAGGCGCCTTCACCGGGGCCGTCGCGCCGCGCATGGGCCGCTTCGAGCTGGCGCACCGCGGGACGCTGTTGCTCGACGAGATCGGCGATCTGCCCCTCGAGCTGCAGCCCAAGCTGCTGCGGGTGCTCCAAGAGCGCGAATTCGAGCGGCTGGGCAGCACCCGGACCGTGCATACTGATGCCCGCCTGATTGCCGCCACGAATGCGGACCTGGCGCAGATGGTCGCCGAGAAACACTTTCGCAGCGATCTGTATTACCGGCTGCACGTCTTTCCGATCGTGATCCCGCCGTTGCGCGAGCGGCGCGAAGACATTCCGCTCCTCGTGCGGTACTTTGTGCACACCTATGCGCGCCGCCTGCACAAACAGATTGAGACGATCCCGCCCGCGGCGATGACCGCCATGACGGAATACCACTGGCCCGGCAATGTGCGCGAGCTCGAACACTTCATCGAGCGCGCCGTGATTCTCTCGCGGGCACCGGAGCTCCAACCGCCGCTCGCGGAACTGTCGCCCCCCATGCGACCATCGTCGGGCGTCGCCGGCTCGGCAAACCATCCCGTGACCCTCAGAGACGCGGAACGGGAGCACATCTTGCGCGCGCTCGAGGAGACCCGTGGGGTGCTAGGCGGGCCCGCGGGCGCCGCCGCGCGACTCGGCCTGAAACGCACCACGGGGGAGAGCGTCACGGTCGCAGACCTGCCTGCGGAGGTCGCCGTTGCGAGCGCCGGGGGACCGCCGCCCTCTGGAGCGTCGGGCTCCCTCCCCGTGACGGGCCTCGACGCGGTAGCGCGCGACGCCATCCTGACGGCGATCCTAACGTACCACGGCAATCTCACCCAGGTCGCGCGCACCCTCCGCATCGCCAAGAGCACGCTGTACCTCAAAATCCAGAAATACGCGCTGGACCACGTCCTCCAAACGGTCCGACCGAGCGGCCGCTGGGCGGACGCGGCCGTGGGACCTAGCAGGGGATCCCCGTCCTCCGAAACGGGCCCCCAGCTAGGTTGATCGTCCTGGCCAAGGCCATGGACCTCCGACCAGCAGCCGTGGGGCCTGGACCGGTCTTGGCATGTTGCCCCACCCGCAGGGCAGCCAGGCCTGGCGCGCCACGGGCTCACATGAGCCACAGAAACGTCACAATGCCCAGGGTGAGCACTGCCGTCATGACCTCTCCCCAGGTGGTTCCCACCGATTCATCCCGCATGGCGCTCGTCCCTCCCAGGCCTCGGCGCGCCGCACACCGGCGTCGCCGGCCCCTTGATGGCTGGGCTCTGTGCGGTCCAGGCCTCGCCAGCCAGGCCCCGCGCGACGGTCTCCGGCTTCAGGCCGCCGTGTCCTCTGTTGCCGACACATCACTCGTGGCCCCCGCGGCATCGCCGCACAGCCGCACCCGGCCACTGTTGATGAGGTCGGCGACCGTCGCCAGGATTTCCTGATCGCTTGCGGCCACCTCGCTGACCGCTTGGATGACGTCCAGTAGCGTCGGATATCGAGTGCTGGCCATGGCAAAGGTCTCCAGTCCACGATGGTCCAGGGTTGTCGGGCTGCCCATCACTGCTCAGCGCTGGAGGGGAGCAAGCCGCATGCCAGCGGTGGCCACAGGTGAGTCAACGCCTGGGCCCGTGCCCACCACGGGTCCGCCAGAGACGTGGTGACACGCCTGACCGCCGTCTCCCGCCCACCGTGCCGCCTCTGGGCTCGGCGCGGATGTGCCATGGCCCGGTCCCCACCCCCCCGAGGCACCCCGTTCGAATATCAGCCGCTCTCCGGACGAACGTCCGAGAATCGGACGCCGCGGGAGGTGGTCTGCTGATTCATAGACATGCACTCTCACCTGCAAAAGCAACGGCAAGAAGATGTTCAATTATGGGTCTCCCGCTATCGCGTAGGCGAAATGCAGCCCGACAGGTTCTGTCAGCTTTCACGCCACCTTGGTTTCCCAAGGCTGAGCCTGTACGCTCCTCCTTGTGAGAGGAGGAGGGGTATGACGTGCCCACACTGCGAGTCGACTGCCACCCCGGAACGCTCGGATCGCACCGCACTCGGCTATCGCCGCTTCCGTCGTCGTGACTGCAGCCGTATCCTTAATGAACGCACAGGGACACTCTTCAATCGTCTCCAATATCCGACGGATGTCGTGTGCCTGGTGGTCTTCTGGCGCTTCCAATATAAATTGAGCCTGCGGGACTTGGCGGAGATGTTTCTCCAGCCTGGCATCACCTTTACGCATGAAGCCGTGCGCGAGTGGGAGGCGAAACTGGCACCGCTCTTGGGTGAGGCGTTACGCAAGCGACGCCATGGCGCGGTGGGGCAGCGCTGGTATGTCGATGAGACATATGTGCGTGTTCAAGGCCAATGGCAGTATCTCTATCAGGCCATTGATCGAGATGGCGTATGGTTGAAAAATTTGGAGTTGGGGGTCATGCATCACAGCCGACACGGCGGCCAAGATCTCGCCGACGTGCGCTTGCGGTCCGGCAGCCAGGGCCGCTTGCGCCAAGCCCATGCCGAGGCGCACCAGGCGGTGGGGTGCACCGTGCTCACGGCTTCCATCCCTGTGACATGGTTTTCCCTTTCCTCAGTCATCGTCGGTATCCATCGCCGATCGTGCGCCAACATCAACAAGCTCACGAGACCTGGGCCTCCAGACCAGCGGACTACGATCCCCCAGAGCCGGCCATGCCTGGCGGCGGAGGCCACCGGTAGCAGTTGACCCAACCGGGGACAGCTCTCCTATCTCGCTCGGTCGATCGGCCGTTTTCCTGCCCGTCGAGGACAGGATTGAGAGCAGACTTGGCAGCGTCGTGAGCGAGGCCAGCAGGACACTGGCGACTCCGAGCGTGAGCAGCAGACCGATGCTGAAGATCCCCCGGTGCTGGGAGATCATCAAGCTCCCAAAGCCGATGATCGTCGAGAGCGTGGAGAAGACCACGGCCCGCCCCGTGCTCTGGGGCAGCGGCAGGGGCCGCTGTCGTCTGTCTCGTTCCTCGCGCTGGCGATAGACGATCATGATGCCGCTTTCGACGGCGGGCGCCATGATGAGGGGCAGGACGATCAGGTTGGCGACGTTGAATGGTACCTGAAAGAGCCCCATGAATCCCAGCGTCCAGCACGACCCCACGGCCAGCGGGACCAGGGCCAGGAGGGTGGGCCGCACGGCACGAAACGTGAGCAGGATGAGCACCACAATCCCCAGGAAAGCATACACCCCCGCCTCCTGGTAGGCCTCTTTGATCCCGCGCGTATATTCGAAATTCCCGATGGGCGCGCCGAGGGTATCTGGAGCCACCGATCTGATATCGTTGACGAACCGGGCCAGGGGTTGGAACGCCCAGATATCCTCCGCTGGATACGCTAAGAGCCGATAGCGACCGGTCTTGCCGATGTAGCGTGCCTGGAGCTCCGGCGGGAGATCCTGGATCGTCACCGGCTCTGCGCGCAGATTTGCCTGCAAGAGGCTCACCTTCTCTGCCAGATCCCGCCCCAGTTCCGCCTGGAACCTCCCCAGTGCCTGCAGCGCCGCCGTCTGGCCCAGCCGTTCCGTCGTCTCGTGAAATTGGTCAATGAGGCGGCGGACCTCGTGCATCGCCTCACGAAGCGTCCCGTTCGCCAGATCCTCCGCTGCCTCGCCGTCCTCTGCCATCTTAAATTGGATGCGCCCCAGGATCGTGCGAAGGGCCTCCAGATCGACCGCTTCAGACGCGTTCTCCGGGAGAGAGATGTCCGCCAGGAGCGGCTGCAGCTCTTTGATGAGGCGGACTTTTCGTGGCTGATCCGCGGGGATGACGGAGGTGATGCTCTCCACTTGCGCCACCGAGGGAAGGGCGCGGAGGGCTGCCTCTTGGCGCTTGACCTCCTCGAGCGAGTCCGCCACGATCTCACCATAGAGTACCGACCGTTGGGTACTCGCGACAATCCGCTCCATCCAGGTGACGGCTTCCGTCCCTCTGGCCTGGAGGTGGAGCAGGTTCAGGTCCACTCCGACCGTTCCCAAGGCCAGGAGCGCCAGCCCGCCCAGGAGCACGCTCGCCGCGAGGATGGCCCGGGGATAGCGGTACAACGGTTCGAGATAGCCCCTACGGTTCTGCTCATGACCCCTCATCTGCATCGTGCCGCTGATGGGCCTTCGCCGCTCATACAAGGTCAGCAGCGCAGGAAGGACTGTCAAGGTCGCGAGCGCGGCCAGGAGAATGCCACTGCCGCCGATGAACCCCAACTCGGCAATGCCTTTAAACTTGGTCAAGAGCAGCGTCCCGAAGGTCAGGGCCGTGGTCAGGGCGGTGGCCATGATGCCAGGCCCCGTGGCCAAAAAGGTCTGGGCCATCGCCTCCTGGAGGCCCCTCCCGGCCCTGCGCTCCTCCAGGTATCGGGAGATGAAGTAGCTCCCATAGTCGATCCCGAGCCCCAGGAGCATCGGCATGAACACGATGGTCATGATATTGAGATGCCCGATGGTCAGGGTGGTAAAGCCCAGCGCCCAGCAGATCGCGATGAGCAGTGCCGCCAGTGCGAGCAACGGTCTGACCACCCCTTTGAACAGGCCAAAGTACAGCAGCGTCACCCCCACCACCGAGACCACGGTCGCAACACCGGTATCTCGCGCAGCGACCGCCATCTCATCGGCGTCGAGGACGCTCTTCCCGGTGATCCCCACCTCCACATCCGGATGGGCTTGCCGGAGCTCTCGCACGTCGGCGCGTATCTGCTGGACGGCCTTCTCGAACCGATTGAATTGCCCTTCCGCCCTCTTGGGTTGCACCAGGACGAACAGCAATTGTTTGTCGTCTGACCACAGAAAGCCGTCCTGTGCACGGCTGTCCACGTCCGTCGCGAACACACGTGCCCACGGCGACTGATAGGCATGCGGGTCCTCGAGGGCGTGGTTCATCTGCTGCAGGAGTGCAATCAACAGGCTCAGGTCAGGGGGGTCATTCGCTTGCTGATCTTCCTGCAAAAATCCCGTGAAGACATGGCCGACCAACGCCGTGCTCATCTCCCGGTTGATCACCGCCAAGAGATTCTGCAACGTTGGGCAAGCCGTCAGATCCTCGAGCAATGCCTGATGGTCTTGAAGCTTCTGACGCAGCGCGATGAGGTCTTCGGGTGACAGATACAGCAAGGCTTTCTGCTTGAGGGCGTCCACATTGAGCCGGTACACGACCTGGTCGATGTGCGGATCGGTCGCCCAGCGCTGGGCCAGGGCCGTGGCAAACGCCTTGGCCGCCTCCGGCCTGTCGCTTCGGATGACGACGATCACGTCCCCAGGCAGATCCGCGAATTCCCGTTCATAGGCGTCGCCGAGTTGTCGGTAGTGGTTCCCCGCAGCGATGAGATCCAGGCGATTGGTTTGAAACGTTAAATGTGTCGCGGTCACGAGCAGGGAGAGGACGAGCCCCAGTGCCGCTGCCAGCATGATGCCGACGGGATGCCGTAGAATGAAGCCTGCGAAGCGGTGAGACAGGGTGGGCGTGCTGCGTCTCATAGTGCGATCCCTCGATGAGCGTTTCTGGATCTGTCGCAAATTCCTGTTTGTGAGCTTTTTTGATGCCGTAAGCCACTGATTTTTCGACATATGAATTTCGAAAATTAGCTCTAAAATCCGTCTCCGGTCCACGATCGTCCAGTGTTGCAGGGCGGCAATCACGGCTCAGCACTCGAAATAGCAAGCGGCATGCCAACGCTCACAGCGGGCTAGGGCCAGCCGGCTCACGGGTGGGGAGGGCTCCCCTTGGTTGGGCGCAGCCACAGCCTCGGCTCCGCCTCTGGGCCCCATTCGGATGTTCCAGTGACCGGTCTCCACCCCTATGAGGCACCCCGTCCGAATTTCAGTCGCTCGCCCACCAAGCGTTCGAAAATCGGACGTCGCGGCAGTGGTGCGGCGGAGTCGTCTACAGGCACACTCACCCGCAAAAACACTGGCTTGGGCTCCGGTCGGCGCATCGTTTAGCGCCTGGCACACTCGTTGCTCTGGTACCTCGACGAGCGGCGAGGACCATGTCTGAACACGACGCTCAGACCTATACGCTTTAAGCCTTCTGCGCATCGACCCGGCGTGACTGTACTGATTGACTGATCAGCAGGCCTGATCAGCATCTCCGGTACTGACCCCAAACGTGCTGGCACAGGGCGCTCCTGCACCATTCAAGGGGGTCGCACTGATCGTGAACGACGCATTCATCAAGATGCCCGGTTCCACAGGCTTCGGCCATTGAACCGGTGGCGAGCGTTCAGTGACGCAGCAGTTTCTCTACGGTCTCGTAACCAGCTTAATTGGGGGAACAAGTATGAACACCAAGCAGACTCCGCTGTCACCGGAGCTCCTCCACAAAATGAACGCCTATTGGCGGGCGGCCAATTACCTCGCCGTCGGCCAGATCTACCTGTACGACAACCCCCTCCTCAAGGAGTCGCTGAAGCTGGAGCACGTCAAGCCCAGGCTGCTGGGGCACTGGGGCACCACGCCGGGCCAGAACTTCATCTACGTGCACCTGAACCGCCTCATCACGCAGTATGATCTGAACATGATCTACCTCTCCGGCCCCGGGCACGGCGGGCCGGCCCTGGTGGCCAACACGTACCTGGAGGGAACCTATAGTGAGCTCTACCCCAACGTGTCCCAGGATGAGGCGGGGATGAAGCGGCTGTTCACCCAGTTTTCTTTCCCAGGCGGCATCCCCAGCCATGTGGCGCCGGAGACCCCGGGCTCCATTCATGAGGGGGGCGAGCTCGGCTATGTCTTATCGCACGCCTATGGGGCGGCCTTCGACAATCCAGGCCTGATCGTCGCGGCGGTCGTCGGCGACGGGGAGGCCGAGACCGGCCCGCTGGCGACCAGCTGGCACTCCAACAAGTTCCTCAACCCGGTGCACGACGGCGTGGTGCTGCCGATCCTGCATCTCAACGGCTACAAGATTGCCAACCCGACGGTGCTGGCCCGCATCAGTCGTGAGGAGCTCGAGCAGCTGTTTCGTGGCTACGGTTATACCCCCTACATCGTGGAAGGGCATGAACCCGAGCCCATGCACCAGCACATGGCAACGACGCTTGACCAAGTCATCGCCGACATCAGGCGCATCCAAATCGACGCCCGCACCAACGGCGTGACGACGCGACCCCGTTGGCCGATGATCATTCTGGTCACGCCCAAGGGCTGGACCGGACCGAAGGTCGTCGATGGCCAGCCGGTCGAAGGCACCTTCCGAGCGCACCAGGTGCCGCTCTCCGAGCCCACCGAACACCCCGAACATCTGGAGATTCTCGAGCGCTGGATGCGGAGCTATAAGCCTGAAGAGCTCTTCGATGAGCATGGGCGGCTCCTCGCCGAGCTGGTTGAGCTCGCCCCTACCGGCGCACGTCGCATGGGCGCCAACCCGCACGCCAACGGCGGCATCCTCCTGCGTGACCTCATCATGCCGGATTTCCAGGACTATGCCGTCGACGTCCCCGCACCCGGCGCGGTCAACGCCGAAGATGCCCGCGTCCTAGGCCGTTTCCTGCGCGACGTCACTCAGCTGAACGCGAATCAGCGCAACTTCCGCCTCCTCGGGCCGGATGAGACGGTCTCGAACCGCCTCGACGCAGTCTTCGAGGTGACCGAGCGGCAGTGGGAGGCCGCTACCATCCCAGGTGACGATCATCTCGCCCCCGACGGGCGCGTCATTGAGATGCTGAGCGAGCACCAGTGCGAGGGTTGGCTGGAGGGCTACTTGCTCACGGGCCGCCATGGCCTGTTCAACTGCTACGAGGCGTTCATTCACATCATCGACTCGATGTTTAATCAACATGCGAAGTGGCTGAAGGTGACCCGGCATATCCCCTGGCGGCGGCCCATCGCCTCGCTCAATATCCTGCTCGCCTCCCACGTCTGGCGGCAGG
>Ga0307278_10000464_pt1 | contig 20358 bp, 14 predicted proteins | sample ER_DNA_117_FD_194482 | JGI IMG/M metagenome (GOLD analysis project Ga0307278, IMG submission 194482) | Bulk soil microbial communities from the East River watershed near Crested Butte, Colorado, United States - ER_DNA_117 | ecosystem: Environmental > Terrestrial > Soil > Floodplain | place...
CACGACGGCTTCGAGCAGGCCCCCCGCTGCGTGGCCACCGACGCCGGCGAGGTCCCCACCGCCACCCCCGCGGTGCTGCTCGCCCGCTTCCCCCGCCAACCCCGCGCCGGCCAGCCGTTCCAGGTCACCATCAGCACCCGCAACCTGGTCCGCGACCGCTTCCTCAAAGCCGCCGAGGGCGGCTACTACCGGGAGATGTCGGTCCTTGACCCCGCCGGCATCGTCCGCGGCCACCTGCACCTGTACGTCCAGGCCCTGCGCGACGGCGCCAGCGTGCCCGACGCCGACACCACCCCGCTGGAGTTCTTCAGGGCGGTCGAGGACGGCGGCGGCGGCGCGGGGCTGTCGCGGGTGTCGGTGTCGGTCAACGCGCTGACCGCCGGGCCCAAGCGGCTGTGTGTGACCATGGGCGACGGGTCGCACCGGGTGCCGCTGATGCGCGCGGCCAAGCTCGCCGCCGGCATCGACTGCGTCCGCATCCTCGTCAGGTAGCGCCGGACCCGACGGCCGCCGCCAAGGCGCCTCCCCGGCTGGCCGGGGAGGCGCCCTCGTCTGCGGCTGCGGCCTACCGGCGCAGGAAGCGTGCGCTTCAGGTGGTGGGAGCCTTCTTGGCCGCCGCGCCCGCTGCTCCGATGTCCGTGACGTGCGTGCTGCCGTAGCCCTCGGTCTCGGGGTGTCCGTGCTCACCCCTGGTGACGGCGAACTCCTCCTCTGGGGAGAGCACCAGACGGTGCCGGCCGGCGATGGCGAAGTAGAGGATGCCGAGCACGAAGTAGATCAGGGTCCCGTACACGCCCGGCCGGTAGCTGTCATTGGAGTACAGCGATATCAGCGAGACGAGCGCGATGGCACCGGCGATTCCCGCTCCCCATTCGCCGACGGGGCTGCGGTACGGCCGGGCGATGTTCGGCAGTCTCCGGCGGAGCATGACGAACGACAGGCACTGCATGAAGTAGGAGATGACGGCGCCGAACACCGCCATGTACAGCAGCGCACCCACGATCTGCCCCGCCAGTTGGCCGCCGCGCTTCCCCAGCTCGTAGATCAGGACGGCCAGCGCATAGCCGACGACTGCGCCTGCGATCAGGGCGATGTGGGGGGTGTTGCGCTTGCTGTGCGTGAGCGACAGCCACTTCGGGAAGTAGCCGGCCCGCGACAGCGAGTAAGTGTTGCGGCCGTAGGCGTAGATGATCGTAAAGAAACTCGCGATCAGCCCAACCAGCCCGATCAGCGCGAGCAGCTCGGCCGCCGTGCCGTCGCCGAAGACCCCCTTGAACCCGTCGAACAGCGGCGTGGCCGAGACGCCGATCTTCGCCGCGCCGCCGTCGACGCCGGTGTTGAGGAAGAGTGTGAGCGCTCCGGTGACGACCAGCGTGGTGAGGCCCCAGATCGTCGCTCGCGGGACGTCGCGCGCAGGGTCGTGGGACTCCTCCGCCGCGAGCGGCAGCTCCTCGATCGCCAGATAGAACCAGATCGCGAACGGGATGGCCGGGAAGATCCCTCCGATCCCGTGCGGCAGGAACGTCGACCCCCCGGCGTCGGGCTTGATGTTGGTCCACAGGCCCGCGTCGAACTTCCCGGACACGAGCACCGAGACGAAGAAGAAGGCCAGGATCGCCAGGGCGAGGATGTTGATGAAGACCGTGAACCGCATCGTGGCCACGATGCCCACGATGTTGATCGCCACGAACACGACGTAGAAGACCGCCCACCAGGTGACGGGGCTGTTCCACCAGGGCTCGCTCACGATGTCGAAGAGCCCTTTGACGACGTCGTGCATGAGGAAGCCCATGGCGCCCACCACCACGGCCGGGGTGATCACGTACTCCATGTTCTCGGCGAGCCCGGTGATGAACCCGCCCCAGGGCCCCATCGCCGAACGGGCGAAGGAGTAGGCGCCACCCGTGTGGGGCAGGGCGGGCGACATCTCGGCGATGCTGTAGCACAGGCCGTAGTACATGATCGCGACGAAGACCGTGGCGATCAGCAGGCCCCCGAAGCCGCCGGCGTCAAGCCCGAGGTTCCACCCGTAGAAGTCGCCGGAGATGACGGCCGCCACGCCAAGCGACCACAGCGACCAGAAGGCCGCGTGCCGCTTGAGGCGTCGTTTGACGAAGTACTCGGCCCCCGCCTCCTCGTAGCTCACCGACCCGACTCTGCGTCGCTCCTGAGCCACGGCGCAACCCCCTTGTCTGCTCCCTCGCGGCCGCCGCCGCGTGGGGAATTTGTCTGACATGTGTCGGCCTTCCCCGGATGGTAAGGGCGTGCCCGGAGCGAGTCAAGCCAGGCGGGCCTGGTCCGGCCCCCAGGGTGCCGCCAGGGTGCCGCCAGCGTGGCCGCCGTGCCGCGCCCGGCCGGGCGTGCCGTCTTGACCCTCGCAGAGTTGTCTGACATATACTCATCACTGGGATGCAGACGGCACAGCAGGGAACGAGGGCTCGGCCGCGGCTGCGCTCGGTCTCGGTCCAGGACGAGCTCAGGCAGCGGCTCGATCGGGGGAGGTTCCCCGCGGGGACCCGCCTCCCGTCCGAGCCTGACCTCGCGGCGGAGCTCCGGGTGTCCCGAGCCACCCTCCGGGAGGCGCTTCGGGCGCTGGAGGACGAGGGGCTGCTGTTGCGGCGGCGGGGCTCGGGGACCTACGTCGCCGAGCGTCCCCGCGTGGCGAACAGCCTGGACTTGAACTTCGGCGTCACCGAGGCGATCCGCGCGGCCGGGATGCGGGCCGGGATCGCGCAGGGACGACAATGGGTGGAGCCGGCCTCCGTCGGTGAGGCGGCCCGCCTGGAGCTGGAACCCGGCCAGGACGTGCTGGTCGTCGAGCGGGTGCGCACCGCGGAGGGCAAGCCCGTCGTCCTGTCCCGGGACGTCCTGCCGAGCAGGCTGGTCGGCGACCGGGCGCAGGTCGTCGAGGCGATGCTCCACCGGTCGATCTACGAGGTGCTCGAGCGGGACCTCGGCGTCGTCATCCACCACGGCGTCGCGAGGTTCCGGCCTGTGCGGGCCGACCACGCCGTCGCCGACCGGCTGGGCGTCCCCCGAGGTGAGCTGCTTCTCTACCTCTGGCAGGTGGACTACGCCGAGGACGGCGCCGCGGTGCTCTCCTCGCACGAGTTCCACCTCGCGGACGCGTTCGACTTCTCGGTGGTCCGGCGCGGCCCCGGAAGGAGGTTCACGTGACAGCACAGGTCGGAACGTCCATGCGCCTCAAGCGGGTGATCGACCCGGCCGGGGTCTCGCTGATCTGCGCCCTCGATCACGGGATGACCTCACCGACCTTCCTCGAGCCGCTCGCCGACATCGCAACCCGGACCGCCGAGGCGGTGGCCGGCGGGGCCAACGTGATCATGATGTCCAAGGGCATGATCCGTCTCGCGGAGCCGGCGTTCTCGCCGACGACCTCGCTTGCGCTGCTGCTCTCGGCGTCGGCGAACCCGGCGGGCGGGCAGCCCGAGGTGGTCCAGATCGCCCTGGTGGAGGAGGCTGTGCGGCTGGGCGCCGACGCCGTCGTCCTGTTCACGGCGCTGGGCGGAGAGGCAGAACCGGGGATGATCCGCACCCTGGCCGGTGTGGGCAGGGAGTGCGCGGCGCTCGGCATGCCGCTGATCGCCGAGGCGGAGTTCCCGACCACCTATGCCTTGGTCGAGGAGCTGAAGGAGCAGTACGGCTTCGAGTACCTCCGGCGGAACGTCCGGCTCTGCGCGGAGCTCGGCGCCGACGTCGTGAAGACCAACTGGCCCGGTGACGAGGAGTCGTTCGGCCGCCTGGTGGAGGCCGCGAGCGGCATCCCGTTGGTGCTGGCCGGCGGCTCCCGCCTCGAGGACCGGGAGCTGCTCTGGAGGATGGAGCGGGCCATGGCGGCCGGCGCCATCGGGTGCTCGGTGGGGCGCAACGTCTTCATGCACCGGTCGCCCAGAGCGGTCACCCGCGCCCTGTCGAGGGTGATCCGGGAGCGGTGGAGCGCCGACAAGGCCTTCCAGGAGCTCCAGGCGGGCGAGGAGGCGTCGTGACGGCCGCGTCCGTGACCGGGCACCTCCCGCCATGACCGGGCCCTACGTGATCGGCTGTGACATCGGCAGCCAGGGAACCAACGCGACGCTCTACACAGCCGACGGCAGGCTGGTGGCCTCCGCCTACGAGGGCTACGACGTCGCCTTCCCCCACCCCGGCTGGGCTGAGCAGGACCCTCGCGCCTGGACGGCGGCGCTGCACGCCACGATCGCGCGCCTGGTGACCAGGGTGCCGGAGGGGCCGCCGGCGGTGAGGGGGCTCTCGTTCGGGTCGCAGCTCGACGGGATGGTGGTGTGCGACGGGAACGGTCGTCCCGTCCGGCCGGCCATGATCTGGATGGACCGGCGGGCGGAGGCGCAGGCGGCCGCCCTCGCCGGGCAGATCTCGCGGGCGGACTTCTACCATCACGTGGGCGCCAACCTGGACTCCTCCCACGCGGTGTTCAAGGCGCTGTGGGTCCGCGACGAGGAGCCCGCGGTGTTCGCGGAGGCGGCGAACCTCATGCCGCCGGGATCGTACGCGCTCCGCGAGGCGGCCGGGGTGCTCGCCGTCGACTACTCGAACGCCTCCTCGCTCGCCCTCCTCGACCCGCGGACCCGGACGTGGTCTGCACCGGTCCTGGGAGCCACCGGCATCGACCCGGCGATGCTTCCCGAGCTCGCCCCGGGGACACAGCCGGTCGGGCGCGTCACGCCCGCCTTCGCCGAGGCCACCGGCCTGTCGCCCGAGACGGTCGTGGTGGTGGGGTGCGGGGACGAGATGGCGGCCACCCTCGGTGCCGGCGTCTTCGCCCCGGGAGAGGTGTGCGACGTGGTCGGCACCGCAGAGCCTGTGTGCGCCGCCTCCCCGGGGCCGCGCGAGGATCCCACGATGCTCGTCGAGTGCCACCCGCACGCCGATCCGGACGTCTGGCTCCTCGAGAACCCCGGGTTCGTCTCGGGCGGAGGCCTGCGCTGGTGGCGGGACCAGTTCGCGCCGCTCGAGCGGGACGCGGAGGCCCGCGGGGAGGGCGACGCCTACGACCTGATGACTGGCCCGGCAGCCGAGGTGCCAGCAGGCGCGGAGGGTCTGGTGTACCTGCCGTGCATGCAGGGAGCGATGGCTCCCGAGTGGAACGGGGCCGCCCGCGGGGTCTTCTTCGGGCTCACCCTCGCCCACACCAGGGCCCACATGACCCGGGCGCTGCTCGAGGGGTGCGCCTACGCCCTCCGGGACATCCTCGAGGCCATGCGGAACGCGGGGCTGGAGGTCCGCCGGCTCACGATCGTGGGAGGCGGCGCAAAGGGAGTATTGTGGCGGCAGATCAAGGCCGACGTGACCGGCCTCCCGGTCCGCGTGCCGACCAGCGTGGAGACGACGGCGACCGGGGCCGCGATCCTGGCGGCGGTGGGATCGGGCATCCACTCGAGCGTGGCGGAGGCCGTGGACGCGTTCGTCGCCTACCGGCCCGAGGAGCACCTTCCCGATCCGGAGCGTCACGAGATCTACGCCGACGCCTACCGCAAGTACCGCAGCGTCTACTTCGCGCTGAAGCCGGTGTTCGAGGGCGCCTGAGCGGATCCGGCGCCTGAGCGGATCCCGCCGACCGGCGTCCCGTCACCGCATCATGGCGCGGGGAGCGGCCGGGCATGCTCAGGGGGCGACCTCGAGGTCGACCACGAGGGCGCGGTGGTCGCTGACCGGCGCGGTGGCCACCCGGCTGCCGCGGGGGTGGACCACTCCGGCCGGGTCGTTGCGCAGGACGTGGTCGAGCTGCTGGGTGGGGCGGGAGGCGGGCCAGGTGCGGCCGAGCCCGGTCTCGGGCCAGCCCCGCTGCGAGGCGAGCAGGAGCACCGTCGAGGGCAGGTTGAGGTCGCCGAGCAGCAGGCGCGGCGCCGGCTGGGCCGCGAGCACCCGTTGCAGCTCGCGGAGCTGGCCGACGTTGTGCCCCCGCTTGTTGGACAGGTGGGTGGCCGCGACGGTGAGCGGGCGCGACCCGACCCGGATGGTGGCGAGCAGCGCGGTGCGCTGCTCGCCGCCGCCCGCGGGCGGGAAGCGCAGGTGCTCGACCCCCTCCAGCTCCATCGGCAGCCGCGACAGCAGCGCGTTGCCGTAGGCGGGCCCGCCCGGGTCGGGACCGGTGAGCGGCCGGTAGTCGTCGCCGACCAGCGCGGGCGCATACGACCAGTACCAGTCCGGACCGAGCGCCTCGGCGACCGCCCGGGGCTGGTCGGCCCGGTGGCTGCGGGCCAGCTCGCGGTCGACCTCCTGCAGCGACAGCAGGTCGGTCCCGAGCGCCCTCACCCCGGCCAGGACGGCGTCCAGGTCGACCTCGCCGGTCCGTTCCCGGCGGGCGCCGGCGATGTTCCAGGTGGCGACGCGAAAGGTTGGCATGGCATGAAGATCGCAGACCTGGCCCGTTGATACAGGTCCAAGCCCGGGCCGGCGGCACCAGCCGCCGGCCCGGTGCGACCCGAGCTGTCCAGGGGCATCAGCTCTGGGTCACGATGAGCTGGGGCGGGTTGCTGGCGGCCTCCCGGCTGTTGTAGAAGGCGCTGTTGGTGACGGCGTTCTTCAGGGCGAAGCTGTAGGTCCCGTCGCCGCTGACCGCGGCCGCGCCGAGGTCGATCTCGGCCCAGGTGCCGGTGGTCACCGCGCCCGCTCGAGCCAGTGGGGTGCCGCCGATCGTCGGGGCGTTGTTCCAGGTGAGCCCGGCCTCCGTCCAGGAGTTGCTCACAGCGTAGACGTCACCGCCGTCGACGCTGCTGTCGGTGACGTACAGGCGGAGCTTCACCGACGTCACCGGGCCGGTCATGCCGGTGACGTTGAACTGTAGGTAGCTGCGCCAGCTCGTGTCCGAGCTCGCCGTGCCCTGGCGGACCTTGAGGACGTCCAAGTTGCCGTAGTTCTTGCCCGGGGACACCGCGTTCACGTAGGAGTCGGCGCTCGGGGCGAACGTCTGCGTGGCGACGGGCTCGGTCACGGTGACGTAGCCCGTCCTCGTGGTGGTGTCGCTGCCGGCCGCGTTGGTGGCGGTCAGGCTCACCGTGTAGGTCCCGGCGGCCGTGTAGGTGTGGGTGGGGTGCTGGGCGCTCGAGGTGCCGCCGTCGCCGAAGGCCCAGGACCACGAGGTCGGGGGGCCGGTCGAGGTGTCGGTGAAGGCCACCGACAGCGGTGCCACGCCCGAGGTCGGCGCGGCGGTGAAGCTGGCGGTGGGCGCGGTGGGCGCGGTCGTCCCCAGCGACTCGTCGGCGTGCCAGTACCGGCTGGTGGTGTCGTTGCTGGCCAGTACGACCAGGCCGGTCGTCGAGTTCACGTTCTGCTTGGTCGAGGTGACGTTGTTCATGTCGGCGCTGGCCACGTCCCTGATCACCGGCGTGCCGACCCCGCTGGCGAAGGAGACGTTGTCCAGCGGGGAGGTCTTTTCATAGATCGTCCCGCTGTAGGCGATCGTGCCAGGGGTGGAGGGACCGGTGGCGAACATGTGGAGAAGGTTGTGCTCCTGGTCGAGCAGGACGATCGGTCGGGTGTGACTGTCGGCGATCCTGCCGAACATGTGGCTCGCCCAGTCGCCGGTGGCTGGGTCGCGCACCAGCAGCATGATGAGGGGCGCGTTCTGCGGCGGGCTGGGCTGGTCGTCCATCGAGGTCTTCACCGCCGCGAACACGCGCCCGCTGCTGTCAGCCTGCAGCGACTTGAGGTTGATGTGGTCGTCGGCGTTCTTCGGGCCCTGGATGGCGGTGCGACTGGTCTCCCAGGTGCCGTCGGGCTGCCCGTCGTCATGTATGGAGAAGTACATGGCTGAGACGGGCTGATTGCTCCACATCACGCCGACCTTGTTGCCGCCGAAGGCGACCGCCGAGGAGATGTCGTCGGCGTCCAGCCCGGTGGCGCCGGTCACCGGAAGGACGAACGGGGTACCCCAGGTGCCGTCGCCGCCGGTCGTCCGGTTGACCATGACCTGGCCGAACTGCGTCCAGGTGGCCCACAGCTTGCCGGTCGAGTCCTTGTCGATGACCAGCGTCTCGCTCTTGACGTCGTTGATGGCGACCGGGAAGCCGGCGTCCAGCGAGTAGCTTCCGCTCCCGGCGTCGTAGCTGAAGCGGTACAGGCGGCTCGGGTAGCCGGAGACGGCCGTGGACGAGCTGGCCGCGGCGACGTGGGAGGCGACGTACAGGTGGCTGCCGTCCCACAGGGTGTCGGCCTTGGTGTTGGTGCGCTCGTCGAGCGGGACGCCGGTGCTGACCCAGGTTTCGGTCGAGCGGTCCAGCCGGAAGATGTAGAAGTGCCGGCTCGTGCTGTCGAACATGCTCGCCCACCACGAACCGCCGTTCCACCACAGCTTGCTCTCGGGCTTGGAGCCGGTGGGGGTCGTCGTGCCGGTGTACGACAGGCCCTGATAGCCGATGTCACCGTCCGCCGCCTGGGCGGCGGTCGGGTGCCCGAGTGGGACGACGAGCGCGGTAGCCACAAGGAGCAGCGCGACCAGGTGGATACGTCCCGCTGACGTACTCTTCATGGAAATCCCCCCCGAGATTGCCCAGACCGTGGCTGAGCGCGCTCCACGTGCGGTCGAGCAGTGGTCTGGCCTCTTGTCGAGGTCAGGACAATTGACGCGACAAGTACAATGCGGCAGTGCTCGCACGCGGACGTATGATCCTGACAGCTATTCTTGCACAGCTATTCCTATTGGCAAGGTCGAACCAGATTTGTCATTGTTTGCCCGAAATGAGGGGGCCGACGACCGGCAGACGCGAGATCTCCGGGAAGACCCTCCCCAGCTGCAACAGCCCGCGGTTGACGCCGAGCACGCCGGCCGAGACGACCGCGGCGAGTCCCAATCCGACGACCGCGGGTGGCGAGACGAGCAGGGAAACCACCCAGAGCGCCAGCGCGCCGGCCGCCACCGTCAGGTAGACGCGCACGTAGCGCCGGTCCAACATGGCGATCCCGGTGCCCAGCCCTAGCCCGACCTGCTTGAGCAGATTGTGGACGACAAGGGCCGAGCAGGTGCCGACGGCCGCGCCCAAGGCGCCGTAGCGGGGGATCAGCACGAGGTTGACGGCGGCGTTGTAGACGACGGCCACAAGGTTGATGGTGACCGTGTAGCGCAGCCGGCCGAACACCTGGATCGTGAGCCCGTTGAACCCGAGCGCGGCCTGGAAGTAGGAGCCGAGCGCCAGCAGGGCGAGGTAGGTGCCCGAGTCGGCGTACCTGGCGCCGAACAGCAGCACGGTGGTGGGCTCAGCCAGCGCGAACGTCACCGCGAAGACCGGGAACGTGAGGATCGCGATCCAGACCGCCGTCTGCCAGTACAGGTCCTGGATGCCCTCCCGGTCGTCGCGCTCGTACAGGCGCGACGCCAAGGGCAGGAACAGCAGCGTGAAGCTCGTGAACACGACAATGTTGAGGTTGGCGAGCGGCTGGACGGCCCGGAAGGCGGCCACCTCGACGGTGCCGCGGTAGCGCCCGAGCAGCACGGCGTCGAAGCTGTTCATGACCACGTACACGAGGTCGGTGGTGAGCAGCGGCAGCGCGAAGCCGAACAGAGGCCGGAACGGCAGCTCGACCTTCCGCAGACGGAAGTGGGCCATGTAGCCCCGGGCACGCAGGAGCCGCGCCAGCACCAGCGCGAACAGCAGCGTGCCGACGGCCCCGGTGGCCACGTAGCCGACGGCCAGGAACGACACCGGCTGCCGGCCCAACACCAGCAGCAGCACGACGCCGAGCCGCAGCACCGGGGCGAGCACATGGGTCCGGAAGAAGATCGCCCGTGGGTTGTCGAGCACCGCGAACGCGCCCATGAGCAGCTGATCGAGGGCCTGCAGGGGCGAGAGGGCGATCAGGATCACGAGCAGCCAGATCGCCTGGGTGTCGCTGATGAGCACTCCGGCCAGCCAGCCTTGCAGCCCGTAGACGAGCAGGAACAGGGTGAGACCGAGCGACAGGATCGTCGCGGCCACCATCAGGATCGTCCCGAACAGCCGGGCGTAGTCGCGCCGCTCGTCGTAGATCGAGAGAAAGCGGGTGTGAGCCCTGTTCAGGCCCAGGCTGACGAGCGATTCACCGAGGGTGACCAGCGAGAGGGCGTAGGCGAAGGCGCCGTACTCGGATTTTGTCAGGTAGCGGACGATCAGGATCTGGGTCAGGAAGGTCATGGCCAAGGCCAGCAGCCGGCCGACCAGGAGCAGGCTCGAGCCCCGGATCTGTCGGATGCCGGCGGCGGTCGCTTCGCTGGGAGGCGTGGAAGCGGGGCTGGCCGGGCCTGGATGCAGCGTCAGCGGACGTCGCCCCTTTCGGTGCCTTCCGCCTGGTAGGAGCGCCACACGGCCGCGGTCACCGCCCGCCGGACCACATCGGGCTCACGGGTTGCGTCCACGACCTGCAGCCTGGGCAGGCGCTCAGACAGCCAGGGCACCGAGTGCTCGCCCTTGCCCTGGAAGGCGACCTCTTCCGGCACGTCGAGGAGGACGGCCACGTCGGCCGCCGGGCAGACCCGGCGGAGCGCCCACTGGCTGACCCTGGCCCGGACCCCGTCGCCACCCGGGGGCGGCAGCAGGGCGTTGTAGGCGTACCGGTCCAAGACGACGAGCCGCCCGCGAGCGCGGTGGTAGGCGGCGACCGACGACTTGGCGCCCAGGCGCAGGACCCGTCCGGCCAGGCCCAGCCCGAGCACGTGCCGGGAGAGCCCGGAACCGTTCCCGCGGTGGGAGGCCATGCACAGCGAGCGTGCGGGGAAGTAGAAGGAGCGTTGCAAGCCGACCGCCAGGCTGGACTTGCCCGCTCCGTCCAGGCCGAGCAGGGCGACGGTTCTGCCCGGTCTGAGGACCGGCCTGGCCAGCGGGGTGAGCCGCCGCAGCCCGGCATGCCCCGCCAGCCTACCCAGCGTGCCGAGCGGGTGCCGGCGGGCCCAGCGGTGGCGCAGCAGCCCACCCAGGGCCACGAGTTCCGGCCATGCTGCTCGCCGGACCTGCTCGATCACCCAGGCCAGGTCACGCTCTGCCGGCAGGTAGGGCCGGACCGCCTGGGCGACCGGGCCGTCGACGCCGGCCTCCGGTACGAGTTCCTCGAGCCGCTGCGCATGGTGCGGCGGTACCTCATCCCGGTCGAGCAGGCAGTGCAACAGCAGGCACCAGAGCTCGTCGTCCGGGTCGAGCACGCTCACCGGCCCGAGCCGGCGGCGCCGGGCCAGGCAGCCCGCGCCCGCGCCGGTTCGCAGCTGCTGGTAGCGGCCGAACGCGAGCTCGCTGACGATGTCCAGCTTCACCCAGGCGTCGGCCTGCTCGTCGTAGGCCACGAAGAAGCGGTGGGACCCGTGGCCCCAGGCGAGCACGGGCGCGTACCCGGCCGAGCCCAGCACCGGCCCGAGGCGGTGGGCGCCGGAGGCGGCGACGAGCAGGTCGACGTCGCCGGCCGGGGCGCCGAGCTCCGCCGCGCCACGCAGCAGGCACCACTCGACCCGGGCCTCGTCGAGCGCGCCCATGGCCACAGCGACGGCCGGATGCACGACCCCGACCGGGCTGAGGCTCATGGCTCGCCGTTCCTGTCGAGGCCGAGCCGGCGCCGCCGGGACGCTCTGCCGGTGATACGCCAAAGGACGGTGTCGTTGAACCCCCCGTGGGGCTCGAGCACGAACTCCCTTGGCGTCCTCGAACTCATGTGGACAGGCAGGATACCGTACGACAGCGCGTGCTGTCACAAGGCAAGCGCTCAAGGGAGCGGCTCGAGCCGACGCACCGTCCCGGCCGTCCGCCAGCGTCCGACCCATCCGGGAACCGCCGCGGCCGTCGAGCGGTTTACCAACGCATGACAGCAACGATCGGCTCCGATCGGGCAGGGTGCGCACGCCATGGAGGCCGGCATGCCGAGGTTCATCGCCGTCGTCAACCTCTCACCGGTCGCGCACGCGGACGTGGCCGGGCCACGGGAGCGGTACGCCGTGGCCAAGGACTACCTCCGGCGCCGCGGGATCGCCATCCGGGCCACGTTCCAGCTCGACGGCACCCAGCACCTGCTCGTGCTCGACGCCGGCGAGTCCCCGACCCGCAACCTGAACCGGGCCCTGGCGCGGGCCTGGCCGGCGCCGGGCGAGCGGCCCGACCTGGCCCGGGTCGTCAACGCCGAGCCGTGGGTCCAGCGGGCCGACGGTGGGGCGTTCAGCCCCCCGCCCGGGCGATCTCGTCCAACCGAGCTCGCAGCTGGCTGAGCTCCTCCTCCACGCGCTCCATGATCTCCGCCTCGACGCGCTGCAGCTCCTCGCTCAGGTAGTCGCGCGTCGGCATCTCGCCCAGGGCGAGCCGGATCGAGGCCAGCTCCCGGGCCAGGTACTCGGTGTCGGCCAGGGCGCGCATGTTGGTGCGCCGGTCGATCTCGAGCTCCAGGCGGTCCCGCTCCTCCTGGCGGTTCTGGGCCAGCAGGATCAGCGGGGCGGCGTAGGACGCCTGCAGCGACAGCGCCAGGGTGAGCAGGATGAACGGGTAGGGGTCGAACGCGAGGTCGGACCGGCGGAACACCACGTTCCAGGTGATCCAGCCGAGCACCACCACGGTCTGCAGGACCAGGAAGCGGGCCGTGCCCAGGAAGCGGGCGATGGCCTCGGAGAAACGGCCGAACGCCTCGGGGTCGTAGTACTGGGTCTGGATCCGGGGCGCCCGCCTGCGGGGCGCCGCCAGGCGCGAGTCCCGGCGCGAGTCCCGGCGCTCTGCCTCCGGTGACCGGCGCGTCACGGTGCCTGCTCCAGGTCGCTGGCGCCGTTGCCACGGTGGGCGCCGTTGCCGTCCCCACTGTTGGTGCCGTTCGCGCGCGAGCGGGCCGGGCCGCGCCGCCACGCCTCGGGCAGCAGGTGGTCGAGCACGTCGTCGACCGACACCGCGCCAAGGAGCCGGCGCTGCCGGTCGCAGACCGGTGCGGCCAGCAGGTCGTAGGTGGCCAGGTACTCCGCCACCCGGCGGGTGGGGACGTCGGGCGGGAGGGTGTCCAGGTCGGTGTCGATGCAGGCGACGAGCGGGTCGCCCGGCGGCTCGCGGAGCAGGCGCTGGAAGTGGGCCACGCCCATGTAGGGGCCGGTCGGGGTCTGCGTCGGTGGCCGGACCACGAACACCTGGCCGGCCAGGGCAGGTGGCAGGTCGGGGTCGCGCACCCGGGCCAGCGCCTCGGCAACGGTGTCCGACGCCCGCATGATGACCGGCTCCGGGTTCATCAGCCCCCCGGCCGTCTCCTCGTCGTAGACGAGCAGGCGGCGCACGGGCTCGGCCTCGTCGGGGACCATGAGGGCGAGCAGCCGGGCCCGGTCCGCCTCCGACAGCTCGCCGAGCAGGTCGGCGGCGTCGTCGGGGTCCATCGCCTCGAGCACGTCCGCGGCCCGCTCGTCGTCCAGCCCGGCCAGCAGGCCGGCCTGGACCTCCTCGGGCAGCTCCTCCAGGGTGGCGGCCAGGCGGTCGTCGTCGAGGTCGTGGACCACGTCGCGCTGGGCCCGGGCGGGCATGGCCTGGAGCGCGGCGGCCAGGTCGGCTGGGCGGAGGCCGGCCAGGGCCGCGACCCGGCTCTCGGCCGTCTCGGCCGCCTCGAGTCCCTGCACCATGTCCCAGGGCAGCCGCAGGTGCCTGGCCCGGCGCCAGGGGCGCAGCCCGCCGGTCGGCTCGAGCACGTCCAGGGCCGTGACCACCCAGCCCTCGTGGCGGACCTGCCCGATGGCCACGTCGTTGACGCGCAGCTCCTTGCCGGTGTCACGGTGGCGGGCCCGGGAGTCGAGCAGCTCGCCCAGGACCAGCGTCTCCCCCGCCCGCTGCTCGAACGGCCGCAGGTTGACCGAGCCGGTGCGCAGGGTGGCACCGCTCTCGTCCAGCTCACCGACCCGTCCCATGGCCACGAAGATCGGGCGGCGCTGGACGACCACGGTCATGCCGAGGACGACCGGCGCCTCGCCAGGGCTGGCCTGGGCGATGACCACGTCGTTGATGCGCCCGATGGTCTCGCCGTTGGGCGCCCGCACGGGCAGCCGGGCCAGGCGGGACACGAACAGCTGCTCGGTCGTGGGGGCCATGTCGCTCACCTCCCGGCATGAGTGGTCCACCGGCCTTGCTGGGAGGACTCCCTGCCGGCGGTTACCTTGCGTTGAAGTACTTCGCCTCGGGGTGATGCACGATCACGGCCGAGGTGGACTGCTCCGGGTGGAGCTGGAACTCCTCGGACAGCTCGACGCCGATCCGCTCCGGGCGCAGCAACTCGAAGATCTTGCGCTGTTCCTCGAGGTCGGGGCAAGCCGGGTAGCCGAACGAGTAGCGCGAGCCCCGGTAGCCCTGGTCGAACAGCTCCTCGAGGTCGTCGGCGTCCTCGCCGGCGATGCCGAGCTCCTCGCGGACCCGCTTGTGCCAGTACTCGGCCAGGGCCTCGGCCATCTCCACGGTGACGCCGTGCAGCTCGAGGTACTCCCGGTAGCGGTCGGCGGCGAACAGCCTGGCGGTGGCCTCGGAAGCGGAGCGGCCCATGGTGACCACGTGGAAGGCGACCACGTCGCGCTCCCCGGAGGAGACCGGGCGGAAGAAGTCGGCCAGGCACAGGCGCCGGTCGCGGCGCTGGCGCGGGAAGGTGAAGCGGACCCACTCGCTGCCGTCGGAGCGCCAGACCACGAGGTCGTTGCCGTCGGCGTTGCACGGGAAGTAGCCGTACACCACGGCCGGGCGGAGGATCTGCTGGGCGACGGCCTCGTCCAGCAGGGCTCGCAGCCGCGGCCGGGCCTCGGTCTCCAGCGTGCGCCGCCAGCCCTCCCTGCCCCCGGACGGGCGGAGCTGCCACTGGCCCCGGAACAGGGCCGACTCGTTGAGGTAGGCGGCGACGTCGCGCACGGGGACGCCCTTGACGATCCTGGCCTCGCCGAGGAACGGCGGGGTGGGGACGGGCACGTCGGTGGCCACGTCGGAGCGGGCGACGGCCGAGGTGTCGGGCGCCTCGGGGGCGGGGCCGCGCGGCCCCTTGGGCGCGACCCGGGGCCTGCGCACCGGCTCCCTCTCCACCGGGGAACCCGACGCCCGCTCCTCGCGGAGCTGGTCCATGACGTTGAGCCCGGCGAACGCGTCCCGGCAGTAGAACACGCGCCCCTTGTAGATGCGGCGCAGGTCGCCCTCGACGTAGGTGCGGTTCAGGGCGGCCCCGCCGAGCAGCACGGGGTAGCGGTCCAGGCCGCGGGCGTTCAGCTCCTCGAGGTTCTCGCGCATGACCACGGTCGACTTGACCAGCAGGCCGGACATGCCGATCGCGTCGGCGCCGACCTCCTCGGCCTTGTCGATGATCGACGAGATCGGCTGCTTGATGCCGATGTTGTGGACCGAGTAGCCGTTGTTGGTGAGGATGATGTCGACCAGGTTCTTGCCGATGTCGTGGACGTCGCCCTTGACCGTGGCCAGCACCACCCGGCCCTTGCCGCCCTGGTCGGCCTTTTCCATGTGCGGCTCGAGGACGGCCACGGCAGCCTTCATCACCTCGGCCGACTGCAGCACGAACGGCAGCTGCATCTCGCCCGCGCCGAACAGGTCGCCGACGGTCTTCATGCCGGCCAGCAGCACCTCGTTGATGACGCCGAGGGCGCTGCGGGTCTCGAGCGCCTCGGTGAGGTCGGCCTCGAGCCCCTCGCGCACGCCGTCGACGATGCGGCGCTGCAGCCGCTCGTCGATCGGCAGGGCGGCCAGGTCCTCGACCGTGGCCGACCTGGTGACCTCCTTGCCCTCGAACAGGGCCATGAACCGCTGCAAGGGGTCGTAGCCCTGCCGGCGCCGGTCGTAGACCAGGTCGAGCGCGACCTCGCGCTGCTCGGGGTCGATCCGGTGCATGGGCAGGATCTTGGCCGGCGACACGATCGCGGCGTCGAGCCCGGCCTCGCGCGCCTCGTGCAGGAACACCGAGTTGAGGACCTGGCGGGCGGCGGGCGACAGGCCGAAGGAGACGTTGGACACGCCGAGGATGGTCCGCACCCCGGGCAGCTCGGCCTTGATCCGGCGGACCGCCTCGATGGTGGCCATCGCGTCGCCGCGCAGGTCCTCCTGGCCCGAGCCGAGCGGGAAGGTGAGCGCGTCGAACACCAGGTCCTCGGGCGCGAGCCCATGCTTGCCCACGGCCAGGTCGTGGATGCGGTGGGCGATGCGCAGCTTCCACTCGACGTCGCGGGCCTGGCCCTCCTCGTCGATCAGCAGGGCGACCAGGGCGGCGCCGTACTGCCTGGCCATCGGGCAGACGGCGTCCATCCGCGCCTCGCCGTCCTCCAGGTTGACCGAGTTGACGATCGCCCGGCCGCCGAGGCGGGCCAGGCCCGCCTCGATCACGTCGGCCTGGGTCGAGTCGAGCATGACCGGCACCGTCGACTGCCGGGCGAGCTGCTCGACGAGGGTGTCCATGTCGGGCACGCCGTCCCGCCCGACGTAGTCGACGCAGACGTCGAGCACGTGGGCGCCCTCGCGGATCTGCTCCTTGGCCACGCCGGTCATGCCCTCGAGGTCGCCCTCGAGCATCAGGTCGCGGAACTTGCGGGAGCCGTTGGCGTTGCAGCGCTCCCCCACGGTCAGGTAGGTGAGGTCCTGGTCGAGCGGGACCGACTGGTAGAGGCTGGACAGGCTCGGCTCGGGGACCGGGTCGCGGGGCACCGGCGCGTGGCCGCCGACCGCCTCGACCACCTGGCGGACGTGCTCGGGGGTGGTGCCGCAGCAGCCGCCCACCACGTTCACGCCGAACTCGGCCACGAAGCGGGCGTGCGCCTCGGCCAGCTCGGCCGGGCTGAGCGGGTAGTAGGGGGCGCCGTCGCGCAGCTCGGGCAGGCCGGCGTTGGGCAGGCAGGACAGCGGCGTGCGGGCGTGCTGGGAGAGGTGGCGCAGGTGCTCGCCCATCTCGGCCGGGCCGGTGGCGCAGTTCATGCCGACGACGTCGACGCCGAGAGGCTCGATCGCGGTGAGCGCGGCGGCGATGTCGGAGCCGAGCAGCATCTGGCCGGTGGTCTCGACCGTCACCTGCACCATGAGCGGGACCTTGCGGCCGGCCCGGCGCATGCCGGCGTGGGCGCCTGCCACCGCCGCCTTGAGCTGGAGCAGGTCCTGGCAGGTCTCGACCAGCAGCACGTCGGCCCCGCCCGCGAGCAGCCCGGCGGCCTGGTCGGTGTAGGTGGCCAGCAGCGTGGCGTAGGTGGTGTGGCCCAGGGTGGGCAGCTTGGTGCCCGGGCCCATCGACCCGGCCACCCAGCGCGGCCGGCCGTCGGCTGCGAAGTCGTCGGCCACCTCGCGGGCCAGCCGGGCCGCCACCTCGTTCAGCTCGACCACCCGGTCGGCGATGCCGTACTCGTCGAGCACGACTGCCGACGCCCCGAACGAGTTGGTCTCCACCGCGTCGGCGCCCGCCTCGAAGTAGGCGGCATGGATGCCCTTGACCACGTCCGGCCGGGTCACGCTGAGGATCTCGCTGCACCCCTCGAGGCTCTCGTAGTCGTCGAGGGAGAGGTCGGCGGCGTGGAGCATCGTGCCCATGGCCCCGTCGAAGACCAGCACGCGCTCGCGCAGGGCGGCAAGGAAGTCGCGGTTCATGCCGGCCAGGGTAGCCGATCACCGCGCCCGGTTCCCAACAGCCAAGTACCCTTGGTCGGGTGAGCGCCCCCGACCTGACCGACCGCGCCGGCGAGCCCGGCGACCCGGGCGACCCTGGCTCGCGGACCGGGCTCCCCCAGCGCCGGGTCCTCGGGCAAGAGGTGCTGCTCGTGCTCGGCCTGTCGCTCGCCGCCTCGGCCGCCTACGCGCTCGTCAGCCTGCTCTCGGCCCCGATCAAGGGGGTGTCGGCGCCCGTGTTCTCCCGCGCGGGCCTGGCCTATCAGCTCCTGGACGTGGCCACCTCGCTGGTGCCGGTCGCGCTCGTCGCCCACTTCCTGGCCCGCTCGGGCGAGTCGCTGGCCAGCATCGGCCTGGACCTCCGGCGCCCCCGTGCCGACGCGGCCTGGGCGGTGGGGCTGGCCACTGCGGTCGGCGCGGTCGGGCTGGTCGTCTACGCGGCCGCGGTCGAGCTCGGGGTGAACCGGACGGTGGTGCCGGTGCCGCCCACCGGGCACTGGTGGACGATCCCGGTGCTGCTGCTCGGGGCCTTGCGCAGTGGCCTGCTCGAGGAGGTCGTCGTCTGCGGCTACCTGCTGCGCCGGCTCGGCCAGCTCGGCTGGTCGCCCGCCCGGGCACTCGCCGCGAGCGCGCTGCTCCGGGCCAGCTACCACCTCTACCAGGGCTTCGGCGGCTTCGTGGGCAACCTCGCCCTGGGCCTGCTCTTCGGCCGCATCTACCAGCGCCAGGGCCGGACCACCCCGCTCGTGCTCGCCCACTTCCTGATCGACGCGGGCGCCGGTCTGGGCTACCTGGCCCTGCGGGGCAGGGTGAGCTGGCTGCCCCGCTAGCGGCGGCAGGACGCCAGCCGGTGCCAGGACGCCAGCCGGTGCCACGACGCCAGCCGGTGCCACGACGCCAGCCGGTGCCACGACCCGGAGCCGCCGACGCCGCGGTCAGTACGCGTCAGTACTTGTAGTTGCCCTGGACGCGGATGGCCAGCAGGCGGGCGCACTCCTGGATCGAGCCGGCGAACGACGGGTAGATCTGGAACGGCTGGGTGAGCTGCTGGGCGGTCAGCCGGTTGAACACCGCGATGGAGATGGGCGAGATCAGGTCGGAGGCGTAACCGGCGACGACCGCGCCGCCCACGATCGTGCCCGACCCGGGACGGGCCAGGAGCTTGACGAACCCGTCGTGCTGGTTGGCCATCTTGGCCCGGGAGTTGCCCGCCAGGGGCAGGGACTCGACCTCCACCTCGATCCCGGTCTTGGCGGCCCGCTGCTCCGACAGCCCCACCGTGGCGATCTGCGGGTCGGTGAAGATGGTGGCCGCGACCGCGTCCCAGCGCAGCGGGGCGACCGCCTGGCCGAGCAGGTGCCACATGGCGATGCGGCCCTGCATGGCCGCGACCGAGGCGAGCATCAGCTTGCCGGTGATGTCGCCGGCCGCGTAGATGCTCGGCACGGTGGTGCGGCTGACGCCGTCGACCACCACGCCGCCCTTGTCGTCGAGCGCCACCCCGACCTCCTCCAGGCCGATCCCGGCGGTCTGGGGCACCTGGCCGACGGTGAGCAGGACGTGGCTGCCCTCGACCGAGCGGCCGTCCTCGAGGTGGACGACCGCGCCGGCGTCGGTCCGCTCGACCTTGGCCGCCCTGGCGTTCTTGACCGTGACGAGCCCGCGGCGCGCGAACACGTCCTCGACGACCATGGCGGCGTCGGAGTCTTCGCTGGGCAGCACGCGGTCGCGGCTGGCCACGAACGTCACCTCGGACCCGAAGCGCAGGAAGGCGGTGGCGTACTCGGCCCCGGTGGCGCCGGCGCCGACCACCACCAGGCGCTCGGGCACCGTCTCGAGGTCGTAGACGTCCTGGCTGGACAGGATGACCTCGCCGTCGGTGGGCGCGGTGGGCAGCTTGCGGGGGTCGGAGCCGGTGGCGACCAGGATCGCGTCGCCCTCGATCCGCTCGGTCCCGCCCCCCGCGAGCGCGACCTCGACCGTGCGCGGGTCGACCACGCGGCCCTTGCCGCGCAGGAGCCGCACGCCGTCGTCGACCACGCGCTTGGCGATGTCGTCGGACTGGGCCTGGGCCAGGTGGCGGACCCGGGCCTGGATCGTGGGGAGGTCCACCTCGTAGCGGGGGATCTCGTCCGACCGGGTCGTCCCCTCGAAGTGGACCCCGAGGCTGGGGGCGGTCTCCAGGGTCGAGAAGGCCTGGGCCGAGGTGAGCAGGGTCTTGGACGGCACGCAGTCCCAGAGCACACAGGCACCGCCGAGGCCCTCGTCGTTGACGATGGTGACCTCGGCGCCCAGCTCGGCGGCGACCAGGGCGGCCTCGTAGCCGCCCGGCCCGCCCCCGAGGATCACGACGCGCATGCCTCGATACTACCCGGCCTGGCCGGCCTCCTGACCGCTTCATCCAGGGTCCTGCGAGAACGCCTTCACCGCGGCCTCGACCCGGTACGGCTCCAGCGTCTCGCGCTGCTCCCGGGCACGGTCGACCAGGCGGTCGAAGTCGGCCGCTGCCAGCCGCCCGGACGCGCCGGCTACCGGCCGACGGCGTAGCCCTGCATGCCGCGGGGGTTGGCGGCGGCCCGGAGCAGGCCGGTGGCCGGGTCACGGCCGACCGCGGACAGCCGCCCGAGCGACCAGGGTCCGCCGACGACGACCTGGTGGCCGCGGCGGCGCAGGCCCTGGACCGCGTCGGGGCCGAGCCGCTCCTCGACCTCCACCACGCCCGGACGGTGCTCGCGGGGCCAGAACGAGCTGGGGAACGCGGTGGTGTGGAACGCAGGCGCGTCGACGGCGGCCT
>Ga0307278_10000465_pt1 | contig 20357 bp, 18 predicted proteins | sample ER_DNA_117_FD_194482 | JGI IMG/M metagenome (GOLD analysis project Ga0307278, IMG submission 194482) | Bulk soil microbial communities from the East River watershed near Crested Butte, Colorado, United States - ER_DNA_117 | ecosystem: Environmental > Terrestrial > Soil > Floodplain | place...
TGCGTCGTCAGCGCCTGGCCGTCGCCGCCGAGCGCCGCCGCGATGGCAGGGGTGACGATGGCGGCGGGCAGGGTCGCGCCCATGCCCGCCACGATACTCACCCCTTCCCGGCGATGATGCACACCGCGGTCGCCGCCGTGAGGTCGTGGACCAGGACCTCGTCGACCGTGAAGCCGCCTTGGGCCGGTTCACCCGGCAGTTCCCGCTACGGGTCGGCGAGCGTACAGCGCGACCACCCCCGCGACCGTGACCACCATTCCCCCCAGAACACCTCCGGCGTCAGCGCGCCGGCGCCGCGACGCAGGTCTCTCGCGGCATCCGCCCACCTCACTCTGATGGATCGCTCCAGCCAGAGGATAGGCCAGGGATACGCCGGCACCGGCCTGAAGCAGATCGTGGCCCAGGCCGACGCGCCCACACCACCGCACGACCGGCGACCACTGAGCTCACACCCGCGAGCTACCCGGCAGCCATGGTAGCCGGGGGGACGAGGGGAGTGACTCGCTCACGGAAGAGCTTGAGGTCGCCGGGAGCCTCCCGGTGTCGCGCGTCACCGGCGCAACGTGCCGTTCGGCACAAATGCCTTCCGGAGCGGTCGGGTCGCGAGCATCATGGTGATGCAGACAAGCCAGACGGGAGGACCGGAAAGAGGACCCGTCGATGTCACAGCCATGTGAGGGACACTTCGACAGCATCCTGCGGGCCGTCGCCGCCGGCCGGGTGGTGCCGATGCTCGGCGCCGGGGTCAACCTGTGCGGCCGGCCAAGGGGCATCGGCTGGGAGCGCGGCCGCTACCTGCCGAGCGGCAACGAGCTCGCGGTGCACCTGGCTGTCCGCTTCGGCTATCCCAAGCGGGAGCTGCGGGACCTGCTGCGGATCTCCCAGTTCGTGGAGGTGACGCAGGGCTCCGGGCCGCTGTACGACGAGCTCCACGAGCTGTTCGACGCCGACTACCCGCCGACTCCCGTGCACGAGCTGCTGGCGAGCCTCCCCAGGCGGCTCGGCCTGGCCGGGAGCGGCAGGTATCCGCTCATCATGACCACCAACTACGACGACGCGCTCGAGCGCGCCTTCCAGGCCGCCGGCGAGGAGTTCGACCTGGTCCGCTACGTCGCCCGCAGCGAGCACCGGGGGAAGTTCGAGCACGTGCCCCCTGGCGGCAAGCCGAAGCTGATCAAGCACCCCAACGAGTACGGCGGCCTCGGCCTGGACGACCGCACGGTGATCCTCAAGATCCACGGCGCGATCGACCGTGAAGAGCGCGAGCACGACAGCTACGTGATCACCGAGGACCACTACATCGACTACCTGACCCACACCGACGTCTCCACCCTGATGCCGGCGACGCTCGGCGCGAAGCTCCGGCACAGCCACTTCCTGTTCCTCGGCTACAGCATGCGCGACTGGAACCTCCGCGTGATGCTGCACCGCATCTGGGCCGAGCAGGCGCAGGCGTTGACGTACAAGTCGTGGGCGGTCCAGCTCAACCCGAACCCGATCGACAAGAAGTTCTGGGACCAGCGCGGTGTCGACGTTCTGGACACGTCGCTGGAGAAGTACATCGACCGGCTGTCCAACTGCATCGGGCGGCTGCAGCCGAGCGGGGTCGGCTGATGTCCCGGACGCTGCCGTCCGACCGGTCCCGGGCGGCGGGCCAGCCCGCGGTGCCGGTGCGGACGGCGCCGTACCAGGGCCTGCGGCCGTTCGCCGAGCGCGACGCGGCCTACTTCTTCGGCCGGGGGACCGAGCGCACGATCCTGGTGGCGAACCTGATGGCGGCCAGGCTCACGCTGGTCTACGGGGAGAGCGGGGTCGGCAAGAGCTCGATCCTGCGGGCCGGGGTCGTCCACCACCTTCGCGAGCACGAGGGGGACGCCGGCCTGGCCGGCGAGTCCCCCCGGCTGCTGGTGGTGTACGTCAAGCGCTGGGCCGGTGACCCGGTCGCCCGGCTGCTCGAGAGCGTCGGCGACGAGATCGCGCGCGCCCTCGGCGTGTCGCCGGCCGAGATCGGGACGCCGTCCTCGGGCCTGGCGGAGGCCCTCGCGAGGTGGAGCACCCGCTGGAACCTGGACCTGCTGGTCATCCTCGACCAGTTCGAGGAGTACTTCCTCTACCACGCGGACGAGGACGAGGACCACCCGGAGCCGTTCGCCACCGAGTTCACCCGCGCGGTCAACCGCGCCGACCTGCCCGTCAGCTTCCTCGTCGCCATCCGCGAGGACGCGCTGGCCAAGCTCGACCGCTTCAAGGGCCGCATCCCCAAGCTCTTCGAGAACTACGTCCGCATCAGGCACCTGCGCGCCAGTCAGGCCGAGGCCGCCATCGTCGAGCCGCTCGCGCGGTTCAGCGAGCTGTCGCCCGGAGAGGAGCCGTGGACGGCCGAGCCGGAGTTGGTCCGCCAGGTGCTCAAGGGTGTGCAGGTCGGCAAGGTGGTGCTCTCGGCCGTCGGCCGCGGGGTCGCCGCCGAGCCGGCGGACGGGCAGGAGACCGACCCCCCGATCGAGACGCCGTATCTACAAATGGTGCTGACCAGGCTGTGGGCCGAGGAGGTCAGGCGCGGCTCGCGGCGGCTGCGGCTGCAGACCCTGGACGAGCTCCACGGCCCCGAGGAGATCGTCCGCACCCACCTGTTCGAGTCGATGGACGCGCTGCCGCCCGACCAGCAGGAGGTCGCCGCCGGCGTCTTCCACCACCTGGTCACGCCCGGTGGCGCCAAGATCGGCCACACCGCCAAGGACCTGGCCGACTACACCGAGCTGCCCGAGGAGCGGGTGCGGAGCCTGCTGCGCGCGCTGTCCGCTCCGGGCGCCCCCATCCTCCGCACGGTCGGGGCGCGGCCCGGCCAGGACGGCGAGCCCCGCTACGAGATCTTCCACGACGTGCTCGCCCCGGCGATCCTCGGCTGGCGGGCCGACTGGGAGGCCCGGCGCGCGGCGGAGACGGCCGCCCACCACAAGCTCGAGGAGCGGACGCGCCGCTGGCAGCGCCGACGGGTCTGGGCGGGCGTGATCGTCGCGGTGGTGCTGGCGGCGACGGCCGGGGAGGCCGTGCGGTCCGACCGCGGCGAGCGCGCGGCCGTCGCGGGCCAAGCGGCCGCGGAACAGCAAGCCGTCGAGGCCGAGGCGACCGCCAGCAGCGCGAACGCCACGGCGCGGGTGTCGTCGAGGATGGCCTACACCGCCCGGGCGGACACGATCTGCGCCAAGGGCAACGCGAGCGTCGAGGCGCTCGGACCGCGACCTTCGCGGGTGGACCACCCCCAGTCGTTCGGGCGCTGGCTCAGCAACGCCCTGCCGATCGGCAAGCGGACCTCCTTGCTGTGGCACCTGCTGCCGGTGCCGAGGGGCCAGCCCAGCCTCCGGGCGGTCCTCCACGAGTACGACAGGGGGCTCGCGGCCTACGAGTCCGCGGCGCAAGCCCTGGTCGACGGGCAGATCGACGCCGGGAGGCTCTTCCTCCTCCGAGCCGACCGGCTCGGCGAGCGGTACGTGACCCTGGCCGGCCGCGACGGCTTTCGCGACTGCGCCCTTGCCCTGACGCCGCCGCCGTAGCCCGCCTCAGAACCCCAGGCGCGCGAGCTGCCTGGGGTCGCGTTGCCACTCCTTGGCGACCTTGACGTGCAGGTCGAGGTAGACGTGGGTGCCGAGCAGCGCCTCCAGCTCCGCGCGCGCCCTGGTGCCGATCTCTCGCAGCCCGGCGCCGCCCCTGCCGAGCACGATCGGCTTCTGGCTGGCCCGCTCCACGAACAGGGTCGCCCGGATGACCAGCAGGTCCTCCCGGTCGGGAGCTGCGCCCATCTCGTCCACCAGCACGGCCACCGAGTGGGGCAGCTCGTCGCGGACCATGGCCAGGGCCTTCTCGCGGATCAGCTCGGCGACCAGGTGCTGCTCGGGCTCGTCGGTGACGTGGCCCTCCGGGTACAGGGGCTGGCCCTCGGGAAGCTGGGCGAAGACCAGCTCGACCAGCAGGCCGAGCTGCTCGCCGGTACGGGCCGACACCGGCACCACCTCGGCCCAGTCGCCGAGCGCCGCCGCCGCCTGCAGCGCCGCCGCCATCCGGGCCCGTGGCGCGGCGTCCAGCTTGTTGACCACGCAGATGGTCGGCGTGGCGACCTTGCCGACCTCGGTCGCCAGGAAGCGGTCGCCGGCACCGACCCCCGCGACCGCGTCGACCAGCAGGCAGACCAGGTCGACCTCGCCGAGGGTGCCCCGCACCAGGTCGTTCAGGCGCTGCCCGAGCAGGGTGCGTGGCTTGTGCAGCCCAGGGGTGTCGACCAGGACCGCCTGGCCCTCCGGCCGGTGCAGCACCCCGCGGACCACCGAGCGGGTGGTCTGCGGCTTGTCCGACATGATCGCCAGCTTGCGGCCGAGCAGGGCGTTCAGGAGCGTCGACTTGCCGACGTTGGGCCGCCCGACCAGGGCGACCATCCCGGCCTTCATGACCCCGGAGGGGTCCGGGGAACCCCAGGGGGGTTCCCCGGTGGATTGGGGGCCCGATCGGCGGCCGGAGGGGCGAGGCTGTCGGGGCCGAAGCTGTCGGGGAGCAGCGCGCCGAGGGTGGTGACGAGCAGGCGCTCCCCCGCCTCGCCGGCGCACAGCACCTCCAGGTCGACCCCGCGGGGGAACTCCCGCAGGACCTGGCGGCAGGCGCCGCAGGGGGTGACCGGGTCGGGACCGGGGCCGGCGACCGCGATCGCCTCGAAGCGGCGGTGGCCCAGGGCGATGGCGGCCGCCACCGCCGCCCGCTCGGCGCAGATCGCGAGCCCGTAGCTGGCGTTCTCGACGTTGGCGCCGGCCACCACCTCGCCCTGGTCGGTGCGGAGCGCCGCGCCCACCCGGAAGCCGGAGTAGGGGGCGTAGGCGCGCTCGCGGGCGGCCCTGGCGGCCGCCACCAGCTCGCCGTCGGAGGGTCGGTTCACTGGCGCCGGGCCTGGGCGGCCGCGTCCTCGGCGCCCGCCGGCGGGCCCAGCCGGTGGATGCGGACCCGGCCGATGCGGCGCCCCTGGACGCGTTCGGCCCGCAGGCGGAGGCCCTGGAACTCGACCTCCTGGCCCTCCCTCGGCACGCCGCCGACGACGTTGAACAGCAGCCCGCCGATCGAGTCCCACTCGGTGGCGGGCAGCTCGACGTCGAGCAGCTCGTTGACCTCGTCGATGCCGAGCCTGGCGTTGACCCGGTAGTCGCCGTCGGGCAGCGGCTCGACGTTCGGCTCCTCCAGGTCGTACTCGTCGGCGATCTCGCCGACGATCTCCTCCAGCAGGTCCTCGATGGTGACCAGGCCCGAGGTGCCGCCGTACTCGTCGATCACGATCACCATGTGGCTCTTGCGCCTGCGCATCTCCCGCAGGCACTCGGCCGCCCGCATCGACTCGGGCATGAACGGCGCCGGGCGAAGGATGTCGGCAAGCGGCTTGTCGGCCTGGCCGTCGTGCAGGCGGCGCAGCACGTCCTTGGCGTAGGCCAGGCCCACCACGTCGTCGATCTCCCCCTGGTAGACGGGGATGCGGGAGTAGCCGGTGCGCAGGATCAGCTCCAGCACCTCCTGCAGCGACGTGGTCACGGGGACGGCCACCATGTCCGGCCGGGGCACCATGACCTCCCGGAGGATGGTGTCGCCGAACTCGAAGATGGAGTGGATCATCTCCCGCTCCTCTTCCTCGATGACGTCGTCCCGCTCGGCCTCGTCGACCATCGCCTTGATCTCGTCCTCGGAGACGAACGGGCCGCTCTTCAGGCCTTTGCCGGGCGTGACCACGTTGCCGATGCCGATCAGCAGCCGGGTCAGCGGCCCGAGGATCGGCAGGCGGGTGAGCACGTAGACGAACGGCGCCACCGCCAGGGCGGCCCGGTCGGTGTGCTGGACCGCGTAGGTCTTCGGGGCGACCTCCGCGAAGATGAAGGTGAGCACGGTCATGACGGTGGCCGCGATGGCCACGCCGAGCCCGCCGCCCACCAGCCGGCTCAGCACCGAGGTGAACAGGGCGGTCGCGAAGAACTGCACCACCAGCACCAGCAGCAGCACCAGGTTGAGGAAGCGTGCCGGCTGCTCGACGAGCGCGAGGAGCTGGCGGGCGCCGCGGCGCTCCTCCTCCTCCAGGTATGCCGCCCTGGCCCGGCTCATCCGGGTGAGGCTGGTCTCGGCCGCGGCCAGGAACGCGGCGATCGCGGTGAGCGCCACCACGACCACCACGGACCAGACGTCGGTGGCGGTCACGCGGTTCATGACCGGTCCCGGTCCCGCCAGCGGTCCAGCAGCTCGTCGGTGCGGGTCTGCATGGCCTGCTCGTCCTTTGCCTCGGCGTGGTCGAAGCCGCACAGGTGCAGGATGCCGTGCACGGTGAGCAGCTCCAGCTCGGCCTCCAGGGTCTGACCAGCCTGGCCGGCCTGCTGGGCGGCGTACGCGGGGCAGAGCACGACGTCGCCGAGCAGCCAGGGGGCGTCGTCGTCCTCGTCGTCGGCGAGGTCGAGGTCGTCGTCCTCGTCGCCGGCCACTCGGTCGCCCGCGAAGCCGCGCGGCCCCACCGGCCCGCCCGGCGGCCCCGAGGCCGGCGACGGCCCGTCGATCGGGAAGGCGAGCACGTCGGTGGGGCGGTCCTCGCCCATGTAGCGGACGTTGAGGTCGGTCATCACCGCCCGGTTGACCAGCAGCAGCGACACCTCGGACTCCTCGACCCCCTCGGCGTCCATCACCAGCCTGGCCAGCCGGGCGAGCGCCGGCTCGTCGACCGGGTGGTCGGCCTGCTCGTTGGCGAGGAACACGCTCACGCCGGGTCGACCCCCCGGTGAGAGGAGTGGCGGGGACTCGGAGGTTCGGCCACTACGACCTGGCCTCGTCGTAGCGGCGGTAGGCCTCGACGATGTCCTGCACGATCCGGTGACGGACCACGTCCCGGCTGGACAGGTACACGAACGACAGGTCGTCGATGCCGGTGAGGATCTCGCGGACCACGTTCAGCCCCGAGTGCTGGCCGGCGGGCAGGTCGATCTGGGTGATGTCGCCGGTGACGACCGCCTTGGAGTTGAAGCCGAGCCGGGTCAGGAACATCTTCATCTGCTCGGGCGTGGTGTTCTGCGCCTCGTCCAGCACGATGAAGGAGTCGTTGAGGGTGTTGTGGGTCACCAGGAAGTCGTCGGTCACGTACAGCGAATCGGCGGCCGCGACCTGGATGCAGAGCGTCTCCTCCTCGCCAGCGGGCTCGATGCTGTGGATGAAGCGCATGGGACGGCCGCCTCCCAACGCCAGGTAGCGCTCCCGCTTGCGGGTCAGCCGGAACGGCTCGACACCCCTGGGAAGGCGGATGTCGAGGACGAATGCATCCGAGCGGTGGTGCACATCCCGCCCTCTGGCGCGGCCGGGAAGACGCCCGGCGGCGGCGCGGGTCCTCCAGTACGCGACGCCTCCCAGGGACTGCACCAGGAACACCACGTCGTCCCGCAGGCGCTCCGACGACGTCCCGTACTGGACGCGGCAGGTCCGTCCGCGCTGGGTCACGGGCCCTCCGTCGGTGTCCAGCAGGCCCTGGAGCACGGCCAGTCGGACCTCGGAGGAGTTGTGCAGGTAGATCTCGGGGACGAACTTCGTGTTCGAGCGCGTGCCGGCAAGGCCGAGGTCCCGGAGTACCACCGTCACCGGGTTCGAGACGATCACGCCCCCGCGATGCCCGGCGGTGTGGCGGAGCACGTAGTCGACCTCGCCCTTCCGGCGCAGCTCGATACCGTCGAGGGCGAGCTCCAAGGCGAGGGCCAGCTCCGAGTCGGTGGTGGTGAACGATGGTGTCGTAGCCGTCGTCAGGCATCCGTCGCCGAGCAGCAGCCCGAGTGCGTAGGGGTCCATCGGCACGGTCCGGGGCTCGAACTCGACCGGGTGCGACACCAGCGGCAGCTCGAACCGGTGATAGTGCGCGCGCCTGAGCTGGCCGATCATCTCCCGCGTCTCGATGACCCGATGGGGTCGTCCGCGCCGTCGATCGTCGCGTGTCGACACCGCCCAGAGGTGCTCGCCGCAGCAGCGCGTCGACGCGCCGTCCTGCGTCTGGACCCGGAAGACATCCCTACGGCCCTGAGGGTAGACGCCGAGCACCGGCGTGGGATACCCGTCGGAACCGATCACGAGGTCGCCGACCGACAGGCTCCCGATCAGCTTGAATCCTGACGGCGTCAGGACGCGACTTGCGTAGGGCTGGCTGCGGCCCCGCATATACCCCAGGGGGGCGACCTCGATCGTGCCGCGTTCCATCAGGCGGCCGATCTGCTCGGCGTCCATCATCTCGTAGAGCGCGTCGTACAGCGGCCGCAGGTACGGGTCGATCTTCTCCGACAGGGTACCTGGCAGGAAGCCGAGCTTCTCGCCGGCCTCCACCGCCGGCCTTGTCAGGATCAGCCGGTTGGTCTCCTTGGCGGTCAGCGCCTGCACCGCCACGGCCATGGCCAGGTAGGTCTTGCCGGTGCCGGCTGGACCGATCCCGAACACCACCGTGTTCTTGCGGATGGCGTCGACGTACTTCTTCTGGCCGACCGTCTTGGGCTTGACGGAGCGGCCCCGGGCGGTCAGCACCGCGTCGCCGAACACGACCGACGGCCGCGCGGTGAGGTCGCTCCTGACCATGTCGATGGAGCGGCCGACGGTGTCGGCGGTGAGGGCGTCGCCGCGCTCCAGCAGGATGATCAGCTCCTCGAACAGGCGCGCGACCCGGTCGGCGTCGGCCTGCTCGCCGGAGATGGTGATCTCGTTGCCACGGACGAACACCGAGCTCTCGAAGGCGGCCTCGATCAGCTTGAGCAGCTCGTCCCTGGTGCCCAGGAGGCTGACCATCGAGTGGTTCCCGGGGACCAGCACCTTGACCTGGACTTGCGTCTGTTGCCGCACGCTCGCTGTTCGTCCCTCCGTCCGGGACATCGAATCAGCCGACCAGCGATTGGTCGGCAGGTTTTCGAGTATAGCGAGCCCAGGCGGTTGACGATCAGCGTTCGGGGTCCCGGCGCCGCCGGTCCCGCTCTCGGAGGGCGTCCCCCCACCACAGCGCCAGCACCAGCACCACGGCGGGCAGGAGGAGCAACGCGACGGCCAGGATCTCGAGCCCGCTCACTCGCGTGACTCCCCCACTTGGCGGCATCTGGTGCCATAAGGGAAACTGGGCGTGTTCGTCGTTGTCGACGTGATTCACGCCTCACTCACGCTCACCTCCGCGAAGGAGCCGCCCGTGGCCGCCGCCCAGCTCCTGCCGGCCAGCGACCGCGCGCTGCTGCTGACGGAGCTCCGGACCGAGCTGGGGCGACGGCGGCGGGCCCTCGGCCTCTCCCAGGCCCGCCTCGCCAACCGGATGGGGTTCGACCGCACGACCGTCAACAAGGTGGAGCGGGGCGCCATCGAACCGAGCCGGGAGTTCGCCCGCGAAGCCGAGCGGGTCCTGGAGGCCGACGGGGAGCTGTGGCGGCGCTGGACCGCGTTCGACGCGGCCAGGCGCCCGCGTCCCTCGCCCGGCCGGCACGCTGGCCAGCCGGCTGGCCAGCCGGGGCCGACCGGCACCGGGCACGAGCAGGTCGACGCCGACCAGCGCCACTGGGTGCTCGTCCGTGAGGGGCTCAACGAGCACCGGATCGAGCTGAGCCGGATCGCGGCCCGGTGGCACTGGCGCTGCGGTCGGGTCGAGGGCAGCGACCTGCTCACCCGGCCCGACTGGCTCCCCGCCGTCCCGGTCGAGCTGGCGACGGTCGAGCTGGCGGCCGCCGGCGACCCCACGCCGACGCCGGTCACCGGGGTGGAGCCGGAGGCGAGCGGGGCACGCCCGCTGCGCTCGCCGCAGGAGCGCTATCAGCGCTACTCGCATGCGCTCCGGCAGCTCGACCGTCCGGCGCTGTTCGAGAACCGCATCGGCTTCCGCCTGCTCGACGTCGAGTTCCCGGCGACGGGAGGCGGCCGGCTCACCTTCGGGACCACCACCTACTTCGACGCGGTCGACGTCTGCGAGGCCGCCGCGCACGAGCTGGCCGACCGGCACCTCGTCCTGACCGCCGGCGGGACCTCGCTGGCGCGGCCGACGACGCGGCCGCTGCCGTTCCGCACGCTCGTCGGCGACCCGTTCGACCTGGCCCGCAGGCCGCTGCTGCCCTCGGTCGACACGCTCACGATCCGCCGCTCCAGGCACGCGGCCTCGTTCGTGCTTCACCAGCGCGACGCCGGCCAGGTGGCGGTGGCCGGCGGCATGTACCACGTCATGCCCGCCGGGGTGTTCCAGCCGTCGAGCGTCTCGCTGGCGGGGCTGGCGAGCGACTTCAACCTGTGGCGCAACGTGCAGCGCGAGTACAGCGAGGAGTTCCTCGGCAGGCTCGACCACGACGGCAACGCCAGCACGCCGATCGACTACCGGGCCGAGGAGCCGTTCCGGTCGATGGACGCGGCACGCCGGTCGGGCCGCGTCCGCGTGTGGTGCCTTGGCGTCGGCCTCGACCCGCTCACGCTGTGGGGCGAGATCCTCACCGTCGCCGTCTTCGACGACGAGGTGTTCGACGAGCTGTTCAGCGGGCTGGTGGTCGCCAACGACGAGGGCGTGGTGGTCACCATGGCGACGCCGGGCCGCCCGGCGCACGGGGTCCCGTTCGTCGAGGAGCGGGTCGCGCAGCTGCTCGGGTCGGAGCCGCTGGCGCCGGCCGCGTCCGCGTGCCTGGCGCTGGCGTGGCGCGACCGGGAGACGCTGCTGGGCACCTGAGCGAGGGGCGCGCATGCGGGTGCTGGTCATCGGCGGGCTCGGCGACGGCGACCCCGTCGACGAGGACGCGCCGTCGGCGCCGTCAGCCTGCGCTGCCCCGTGGACCGGCGAGCGGCCGACGCCGCCGCAGGCTACAGGTGCGCGATCGGGACGGGGTCGACCGGGTCGGCCAGGTCGAAGCCGAACACGCGGCTGTAGAAGTACAGCTCGGCCTCGACGGCGCGCCGGATGTGCTCGGCCTGGCGGAAGCCGTGCTGCTCGCCGGCGAAGGCGACGTAGGCGTACGGGATGCGCTTGGCGTCGAGGGCGGCGGCCATCGCCTCGGCCTGGGCGGGCGGGACGACCTCGTCCTCCAGGCCCTGCAGCAGGATCACCGGGCACGAGAGACGGTCGGTGAAGTGGATCGGCGAGCGCTGCCGGTACAGCTCGGCCGCGTCCGGCCAGGGGCCGATCAGGCCGTCCAGGTAGCGGGACTCGAACTTGTGGGTGTCGCGGGCCAGCGCCTCGGCGTCGGCCACCCCATAGTAGCTGGCGCCGGCCGTGAAGTCGTCGCGGAAGGTGAGCGCGCACAGGGTCGTCCAGCCGCCGGCGCTGCCGCCGCGGATGGCCAGCCGGCGCGGGTCGGCCTCGCCCCACTCGGCGAGCTGGCGCGCCGCGGCGACGCAGTCGTCGACGTCGACGATGCCCCACTGGCCGTCGAGCTGCCGCCGGTAGGCGCGGCCGTACCCGCTGGAGCCACCGTAGTCGACGTCGACCACCGCGAACCCGCGGCTGGTGAAGTACTGGTAGCCCATGCTGAGCAGGCTGGAGACCTCGGCGGTCGGCCCGCCGTGGCTGGCCACCAGCAGCGGCGGGTGCTCGCCGTCGGGGCCCCGGAAGTCGCGGTTGGCCGGCGGGTAGTAGAGGGCGTTGGCGGTGCGGCCGCCGCTGGTGGGGAACTGGATCGCGCGCGGCGCGGACAGGTAGCCGGGGTCGGGCGTCTCGTCCCTGCCGCGCCGGAGGACCTCGATGTCGCCGCTGGCCGGGTCGACGACGACCACGGCGGCCGAGCGGGTGGCGCCGCCGGCCACGCACGCCAGGCGGTCGCCGACAGCCCGGAGCTGGTGGAACGAGGTGAAGGGCAGGTCCAGGTCGGTGAGCGTGCCGTCCGGGGCGAGCACGCCGAGCCGCTGCAGCGGGCCGCGTCCGTGGACGAGGGCGACCCTGCCGCCGGGCAGGAACGCGTACCTGGACAACCCGAACACCCATTGCGGGCTGCCGACCTCCTCGTCCATCGGCGCCAGCGGCTCGACCCGCCCGTCCAGATCGCCCGGGGCGGCCCGGTACAGGTTCCACCAGCCGCTGCGGTCGCTGACGAAGTGGAGGACGCCGTCCGGGCTCCATTCCGGCTGGAAGATGGACTCTCCGGGGCCGCCGGCCACGGTCGCCGCGGCGCCGGCGCCGCCGGCGCCGAGCTCGGCGACCTTCAGCTCGGTGGCGTCCCAGGGCATGTTCGGGTGGTCCCATTCCAGCCACGCGAGCCGGCGGCCGTCGGGGGAACAGCGCGGGCTGGCGTAGAAGTCGCGCCCGGCGACCAGCACCACCGGCGCTGCGGCGCCGTCGGCGGGCAGGGCGACCAGCTCGTTGGTGACCTTGCCGTCCTCGTGCCGTTCGCGCACGCAGACGAGCAGGCGGCCGTCGGGCGTGAGGCTGGCGTCGGCGTAGCGGTGGGCGGCGGGGGTGCGGCTGTTCGCCGGGGTGATCGGCCGCGGCGGCCGTCCCGGGTCGTGCCGGTACAGGCGCTGGTCGCCGAAGTTGGCGAACAGCACGGTGGTGCCGTGGACGGCGTAGGCGCCACCGCCGTACTCGTGCACCCGGGTGCGGACGTTGAAGCCTTCCGGGGTCAGGTCCTCGGCCTCACCACCCGGGCCGGCCCGGCAGACGACCTCGCGGCCGCCCTCCAGCGGCCGCCCCTCCAGCCACAGCACGGCCTCGCCGGCCACGCGGATCTCGTCGAGCGAGACGCCGCCGGCGGCGACGAGGTCCCCGCCGATCGGCGACCTCCAGGACCCGTAGGGCGCGACCGTCGGCACCGTCAGCCCGGCGGCCAGGTCATCGCGCGCCCGCCGAGCACGTGCAGGTGCAGGTGGTCGACCGACTGGCCGGCGGCGGGGCCGACGTTGGTGACCATCCGGTAGCCGCCGTCCACGCCGTCGGCCCGTGCGACCTCGTTGACGGCGTCGACCAGGCTGGCGAGCAGCGGCTCGTGCCCGGCGCCGACCGCCTCCAGGCTGGGGAGGTGCTCCTTGGGGACGACCAGGACGTGGGTGGGCGCCTGGGGGTTGACGTCGCGGAAGGCGAGCACGTCGTCCCGGTCCAGCACCGTGTCGGCCGGGATCTCCTTGGCCACGATCTTGCAGAACAGGCAGTCGGGGTCCCTCACGCGGCGCCTCCCATGAGCTCGGCGGCTCCGGCTTGCGGAGCGTCAGCCTCCATACCCTCGGCGTCGGCGCGCAAGCCTCGCACGGTCACCACCCGGTCGACCAGCTCGGCGCCGCCCGGGAAGCGGACCTTGACGTAGTTGTCGCTGGTCCCCTCCGCCAGGCCCTCGCCGGCGGCCTCGACGAGCACCTGCAGCGGCCGGCCGACGTGGTCCTCGTGGAAGCGGCGCCGCAGCTCGCCGCCGAGCGCGATCAGCTCCCTGGCCCGCGCCTTCTTCTCCGCGACGGGCACCTGGTCGGGCATGACGGCGGCGGGGGTGTCGGGCCGCTGCGAGTAGCGGAACACGTGCAGCTTGGAGAACCCGACCCGCTCGACGACCGCCATGGTGGCGGCGAACTGCGCGCGCGTCTCGGCGGGGAAGCCGACGATCACGTCGGTGGACAGGCCGAGCCCGGGCACCTCGGCCTTGGCGTGCTCGACCCGGTCGAGGAACTCGGCGATGCGGTAGGGGCGGTGCATGCGGGCCAGCACCTCGTCGTCGCCGGCCTGCAGCGGGACGTGGAGGTGCCGGCAGACCTTGGGGTCGTCGCGGACCCGCTCGACCAGCGCCGGGGTGACCTGCACGGGCAGGACGCTGGACAGGCGCAGGCGCAGCAGGCCGTCGATCGCGGTGAGCCGGTCCACCAGCCGGGCCAGGGCCTCGCGCTCGCCCCGGTCCTCGCCGTACTTGCCCAGGTGCACACCGGTGAGCACGACCTCGCGCACGCCCCGCTCGACCTGGCGGCGGACGTCGGCGACCACCTGCTCCTCGGGGTAGGAGCGGAGCGGGCCGCGGGTGCGGGGGATGATGCAGAAGGTGCACCATTCGTCGCAGCCGGTCTGGGCCTTGACCGCCACCCGGGTGCGGAGCCGCTCGAGCGGGGCGGGACGCATGACCAGGGGCAGGCGCCGCACCGCCGGCACGGCGGTGACCAGCTCGGCCAGGCGGTCCTTGTGGTCGTTGCCGACGACGAGGTCGACCCCGGGGATCGCCCTGGCCTCCTCCGGCTCGGCGACCGCGTAGCAGCCGGTGACCACCACGGTCGCGCCGGGGTGGGCTTCGGCGGTCTTGCGGATCAGCCGCCGCGACGAGGCGGTCGACTCGGCGGTGACCGTGCAGGTGTTGATGACCACCACGTCCGGCTGCTCGCCGGCGTGGGCGAGGTCGAAGCCGCGCGCCCCGAGCGCCTCCAGGGCCTGCTCGGACTCGGCCTGGTTGAGCCGGCAGCCGAGGGTCTTGAAGGCCACCTTCGGCGCCGGGGCCGGCTCAGCCACCGTCGGCTCCGGTGAACGCGTCGACCAGCGACGTCTCGGGCGGGTCCGCGGGCCGGGGCGGCGGGTGGACGCGGATGAAGGCCGACCCGGCGAACACCTCCCGCCAGGCGTCCCGGTGCCGCAGCATCCGGTAGAAGACGTCGCCGCTCTGGGTGCGATGCGCCAGCAGCGCCCGCCAGGCCGCCTCCGCCACCGGCGAGGTGTCCACCCGACAGGTGAACCGCTCGTCGGGGGTGCCGCGGGGGCCGTACGGGTCGTCCTCGCCGGGCAGCTCCTGGCCGGCGTCCCGCGCCAGCTCGTGGAAGCGCCGCAGCGACGAGACCGGGACGCCCCAGTGGTACAGCCTCGGCTCGCGGTCGCGGGAGGTCGCGGCGTAGGCGGCGAACGCGGCCTGGACCGCGCCGGACACGGCCATGTGGTCGGGGTGGGCGGTCACCCCGCCCGGCTCCATGGTGACCACCACGTCGGGGAGCTCCCGCTCCAGGAACCCGTGCACGGCGGCGCTCAGCGCGTCCCGGTCGGCATGCTCGACCTGCCCGTCCACGAGGTCGCCGAACACCACCCGCTCGACGCCGACCGACGCCATCGCGGCCCGCTCCTCGGCCTCGCGCACCCGCGGCAGCGTCTCCCGGGTGGCGCCGGAGTCGGCCGCGATCTGGCCGGCCTGGCCGCGGGTGGCGGTCCAGACGACCCCGCGGACGCCCTTGGGGACCAGCACCGCGAACACGCCGGCCAGCGACCAGCTCTCGTCGTCGGGGTGGGCGAAGACGCCGGCCAAGGTCAACGGGCGGGCCAAGATCACCTCCAGCGAGGTCGGTCCTCGGCCTAGAGGCTACCCGAACGCGGGGCGGCGGAGGCCGAGATCTTCCAGCCGCTCGATCAGGCCTCCTGGGGACTGGTCGAGGATCGCGGCCAGCACCCGCACGTCGTCACGGCGGATGGTGAGCATCTTGCCGTTGAAGTCGCCCCGTTGCATCTGGATCAGGGACAGGTAGCGGCCCAGGGTCTGCGCCTCTGGCTCGCGCCTGGCCTCGAGCGCCTCGAGGTCGATGCAGACCGCCTCCTCGGCGGCGGTGGCGGTCGACTCGACCATCTCCGGGCCCAGCCGCGGGAGCAGGTGGTCGACGGGGACGCCGTAGAAGATGGCGAGGCGCTGCAGGCGCGGCACGGAGATGCTGCGCTCGCCCCGCTCGTAGGCGCCCAGCACGCTGGCCTTGAACTCCTTGGTGGAGCGCTGCTCGACGTCGTGCAGGGACAGGCCCTTCTGCAGGCGGATGTTGCGGAGCCGATCCCCGACCTGCTCCGCGTAGCTCGCCATGCCCGATCTCCCCTCCCTGCGCCCGAGCGTGCGCGGACTCTAACATCGGGCCAAGTGCCCAGCAACGATCTCCCGGGCAAAGCCCTCGTGTGGTGCTCGGCCGGCCGTCGGGCACAGCTCGGACGGCGGCGCGCCGGGTGGCGTCCGCGAGCGCGGTGGCGAGGGTTAAAGGAGCTCGCGCACGACCAAGACCACGGGATCCCTAAGGCGATCAGGTCGGACGCCAGGGTCGTGCGCGAGCTCCTTTAGGCGGCGGTGCTGCGCGCCAGGGCGTGCTCGACCAGGGCGATGAGGGTGCCCATGCAGGACCTGGGGTCGCGGGCGTCCATCCGCACCAGCGGGCTGGACGACGCCAGCGCCAGCGCGTCGCGCACCGCGTCGTCGGTGAAGACCTCGGTGCCGGGGAACGCGTTGGCGGCCACCACGAACGGCAGCCCGCGGTCCTCGAAGTAGTCGATCGCCGGGAAGCAGTCGTTCACCCGGCGCAGGTCGACCAGGATCACCGCCCCGACGGCGCCCCGTGCCAGCTCGTCCCACATGAACCAGAAGCGGGACTGCCCGGGCGTGCCGAACAGGTAGAGGATGAGCTGCTCGTCGACCGTGATCCGGCCGAAGTCCATCGCGACCGTGGTGGTGGTCTTGTTCGGGACGGCGGCGGTGTCGTCCACGCCGACCGACAGCGCGGTCATGTCCTGCTCGGTGGTGAGCGGCGGGATCTCCGACACCGATCCGACGAAGGTGGTCTTGCCGGCCCCGAACCCGCCGGCCACCAGGACCTTGAGCGGGATGAGCTGCTGGCCGGCATGCGTCGGCGACCCACGGGTCTCAACGCGCACGGAGTCCATCCAGAAGCCTCCCAAGGATCGCGTAGCCGGGCCCACCGTCGGCGGCGACGGGTTGTGGCATGTGGACGGCGAGGTAGCCCTCGTTGGCGAGGTCGCCGACCAGCACCCTCGCGACCCCGACGGGCACCTCCAGCGCCGCGCCGATCTCGGCCAGCGACATCGGCCCGGTGCACATCCCGACGATGGCACGGAGCTCCATCTGCAACGAGGCGCCCGACCGGCTGGCGCGCTCGGTGGCGGTCACCACCGCCTCCAGCGGCAGCTCCTGCCCAGCGGGCCGGGTGCGGCCGCGGGTGAAGGCATACACCGGCACGACGCGGTCTTCGCGGCGGTCGGCGGTCATGGTGCCGCTCCGCCGGAGCTCACCCGCGGCGCCGGGGTGAGGATGTACCCGACCCGCGTGGCGAGCAGGGTCATCTCGTAGCCGATCATGCCGATGTCGCAGTAGCGGTCGGCGAAGACGGCCAGCACGGCGCCCTCGCTGATGGAGCTGACGAACAGGTAGCCGCCGGCCATCTCCACGATCGTCTGCTGGACCGGCTCGGCGTTGAACGCCCGCGCGGCGCCCTGGGCGAGGCTGACCAGCCCGGAGGTGATCGCCGAAAGCTGGTCGGCGAGCCCGGTTTCGATCCGCTCGGAGGTGGCCAGCCGCAGGCCGTCGCGGGACACCACCAGGCTGTGCCGGACGCCGGCGGTGCGGCGCGAGAAGTCGACCAGGAGCCAGTCCAGTTGCCGCCCCCCCACGGCTCCCGCCGCGGTCACTTCCAGCCACCGTCACCAGTCGGTTGGCCGTTGCCGTCGGGGGGGTCGCGGTCGACCAGCGCCCGCGCGGCCTCGCGGCTGGCCTGGTAGCGGGAGAGCGCCTCTCGCGCCTGTTCGGCGTCGGGTGGCGGCGCGGACGGCTCGGCCGCCTCGGCCTGCTGCCGGCGCAGCTCCGGCGCGAGGTGCGCCTGCGGCACGCGACGGGCGAGCTGCGGTTCCACCGGCGGCGGCATGGGCACGGTGGCCGCCGGGCCTCGTGCTGCGCCGGGCGGTCGGTCTGGCGCTCCGGTGGGCAGGTCTCGGCCGGCCGCCGGGGCGGGTCGACCGCCGCGGTCGCCGTTGGCGGCGTCGTCGCCGTTCTCGCCGCCGTCGGAGGGCGGCTGCCACCAGCCCGCCCATTCGGCGTCGTCGGGGTTGCCGCGGTCGAGGGCGCCGCGGGCGGCGGGCCAGGACGGCGCGGTCGCCACCGCCGTCGCCGCCGTCGGGGCCGCGGGCTGGGGTGCCGCCGGCCGTGGCGCGGGCCGCGCCGCCGAGGCCATCGCCAGGTGGGAGACGGGCTGGTCCACCGGTGGGCTGGCGGGCTCGGCGACCTCGGCGGAGAACAGCTCCGGTGGCAGCACGATCGCCGAGGTGACGCCGCAGCCGGGGGTCGGGGTGAGCGAGACCTCGATGTTGTGGCGCTGGGCGAGGCGGGCGACCACGTGCAGCCCCAGCCGCTGCGAGACCGAGAGGTCGACGTCGCGGGGGTTGGCGAGCAGGTCGTTGGCTTCGGCGAGCTCCTCGGGCCGGATGCCGACGCCCCAGTCCTCGACGGTGAGCACGTGTGCGCCCGGCAGCTGGAGATATGGCCGGGTGCGGATGATCACGCTGGCCTCGGGGGGCGAGAAGTGCACGGCGTTCTCCACCAGCTCGGCCAGCAGGTGGGTGAGGTCGGCCACGGCGTTGCCGAGCACCGCCAGCCGCTCGTCGACGGCGAACACGACCCGGTCCAGGTCCTCGGTCTCGGCGATGGCCGCGCGCACCACGTCGACCAGCAGCACCGGGCGGCCCCAGGTGCGGGGCGGGTCCTCGCCGGAGAGCACCAGCAGGCTCTCGGCGTTGCGCCGGATGCGGGTGGCCAGGTGGTCCAGACGGAACAGGTCGGCCAGCGCGTCCGGGTCCTTCTCCTGCTCCTCGAGCTGGTTGATGAGGCCGAGCTGCCGGTACATCAGGCTCTGGTTGCGCCGGGCCAGGTTGACCAGCAGGTCGGCGGTGAACTTGCGGCGGGTGATCTCGGCGTCGGCGAGCTGCTTGGTCAGCCGCAGCGACTTCTGCTGCTCGGTCTCGGTGTTCTGCCAGAAGACCACGACGCCGACGCAGGCGGCGAGCACGGCCACACCGTGGATGACCGACCAGGTCCAGGGGCTGGTCTGGCCGGCGGGGTGGTTGAACATGAGGTTGGTCTGCCACACCGAGCCGATCCCGTGGCTGGCGACAGTGAAGGCGATGTTCCACAGGAACGGCACCCAGTCCTGGTACAGCGCGATGAAGCCGATCATGATGAAGAAGTGGAAGTGGGCCTCGATCGAGCCGCCCGAGAAGCCCACCAGCGCCGCCGAGCAGTACACCAGTCCGGCGGTGATCAGCAGCGACGCCAGCCGCCTGTGGGTCACGAGCCGGCCCACGACCAGGCAGGCGAACGGCGCCACCATCGCGGTGGCGACCTCCGCCGAGCCGAAGCCGCGCCACACCCCGAACACGTACAGCCCCACCACGTGCAACAGCAGGATCCACTGCAGGAACACGTGGCGTCGCTGCCACACCTTTTGGTCCAGCGTGTTGCCGCGCGGCAGATACGCAAGCAGCCTGGTCAACAAACGACCCCCTCCCGTCCCGGTGCCGCGAATCATGTCGCCGACCAGCTAGAGCGGGCAAATCCATCCCCAAGCGTCGTGCTGCGCGGAAGCCTGCCGAACGCGCAGGAACCGGTCAGCGGGCGGCGAGCCGCTCCCGCTGGGGCTCGACGACGTAGCGGGGGTCCGCGGCCGACAGGAAGCCGGCCTTGTGGACCGCGAACCGCTGGAAGGCCGAGCCTGCCATCGTCAGCAGCCCGCCGGCGACCGCCGCCTTCCGGCGCCGGCCGAGTGCGCCGAGCAGCAGCGCCCCACCGGCGGTGCAGGCCCTGGCCAGCATCGCGTAGCGCCGCGCGGGCTCCTGGCGGTACGGCTCCGCCAGCTCCCCGAGCCGCCGCTGCATGACCTCGGCGGCCGCCAGCTCCACCAGCGCGCCGCCGACGGCGAGCCGGCGGGCCGGGCCGGCGGCGGCCGGCGGCGTCAGCACGGCGGCAGCGCCACCGGCGGCGGCGGCCGCGCCGGCCGCGAACACCATCGGCAGCTCCCGCCCCGCCTCGTGCCAGACCGGCACCGCGGTGTCGGCCACCAGCACCGCGGTGTAGGTCGACACGGCCGGCCCGAGGATCCCGGCCACCGTCTCGGCGACCCGCCCAAGGCGGGGGAAGACGCCGAGCCGGTCGCACGCGGCAGCGGCGACGGCGGCCGGGCCGAGGCCGAACAGCAGCCACGAACCGACGTTCATCGGCGAGGTCGGCTTCAGCACTCGCAGCATGTGGTGGAACCGCTCGGGGCGGCCGAGGTCGTCCACCAGCAACGGCAGGCTGGCCGTCACCCCGGCGGCGGCCGCGGTCAGGGCGCTGCGGGCAAGCTGCTGGTTGCCGGTCAGGCGCGCGCCAAGCGCCAGGCTGGCGGAGGCGCCGGCCAGGCCCCCGGTGAAGTAGTAGGCGGGGATCTCGTCGGTCCAGACCGGCTGCTTGAGGATCGGCCGGCCGTAGTAGGAGCGGGAGTGGGTCACTGGGGCCTGATTCACCGGGGCACCCCCCTGGGGTTCCCCGGACCCCTCCCGATTCACCGGGGCACCCCCTTGGGGTTCCCCGGACCCCTCCCGATTCACCGGGGCACCCCCCTGGGGTTCCCCGGACCCCTCCCGATTCACCGGG